>Ga0307487_1000327_pt1 | contig 37979 bp, 34 predicted proteins | sample CBIW12metaG_FD_203665 | JGI IMG/M metagenome (GOLD analysis project Ga0307487, IMG submission 203665) | Sea-ice brine microbial communities from Beaufort Sea near Barrow, Alaska, United States - CBIW 1.2 | ecosystem: Environmental > Aquatic > Marine > Coastal | place: USA: Alaska | collected... | reverse complement strand
AATAAAAGGAACCCGGTAGAATTTGAAGATTATTGGTCCAAATTAGGCACTAATGATAGACCAATAATAACTATTTTTAACAATGAAATAAATGTTTAAAACGGTCAACACTAATCAGGCAAGTTCACCCTTCACCCTTCACTCTTCACCCTTCACTTATTTTAAAAAATTCTATCTTCTTTATTTCGTACCTTTAAAATTCCGTTATTAATTAAAATTTTATACCAAAATTCAATAATTATTATGAAGCGAAAATCAATAGATCACAAAAAAAAATCTCTCGGACTTTTAGTGGTCCTGATTGTGGGAAGCGCCACTTCTTATCAAATCCAGGCACAGGAAATATCTCAACCTAAAACAGAAATGGAACAAGCAAAAAATTTAGACAATCTCTTATTGGAAAAATGGGAAGGACCTTACGGAGGGGTTCCTGCATTTGACAAAATGAATTTGGCCCTGCTGCAACCCGCCGCTGAAAAAGGAATGGCCTTGCATTTGGATGAAATTGAAAAAATTGCAAATAATCCTGAGGCACCAAGCTTTGAAAACACCATCGCGGCCATGGAAAGGGCAGGAAAACCCCTTGACCGGGCATTTAAATATTATGGCATTTGGAGCAGCAACCTATCTTCTCCGGAATTCAGGGAAATTCAGGAGGTATTGGCACCAAAAATTTCAGAATATTCTTCCAAAATTTCGCAAAACACAAAATTGTTTGAACGCATTAAAGCCGTATACGAGCAATCCCTGATAAAACCATTAGAGGCAGATCAACAGCGGGTAGTTCAACTTATATATGAAGAATTCGCCCTTGAAGGTGCAAATCTGGATGAGCAGGCCAAAAAACGTACTGCCGATATTAACATGGAACTTTCAAAACTTTACACTTCATTTTCAAATAATGTTTTGGCCGATGAAGAGAAATATGTCGTTTTTCTTGAAAAAGACCAGTTAAGCGGTTTACCCGATTCTTTCGCGAAAGCTTCAGCAAAAGCAGCTGCAGACCGCGGGCAGGAAGGAAAATATGCAATTATCAATACCCGCTCTTCCATGGCTCCATTTTTAACTTATTCTGATGAACGGGAATTGAGGGAGAAAGTTTGGACCAATTATTATTCACGCGGTGATAATAATGATGAATTTGACAATAACCAGAACATTGCCGATATTTTAAAACTTCGTGATGAACGTGTTGAACTGATGGGATATGACAACTTTGCCGAATGGCGCCTTCAAAACAGGATGGCAAAAACCCCTGAAAATGCAATGGACTTAATGAATGCAGTTTGGCCGGCAGCTCTTGCAAGAGTTGAACAGGAAGTTAAAGACATGCAAGCCTTAGCTGATGTTGGGGAAACAAATATCACTATCAAGCCTTGGGATTACAGGTATTATGCAGAAAAAGTAAGAAAACAAAAATACGATCTTGATTCTGATGAAGTAAAACAATACCTCCAATTGGAAAACCTGACCCAGGCCTTATTTTTTACTGCGGGGGAATTGTTCAATTACAATTTCACCCCTGTAGCCAAGGGTTCTGTCCCTGTTTTTCATGAAGATGTGAAGGTATGGGAAGTTACCGATAAAACATCCGGAGAACACGTTGGGCTATGGTATTTGGATCCCTTTGCAAGAAAAGGCAAACGCTCCGGCGCCTGGGCAACAATGTACAGGAGTTTCTCCACATTTGATGGAAAAGAAACCGTGCTTGCTTCCAACAATTCAAATTTTGTTAAACCTGCACCGGGAGAAGCTGCTTTGATCTCATGGGATGATGCTAACACGTTTTTTCACGAATTTGGGCACGCTTTGCACTTCTTCTCTGCAAATGTGAAATATCCAACCTTAAACAGCGGAGTTCGGGATTATACAGAATTTCAATCGCAACTGCTGGAACGTTGGTTATCTACAGATAAAGTGATCAATCAGTTTTTATTGCACCATGAAACCGGAAAACCAATTCCTGCAGAGCTGGTAACGAAGATAAAAAACGCTTCCACATTTAACCAGGGATTTGAGACTACGGAATTTTTAGCCTCTGCGCTGATGGATATGAAATACCATACCACCGATCCCGAAAACATCAATCCCAAGACCTTTGAAAAAGAAAGTCTGAAAGAATTGAATATGCCGGAGGAAATTGTGATGCGTCACCGCTCCCCACATTTTGGACATGTATTTTCAGGTGAGGGTTATGCCACCGGTTATTACGGTTATTTATGGGCCGATGTATTAACAGCCGATGCCGCGGAAGCATTCGCCGAGGCTCCGGGTGGGTTTTACGATAAGGAAGTTGCTGCCAGACTGGTTAAATACCTTTTTGCGCCAAGAAACTCAATGGATCCAGCTGAAGCTTACAGGAAATTCAGAGGACGGGATGCCACCATTGATGCGTTAATGCGCGATCGCGGATTTCCAGTTCCGGAAGTAGATCCTACTAATTAAGATTATAAACTTCTGAATTGATTTGGTTTTAAAAAGCCAGCTTCAGTTGATAATTGCTTGGCAGTTATTAATTGAAGCTGGCTTTTATATTTAGAAAAAAAATTAAGAATGTGCTTCCGAAATATTCGGAGGCACACTTTTTGTTTTAATATTAAATTCTTTTAATAAAGAAAAATTCAAATGCCAACTAGCTGACAATGTTTTTTTTATATCAATTTAACAAAAAAATATAAATTAGACTTGTAATTATTTCGAATTATCTCATAATAATGAGTCTATATTAAATAAATTAAAAGGAATGGCGTTATTAATTGATCGAAACAACCCATTCATTTTTTTGAAGGTAAAAACCTTTTGACAAAAATTAAAACAAATCTCATTTTAAACTGTTAAATTTAAAAAATAATGAAAAAAATATCCTTTTTAATTTTATTTCTTCTGAGTACCAGCGCGATTTTTGCCCAGGATTGGACTACAAATTTTGAAGAAGCCAAGATTTTGGCGTCGAAAAAAAATCAAAATATTGTATTGGTCTTTCAGGGCTCCGACTGGTGTGGTCCCTGCATAAAGTTAGACCGTGAAATATGGAGCACAGATATTTTCAAAGAATTTTCAAAATCGCATTTTGTAATGCTCAAAGCCGATTTTCCAAGAAGAAAGGCAAATCAACTTGATTCTGAGCAAGTACGAAAAAACACCTTATTGGCCGAAAAATACAATCCCGCAGGATACTTCCCTTTTGTAGTAGTGCTCAATAGTGATGGAAAAGTTCTTGGGGAAACAGGTTACAAAAAGGTTACTCCAACAGAATACATAGCACAACTTAAAGCCTTTGAAAAAAGCAAATAATGAACAAATTTTTAATTTCCCTTTTCCTGATTGTCAGTAGTGTTACTCAGGCGCAGCAAACTTTCCATAAAACCACTAAATTGATGGGAAGCCGTTTTGACCTTACGGTTGTGGCAGAAAATCAATTGGAAGCTGATGTCTTTATTGAAATGGCTATTTCGGAAATCAGCAGGATAGAGAAACTTATATCTTCCTGGGATCCTAATTCCCAAACTTCCGCTATCAATAAAAATGCGGGAATTCAGGAAGTTCAGGTAGACAAAGAACTTTTTGATCTCATTGAACGCGCCCTTAAAATTTCAAAACTCACTGATGGCGCATTTGATATCAGTTATGCCTCAATGGACAAAATTTGGAAATTTGACGGTTCAATGACCGAAAAACCTTCGGAAGAAGCCATTAAAAAATCGGTAGAAAACATTGGTTATAAAAACATCCTGTTAAATAAAGAAAAATCGACGGTATTTCTGACAAAAGAAGGAATGAAAATAGGTTTTGGAGCCATAGGCAAAGGATATGCCGCAGACAAAACCAAAACTCTTTTAATGGAGAAGGGCGTAAAAGCTGGAATTATAAACGCTTCCGGCGATATGAATACCTGGGGGAAACAACCCGATGGAAAAAGCTGGATGGTTGCCATTACCAATCCGTTGAACAAAGAAAAAGCTTTCTCATGGCTGCCAATAGACAATTCGGCCATAGTAACTTCAGGAAACTACGAAAAATTTGTGCGCTTTGACAATGTGCGCTATTCTCACATTATAGACCCCAGAACCGGATATCCCACCACGGGAATTATAAGCGCTACCATTTTAAGCCCTTCTGCCGAAATAGCCGATGCGTTGGCGACTTCCGTTTTTGTGATGGGTATAGATGTAGGACTAAATTTTATCAATCAATTGAAAGGGGTAGAATGTATTTTGGTAGATGAAAACAACAAATTGCACACCTCCAAAAATATCATCTTAAACAATTATTCAGATTCAGAATAATTGTTTAAAGAACTCAATTAAAGAAACATACACTAGAAAACAGATGAAAAAAATAATTGGTATCGCATGCATTCTTTTGGCCTTGCAGTCTTGTACCGTGGTTAAGGAATATGAAAAAGTAGCTTTAAGTGACCCCGATATGGTGTTAAGTCCCCGAAGTATAGAAAAATTCAAAACCAGTTTTCACGCCTACCGGGAATCGGCTTCCGGAGCGGTTGGAGGAAAAACAGGCGGTGGTTGTGGTTGTAATTAATAAAAAAAATTAAAAGAAATCAAATTTAGCATGAGCTACAACAAATCAACATATATAAAAAATTACTCCTTTTTACTTCTTCTGCTATTTATAGGTGCTGCAGGTTATGCCCAGGATGAGCAACAGGAAACTCCCCAGCCTTACAAGAAAAAGGTGTTGGAAAAAACAGAAATAGAATTTTTGAGCAGTTACTATATTCAGGAAGGCGAAAATGCGGCAGTTTCCGGCGGAATTGGAGACGAACATTTAACAGATATTACCCCGACATTCATCGTTTCTGTGCCATTAAACGAAGACGATGTGTTGACAATAGACGCGGGGATCTCTGCCTACACTTCAGCTTCCTCTAGCAACATCAATCCTTTTGACGGAAATGATTCCGCAAATCCTTTTCAGGCTTCCTCAGGAGCCTCCTCATCAGATGTTTGGGCAGGTTTAAATGCGAGCTATTCCCACAGTTCTGAAGACAGAAATAATATATGGACAGGCAAACTTTCCGCAGCAACGGAATACGATTATTTTTCTATTGGTTTCGGCGGAAGCTATACCCGGCTTTTCAATGAAAAAAATACCGAGATTTCCATCAATACAAATATCTTTCTGGATACCTGGAAGTTGATCTACCCAATTGAATTAAGGGGCGACAATTCAGGTAATTTCAACATAAACAGATATTTTATCACCGGGAATCCCAATTACAGTCCGCAATTCACGGGGTTTAATGACAAAAAAAGAAATTCTTACGCGCTTGGAGCGAGTTTTTCTCAAATTTTATCTAAAAAATTACAAGGCTTGATCTCGGTAGATGTGGTGAGACAGGAAGGATTGCTTTCCATGCCTTTTCAACGGGTTTATTTTAAGGATATATCAGACTCCTTCATTGAGGAATTCCACCTTGCAGACGATGTGGAGCGTCTTCCGGATACAAGAAATAAATTGGCTCTGGGCGCAAATCTGAATTATTACATCAACGAGTTTTTAGTGCTTCGTACCCATTACCGCTATTATACCGATGATTGGGGAATAGATTCACATACAGCAAAGATAGAATTGCCTGTTAAAATAGGTCACGGATTCACTATTTATCCATCATACCGCTATTACACTCAAACTCAAGCCGATTATTTCGCTCCTTATAATGAGCATCTTTCAACAGAAAAATATTACACCTCTGATTATGATCTTTCCGAATTCAATGCCAACCAATATGGGATTGGAGTCAATTATACCGACATTTTTACAAAATTCCACATCTGGAGATTTGGAATGAAAAGTATAGATTTGGAATACAACAGGTATGACCGCAACACCAGTTTTAACGCAAACATATTTGCTGTATCATTTAAGTTTATTCAGGATTAATTTTTATAAATTAGATGGACTTTAATTTGCTTAAATATAAAAAAAAGGAACCAATAAAAACCTGTAATAATGAATGATGCACATTTACATTTAATACTTAACCATTTTCCAATTGTTGGAGTTACAATTGGCCTGTTTGTTTTAATAGTTGGATATCTGATAAAAAATCAACAGGTAAAAGCGACATCTCTCGGTATTTTTATTTTTAGCGCACTAGCTGCCATTGCCGCCAATTATACCGGAGATGGAGCAGAAGAAATCGTGGAAAAAATTCCAGGGATCAGTGAATCGCTTATTCACGATCACGAAGAATATGCAGAACAATTTTTTACTTTATCCCTGATTTTAGGTGGTGCAGCTTTAATCACCTTGTTCCTTCAAATAAAAAAATTGGGATTAGCCAAATACGGATATATCCTGGTAGTTATCCTTGCAATTTCCTCTTTAGTCTCGGCAAATTACGTAGGGATCAGTGGAGGAGAGATCAGGCATACAGAAATTCGTGAAGCTTCAACTATTGGAAATCAACCTGATGTCATTGAGGATGAAGATGATCATTGATTTGGCCTTTTCTTAAAAGAAGTTCAGACAATAAATTTTAACTCAACAAACATTCTTAACCGGATTGAATCCTGATAATTTGTGCAATCTTTGTATAGAAAGCGCTATTAAATAAACTGATAAGCAGAAATGGATCTTGAAAAAGCAATACAGGGAGAAATAGATACCGCCTATCTGTATCAGCAAATGGTGAATCTTTTGGAGGATCCCGAACTTCAAAAGTTTTATGGGCAAATGGCTGCCATTGAGAAAAAGCATATTCAAAAGTTTTACGAAAAAATAATCCTTACAAATCCCAATTTTAAAATACGCGAACCTTCGGGAAGAGCTAAAACTATTGCCTGGCTGGGTGAAAAATTTGGCACCAATATCATTTTAAGTGTCCTTTCCGATACCGAAAAGAGCATGACTTATGCAACTATTGCCAATAAGACTAAAAACAAGCAGCCCATTGATGGTGATGAAGGAAGGCATGTTTCAATCTTAAAATCATTAAAATCCTTAAGTGGCAACAATATAAGCAAAATTGAAGGTCGCCACAGAACGGTTGGGGGGAACGCCTTAAGGGCGGCTGTTTTAGGGGCCAATGATGGGTTGGTGTCTAATATGAGTTTGGTAATGGGCGTGGCAGGTGCAACTGCACTAAATGCCCCAATTTTAATCGCGGGCCTGGCAGGACTTATAGCTGGCGCCATCTCCATGGCTTTAGGGGAATGGATCTCCGTAAAAAGTTCACAGGAACTTTACGAAAGGCAAATAGAATTGGAGTTTGAAGAGCTTGAAAATAATCCGGAGGAAGAAAAAGAGGAATTGATCCTACTATACAGGGCAAAAGGATTCTCGGAAAAAGATGCGGAAAATGCTGTAGAAAAAATTTGGGCAGATCCTGAACAAACTAAACAGGTTCTTATTACGGAAGAATTAGGAATTAATATGGAGGAATTGGAAGGTTCGGCGTGGGAAGCCGCTATTGCATCTTTTTTTCTATTTATTACCGGCGCAATTATTCCCGTAATTCCCTTTTTCTTTTTTACCGGCAATAAAGCGCTTATGCTAAGCGTAGCCTTTAGTACCGTTGGATTGTTCTTGATTGGAGCCGCTATTACCCTTATTACCGGGAGATCGGTTACCAAATCGGGTTTGCGCCAGGTTCTTTTTGGTTTGGCCGCCGCAGGAATAACTTTTGGAATTGGAAAAATTATAGGAGTTATCATCGCATAAATTAATGATGCCGGGACAAGGAATTGTCAATACTGTTTGCCTAATTCTTTAATTATTTCTAAATACAAAAAATTTAAACTACAATTTTAGATACATTTCCCTTGATTTTATGTTTTATTTAGAATTTTGGCTCCTTGTTTCGCTTAATATTAACAAGCTTGCTTTTTTAAGTTACTATCTTTAGAATTAAAAACTTCAAAACTTGAAAAGGTTCCTAAGGAAATTTTTTAAAATTCTATTATGGGTCTCGGGAAGCATCATCCTGCTTTTCCTAATCCTTGTTCTTCTTATTCAATTCCCATCAGTACAAAACTATATAAAAAATCAGGCGGTAACTTTTATTGAAGGAAAAATCAAAACTCCTGTAAAAATTGACCGACTCGAAATAGGCCTTCCCAAAAAGATAATTTTAAGCAGTTTCTATTTTGAAGATCAAACACAGGACACCTTGCTATCCGGGGAACGCCTGGCTATTGACATTAGTCTCTTCAAATTACTTAGAAATACCGTTGAAATAAATTCAATAGAATTAGAAGGAGTTGTTGCAAATATCAAAAGAGACCGGGATTCAGTTTTCAATTTTGATTATATAATTGAAGCTTTCGCGCCCGAAACTCCGGATACAACCACCGCTATGACGGTTTCAATAGACAAGATCAACCTGGACAGGATAAAATTCCGGATCGATGACGCGCTTACCAAAACCGGGCTCGACCTTCAGCTAAAACATTTTGATACCCGGATCAGGAAATTCGATTTGGAAAATATGGATTTTGATGTTCCTGAAATTGCTGTAGATGGGTTTTTCGTTAATTTAAATCAGGGTTTGGTTGAAGAAGTTCTCAGAATAAAGGATTCGGAAACAAAAGGGATTTCTGAAGATGAAATCGGCCTTAAATTGAAATTGGGAAAAATAGCACTTACAAATATCGGTTTTGATTATTCCTCTGCTGAAGCAAATCTGAACTCTGCAATTAGCCTTGACAAACTCAACCTGAAGTTCAACGAACTCAACCTGGAACAGGAATTGGCAGATATTGAAAAATTAAATCTCAGCGGATTAAAAGGCAGGTTTATGTTTGAAAAAACACTCACTATAAAAGACACAATTGCCCAACCTCCTACTCCCAACAATTGGAGAGTTAAAATGGCACAGGTAGATTTGAGCGATATTGAATTCCGTTTTAAAGATGAAAATTTGGTTCGTCCATCCGGAGGATTTGATTATTCCGATATAAATTTAACCGATTTAAATCTCAATACCGAAGATTTTTATTACAGCACCGATACGATTTCTGGAAGGATAAATTCTTTCACACTTCAGGATAAAAGCGGGCTTCACATTAAATCCCTGCGAACAGACTTTCTCTATGGAAGCACTTCAACATATCTTAAAAATCTGTATTTAGAAACCCCAAATACAATCTTAAGAGATAAAATCGTGCTTGGATATCCTTCAATTGAATCCTTGGGTGAGCAGGTTGGAGATCTTGAAATTGATGCCAATCTTGAGAATAGCAGCATTGGTTTTCGGGATATTTTACTTTTGGCTCCAAACCTAAAGGAAACGCCTCCTTTTAAAAGTTATCCCAATGCCGTGCTGAGAATTAATGGAAAGGCGACAGGAAAAATCGACAATTTGGAGATCCCGAATCTGGAGGTTTCCGGGATCGGGAATACATCTCTTTCCGCAAGCGGAATTATTACCGGTTTACCCGAGGTGGAAACCGCGTATTACAATCTTAATATTCGGAATTTCAACTCTACTTCCCGGGACATTGATCAATTTGTGCCCAAAGGAACCATTCCGGACAATATTCAGTTGCCTGAAAGATTGGCTGTAAAAGGAACTTTTAAAGGAACCACAACCCGTTTTGATACAGATCTCAACTTACAGAGCAGTTCCGGAAACGGTCAAATTACTGCAGATGTTGATATGAGTCAAAAAAACAAAGAGAAATACAAAGCAGCCATTGTTTTAAATAATCTTGACCTTGGAAGGTTCATTAAAAATGATTCCATTGGAAATATCAGCTTGAATGTAAAAGTAAATGGGTTTGGGTTTGAACCTAAATCGGCAAATGCAACTGCTTCCGGGACTTTGACAAAGGCAGAATACAACAGCTATTTATATAAGAACCTGAAGTTTGACGGGAAAATTGAAGATGGTTTATTTTCTGCTAAAGCCTTAATGGACGATAAGAACCTGGATTTTGATCTGGATGCAAACGGCAGTTTTAAGGGAGAATATCCTTCAGTCCAACTTATCGCAAATCTTAAAAAGATAATTCTGGATTCCCTGAATTTATATTCTTCCCCGTTAAAATTAAGAGGTAAAATCAGTGCAGATCTCACCACCGCAGATCCTGACTATTTGAACGGGAAGATCTTTTTAACCGAATTTATGGCAGAAAATGCGACTCAGGAATTTTTGTTGGACAGCATCAGCATACGTTCCATTGCTTCAGCCACAGTTGATAGTATTCAGTTAAAATCTCAATTTATAAATGCAAAGCTGGAAGGAAATTATCAACTCACACAAATAGGGACGGCTTTAATAAATTCGGTTTCTCATTATTACAACCTCTCCCCTTCCACAAAAAAAAGTGAGGCCCAACCTCAGGAGTTTTCTTTTGATCTCACCATAAACAATGATCCAATTTTAAATCAATTGGTGCCGAAACTCAACCTGCTTCAACCCATTGTAGTATCGGGAGGGTTTAACAGCCATAACGATAGCATTTCAGTAACCGGAAGTATTCCAGCTCTAAAATATCTGGATTATAAGATCACCAATGCAAAATTTAACCTGGCGACCGAGAATAACGCGTTGAATTATAATCTCGTGATAGATGATGTTGACAGCGCGCAACTCAAACTCTTCCAGACAGAATTATCCGGAACGGTCGAGAATGATGTGATAGCTTATAAGTTAGAAATTGACGATTTCAAAAATGAACCTCACTATCGTGTTGCAGGGATTATGACGGCCCGGGAAAAAGCGACTGAATTCTCTCTGGATCCCAATGTCTTACTCCTCAATTATGAATCCTGGAATATCCCGGAAAACAACATCCTTAAGATTTCTGAAGAAGGGATCTGGGCTGGAAATTTTGAACTCAGTCATAACCAAAGTGCCATCAGGATCAATTCACAAACTGCTGAACCCGATTCGCCTTTGAATGTCAATTTTAATAATTTTGAAATAGAAACCATCAGCAGTATGATATCCAAAGATACTCTGCTGGCAGGCGGAAAAATCAATGGGGATGTAATCTTGAGAAATTTAAAAACCTCTCCGCAATTCACTTCAGATCTGACAATTGAGGATTTTAATTTTAAAAAAGATACCCTGGGAAACATCAGGATGCTGGTAGATAACCAAACAGAAAATACGCTCAATGCAAATATCAATATCACCGGAAAAGGCAACAGTGCAGAATTAAGAGGGATCTATAATACCGAAGAGGGCAAACTGGATTTTAATCTGGACTTACAACATCTCAACCTTAAAAGTATTCAGGGCTTTTCTTTCGGGGCTTTTAGCGAAAGCACCGGATATTTATCGGGAAATTTCAGCATTAACGGGACTGTAGAAAAGCCGGTAATACTTGGCGATCTTAAATTCAATGAGGTTGGATTTAGACTTGCACGGCTAAATTCCTATTTTCAATCCATGAACGACCGGATTTCCTTTAACCGGAAAAATATCCGATTTAATCAATTTTCTGTTTTTGATGAAGCTAAGAACAAATTGACCATTAACGGAAGCCTTAAAACAGCGGATTATATTGACTTTGGTTTTAACTTATCTGTTAATGCCACAAATTTTAAAGCGATAAGTTCTACAGCAAAGGAAAACGACCTTTATTACGGGGATTTATTCCTGAATGCCAATTTGCGTATTGACGGAGATCTTAAAAGTCCTAGTGTAAGCGGAAATATCAGGATAAATGAGGACAGTAAACTCACGGTGGTGATGCCTCAGGAAGATCCATCTATAGCCGATAGGGAAGGAATTGTTGAGTTTATTGATGAAAAAAGCAGGTTACTTGCCGAAACCCAACGCATGAAAGAAGTCCTGAGTACAACTGAAATTAAGGGGATGGATATTTCGGTAATTATTGAAACAGATAAAGAAGCAGAGTTAACCCTGATCATAGATGAAGGTAACGGGGATTATTTAAAACTCAAAGGTGAAGCGCAACTCACCGCCGGTATAGATCCTTCGGGGAAAACGAGTTTAACGGGCAGATATGAGTTTACCGATGGGGCTTACGAAATGTCTTTTAATTTTATAAAAAGAAGGTTTGTAATTGAAAAAGGAAGTTATATTCTATGGACCGGAGAGCCTACAACTGCCGAGATTAACATTACTGCAATTTACGAAACCAAAACCGCTCCTATAGATCTTCTTGAGAACGAATTGGGAAATCTTACCGCCGGAACAAGGAACACCTATAAACAACGCCTGCCATTCCAGACAATTTTGAAAATGAAAGGGGAATTACTGAAACCGGAACTGAGTTTTGATATCCGTTTACCGGAAGGCAACTATAATGTTTCCGGAGATGTTCTAAACAATACGAGGATCAAACTGGCCCAACTGCGCCAGCAACCCTCTGAAATGAACAAACAGGTTTTTGCCTTGCTTCTTCTCAACAGATTTATAGGGGAAAATCCTTTTGCCAGTGAAGCCGGGGGCGCGGGTACAGAAGCCCTGGCGCGGCAAAGTGTGAGCAAGATCCTTTCCCAACAATTGAACGATCTGGCCTCCGATTTAATTAGCGGGGTAGAACTGGAATTTGATCTTGAATCTTATGAAGATTATACATCGGGCCAACGGGAATATGCAACCGATTTAAATGTGGGTCTTTCCAAACAATTGTTGAACGAACGCCTGAAGGTTACCATAGGTAGCAGTTTTGGACTGGAAGGAGCTCAACAAAGCAACCGGAATGCCACTAATATTGCGGGCGATATTGCAATAGATTATCAGCTTTCCAAAGATGGCCGATATATTCTAAGGGCTTACCGAAAAAATCAATATGAGGTAGCGCTGCAGGGACAAATTATTGAAACCGGAGTTGCCTTTATTATCACTATGGATTACAATAAGTTTAAGGAACTCTTCAGCAAACGAAAAAGTAAATAGTGCGAAATAAAAAAATGCAATGACTAAAAAATATATCCACTTTTATCTGATTTTAACTTTGCTGTTTTCTGCCTGCAGTAACCTGAAATATCTTCCGGAAGGGGAATTATTATATGTTGGGGGAAAGGTTGATGTTAAAGGAGAAAAAATTTCAAGAAGAGAAAAGAAACAGCTGGAAGAAAACCTGGAAGATTTGCTGCGTCCAAGGCCAAATTCTAAAATCTTGGGTATGAGACCGAAACTATATTTTTACAATATTGCCGGTGAACCGAAAAAGGAGAAAGGTTTTAAATATTGGCTCAAAAATAAAGTGGGTGAGCCACCGGTGCTTTTCAGCCAGGTAAATATGGAATACAATGTGGATCTACTTCAGAACTTCGTTGAAAACAAAGGCTTTTTTAATGCCAAAACCAGCTCAGATTCAGCCACAAGAAATAAAAAAGTTACCGCAAAATATTCGGTAACTCTCAATAACCGGTACTTAATTAAGCAGTTTTCATTTCCAAAAGATTCATCTCAAATTACCGCGGCGGTTTCCTCAACCCGTGAAAACAGCTTTTTAAAACCCGGAAAACCTTATGATCTGGATGTGATAAAAGCCGAAAGAGTTAGGATAGATGCCAATCTTAAAGAAAATGGCTATTACTATTTTAATCCCGATTACCTGTTGGTGCAGGTGGACAGCACAATTGGAAACAGGGAAGTAAGCCTGAGGTTAAAAGTTAAAAATGAAACCCCGGAAAAGGCAAAAAACATTTACAAAATAAACAATATTTACGTTTACCCAAATTATTCAATAACAGAAGATACACTTTCAGAAACATCTGCTGCTGCAGTAAAATTCAAGGATCTCACCATTATAGATCCCGAGAAAAAATTTAAACCCCAGATATTTGAACGCTCGCTTCAATTTGTTAAAGGTGAACCCTATAACCGGACAGATCACAATAAATCCCTGAACAGGTTGGTGAATATGGGCACATTTAAATTTGTTAAAAATCAGTTCAAAGAATCCGATTCCATAGAAAATGGTCTGGATGCTTACTATTTTCTTACTCCCCTGCCGAAAAAGTCGATCCGACTGGAATTGCTTGGAAAAACAAACTCCGCCAACTATGCGGGCTCCGAAATCAATTTAAATTGGAGCAATAGAAATACGTTTAAAGGTGCCGAATTATTGACAATTTCAGCATTTGGCGGATTTGAAGTACAGGTTTCCGGATTGAACAAGGGATTTAATGTGTACAGGATTGGGACGGAAGCCGCATTGATATGGCCAAAATTATTGACTCCTTTCAAATTAGAATCTTCCAGCGCCTTTGTGCCGAGGACAAAAGCCAGCCTTGGCTATGAATTTCAAACCAGATCAAAACTGTATTCCCTGAATTCGTTTAAAACTTCCTTTGGCTATTTATGGAAAGAAAATATTAGAACCGAACATCAGTTAAATATTCTCAACATCAATTATGTCAATCCTTTGAAGGTAACTCAATTATATAAAGACCAAATAGCTTTAAATCCCACTCTTGGAAAGGTAATTGAAAAGCAACTTATCTTTGGTCCGACTTATACTTTTACTTTTACCAATACAATGAAAACGGAAAAAACCTCTACCTTTTATTACCAGGGAGGAATAGATCTGGCCGGGAATATCGCAGGACTTTTAACGGGTGCCAATATTGATTCTGGCACTCCCGAGACTATTTTTGGAGTGGCATTCAGTCAATATGCAAAACTCGAAAATGATTTCAGGTATTATTTTAAACTGGGATTAAAATCGCAGTTGGCCAGCAGGATTATCGCAGGGGCAGGTTTACCTTATGGCAATTCAAAGGAATTCCCCTTCATAAAACAGTTTTTTGTGGGCGGAACCAATAGTATCAGGGCTTTCAGGGCAAGATCCATCGGTCCGGGCACATTTAAACAGGAAACAGATGCCAGTTCATTTTTACCTGATCAGTCCGGAGATCTAAAACTGGAATTGAACACCGAGTTGAGAACAGATTTATTCAGTATAGTTAAAGGGGCTTTATTTGTTGATGCAGGTAATATCTGGTTGATTAATGAGAATCCCGAGAAACCTGGAGCCAAATTTTCAAAAGATTTTTTAAAGGAACTGGCTGTTGGGACAGGAGTTGGTCTTCGGTTTGATTTTAACTTTTTGATTTTGAGAACAGATCTTGCTTTCCCGTTAAGAAAGCCATATCTCCCGGAGGGAGAACGTTGGGTGCTGGACCAGATAAATTTTGGTGACAAACAGTGGAGAAAAGAAAACCTGGTATTTAATCTGGCCATCGGCTATCCCTTTTAATAATACAAAATACTACCTGTTATTGTCAAATGGACTTTATATAAATAAAAAAGAGGCTGTCATTGCTAGCAGCCTCTTTAAAATACTTGAGAAATACCTAATTATTCAGCAGGAGTTTCATCTATATTTTCTTCTACTTGGATAACTGTATCTACAGTTACTTCAACCGGAGTTTCAATAACTTCTGCAGGAGTTTCAGTTTCCATAATTTCAACATCTTCAGTTTTTTCAACTGTAGTTTCTTTACAAGAAGTAAAACTTAAAGCTAATGCGATAGCAGCAAAAGTAAAAATTGATTTTTTCATTTTTTTAAATTATTATTGGTTTTTGAGAAAGCAAATGTATGCGATTTTGTAATTCAAAAAACAAATTCTGAAAAATATTTTTATTTTTTAGCAAAAGGCTTGATTTTATTAAGTTTGTTTTTGTTATATGGTGGAATTTTATCTTATAAAAAGGGCATTAAAGCCGAGTATTTTGAAAAAAAGTGTTAAACTCGTAGATTTAACGATAATAAGTTACGATTATTGTACTAGAAAAATAATCCAAATCCTTGTATTAATACAAGGATTTGGATTATTAAAACCAGCAATTTTAAATTAAAAATCTTCCCTAATTCTCCACCTTTTTAGGGTAGGCAAAATTTTTATAGCCTCCTGAGCTTCTTCTAAAGTTAGTCCTTCATTTTTTTTGGCCTTCTCAAAATATTTAGCTTCCATTTCCCTAAGGCTTAGGGAAGGTTCTACAAAATTTCCATTTTGAAAACAATTAACGCAATAATCTTCACTTTCTGTTTGGTCACGATTACTCCCTTTAGACTCATCAGTAAAAGGAAGGCCACAGCTTTGACATATTAAAGGTTTCATAGGTTTATTTTTTTAATGGACATTTAGAACCTTATAGTTTGAATTTGTTCTTGATTAAAATCTAAAATTCAACTAATTATGAATATCTTGAAATTGAAAATTTTTAAAGAACCAAAATAAAGGTATAGAAACCGCAGAAAAATTAATACAAAAGTTATCCTAATTAACATGGATTAAACATAAAAGGAAACCTAATTGGCTACTTTTATCCAAGAAATAATTTATTTCGAATGGTGGAAAAACAAGGAGAATTAGCATTAGCCACATACAAAATTTAGTTTATGCCAATTAATTTGGAAATTAAGATTATAATTATCATATCTTCAATTCCTGAATCCACACCATTTTATCAATAATCTATCAATTATAAATATGAGCAAGAAAATTTTAATACCTACAGACTTTTCAAAAAATTCATGGAACGCTTTAGTTTACGCTTTAAATCTTTATAAAGATGACGAGTGCACTTTTTATTTGCTAAACGCTTTTCAGCTATATGATTTTCCCTCCGATACAATCAGGGATGCTGATCCTGGGGATGCTGAATATGAAAAAGAAAAGGAAAAATCAGAATCGGGACTGGAAGGTCTTTTGGAGGGGATCAATATGAGAAATGATGCTTCAAATCACCATTTCGAAATAATTTCTGAATATAATAAAGTCATTGATGCTGTTCTCGAAACAGTTAAAGAGAAGGGGATTGAATTTCTTATCATGGGTACCAAAGGAGAAAATAATCCTGAAACCACTTTATACGGAAGCAATGCAGTAGATGTTATTGAAAAGGTCCAGAATTGTCCAGTATTGGTTTTACCTCCGGATATCAATTTTGAAGATAAAGTCAATAATGAAATTGTTTTTGCCACAAATTTTAAAACCTTGTACAACCATCATGAACTGGATTATCTTGTAGATATAGCAAAGCGAAGTAAGGCTGCCGTAAGAATATTATATGTTCAGGAATCTGATAAATTATCTTCGGACCAAGAGAATAATAAAAAAGTATTAAGTGATCATTTAAAAGAAGTAGTATACACCTTTCATACTTTGACAAACATAAAGGTTGCAGAAGGGATTCATTCATTTATTGAAAGCAGGGGAAGTGGAATGCTTGCTTTAGTCAATAAAAAACATGGATTTTTCAGTAGTGTTTTTTCAAAATCCCTGGTAAAGGAAATAGGTCACAAACCCGAAGTCCCTGTTCTTGTGCTACACGTTTTAAAAAGTTAAGCACAAAAAACTTTAATTCTGTATCATTAAAGATTTAAAAGCATTGAGACTGATAAGCGCACCAAGTGCCTATCCGTTTCAATGCTTCTAAAATTTTCCGAAATACCGCTTTTAACTCTTCAAAAAGCTTAATTCACAATGATTTAAAAAATTGATTTAAAAACCAGAAATTAATTTTGAAGATCTCTTTATTAAAAAGAAAAAAATTATACCAAAAAAATCAAATACCATTCTAATTACATCAACTTTTTTAACATGAAACATGCTGTTTTCTGTTAAAATAAGTAATTTCTCATTTCAAAACCCTGACATATATCATTTTTCCTAACTTTAATCTCAGCTAACTTTAAATAGCGAAATTAAACACATCACTTATGGAAAAGTCTTCCCGCATCAGGGAAAATATAAATGCTTTTTTTGCTGAAATAGGTGAGCTAACTTATTTTGCCGGCAGATATTTCAGGGAAGTCCTATCCCCACCTTTTGAGTTCAGGGAATTTTTAAGGCAGTGTTATTATATGGGCAATAAATCCTTATTGTTGGTGGGAGTTACCGGATTTATCCTCGGCCTGGTATTTACGATACAAACCCGCCCTACCCTATTGGACTTTGGCGCTGTGGCATGGATGCCTTCCATGATAAGTATTTCAATTGTCCGTGAAATTGGCCCGGTCATGATCGCTTTAATTTGCGCCGGTAGAATAGGTTCCGGTATTGGTGCGGAACTTGGATCAATGCGGGTAACTGAACAAATTGATGCGATGGAGGTTTCAGGAACGAACCCATTCAAATTTTTAGTGGTTACAAGGATAATGGCTACAACTTTAATGCTCCCAATACTTGTTGTTTTGGGGGATTTTATCGCTTTGATCGGTTCTGCATTAATTGAAAACATTAAAGGGGACGTTTCCTATTTGTTATATTTTAATGAGGTTTTTGAAGCTTTGGAATTCAGTGATATTTTTCCGGCCACGATCAAAACCTTTTTTTTTGGGTTTGCTATTGGACTGGTAGGATGTTTTAAAGGTTATAACAGTAAAAAAGGGACTGCAGGAGTTGGAAAAGCTTCCAACTCGGCGGTTGTTTTTACCTCAATGTTATTATTTATTATAGATTTTATTGCGGTTTTTGTCACTGATATTTTTTACTGATAAAATGAATGCACAACAAAACAGTTCAACTAATAATAAGGGAAAGCCTGTAATTGAGATAAAAAATCTCTATAAAAGTTTTGGGGAATTAAAGGTGTTAAATGGCTTTAACCTGCAATTGTTTGAAGGTGAGAATTTGGTGTTAATGGGAAAATCCGGTTCAGGAAAATCGGTGATGATAAAATGCCTGGTAGGGCTTATGGAACCTGATAGCGGCAGCATTGAAATCCTGGGAAGGGATATTTCAAAATTAAATCAGAAGGAAATGGACGAATTAAAAGCAGAAATAGGATTTTTATTTCAGGGCAGCGCCTTATATGATTCTATGACCGTTCGTGAAAACCTGGAGTTCCCAATGCGACGGCATAAAAATAAAGTTGATTTTGAGAATGCCGATGCCCTAGTGATGGAAGCTTTAGAAAGTGTTGGTCTTGCTAAAGCCATAGATTTAATGCCGGAAGAGCTTTCTGGAGGGATGCAGCGGCGTGTGGCATTGGCAAGGGCATTGATCCTCAAACCTAAGATAATTTTTTACGATGAGCCTACAACCGGCTTAGACCCTATTACAGCTAAAGAAATTATTTTGTTGATGGAGAATATACAGGAAAAATATAAAACCTCCTCGCTAATCATCACTCATGATGTTGACTGTGCAAGGGTGGTTTCAAATAGGATGATATTATTGTTGAATGGGGTTGATTACGTCGAGGGAACTTTTGAGGAAATACAGGCCTCTAAAGATCCAAAAGTTCAGGCCTTTTTTAAATAAATTGTTATGAAAAAAGATACTTCACAAAATATTAAGCTGGGAATATTTGTTATTATAGGAAGCATCCTTTTAGTTTTGACCGTCTATTTTATTGGAAGTAAAAAAGACTTGTTTCAGAATACTTCAAAAATAAGTTCGGTGTTTAAAAATGTGAACGGTCTTCAATTAGGAAATAATGTGCGATTATCCGGTGTAAATGTTGGAACAGTAAGAGGAATTAAAATACTTACCGATACCGCTATTGTTGTGGATATGTTTATTGATAAAAATACAGTTCACCTTATCAAAAAAAATTCCATTGCCTCCATAAGTTCTGATGGGTTGGTGGGAAGTATGATCGTGGATATACTTCCCGGGAAAGAACCTTCTGACGAGATTATAAAACCAGGGGATACCATCCAATCAATAAGCAGGATTCCCACTGCACAGATGCTTAATACCCTCAGGATCACCAATAGAAATGCAGCCTTGCTCACTGAGGATTTGCTTAAAATAACCAATGCAATTAATAATGGCGAAGGGGTGATAGGATCTTTGCTAAAAGATGATAAATTGGAGGGGAATATTAAACAAACATTTTCCAATTTAGAACAAACCAGCAAAAATGCCAACAGAGCTATCAACAGGCTCAATGAGATTTTAGACGATGTCAACTTAAAGGAAGGTGTTGCAGGAGTTTTATTAAGTGATACAACTTCAGCGAATAACATGAGGGGGGTCTTTGTGAGCCTGGAACAGGCAGCTCAGGATATCGATTCAATGACTTCGAATTTGAACCAATTTTCTGCAGATTTGAAGACCAGCCAGGGTCCCTTGAATTTTGTGTTAAACGATACAACTTTTGTTAAAAATCTGGATTCCACCATTCAAAATAGCGAGGAAGCCACTGCAAAATTCAATGAAATTATGGATGCCCTAAAACAAAGTTTTTTATTAAGGGGCTATTTCAGAAGATTAGAGCGACAAAAAGAAAAACAAGCAGACTGTGTGGAAAAAATTTAGTTAATATATTCCATCGGAATCTGAGAAATATCATTCTTTTATTTATCCGCAGGTTTTAACTTTAAATTGAATTTAATATCAGATTAAAACGGCATACCAATATTTCAAGGCAAAAAAATCCCAAAAATATGAATTACCGCCTATTAATATGGGACAAGTTCTAACTTTTAATAAGTAATAAAAATCTAACGATGAAAAAAATTATTTATACCACCGATTATTCTGACAATTCGGTTTCAGCCTTAAAATATACCTATGCCCTTAGCAAGTTATTGCACGCCGATGTAATTGTACTTCACATTTTTAAAGAGGAACCTGAACCAGAAATTGAATTAATTTCAGGTGAAAAACTAATTGTTCAACCTCATAAAAACCGCATCCGGGATTTTTGCAGCTTGCACCTAAAGCAGGATTTTGACAGTTTAAATTTCTCTGAAGCAGCAGTTAAGGGAACTGATGTGAGCCGTGAAATTCTGCATTTTGTAAGGGACATTAATGTGTGCATGCTTGTAATGGGTGCTTGTGGAACAGGAAATTTAAAAGAATTATTCTTGGGCGGCACAACCACCGAAATGCTTGCAATTTCGCCTTTTCCCTTATTGATAGTACCCTCAGGTTTTGTATTTAAAAAACTTGAAAGAATATTGTACACAAGTGATTTACAGCTAAAAGACATTTACAATATTGGTGAATTGGTAAAAATAGTAAATCCCCTCAATTCTAAAATTATTATTACACATGTCAGTAAAGAGGATAATTTGATGAATAAAAATCTTTTGGAGTGGTTCAAGAAATCTTTATCAGAAAAAGTTAATTACCCAAATATTGAAATTGAAACTCTTTTTTCTGAAGATGTATTTGAAACTCTGAAGTTGTCCATAGATGAATCTGAAGCAGATATGGTGGCTATGATGGAACGCAAACACAAACCTGAAATTAACTATTTATTACATCGGGATTTAGTAAAACGTTTGCAATCTTTCCTCAAAGTACCATTATTGAGTTTCAACGAAATCTGCTGAGCAATCCTGATCTTTTCAGAATAAAACCCAACAAAGATGAATATTGACCATCTTGAAAAACGTGTTACCGAATATGAAAATTCCATTAAAACCGTGGTTCAAAAAAGGATCTTATGGAATATGGAAATTAAAATTTTGATCGTTAAAATTTTAAAAAGTGCTGAAGAAACTTATAAAATTGGGTGGCGGGTTCAGGAATTAAACTGGATTCATACCAATGAAGCCGTCAATATTACCTTTGTTTCATTTCCCAGGGATCTTATTGGACAAACCAATAAAATCCCTACCTATCAATTTCTTCAAGGTGGATCCCTGGTGTTTTCACAAATGTACAATGGGGATATTGAAATTTTGGTGTTGTTCCCTACACTCGAAAATTCGGCTTCTTTCGATAATGATATGGTGGAATTGGGTATTTATGATCCCAACGAAATTAATGAAAAATTGATTATTGAAAAGATAGATGAATTTTTAAAAGAAATGATCAAATGGGAAGTCCCCCTGATAAGGACCAAATTAGGTTTTAAAACCCCATGATTTTGAAGGTACATTCCTTCTTCTGATGCTATTATTACTGGAAATTAAATTTTAAACAAATTTGAATATTTCCAACTCCTTATAATTCTTACAATGGGGTACTGAAAATTATTTTATACTGATTTTAACCTTAGGAAATATTTGTAAACCTCAAACCAAATAACACTGCAAAAACCAACTCCCGCGGCAGCGGAGATTTGGAAAACAGATAATATTTGTAATTTAAAAAATGCGGCAAGTTCGGGTTGATAGATCATTAATAACAGCATTAAGAAACTAATTAGAATTATCATCCAAATTAGCGGGTTTTTATATTTAAAGCTACTCCATACCGAAAAGTAAAATGACCTGTTTACCAAGGTTAAAAAAATATTTGCAATAATAAGAGTACTAAAAACCATAGTTCTGGTAAGGGCTTCCCCATAATTATTTTGAACTGAATATTGATATATAAATAGACAACCTATAGTGATTATTAAACCCTGGATAATACTTAAGGACAATTCCTTCCATCTTAAAAAAGTTTCTTTTATTTCCCGTGGAGGTTTTTGCATACTGTTCTTTTCCAAAGGTTCATTTTCGTATATAATGGAACAGGTTGGACCCATTATCAATTCCAAAAAAATAACATGTATGGGAGAGAATATTACCGGATATATCCATCCTAAAATTACAGGAAGCGCAACGGTTAAAATAATGGGAATGTGAATGGAAATTACATACTGAATGGCCTTTTTAAGATTAAAATAAATTTTTCTCCCCATTGCGACGCCCTCTATCATCTTCCCGAAATCGTCATCAGACAATATTAATGAAGATGCTTCCTTTGCAATATCTGAACCTCTTTTTCCCATTGCAATTCCAATATTAGAAGCCTTAAGTGCCGGAGCATCATTTACGCCATCTCCTGTCATGCCAACTATTTCTCCCTGGCTTTTAAGACTATTGATGATTTTAAGTTTTACCTCTGGAAAAACCCTTGTAAATATATTGGAATGCATCACTTTTTGGTTAAATTCATCATCAGAAAGCCGCATTAATTCTTCTCCTGTAATGGACGTGTCTCCATCTTTAAAATCTATCTGATTAGCAATGGACAAGGTTGTTAACACGTTATCCCCGGTTATAATTTTAATCTTTATTCCCGCCTCATAAAGTTGTTTGAAAGTCGTACTGATGTTTTCCTTGGGAGGATCATAAAACCCGAGCAATCCCAAAAATTCGAATTTAAATTCTTCCTGATTTTCCGGGAAGTTTTCTCCCTCAAATTTGGACAGCCCTACTCCCAATACCCGTAAACCTTCGCCTGCAAGCTGAGATATGGTTTTTTCGACCTCTTTTTTTTCTTCAGAAGTCAAATTGGAATGTTCTATAATTGCTTCAGGAGCACCTTTTACCGCGATGATCCGGTTAGCCTCTTCATTTACAAAAATGTGGGTCATCATAGGCGGTTTCCCGGCTAACGGATACTCATGAATCATTTTATAATTCGGGCGCTCATCTTTTTCTAGAACTTTTTCATAGATCTTGTGCAAGGCTTTTTCCATGGGATCAAAAGGCACACATTCACTGGCCCACATAGCAGTAGAAATAATATGAATAAATTCTGGTGAGTTCCAGCTTTTTTTCTCTCCTATAGATTTTGTTTTAAAACTGTAAATTTTAAAAAGTTCCATTTTGTTTTGAGTAATAGTCCCTGTTTTATCTGTACATAAAACGGTAGTCGCACCCAAAGTTTCAATGGTTTGTGTTTGTTTTACTATTATACCCAATTTCATAAGGCGGTAGGCTCCCAATGCCATAAAGGTGGCAAAGGCAACCGGGATTTCTTCCGGGAGAACAGACATTGCAATGGTTAGCCCTTTCAATAAACTATCCAACAGGTTATTTGAATTGTAAAAACTAATACCCCAAATAATGAGAAAAATCACAAAACCCCAAAGAGCCATTTGTTTTACAAACCGGCTAATTTGATCCTGCAGGGGGGATTTTAATTTTTCTATCGCAGCCAAAGAAGTGTCAATTTTACCCAGTTTTGTATTCCTGCCTACCTGTGTTACGCGAAATACGCTTTGTCCTGAAACCACAGCTGTGCCCTGAAAAACAATGTTGTCTTCGGTTTCCGTGGCACTTTTATTTACACTGAAGGCTTCACCCGTCAAAATGGATTCATTTACAGAAAAATCGTTGAGTTTAAGGACAACACCGTCGGCGGTAATCAATTCTCCTTCCTGAGCCACTACAATATCTCCAACCACAATTTCCTCGGAACGAATTTCAACAGATTGATTATTTCGTATTACCGTGGTAAGGGTTTGAGTATATTCTTTTAATGCATTTAAAGCTTTCCTGCTCCGGGCATTTTGAAAAAATGAAATTGCCGATATGATTATAATGGCTCCCAGTAAAAACAGGCCTTCACTGAATTCTCCCAGAAGAAAATAAATAGTAGAAGTGGCCAGCAATAAAAGAAACATGGGCTCAAGGACAATCTCTTTCAAAATAAACCAGAAATAACCGGAATTTTGGTCTTCAATTGAATTATGCCCGTTCTTTTCCCGGGAAATAATAACTTCAGCCTCTGTGAGACCTTTAATATTAAATGGGTTACTATTCATAGTTTTCCCGGATGTTCAAAAATTCTTAAATGCTACTCATTTGCCATCTTTTTAACCTGGGTAAATTCATGATTATTTGTTCAACTTCCCCCAGGGTAATTTCATTATGAAATGCAGCCATTTCCATGAGTTTTACCTGCATCCCGTGCAAGCTGAGGGAATGGTCCAAAAACTCCCGGTTTTGATAACAGTTTGTGCAATAATCATCATTTTTGGAATTATCCCGATTAGTTCCCTTGTTTTCTTCAAAAATAGGAAAACCACAACTTTGACATAAATCTGGTTTCATATCTAGATATATATTGTTTTTTATTGGTTCCCCGATAGCTATCGGGGGTAATCCGCATATCTTCATTGGTGTTTTCATCGGGTTTCCGTTATGCTCATTTCATAAGCAAAGTTCTATATAATGGATTTTAATTTTGACAGCATGATAAGTTCCGATTTGTTTTTACCTGCAAAGGAGGCCGCAATTGCATCAACTGTTTTCAAAATCAGTTTATTAATATTGCTGTTAAAGAGTTCTTCATATTCCTTCTTAAAATCACTGAATTCCTTAAAAGCAAGGAACGCATCCGGTTGATTTTCCTCTAGCCAATCAAAAATAATTTCGATTTGATATGCGGTATCAGTGCCAAATTCATCCTGGTAATCATCAATAGAAACCCATTCCTGTTCTACAATGTTTTTTAAAGCATCAATTTCCTCCTTTTTCACCACTTTGTCAGATGCCGCAACGGCATAAAATAATTTTCCGAGATTCTGATAAAATTTTTGGGCAAATCCAGGGTTTGTTGAGTTATTCATTTTAATAAAAATTATATAATATAAGATTAAAGGTAGATGGAAGGAGCAAGAAATAATATGACATATATCACCTTTTTAGGCAATTAATGTATCAAAAAATGTTCAACATTTTCCAAATAATTACTTAATAAATTATCCTACCAACCTAAAACCCCTGGTTTTACTGATAAAATTTTGAAATATTTTTGATGATTTTTTAATGCATAATTAAGGTTATTCAATATTGTAAGTTGTATATTTAGTTCATCAATAGAAGAGTTTTTTTATTGTCCCCACCAACTCCCCACACAAAATTTTATTTTCGGCAATAATTGTATTGCTAATATCTATCCCCCCACAGGATTTCAATTTTATATAGGAAAAACCTAACCCCAACCTGTAAGAAAATTTTAATACTTATTCCTTTGGAATAAGATGTTTTGACTAATCTTTTAATTGGTGAAATATGAAAACTGTACTGCTCATAGAAAACGATTTGACCTTATTGGCTAATACCAAAGAACTTTTGGAATTATACGATTATAAGGTATGGTATGCCGAAAACGGGGAAATTGGGGTGAACCTGGCCTTACAAACCAATCCGGACATTATAATTTGTGATATTATGATGCCCGTATTGAATGGATATGAAGTTTTTGAGAAATTAAATAAAAACAAAACAACCTGTAGTATCCCTTTTATATTTTTATCCTGCGAAAATGAAATCAGTGATGTTAGAAAAGGCATGAACCTTGGAGCAAATGATTATGTTACAAAACCTTTTAATATTCAATATCTGATCAAAACTATTGAGAGTAGACTTGCTAAACATGCCATTTATAATCACAACACCCCAAAGAAATCATATCCTGTTTCGGAACCTTTAAAGATTAATTCCCTGGATCAATTGCGTGAATTCTTTAAAAAAGCCGGAGAATTCGAAGAATTTGATAAACACGAGGTGATTTATAGAGAAAGAAAAAATGCCGATTCCATTTATTTTGTTGAGAAAGGCCTTTTAAAAACACACCGAATGGACGAATTTGGAAAAGAACTTATTACCGGAATTTATAAAAAAGAGGAGTTTTTAGGGTTTTATTCTTTTAAAAAATTGTCCTCTTACCCTGAAACTGCTTCCGCCCTGGAAAACGGATCTTTATATAGGCTTTCCACTAAACGATTTCAGGAAATTTTGTCTGGAAGCCATCAGCTAACTTTAGAGCTGGCACAATTACAATCTGAAAATCTTTCGGTTTTAAGATCTCATTTACTGGAAATGGCATATGGATCGGTACTTAAAAAAACTACCAATACCATTTTAAAATTTGTAGATGGAACCCAAAACAATCTTTTGGAAGCTATCAAGATCTCAAGGAGTGATCTCGCGAGTATCGCCGGGATTTCAACAGAAAGTTTAATTAGAAGTCTCTCTCTGCTAAAAAAGGAAAAATTGATAGATATTGAAGGAAGAAATATAAAAATTTTAAACCTTCAGGAATTATATCACATTAGATGAGTTTTACTTATTTCCCAGTAAAACTGACGGTTGAAAGGTTTCTTTTAGCTAATATACCAATTTTATTTTCTTGATATTTATCATTTTTTTATTCTAATTTATATATTATTTTAGTAATGTTAAAACTGACTAAGTAATTATATTAGGTTTAATTAAAGACATAAATTTTTGGATTTTTCATAAAAATTTAGGACTATTAGATTGTATTTTGATAAATTTAATTGATTTAACAAAATATAAATCTAACACCTAAAACCTGTTAAAAGAAGCTTTTAACAAGAAAATTATTCAAAACTGAAGGTTGAATAGACCAAAATATAAAACTGGTAAAAAAGTTTTCTCACTAAATAATTATAAATTAAAATCCTTTAAAGTCATGAAAAAAATCATTCTTGGTTTATTTGTTTTTGGATTAACCATCCAATCTTTTGCTCAGATTGTAGAACTGCCTGAGGTAGAAATTGTTGCTGTAAATTATAAATACCTGAATGATGTAAGAGAGCCAGATGCGGCTCAATCTGTTCAATTACTTCAACGGGAAGTAGCTGCTTTTGATCTGAAAAATTCTGAATATTATGAGGATCAATATGATGATTACTTTATATCTTTTTATATTCCACAAGGAAAAATCCTTGCCTCTTATGATAAAGAAGGAAATGTTTTACGAACTGTGGAAAAATATAAAAATATTGCTCTTCCAAATGCTGTTGCAGAATCTGTCGTAAAAAAATATTCCGGATGGACCATTGCAGAAAATGCTTATTTGGTTAATTACCACGATAAAAAAGGGGTGACCAGAAAAGAGTATAAGATTTTATTAGAAAAAGATAGTAGCCGTATGCGGATAAAAACTGATGAAAAAGGAAATATCCTTGAATAAATGGGTAATCACATAAGGAGTTGCTTTAAGTGCAATTGCTTAAAACGGTTTGGCACACATTTTAATATTAAAAAATATGACATTTGGTTTTTCATAACAGTTAGGTTGGAAGATCAAATTGAGAAGATGTCAAAGGCAACATTCAACCGGATGTACAAATTTTACATGCATTTGTAAGATCCCTGTTATCCAATTAAGGTTTTGTGATGCGCTTAATATCTTCTTAAGAAACAGGAGGCTTTGGCTTCCTGTTTCTGTTTTCAGCAAACTTTATCTTCCTTGTGTTAATCTTTAAAAAAATTTTAATAGTCTGAGATTTATCATTTTAAATGGTTTGTCAATGTATTAATTTAATCATATCAAAAAAAAATTAATCTTTAAAACCTACAATTATGACTTTAGTAAAATTTAAAAACCCAATCACTCCAATCCTAAGGGATCCATCAATTTTAGAAGATCCGTTCTTTTCAGATCTTATGAATACACGAAGAAGTCTTTTTAATTTAAACCGAATTTTTAACAGGGATATCGAAAATGATTTTGAAATTAATCCCTCGATAAACGTAAAGGACAACAAGGACAATTATGAAATTGAAATGGCAGCTCCCGGGCTTACCAAAGATGATTTTAATATCACCATAGAAGACGGTGTTTTGACAGTTTCTGCTGAAAAAGAAGAAAAATCAGAAGAAAAACAAGAAGGTTACCTATGTAAGGAATTCAGCTATAATACCTTTTCACGGTCCATGATTTTACCTGAAATGGTAGATGAAAATAAGGAGGTAAAAGCACAATACAAGGATGGAATTTTAAAATTGATGCTTCATAAAAAGGCAGAGGCAAAACCAAAATTGGCCAAAACCGTGAAAGTATCATAAAAAAGTTGGCTTAAATTTAATTGAAATCATTCGGCATATAACTTCTTAACAGAAGTTATATGCCGAATGATATTTTTTGAAGATAGGGTATTAAAATACTTAAAAACAATCCGAATGTCAAAGGGCTTTCAAAGGATTTCTAAAATGATATAAGTCATAGTTTTCAGATTTCTATTAATATAACTTTAAAAGACCCGATCCCTGAGGAATAAAAAATTACAGCTATTCCAACAGTTTTTCTGGGCAATTTATTTAATGTGATAAAAATTGTCATTAAATAATCAACTGTAGATCATATAAAAATTAGGTAAATCAGTTTTAATAATAAAACAATGATAAAAATACTGCTACCCACAGATTTTTCAGAGAATGCCTACAATGCCATTAAATATGCGGTTGAGCTTTTTGAAAATGAGGAATGTAATTTTTACTTATTAAACACCTATACCCCCGTGCTCTATGACACTGAATACATTCTCTACAGTCCATCTCCCCTTAGCCTGCACGAAACTTACAGAAACAAATCCCTTAAAGGTCTGGAAAAAATAGAATGGCAAATAAATAAGGATTTGCCTAATTCCAAACACAAATGGAAACTGGTATCTTCATTTAATATGTTAAGTGACGAAATAAAAATTCAGGTAAAGGAAAAGAAAATTGACATGGTGGTTATGGGAACTCAGGGTGCAACCGGGGCCAAAATGATCCTATTTGGAACCCACACTGTTCATGCCATTAAAAAGGCGAGTTGCCCGCTGCTTGCAATTCCTTCCGGTTTTAAATTTAAAACCTTAAAAAACATTCTTTTCCCAACAGATTATGACCTGAAGTTTACTGATAAATATTTAAATTTTTTGAAAGGTCTTATTGAGAAACACGCCTCAACAATTCATATTGCAAAAGTTTATTTTGGAATTCCCCTTGATACGGAGCAGGAAAAATCTAAAAAATTCCTGGAGGAATATTTTAAAAATTTACCACATAAATTTTATAAGATCGAAAAGAACAGCGTGCCAGAAGGCATTGATGAATTTCAAAATAATAATCCTGTAGATTTAATGGTGATGATCAGCAATAAACATTCTTTTTTTGAAAATCTTCTTTTCAGGCCAGTAATAAATGAAATAGGATTTCACATTAAAATTCCATTTTTAGTTATTCCATCAGGAAAATATAATTCATAAAAAATGAAAAAAATCTTAGTACCAACCGATTTTTCCATAAATGCATTGAATGCTTTAAATTATGCTTTAAGCCTTTTTGAAGAAGATAAATGCACTTTTTATTTATTAAATGCATTTCAACAAAATGAAATATCTACACATAATTTGTTTCATCCTGATCTTGGGGAAACGACTTATGAACGAGTCAAAAATGGATCGGAAACAAGCCTGAAAAAACTGATGGATGGAATTGTTATGAAAAATGATAATTCAAACCATCATTTTGAGATGATATCTTCTTACAATACTTTATGGGAGGCTGTAAAACAAGCGCTGGAAAATAATGACATCTCAATTATTATAATTGGAACCCAGGGAGAAACCAATGCTAAAAATATTTTATTTGGCAGTAATACGGTGAACATTATTGATAAAATCAAGAATTGCCAGTTACTTCTGGTGCCCCCGGATTCCATTCTTCTCAAGAATACAAAAAAGGAATTAGTTTATGCAACAAATTTTCACACCCCCTTTAAACACAAGGAATTAGAATCCATGATAACTATAGCCACAAATATTAAAGCAATTATTAGGGTATTGCATATTCTGGAAAATGGTGAATTAACTGCTGATCAGGAAAACAATAAGAAAGATCTCAGGGAATATTTAAAGGGAGTAGAACCAGCTTTTCACACATTGACCAATGAAAATTTAGATACCGGAGTTCAATCTTTTATCGAAAGAAGGGGAAGTGATATGCTTGCATTAATCCATAAAAAACAAAGTTTATTAAACAAAATTTTTTCAGGAACTATGATAGATGAAGATATTAGATACAAACCTCAAATCCCGATTTTTTTGATGCACGATCCAATAATTCAAGCGCCATAACTTTTTTTGGATTCCTGATAATTATCATTTGATTTAATCTGATATATTTTTAAATTTAGATTAGATCAAAAGAAATGTGTTATGTTGGATTCTGCCAAAAAAGAGTTTAGTAAAAAACCCAGGGAAAAGTATTTATCCGAGATCTCAAAATGGGAAAATTCGTTAATAATGGTATCTGAAGAAATAAAATTTCTTGGTAAGCTTTTAGGTACCGAAATTTTTGAGCCAAATATTCCCAACCTTTATGAAAGGCTTCAACAATATTCCAAAAAACTTCAGGATTTGAAAAACGAAGAAATACTTTTGGAGAAGGAAATTGAAAAACATAAAACAGATTTTGCCAAAGAAATGGAGGAAAATGAGGAGCATAAGGATTCGTTAATCAAAAGAACCCATATTCAATTAAAGAAAAATATTAATGCATTCTTAAAAAATAATTCCGGGCTAAAACTGGAAATATTCAATTTTACAGGAAACATCTTAAAGAAAAGCAGATAATATGAGAAATTTTTTTTCTCAGGTAATTAAATAAAAACAAATTCAATATGGAAACTTCAGGCCAAAATTATAAATATGTTAAGTGGAAAAGTGCTGAAGAAATGCATTTTTCTTCAAACCAATGGATTTCTGAATTAAATTTCATCAAAGATGAACATCAATTCTTTGAGGATGTGCTCAAGGAATATACCCTGCCAATTATAGAATCTCATTTGCTCTCTAAAGTTAAAGATATAATATATCGTTTAACAAAATACAAACAAAAGGTAGAGACACTTTTAAATAAAATAACAGAACACCGCAACGGTTTGCAAGTTATGGTTGATGGTATCAACCAACTTGAAGAAGAAAATATATATAAAAAAGAACACAGGAAATTATTGATAGATGAAAATCAATTTTCACTGGAGTATAATGATTTGAAAAAGGAAATTTTTGAAACAATATCACAGGCACTAAAACAACAAAAGCAAAAACGATTGTTAAGTTGAAATATCATAAAGATTAAAATCTGTTTTGCTCATGTTTATTTCTAAATTAAAGTTCGGCAGTTTCATATCTGCAGGAAAATAATGTAAATTAATTGGAGTTTTGTACTCCGGATTAGGCTTGATTCTTTGTAAATTTTTTGTGAAATATCGGAAGCTTATAAATAATTAAAAAAATGATCGATAAATATTTCTTCACCATGTCTGCCATAGCTCAAAACCAGGAATCTCCAAATGAGAAAAGCATTGAAGAACTTCAATTGGATACTATTAAATGGGATGTATTACTTCAAACCTGTACTGAGGAAATTCATTTTCTGGAACAATTTTTATCTGCTGATATCTTTCAATCAGAAATCCCGGATCTTTATGAAAATTTAAATCGTTTTTCGGATAAACTGGAGGATATTAAAATTGAAAAAATAGATCTGCAAACAGCACTTCTCCACCATAAAAATGATTTAATCGGGATGAGGGAATGTGAGGATATAAGCTGTGATATATTTTATCATTCCCAGCACCAAAATCTTTTAAAAAATATTCAGGGAAATCTTTCAAAATTTCAGGATCTGAAATTGCGTATATACAAGTTCAGTGACCATGCCCTTTTGAAAAACAACCTCCGGGAGAATATGGTGTGATTTTAATATCTAGGTTCCTTATAGAATACCTGAGAAAATTCGAAAGATTACATCAATCCATTTGAATCTGTTCATCTATCCCAATTAGACAATCAAGGGGAGCTTATTATCATTTTTTTTAACCCGAAAGCTGATTTATATAAAGAAATATTACTGTGCTCCACAGCCCTTATTAAAGGTGACAGCAGTTGTCTTTTTAATTTTAGGGAACCGGTTTCACCTCAAAAAAATCTAAAAACCATACCTGCATACATATTATTTAAAAGGTTAAATTTTCCTAAGGTGATATTTATCATTCTTTTTAACCCTAAGTAGGTTTAAATTAGTGAAAATTAAATAGTCAGGGACTTTTAGTCTGATAAAGAAATTAGATTTCCTACAACTGTAAGAAGTGGGAAGTCGAATTGAGAAGATGTCAAAGGCAATATTCAACTGGATATTCAAATCTTAGCATTGTTTAAGATCATTGTTATTCCAATAAAGGTTTGGTAATGCGCTTAATATCTTCTTAAGAAACAGGAAGCTTTGGCTTCCTGTTTCTGTTTTTTAAAATAATGTTCTCCTAAAAAACAACTTCTCAAGAATTTAGTAAACCAGGGAAATTAAGAAGTGTTAAACTTTCAATTCCTGATATTTATCATTCTTTTCACTCTCAAAACGGCTTAAATTAGTAAAACTAAAAACAATCTGGCACTTATTTTAAGTTGATAAAAAAAATATTTGATATTTGATTTTTCACAACAGTTAGGAGTGGAAAATTGAATTGAGAAGATGTCAAAGCCACTGCATCCGGATATCTACAAATTTTACATTCAGTTGTGAAATCGATTATGTCCATTAAAGGTTGTACGTGAACTTAATATCTTCTTAAGAAACAGGAGGCTTTGGCTTCCTGTTTCTGTTTTTTAGAGCATTTTCTTTAAATCGAAAAATTTTAACAAGGGAAATTAAAAAATGTTAAACTTTCAATTCCTGATATTTATCATTTTTTCCACTCTCAAAACGGCTTAAATTAGTGAAACTTAAAATGATCTGGTACATTTTTTAGGTTGAAATAAATTATTGATATTTGATTTTTCACAACGTTAGGGGTGGAAAATTGAATTGAGAAGATGTCAAAGCCACTTTTTAACCGGATATACAAATTTTGCATTCATTTGTAAGATTGCTGGTATCCATCAAAAGTTAAGAAGTGAACTTAATATCTTCTTAAGAAACAGGAGGCTTTTGGCTTCCTGTTTCTGTGTTTATACCGCTCCTTTATCTAATTAGCTCCCAATTCCAAAAAAATAAATAATCTGATATTTATCATTTTAAGTTATCAAGTAATGCGTTAATTTAATTATTTCAATTAACAATATTTCTGTTTTAGACAAATCGCAATTCTGACGTTAATAAAATTAAAAAGGTCAATCACCAGACATGCATCTTGTCAAAAAACAAAGATTTTTTAGTTTGTTTAACTATTAATTCAAATATTCTGAAATCATGAAAAAAATAATTCTTGGTTTATTCGTTTTTGGTTTAACCATCCAATCTTTTGCACAGGAAATTGAGATCCTTGAGGTTTCAATTGCACCAGCAAGTTATAAATACATTGATAAGGTTGCGGGAGATAACGCAGAAGTGAGCCCCGCAGAACCGGTTAAATTACTTCAAGAAAGACCTGCGGCCTTTAACCTGGGAAATTCAAAATATTATGAAGATGAATATGAAAATTACTTTTTGTCATTTTATATTCCAGAGGGGAAAATTCTGGCTTCTTATGATGCAGAAGGCAATATCTTACGGACTATCGAAAAATTAAAAAATACAGAAATCCCTTCTGTTGTTGCCAAAGCTGTTGTAGATAAATATCCCGGATGGACCGTTTCTGAAAATGTATATTTGGTTAATTTCCACGATAAAAATGAGGTGATAAGAAAAGAATACAAACTTTTATTGGAAAGAGCAAATCAGCGCAGAAGGGTGAAAACCGATGAAAACGGTAATTTTCTATAATTCAATAAAAAAATAAAAGTATCTGTAATTGAGGTATAGAATAACTTTGCGACACAGGAGGCTATACTTCCCGTGTCTGTTTTAACAATCTTTATCGCTTTTAGGATTTTATTCCAATAAATTTTAAAAGCTTGATATTAATTATTCTTTTTTAACCCTAAGTAGGTTTAAATTATTAAATCTTCTAAAACTTAAAATTATGGATAAATGAAATCTAACTACCCAACAAAGCCCCCATTTAACCTATTTTCAAGATCCTCCTAAAAACGATTAAAATCACAAGAACAAAAGGAGTATTAACATTCTAATTCAAGAGGGAAATTGAAAAATAAAAAAGGAGGAAACATTTGTTTATTTTCTTATTGAGTTACTAAAAAATTAAAATCATGAAAAAGATAATTCTATTTATAAGTGTTGTATTTGTTGCAATAAGTTTTAATTCTTGTAATAATGATGATGATGAAGTTGTTATTCTCGATAAAATTATTGGAGAATGGCAATGGGACCAGGAATTTGAAGATGGTGAAGAGTATATTCTTTCGGCATGTGAGAAACAATCCACTATTGAATTTTTCCAAGCAGGTACTTTTACATCCAAAGATTTTTATTTAGAATTTGAAAATGATGTATGTACTGCTCAAGATCTTTTTAATGGAACCTGGAAAAATTTAGGAAATTCAATGTACGAAATCGAGATGGAAATTGAATCAGGTGTTTCAATGGGTGTAGACGTAAAAATAACTTTTACAAACAATAAAATGACAATTGAATTTTCCTTTACAGATGAAGATGATGTAACATATGAGTTAAAAGAGATCTATATGAAAATTTGATTTTTACAACAATTAGGATTGGAAAATTGAAATAAGAAGATATCACAGCAACTTAATATTAGGATATGCACATTTTACATCCATTTGTAAAATCGCTGGTATCCAGAAAAGAACTCTAAATGCACTTAATATCTTCTTAAAGAAACAGGAGGCAAAGCTTCCTGTTTCTTTTTTAACACTCTTTATCCTAAACTGATATTAGTCATAGTTTTTCCTTTGTATTTCCTATAATTTTAAGAGACTAAATCTTAGCAAGATGAAAAAAATAGTGATTCCAACAGATTTTTCGGATAATGCATTCAATGCTCTAAAATACGCAGTGGAATTATTTGAATTTGAAGAAAGTGAATTTTTCCTGTTGCATGCATATGCCGATGAAGTTTACAATCACAATGCCTTGCTCACGCAACATTTTCTGGAGGAACTGAAAATAAGCACGTTAAAAAAATCTAATGATGAGTTGGAAAGCATCGTGGACAGGATCAAAGAATTATTGCCAAACCCAAGACATAGTTTTAAACCCATCTCAGCATTCGGAATTTTAGTTGATGAAGTGAATGATCTTGTAAATAAAGAAAATGCCGATCTCACCGTTATGGGCACCGTGGGTTTAACCAATGACCGCAATATTACCTTTGGCAGCAACACCTTACAGGTAATAAAATACGTACAAAGCCCTATACTTTGTGTTCCGGCAAATTATAAATATAAATCCCCAAAAAACCTCCTTTTCCCCACCAATTATATGATCCCTTATCAAATTCGGGAATTAAAATTAGTTGCTGAAATAGCAAGGGCAAATAAAACGACCGTTCATATGCTCTATATCTCAAAATTTGAATTGGAATCTTTCAGGCAAAAAGCAAATCAATTATTATTAAAGGAGCAATTTTATAAAACCCCATTTCAATTTCACATGATCGATGAGGATGAAAAAACAAAGGCCATAATGATCTTTATCAACGAATTGAATATCGATATGCTTATTATGGTAAATTCCCGTTACACCTATCTGGAAAATATTATTTACCAATCTACTATTGATAAAATAGGATTGCATCCCAGGATCCCGTTTTTAGTTCTTCAAAACTTTCAACGAGGTCCTGCCTTATAAATCGGACCCGGTTTAAAAAATATTGAGGTAAGTTAATTTTAATAATAAGACAATGAAAAAAATCCTGTTACCCACCGATTTTTCCGATAATGCTTACAATGCAATTAAATACGCAGTTGAGCTTTTTAAAAATGATGAATGTACTTTTTACTTGTTAAATACCTATACCCCGGTTCTTTACGATGCCGAATATGTTCTATATACCCCCTCGCCTATGAGCCTGGACGAGATTTATAAAAAAAATTCTCTAAAAGGCCTGACGAAAATTGAAAAGAAAATAAAAAAGGCATTTCCGAATTCCAAACACAAATGGGAATTGATTTCTTCATTTAATATGTTGAATGATGAAATAAAAGAACAGGTAAATGAAAAGAATATAGACCTTGTGGTAATGGGAACTCAAGGGGCTACCGGTGCCGATATGATATTATTTGGAACCCATACCGTGCAAGCCATTAAAAAGGGAACGTGCCCAGTGCTTGCCATTCCCTCAGGTTATAAATTTAAAACTTTAAAAGATATTCTTTTTCCAACAGATTATTTCCTGAATTTTTCTGATAAACACTTAAAATTTTTGAAAGCGCTTAGCAGGAAACACGCAGCTAAACTTCATATTTTAAATGTGTTCTTTGGTGTTCTTCTTGAACCTGAGCAAGAAAAAACTAAAAAATTTCTGGCAGATTATTTTAAAAATATACCTCATACTTTCTATAGTATTGAAAAGGGAAGCGTACCGAAGGCCATTGATGATTTTCAAAAAAATATTCCTGTGGACTTACTGGTAATGATAAATAACAAACATTCCTTTTTCGAAAATATCCTTTTTAGGCCGGTAGTAAATGAAATAGGATTTCATGTGAAAATTCCGTTTCTGGTAATTCCATCAGAAAATTTCAATTCGTGAAAAATGAAAAACATCCTTCTACCTACCGATTTTTCTGAAAATGCATGGAACGCATTTTTATACACGCTCCATTTGTATAAAAATGAATCCTGTAAGTTTATTCTTCTTAATTCCTATCAAATCAATGGATACCATAAGGGGAGCAATCTTATACCTATTCCCGGGAACGAAGAATTGGAGAAAGCAAAGAAAAATTCGGAAAATGGATTGCAACGTCTCATAGAGGTTATTAAAAAAGGATATCCAAACCCCAAACACCATTTTTTTGCGGTATCGTATAATTATCCGTTGGTAGAAGCTATTGAACATGAACTTGAACAAAACGATATTGAAGTCATTGTAATTGGCACAAAAGGAAGTACAGGTGCCTACGAAGTTATTTATGGAAGCAATACAATTAAAATCATGGATGAGGTTGAAAGTTGTCCAATTTTAGCAGTTCCTTCAAATGTGCCATTTTTTGAAATAAAAGAAATTGTATTGGCATCCAGTTTCAAAATTACGCATAATGAAAAAGATTTTCAATATCTGAAAAAACTAGCACTTCAAACAAATACAAGAATATGTGTACTCCATATTGAGGAAGAAGGTGGGTTAAGCATCTCTCAAAAACAGAACAAACATCTACTGGAATCCTATCTTGAAGAGGTCCAACTTAGTTTCCATTCTTTGGCACACGTAAGCGTACCTATTGGGATTTATTGCTTTATTGAAAGCAGGGGAAGTGATATGATCGCTTTTGTAAATAAAAAACACAGTTTTTTTGAGAAATTGCTTTTCAATCCCTTGTATAAAGATTTGGGGAATTACTCAATAATCCCGGTTCTTGTGTTGCAACCCACTGCTAAATAAAGTTTCTGAAATGATCTATTTGAAGCAGAAATGACCGCTGTCATATTTTCAGTAAAAAGAAAAAAGTATATTTATTTAACGAATTTATTAAATAAATGAAAAATAAAATATTAATCCCAACCGATTTTTCTGAAAATTCTTGGAACGCGTTAGATTATGCTTTGAACCTTTTTAAAGAAGATAAATGCAC
>Ga0307487_1000320_pt1 | contig 38549 bp, 32 predicted proteins | sample CBIW12metaG_FD_203665 | JGI IMG/M metagenome (GOLD analysis project Ga0307487, IMG submission 203665) | Sea-ice brine microbial communities from Beaufort Sea near Barrow, Alaska, United States - CBIW 1.2 | ecosystem: Environmental > Aquatic > Marine > Coastal | place: USA: Alaska | collected... | reverse complement strand
CGCTGTCGAACACGCGGCGCGCACGCATCCGGGCGATGTGGCCGTCGTCTGGTTCGACGCCCACCCCGACCTGCACACCCCCGAATCGTCACCGTCGGGCGGATTCTGCGGCATGGTCCTGCGTGCGATCAGCGGCGAGGGCCCGGCCGAGCTCGAGCTGGCCGCCGCGAGCAGTGTACCGCTGGAAAACATCGTGCTCGCGGGCATTCGCGACGTCGACGACGCCGAAGACGTGCTGTTGCAGGAGCGCGGACTCGTGAGTGTGTCGTGTTCTGAACTGAGCGACCCGGCTGCGCTCGTCGCAGCGGTCAGGGCGACCGGCGCTGGGCACGTCTTCGTGCACATCGACCTCGACGTGCTCGACCCTGCCGCGCTCGAAGGACTGAGCGATCTCATTCCGTTCGGGATGAGCGTGGCCGATCTCGGCGGCGCGATCACCGCGCTCCGCGCCGAATTCACCCTCGCCGGAGCGACCATCACCGGTTTCGCGCCGGCCTCGCCCGAGGCGGCGACCGACGATTTGCCGAGCATCCTGCGCATCATCGGGGCTCTCACCCGCTGACCACCATTTGACCGGGCCGAGTCAGCAGGAAACACCACAGATGTCGCATAACTCCTGCAATTTCTGGCTGGCCGAGGACACATCCGCGTCATTCCGGGCACCTCCGCGGGATCCCCGAACAAATTGCAGGAGTTATGCACGGGCGCAGGGCCGGACAGGCAGCCGGTCCGGCCAGAAATGCACGAATTCACACCGACCAGAATTCACACCGACCACTGGAGGCCACATGACCGATCAGCCCCGCATTCTCACCGAACGCCGCGGCCACATTCTGCTGATCGGTTTCAACCGGCCCGCGAAACGCAACGCCGCCGATTTCTCCCTGCTGCAGCAACTGGCCCTCGCCTATGGCGAGCTGAACCGCGACCCCGAACTGCGCGTCGGCCTGGTCTACGCCGTCGGCGAGCATTTCACCGCCGGACTTGACCTCGCCGATATCGGGCCGCGGCTTGGACCGAACGGACTCGACATGGTGCCGGAGGGCGGTATCAATCCGTGGCAGGTGGATGGCGATTCCCTGACCAAACCTGTCGTCATCGCCGTGCAGGGCACCTGCCTCACCCTCGGCATCGAGCTCATGCTCGCAAGCGATATCGTCGTCGCCGCCGAGTCGACCCGGTTCGGGCAGATTGAGGTCGCCAGGGGCATCCTGCCCTTCGGCGGCGCCACTATTCGTTTTCCACGCGCGGCCGGCTGGGGCAATGCCATGCGCTGGCTGCTGACCGGCGATCTGTTCGATGCCGCAGAAGCGCAGCGGATGGGCATCGTGCAGGAAATTGTGCCCGACGGCACCCAGCTCGACCGCGCGCTCGAACTGGCCGGGAAGATCGCAGCCCAGGCTCCGCTTGCCGTCCAGGCCACCCTGGCCAATGCGCGTCTGGCCGAGCGCGAGGGGGCGGCATCCGCTGAAGCAGCGCTGCAGCCGGAACTGGCACGCCTGGTGCAGACCGAGGACAGCCGAATCGGGATGCAGGCCTTTGTAACCCGCACCCCCGCCGTCTTCGTCGGCCGCTGACCGCGCTCTGCTACAGCCGGACCGGTTCCCGGAACGTCGGGGTAGGCTGCACGAACCACCCCCCAGTCAGGAGATCCCATGCCAAGTCAGAGCTACGACGTCATTGTGATCGGTGGCGGCGCGGTCGGCGAGAACGTCGCAGACCGCACGGTGCAGGGCGGCCTGAGTACTGTCGTCGTCGAGAGCGATCTCGTCGGCGGTGAATGCTCGTATTGGGCGTGCATGCCGTCGAAAGCTCTGCTGCGCAGCGGCGCAGCCCTCGCTGCAGCCCGACGGGTACCGGGCGCCGCCGAGGCCGTCACCGGAAACGTCGATGCGCGCGCTACCCTCAAACAACGCGATGCCATTGCCAGCCAGTGGAAGGACGACGGCCAGGCGAAATGGCTCGACTCCGCCGGCATCGGCCTCGTCCGCGGACATGCCCGCCTCACCGGCATGCGCGAAGTCACCGTGACCGGCAACGATGGCACCGTCACCGTACTGACCGCCACACACGCCGTCGTAGTCAGCACCGGCTCTGCCGCGCTCCTGCCCGACATTCCCGGTCTGACAGAGATCGAGCCGTGGACCAGCCGCGACGCCACGAGCGCCCAGGAGATTCCGCCCCGCCTGGCTGTGATCGGCGGCGGAGTCGTCGCCGCCGAGATGGCCGCCGCTTACTCGTCGCTCGGTTCAACGGTCACAGTCATCGCCCGCAGTGCACTCCTGGGCGGGCAGGAACCCTTCGCCGGCGAACTCGTCACCGCCGCCCTCCGGGAGAACGGTGTGACCGTTCTGGTCAGCCGGTCCACGACCGCGGTGCACCGGGAAACCGACGGCTCCGCCACCCTCACCCTCGACGACGGCACCACGGTCAGCGCCGACCAGGTGCTCGTGGCCATCGGCCGCACGCCACGCACAGGCGACCTCGGACTCGACACGGTCGGCCTCGACGCAGGAAGCTGGCTCACCGTCGATGACACCCTGCTCGTGCAGGGCGATTCCCACGCGCTGGACGGAGACTGGCTTTACGCTACCGGTGATGTCAACCACCGGGCTCTCCTCACCCACCAGGGCAAGTACCAGGCCCGCGCCGCCGGTGACGCCATCGTGACCCGTGCCGCCGGCACCCCGGTCGACGACGCACCGTGGGGTGCCCATGTGGCGACCGCCGACCACGCCGCCGTTCCGCAGGTGACCTTCACCGACCCGGAGGTCGCATCGGTCGGACTGACCGCGGCATCCGCTGTGAAGGTGGGGTTCCGGGTTCGCATTCTGGACTACGACCTCGCCAACCTGGGCGGCTCCGCGGTGCTCGCCGTCGGCTACGTGGGCAGGGCGCGAGCGATCGTCGATCTCGACCGGGAGGTTCTGCTGGGCGTCACGTTCGTCGGGCAGGACGTCGCCGAGTTGCTGCACTCGGCCACGATCGCCATCGTCGGCGAAGTGCCCATCAATCGGCTCTGGCACGCGGTGCCGAGCTACCCCACACTGAGCGAGGTGTGGCTGCGCCTGCTCGAAGCCTACGGACGCCCCGGCTTCATCGCCGAGGAGTCACTGTAGGAGATGCGTCGCATCCTCTTTGATTCGCCCGTCAGCCAGGCCGGCTACCTCTACGCAACCGCGGTCGGTCTGGCGTGGGGAATGATCTGGAGTACTGGTCGCGTTGAAAAGCGGGCCGGATTGTTCGTGTTTCGCGGGATGCCGCCCTGGACGTTCGGCCGCGGCGGCTCGTGCGTGGGCGGCTGCTACCTCACCAATCAGAACGTCACCGCGAAGGTGCTCGAGCATGAAGCCGTGCACAAACGCCAATGGCAGCGGTTCGGTATGGTCTTTCCGCTGCTGTACGCGCTCGCCGGTCGAAACCCCCTCACAAACCGTTTCGAGATCGAGGCCGGCTTGAAAAACGGCGGCTATATTCGTTAACGCCCGCTTCGCCCGGGGATGACAAAACCGCCCGCCCTGAGTGCAGGCCGGGCGGTTTGTCGTTGTCTGGGTGGTGCTACTTCGCGGTAGCGTACTCGGCTTCGATCGCGGCGGCCTCGGCGAAGACGGCGAGGTTCGCGCGCAGTTTCGCGCCGAGGTCGGCGTCAACACTGGTCCAGTACCAAATGGCCCGCTCGGTGACCTCGGGACGGGTCACTCCGCTGATGGCACCGGTGATGGTGTCGAGGAACCGCGCCTTGGCAGCGTCATCGTAGACGTCGCGGTACAGCGTTCCAGCCTGGCCGAAGTCGCTGTCTTCGCTGCGCAGGGTTGCGGCGGCACGCAGGAGCGATCCGTCACCCTCCCACGCGCCCTCGCGGGCAGCAGCCGGGTCGGCGACCGGGCCGCCGAGTGAATTGGGCGCGTAATTCGGCTCGCTCGGACCATTGTAGAAGTGACGCTGGGCGCCGTCCTGCGAGTAGTTGTTCACCGGGCTCTTCGGTGCGTTGATCGGCAGCTGCGCGTAGTTGGTGCCGACACGGTAGCGCTGAGCGTCGGGGTAGGAGAAGATGCGCGCCATGAGCATCTTGTCCGGGCTCGCCGCGATGCCGGGCACGAGATTGGCCGGCGAGAACGCCGCCTGTTCGATCTCGGCGAAGAAGTTGTCGGGGTTGCGGTTGAGAGTATGCGTGCCGACCGGGATCAGCGGAAAGTCGGAGTGCGACCAGGTCTTGGTCACATCGAACGGGTTGAACCGGTAGGTCTTGCCCTGCTCATACGGCATAACCTGCACGGAAACGTTCCAGGAGGGGAAGTTGCCGACCTCGATCGCGTCAGACAGGTCGCGACGGTAGTAGTCGGCATCCGCTCCGGCAATGAGTTCGGCCTCTGACCCTTCCATCTCGACGTTGCCCTGGTTGGACGCGAAGTGGTACTTCACCCAGAAACGTTCACCCGCAGCGTTGATCCACTGGTACGTGTGCGAGCCGTAGCCGGGCATTTCGCGCCAGGAGCGAGGCAGTCCGCGGTCGCCCATAAGGTAGGTGACCTGGTGGGCCGACTCTGGGGAGAGGGTCCAGAAGTCCCACTGCATGGTTGCGTCGCGCAGGCCGGTGCCCGGCAGACGCTTCTGCGAGTGGATGAAGTCGGGAAACTTGATGCCGTCACGAATGAAGAACACTGGGGTGTTGTTGCCGACGATATCGTAGTTGCCCTCGGTCGAGTAGAACTTCACCGAGAAACCACGCACGTCGCGCCAGGTGTCGGGGCTGCCCTGCTCGCCGGCCACGCTGGAGAAACGCTGCAGGGTTTCGGTCGTCGTTCCCGGCTGGAAAACGGCAGCACTCGTGTACTGCGAGACGTCGCCGGTCACGACGAACTCGCCGTGCGCTCCGCCGCCCTTGGCGTGCACGATGCGCTCCGGGATACGCTCGCGGTTGAACTGGGCGAGCTTCTCGACCAGGTAACGGTCGTGCAGCGCCGTGACGCCGTCGGCGCCGGCGGTGAGGGAATGCGCGTCACTCGCGACGGGCGTACCCGTCTGATCGGTGGTGGGCTTGATAGTCATGGTGCTCCTTGATTGTGGATCAGCAACGCGATGTTGTCGGAGAAAGTTAGGGATAGACGGACTCGGGCTGGCTGCTGGTCTCCACCTGGCAGCTGGCGCAGAGCCCCCAATAGATGACCTCGGCGGCGCGTACGTCGAAGCCGAGGGCATCCACGGGGGCGAGGCACGGGGCGTGACCGACGGCGCAGTCCACGTCGTGCACCACACTGCAGCGGGTGCAGACGATGTGGTGGTGGTTGTCGCCGACCCGGCGTTCGAACAGCGCCGACGAGCCGGCCGGTTCGATCTTGCGCACCAGCCCGGCGGAGCCGAACGAGGAGAGTACCCCGTACACGGCCTGCAGCGACGTCCCCGGTAAGTCGGAACGCACCGCACCGAACAAAGCGTCGGCGGTGGCGTGCGGCATGTCGGTAAGAGCGCGCAGCACGGCCAAGCGCGGCGCGGTCACCTTGAGACCGGCCGAGCGGATGCTGTCGGCGAGCGAGCCGGCGTCGGCTGCGGTCAGGCGCGGGCCCACGGCGTCATAGTTCGCCACGGTCGTCGTCATGCTTCGACCCTAGCATTTGTTTTGAATCAATCAAAAGAAGAAATCAAGACATTCATTTGCCTAGCTAGGATAGCGATTATCGACGTTCTGGAGGAATTGTGCTCGTCATCATGCGTTTCATTACCGGCAAACGCACCGCCTGGGCAGTACTGCTCGGCACCGTCGTAGCCGTCGGCCTGCTGTTCGCCCTGCTGCCCGCTAACCAATCCGAGGATTTTCCGGCCGCCGGCTTGCCGGAGCACAGCCAGGCCGCTCAGGTCACCGCGCTGCTGGCCGAGTTCCCGTCCGCCGATCAGACCGCCGCGATCGTGGTGTGGAGCCGGGACGGCGCAGCTCTCACAGCGGCCGACCGCACGGCGATCACCGCCGCCGCCGGGGACCTGGGCGCCGCGTCTATCGCCCCGCTCGCCGCGACGCCTCAGTTCAGTGATGACGGCCAGGCGGCGCTGAGCGTGATGCCGATCGAGGCTGCCACGGCGACGGCCGATATTGAGAAGACGGCCACCGACATCCGCGCGACGGCGGCGACCGGACTGCCTGACGGCTTGACCGCCTATGTCACCGGACCGGTCGGGTTTCAGGCCGACATCACGAACGCCTTCGCCGGAGCTGACTTCCGCTTGCTTCTGGTGACCGTGATCGTGGTCGCGGTGCTGCTCATCGTGACCTATCGCAGCCCCGTGCTGTGGATCGTTCCGCTGGTCGTGGTCGGGCTCGCCGACGGGCTCGCCAGCACAGTTGCCGGCGCTCTGGCCCAGCCGCTCGGTTTCACCCTCGACGCCTCCGTCTCCGGCATCCTGTCGGTGCTCGTGTTCGGCGCTGGCACCAACTATGCCCTGCTGCTCGTGGCCCGCTACCGCGAAGAACTGCTGCACACCGAGAACCGCAACGACGCCATGCGCACCGCTGTGACAAGCGCCGGCCCGGCCATCGCCGCCAGCGGCGGAACCGTTGCGCTGAGCCTGCTCACCCTGGTCTTCGCTGAGCTGGCCGGCAACCGGGCACTCGGCATCGCGTGCGCCATCGGTGTGGTCATCGCCATTCTGTTCGCCCTGCTCGTGCTGCCGGCCGCGCTCGTGGTCTGCGGGCGCGGCCTGTTCTGGCCGTTCATTCCGCGGGTTCAGTCCGAGGCCACGCGGGTACGCACTGGCTTCTGGACCCGGCTCGGTCGGGGTGTGTCCCGGCACCCGGTGATCATCACCGTCGTATCCGTTCTCGCGATCGGCTCGCTCGCCTTCGGCCTGAACGGGGCCTCCGTCGGACTGTCCCAGGCCGATCAGCTGCTCGGCAACCCGGAGTCGGTTGTTGCCCAGGACATTGTGGATACGTCTTTTTCAGCGGGGCTGACCAGCCAGACGGTCGTGCTCACGCCCAACTCGGCATCCGCTGACGCCGTGGCTATTGCGACCCGGACCGCTGGGGTATCTGCGGCGGTGGCCGCAGAGAACGCCGGCGGGCTCACCCGCATCGACGTCACGCTCGACAGCGAACCGGGCAGCGACGCGACCTTCGCGACCATCACCCAGCTGCGCACCGATTTAGCAGATGCCGCCGGCCCGGTGTCGCAGTCGCTGGTCGGTGGCAGTGATGCAACGGCCCTCGACACGAAGACGAGCGCTGAACGCGATCAAGACCTGATCCTGCCGCTGATTCTGGGCATCGTCTTTCTCATTCTGGCCCTGCTGCTGCGCTCGCTCGTAGCCCCCGTACTGCTCATCGTCACCGTGCTGGGCACCTTCTTCGCCAGCCTCGGCGCCTCCAACCTGATCTTTCAGAATCTGCTCGGCTTTGCCGCTTTCGATACCAACGTCGTACTGTTCGCCTTCTTGTTCCTGGTGGCACTCGGCGTGGACTACAACATCTTTCTGACCACCAGGGCCCGCGAAGAAGCGCGGCTTCACGGCACCCGCGAGGGCATGGTGCGGGCGCTGTCGTCGACCGGCGCGGTGATCACGAGCGCCGGCATCCTCATCTCGGCCGTGTTCGCCGTGCTCGGGGTGCTGCCGGTCGTCGCCCTCACCCAGATCGGCGTGATCGTCTGCATCGGTGTGCTGCTGGACACCCTCGTCGTGCGGACAGTGCTCGTACCGGCCCTGGTCTTTCTGGTCAACGATCGGTTCTGGTGGCCGTCCCGGCCGGTGTCCGCGCGCCAGTAGCTACGCCGGCTCTGGCGGCACGCGGTCCTGCCAGCGCATGCTTCGCTCCAACTGGGCGCCGAGGGACAGCAGGGTGGCTTCGCCGCCCGGCCGGCCGATGAGCTGCACGCCCATGGGGAGGCCATCGTCGGTCTGATGTACCGGCAGCACAATGGCTGGCAGCCCGCTCACGTTGATCATCGACGTGAACGGTGTGTATTGCACCTGCTGCGCAAAGTTCAGCTCGGCGTCGTGTGCGTCGTACCAGCCGACCGGGCGGGGAGTGAGGGCCATTGCCGGGGTCAGTACGGCGTCGAACTTCGACAGCTGATGAATGAACGATCGTTCAAACGCGGTCAGCGCGGTGAGTGCCTCGGCGAGGTCTCGGGCGCTGAGGGCCCGGCCGCGCGCGAGCAGCCACTGGGTCAGCGGCTCGAGCAGGTCGACCTCGGCCGCGGTCTCCGCCGGGATGCTCGCCGCTCCGGCCTGCCAGATCATGCGGAACGCCGGCACATAGCTCGGATCGGGCACGAGCGCCGTCTCTTCGAGTCCGTGGTGCAGCGCGGCGAACCCGGCGACGGCCAGGTCGAGGGCGGTGCGGGCTTCCGGCGCAATCGTAATGGAGTAGTCGTTGTCCCACGCCGAGGTGGTCATCACACCGAGCTGAAAACGCCCCTCACCGCGCACGGCTGCGGCCAACAGCGGTGTCTCATCCCCCGGAGCGCGCAACGCGTAGTGGTGGTCGGGGTGACCGTCTCGCGGCGCAATCATGGCGTCGAGCAGCAGCGCGGCATCCGCTACCGTGCGAGCGAGCGGACCGGCAACGGGAAGGCCGCCGAGCTTGTCGATTCCGGAAGCTGCCGGCACCCGCCCACGACTGGGTTTGAGTCCGACAAGTCCGCAGGCGGCCGCCGGAATACGAATCGATCCGCCTCCGTCCGAGCCCGGCGCGAACGGCAGCAGGCGGGCTGCGACAGCAACCGCGGCGCCGCCGCTGGAACCGCCGGCCCCGAGTGCCAGGTTCCACGGGGTGCGGGCCGGCGGGGAAGCCAGGGTTTCGGTGTACGAAGCGAGCCCGAATTCCGGGGTATTGGTTTTACCGAGGCTGACTCCGCCGGCGTCGTCGAGCGCCTGCACGAGGTCGTCCGACTCGTCGGGTACGTAGTCGGCGAGCAGGCGTGAACCGAAACCGGCTCGTACACCGGCACGCAGTTGCAGGTCTTTGTCGGCGAAGGGCAGGCCCCACAGCGGGGCGGTGCGGGGCATCCGCTCTTCGACGTCTCGCGCCCGGGCGCGAGCCGCGTCCGCCGTCACGGTGACAAACGCGCCCAGAGCCGGGTTGAACTTCTCGATGCGGTCGAGGTAGTGCTCCACGAGCTCACTCGGGCTGATCTCCCGGTGCTGCAGGGCCTGCCATTGTTCCAGTGCAGTCAATTCGTGTGGATCAGCCATATCCCGAGCCTACTTCGCCTGCCCCGGCACACTGGTCACCACTGGTTATGGGCGCGCCGGGAGGCTAGCCTCAAGCCATGGCCAGCGCTTTCTACAACCCCATCGGCACAACCGCGCTCATCACCGGAGCGTCGAGCGGACTCGGCGTCGGGTATGCCCACGAGCTCGCCCAACGCGGTGCGGATCTCGTGCTCGTTGCCCGCCGGCAGGCCCGGCTCGAAGCTCTCGCGGTCGATCTGGCCGAGAAATACGGCACGGTCTCCACCGTCATACCGCTCGATCTCACGGCAGCGGATGCCGTCACCGAGCTGGTCTCCGACCTCCGCGAGCGGGCGATCACGGTTGGCACTCTCGTGAACAATGCCGGCTTCGGGACCGTCGGAACGGTACTCGACTCGGACGAAGCCCGGGAGCGGGAGCAGGTCTCCCTCAACGTGCACGCACTGACCGCGCTGACCCACGCCTTTTTGCCCGACCTGGTCGAAACCGCCTCATTGCATCCGCACACCGCGGCACTCGTGAATTTGGCGAGCACGGCGGCGTTCCAGCCGGTGCCGCGCATGGCTGTCTACGGCGCGACCAAGGCCTACGTGCTCAGCTACACCCAGGCGGTCAGCTACGAAACCCGGGCGAGCGGTCTCAAGGTGACCGCCATCTGCCCGGGCCCGGCCGACACCGAATTCTTCGAGGTCGCGCACACCAGCGGCAGCAAAAAAGGCAGGCCGCTGACGGTCGACGAGGTCATGCGCACCTCGTTCGCCGCGCTCGACCGTTCGGTGACACCGTCGGTCGTGCTGGTCGGGGTCCGCAATGCCCTGCTCGCCCGGGTGGCCAGCGTGTCTCCCCAGCGCGCCGTGCTCAATGCCGTCGGACGCTTGAACACCCCCCGCCGCGAGCGCTAATCCGCCGCTGAAGCCCCCGAAGCCCCGGAAGCCCCGGCGGGCTGGGCGCAGGTTGGCGGGCTGGGCGAGGGATAGACAGTGCGCCCAACCACCTAAGCTGCGCCCAGGCGCGAGCCGAAGCTCCCGGCGCGCCTACTTCAGGCTTTTTTGCAGCAGGATCGTACCGAGCCAGCGCTCGAACTTGAAGCCGACCCGGCCCATGCGGCCGATCTCTTCAAATCCGAAGTCGCGGTGCAGCTTGATCGAGGCGTCCGCTCCCTGGTCTGCGATCACGGCGATGATCTCTTTCAAGCCGGCCGACTTCGACCGTGTGATCAGTTCGCCGAGCAGTTCGCGCCCAAGCCCCTTGCCGGTCGACGCTGCGCCGAGGTAGATCGAATTCTCCACCGTGAACCGGTAGGCCTTTTTCTGTTTCCAGGGGCTGACCAGGGCATAGCCGAGAATCTGATCGGCCGGTGATACGGCGACGATGAACGGCATGCCCTGCTTGTTCAGATAATAGAACTTGTCGCGCCACTCAGCGAGCGTCATCGCATCCTCGTCAAAGGTGACGGTGCTGTTGGCGACGTAGTAGTTGTAAATTTCGCGAATGTGCGGCAAATCGGTCGCCCGCACCTCGCGCATCGTATATTCGAACGGCGCCTCGGCCGCTGCAGCAGGCCTCAGGTGGCGGGGCAGCCTACGACGAGGCTCGTATTCTTCCTCAAGCACCCGGCACTCCCCTTTCTTGTTGGTTCCAGATTACCGGAAGCGCCCACTCCACCGGCACAGTCCCCTGCTCGAGCAGCAACCGGTTGGCGCCGCTGAACGGCCTCGAGCCGAAGAACCCGCGACGGGCCGACAGAGGGCTGGGGTGCGCCGATTCGAGCACGGGCGTGTCGCCGAGCAGGGGACGCAGCGTGCCAGCATCCTTGCCCCACAGAATCGCCACGAGTGGATGCCGCCGCTCCACGAGGGCACGAATAGCCTGGTCGGTCACGGCTTCCCAGCCGTGCCCGCGATGGGACCCGGCCGCGCCGGCCCGCACGCTGAGCACCCGATTGAGCAGCAGCACCCCCTGGTCGGCCCATGCCGAGAGGTCGCCGTGCTGCGGACGAGCCAGGCCGAGGTCGGCCTCGAGCTCGGTGTAAATATTGCCGAGGCTGCGCGGCAGCGGCCGTACAGCGGCGTTGGCGGCAAACGCCAGACCGATCGCATGCCCCGGCGTGGGATACGGGTCCTGCCCAACGATGAGCACCCGCACGGCGTCGAACGGTTGCCGGAACGCGCGCAAGAGGTGTTCCGGAGCGGGCAACACAGTGTGACCCGCTGCGCGTTCGCTCGCCAAAAACTCACCGAGCCGACCCAGATCACCCGCAACTGGAGCGAGCGCCCGCGCCCAGCCGGGATCGATCTGACCAGTCGCCGCGAGCGCCTCGAGGTTCACGAGCAGGTCAGGCGCCGATGGTGCTCACGAGCACACCGCCGTCAGCTTGGCTGACCCGCCAGACGCTGCCGGCTCCCAACACGCCGAGGGCGCCCTCGCCGACCATGAGCACGGTATTCTCGTCGATGGCCAGACCGCCGTCGATGAGGCCGGCCTCGGTCGCCGCGATCAGGCGGGACAAACTGCCCGACTGCGCTGCGTGGACGTCCACCGTCACATCCAGCAGCCCCAGACCCGTGGTGAGGGTGATCTCGTCCAGACCCTCCGAGACGTGCTCCGGCGTGACCTCGACACCGCCGATTCGCCAGCCGCCGATCAGGGACCGTTCGGCCGCGATCATGGCGCCGGCCGAGAAACCAAGGTAGGGCACACCAACGGACACCTGACGGCGGATTTCCCCGGCGACGGGCAGCAGGGCTGCGAGATAGTCGGGGGTCACCCCGCCGCCGATCAGGATGCCGTCGACAGCAGAAATAGCGGTGAGGGCTGCCACGTCGCCGGGCGCCAGCATGGTGCGGCGGGTCTGCACAGAGTCGCCGAGTGATGCGGCCAGTTCCTCGGCGTGGGCACTGCCCGGGCCGACGGTGACGATCGCGACGATCGGTTCGTCACGGCCGGCCTGGCTCGCCTGAGCAATCACCTCAGACAGGAACGTCCCGAACACCGCGGTGTCGTGCGCGGGGTCTCCCCCGCCGCCGACCAGGTGCACGCTCACGCGGCGACCTCGGCCGTCGAAGTGGAGCCGCTGCTCCGCACCCGAGTCGACAGCTCGCGGGATGCCGCGGCGAAGTCGGTCCACTGCAGAATTTCGCGGTCAATCACGGGCGGAGCGGGCGCAACTTCGGCATCAAGTGTCATCCATCAATGTTAGCTATCTCTCGGCCGAGTGCGTCCCGGTTGACCATCCCGATCCGCCCACAAGCGGATGCCGCGCCGCCCGTCGGCCGCCCGGCATCCATTCAGATCAGTGGCGCTAGGGAACCTGACGCTGATCAGGGCCGTTGTACGCCGACAACGGACGAATCAGGGCGTTGCTCTGCTTCTGCTCCATGATGTGCGCGGTCCACCCGGTGATGCGGGCCGCGACGAACAGCGGCGTGAATGTGAGCGTGTCAAACCCCATCAGGTGGTACGCGGGCCCGGAGGGGTAGTCGAGGTTGGGCAGAATCGCCTTCCGCGTCGTCATCGCCGTCTCGAGGGCTTCGTACAGTTCGAGCAGCTCCGGCTTCTGATAGTGGTCAACCAGGGTGACTAGCGACGCACGCATCGTCGGCACTCGCGAGTCGCCGCTCTTGTACACCCGGTGCCCGAAGCCCATGATCTTGCGCTTCTCAGCGAGCGCCTTCGCGAGCCAGGGTTCGGCCCGTTCGGCCGAGCCGGCGTCGAGGCCGATCTCGGCGAACGTGTGCATGACAGCCTCGTTGGCGCCGCCGTGCAGGGCGCCCTTAAGCGCGCCGACCGCACCGGTCACGGCCGAATACAGGTCGGACAGGGTCGAGGTGATGACCCGCGCGGTGAACGTCGACGCGTTGAAGGAATGCTCGGCGTAGAGAATCATCGACACGTCGAAGGCGGTGACGACGACGAGCTCGGGCACTTCGCCAAAGGCCATGTGCAGAAAGTTCGCTGAGTAACCGAGATCGTCACGCGGCTCCACGAGGTCGAGACCGCGCCGACGCCGCTGGTCGTAGGAGACGATCGCGGGGAGCTGCGCGAACAGGCGGATCGACTTGGCCAGGTCGGATTCCGTCGACGGGTTCTCGGCCTCCGGATCGCTCGCTCCGATGGCACTCACCGCGGTACGCACGACATCCATCGGGTGCGCGGTCAGCGGCAGCTCATCGATGATGCGCTTAACGACCGGATTCAGGTGGCGCAGCGACCGTTCGAGTGCTTCGAAATCGGCGAGCTCCTGCTCGTCGGGCAATTCTCCGTGCCAGAGCAGGTAGGCAACTTCCTCGAAGCTCTTCTTCGCCGCGAGTTCTTGCACCGGGTAGCCCCGATACAGCAACGAGTTGGTCTCGGGATTTACCTTGGACACCGCTGTCGTGTCGACGACGACGCCGGTCAGACCCTTGTAAACATACGGTGCGACATTTTCTGTGTCAGACATGGAGCTCCTTTAGACCTGGGACGAACTGGGCGTCGAAATGTGCGGGTTCAGGGTGAAATCGAAGATACCCGAATCGAATTGGCTATACGACGCGTAGTCAAGCAGCTCGTACAGGTCCGCGCGGTGCTGCATCTCGGGCAGCATCGTGGTGAGCGAACCGTGCTCCTCGATCGTATCGAGTCCGCGTGCGGCCGACCCCATCGCAAGTCGCAGCAGCGACACCGGAAAAATGACCAGGTTCATGCCCACGTTTTCGAGCTGCTGCACGGTGTACAGCTCGCCCTTGCCGAACTCGGTCATGTTCGCGAGGATCGGGACCGACACAGCCGCCCGAATCGCTTCGAATTCGGCCAGACTGCCCATCGCCTCGGGGAAGATCGCGTCGGCCCCGGCATCCTGCAACTGCTTCGCACGGGTCACGGCGGCTTCCATCCCGTCAACGGCACGGATGTCCGTGCGCGCCATGACGAGAAAGTTCGGGTCTCGGCGCGCGTCGACGGCCGCACGAATGCGCTTGATGGCGGTATCGGCGTCGACGACCTGCTTGCCGTCGAGGTGACCGCAGCGTTTCGGATTGACCTGGTCCTCGATATGCATGCCGGCCAAACCGGCGTCCTCGAGCGTCTGGATCGTGCGCGCCACGTTCATCGGTTCACCAAACCCGGTGTCGGCATCGACGATCGCCGGCAGGTCGGTCATGCGGGCAATCTGCTGCGACCGGCCGGCCACCTCGGTGAGGGTGGTCAGCCCGATGTCGGGCAGGCCCAAATCGGCCGAGAGCACGGCGCCCGAAATGTAGACGCCCTCGAATCCCTTCTGCTGGATGAGCTTGGCCGACAGCGGGTTGAACGCGCCGGGAAAGCGCAGAATCTTACCGCTGGACAATTCTGCCCGTAGGGCAATGCGCTTGTCGGCAGCGCTGGTACCGGAGTACAACATTAGAAAATTCCGTTCGGGGTAGAGATCGATGCGAGCAGGCCTGGCTTGGCCACAATGGTCAGACCCTGGAGTTCGGCGGCTTCGAGTTCGGGCAGACGCTGGGCCAGTGCGAGGAACCGCTCGATCTCGGATTCTTCCATGACCGGTGCGGCCAGGGTTCGGAACTTGTTGATGTACTCGGCCCGCGCGAACGGACGAGCTCCGAGCGGATGCGCGTCGGCGACGGCGATCTCGTCAACCAGGCGGGTTCCGTTGGCGAGCTCGATTTCCACTCGGCCGCCGAAAGCCTTCTCGGCCGGGTCGAGGGAGTGATAGCGACGCGTCCACTCCTCGTCTTCGGTCGTGGTGACTGTGTTCCACAGGGCGATGGTGTCGGGTCGTCCGGCACGTTCGGGGCTGTACGAGTCGACGTGGTTCCATGTGCCGTCCTGCAACGCCACCGTGAAGATGTACGGGATGGAGTGGTCCAGGGTTTCGCGGCTCGCGGTGGGGTCATACTTCTGCGGATCGTTGGCGCCGGATCCGATCACGTAGTGCGTGTGGTGACTGGTGTGGATGACGATGCTCGTGATCGCTCCTGGCAGGAGAAGTTCCGGGTGCTCGTTGTGCAGCCGGCGCGCAAGGTCGATCCAGGCCTGCGCCTGATACTCGGCCGAATGCTCCTTGGTGTAGCTGTCCAGGATGGCGCGCTTGATGCTGCCGGCGGCCGGCAACGACACGTCGTATGAGCCGTCGGGGCCGTCGAGCAGCCAGGCGATGACGCCGTCTTCGCCCTCATAAATCGGGGTGGGGCTGGTTTCGCCGCGCAGCGCGCGGTCCACGGCTTCAACGGCCATTTTGCCGGCGAACGCCGGCGCATGCGCCTTCCAGGAGGAGATTTCGCCCTTCCGAGACTGGCGGGTCGCCGTCGTAGTGTGCAGCGCCTGGCCGACGGCCTGAAAAATGGTTTCCTTGTCGAGGTCAAGCAGGGTTCCGATTCCGGCGGCGACAGATGGGCCGAGGTGAGCAACGTGATCGATCTTGTGCGCGTGCAGGCTGATCGATTTCACGAGGTCGATCTGAATCTCGTAGCCGGTGGCGATGCCGCGAATCAGGTCGCTGCCGGACAGTCCACGCGCAACGGCGAGGTGCTGGGCTACGGCGGTGATCGGCGGAATGTTGTCGCCCGGGTGAGAATATTCGGCAGCCAGGAAGGTGTCGTGGTAGTCCAGTTCACGCACGGCGACACCGTTGGCCCATGCCGCCCACTCCGGGGAGACGCGGCGCGCCGGCGCGAGGCCGAACACAGTCGCGCCGTCACCACCGTTGGAACGCGGGTGGGCGAGCGCCTGCGAGCGAGCGGCGATCACCGGGCGCCGGGTCAGGCTGGCCGCGGCCACGGAGGCGTTGTCGATCACCCGGTTGATGACCATCTCGGTCACTTCCTCGGAGATCGCGGCGGGGTCGGCTGCGACCTCAGCGATCTTCCAGGCCAGTTGGTCCTCGCGGGCCAGATTCTCGTCGCTCTTATGAACGCGAACGTGGTGAAGCTGCACGGTTGATCCCTTCTCTAGTCGGCCGGAATGGCCGGATCCTCGTCGACCGTCGCGAGGACGCTCACGAGGCTTTGGTGAAGATGAATATGGGTGGCATGGGCTGCCAGCGACGGGTCGCCGGCAATGATGGCGTCGATAATCAGCAAGTGCTCGGCCGCTGCAGCACGAAGCCGCAGCGGGTTCCTCCGGGCAACCCGACGGATACGGGCCAAGTGGGTGCGTACGGCACGCAGGGCGCCGACCAGAAAGGGGTTTTCGACGGCCGCGTCGACGGCATCCTCCAACTCGTCGATCAGCACGTAGTAGCGGTGCACTCCGGTAGCGCCCTGCTCCACCAGCGCCGGTGCGGTGAGGAATGCGTCGCGAAGTGCGAGGAACGGTGCTGGATCGCGCCGAATCGCGGCCAGCCGAATGGCCTGAACTTCGAGCGCCTGACGCAGCTCGTACAGCTCGGAGATGCTGTCGACGGAGATCTCGGTCACCTCGAAACCACGGCCACGACGGCCGACGACGAGACCGTCAGCGATCAATCGCGCCACCGCCTCTCGCAAGGGGGTGCGGGAAACTCCGATGCGCTCGGCTTGTTCGACTTCGAGCAGGGCTGCACCGGGGGCGAGGAGCCCGTCGAGGATCTCCCCACGCAGCTGACGGTACGCTCGCTCGCTCGCTCGAAGCGGCACGCCTGACCCCAACTTTGCGGTTTCTGTATACACAAAACTAATCCTATTCCACATTGCTGGGTTATATGCAATACTTCAACCACTCTTTGTATACAGAGCGCTTCGATGGAGAAGGGTAGATATGAACATCGGATCAGGTGGGGATTACCAGGAGACCTGGCGACGCAGTATTTCGTCGCCAGAGGCCTTCTGGCTGGAGGCTGCTGCCGGTGTCGACTGGATAACTCAGCCGACGAGGGCGCGCTCCGTCGAGGGCCAGGCCACCGGAAGCTGGTTTCCCGGGGGAACCTTGAATACGAGCTACAACGCCCTGGACCGCCACGTGCTGGCCGGGCGTGGCGGCCAGACCGCGTTGATTTACGACTCCGCCATGACCGGCACCCGGGTGCAACTGAGCTATCTCGATCTACTCGGCCGGGTCGCCAAATTCGCCGGCGTCCTGCGCGCCAACGGAGTCGGAACCGGCGACCGTGTCATCATCTACCTGCCGATGATTCCCGAAGCGGTCGTCGCCATGCTCGCCTGCGCCCGCATTGGTGCGGTGCACTCGGTCGTGTTCGGTGGTTTCGCCGCGACGGAGCTGGCCGTGCGTATTGACGATGCCCGTCCGCGCATCATTGTGACGGCGTCCGGCGGCCTGGAGCCCGGGCGGACCGTGGAATACCTGCCGCTGGTCGACAAAGCGCTGGCGCTCAGCCAGGGCTCGGTACACACCGTGATAGTGCGCAATCGAGACACCATTCCAGGTTCGGCGGCGGAATACCAGGAGCGTTCCACAACGGATGTCCACTGGCTGGACTGGGCCGACGAAGAAGCGACGGCCACACCGGCCGACCCGGTCGCTCTGCGTTCCGACGATCCGCTGTACATCCTTTACACCTCGGGCACGACCGGAAAGCCCAAGGGCATTGTCCGAGACAACGGCGGCCACGCCGTCGCCCTGAACTGGTCGATGCGCAACGTCTACGACGTGGGTCCGGGCGACGTGTACTGGGCCGCCTCCGACGTGGGCTGGGTGGTGGGACACTCCTACATTGTCTACGCGCCGCTGCTGGCCGGGGCGACCACGGTCATTTACGAAGGCAAGCCGATTGGCACCCCCGATGCCGGGGCGTTCTGGCGCGTCGTCGACGACTACAAGGTCAAGGTGCTGTTCACCGCGCCGACCGCCATTCGCGCGATTCGCCGTGTCGACCCCGACCTGCTCGAGCTGAAGAATCACGACGTATCGAGCCTGACCAGCCTGTTCCTGGCCGGCGAACGGCTCGACCCCGAAACCTTCCACTGGGCCAACAACGGGCTGCACTGCCCGGTCGTCGACCACTGGTGGCAGACCGAGACCGGCTGGGCGATCTGTGCCAACCTGCTCGGCATCGAAGAGTTACCTACCAAGCCGGGCTCCTCCACCGTTCCGGTGCCGGGGTACGACATCGCCATTCTGGATTCCCGGGGCAAGCCGATCGAGAAGGTCGGCAAGGATGGCAACATTGCCATTCGGCTTCCGTTGCCGCCCGGAACCCTGCTCGGGGTCTGGGGCAGTGCGGAACGTTTCGCCAGTTCCTACCTCACGGCTTTTCCCGGCTACTACGCCACGGGAGACTCCGGCCATTTCGATGCCGACGGCTACCTGTTCGTGATGGGCCGCACCGACGACGTCATCAACGTCGCCGGGCACCGGCTCTCGACCGGTTCACTCGAGGAAGTCCTCACGCTGCACCCGGCCGTCGCTGAGTGCGCTGTGCTCGGCGTTCACGATCCGCTCAAGGGTCAGCGTGCCGCCGGGTTCGTCACGCTCAAAGCCGGCAGCACGGTCGGCCACGACGTTCTCACCGCAGAACTCGTCGCCCTCGTTCGGGAGCATGTCGGCCCGGTCGCAGCATTTCGCGACGTCACGATACTCGACCGACTGCCCAAAACGCGGTCGGGCAAGATTCTTCGCAAAACCATTCGACAAATCGTCGACGGTGAAGAATATTCCGTTCCCCCCACCATCGAAGACGCCACCGTTCTCGACGATCTGAAACGCGCGTTGTCAGCTGCCGTGTCGTGAGACCGACCGAGGTTACACTCCACCCGGACAACGAACCCACCAACCCGCTTACCCTGAATCTACTGAACCCTGAGGCAAGGAGGCCCCATGAGTGAAGCAACGAAAGACGCCCTACCGAAGTCCGCCATCGATTACGAAGCATTTGAGAAGTCACCACGTTTTCTCGCGTTGAAGCGCACCCGCAACACGTTCGTCGTTCCCCTGGCCATCTTCTTCCTGGTGTGGTATTTCGCCTATGTGCTCGCGGCGGCGTATCTCCCCGAATTCATGGCCACACCGGTTTTCGGCCGGATCAACCTGGGTCTGCTCCTCGGTCTCGCTCAGTTCGTCACGACGTTCGTCATCACGATGAGCTACGTGACGTTCGCAAACCGCAAGATCGACCCGCGTACCGAAGAACTTCGCCTTGAACTTGAGCGGATGGAACAGCAATGAATACACTGCACTCTCTGGCCACGCTGGTCAAGCCGGTGGAAAACAACCCGGTTCTGAACATCTCGATCTTTCTCGCATTCGTGGCGATCACGCTCGTCATCGTCATCCGCTCGGGTCGCAACAACAAATCTGCTGCGGACTATTACACCGGCGGTCGATCGTTTACCGGGCCGCAGAACGGTTTCGCCATTGCCGGCGACTACCTCTCGGCGGCGTCGTTCCTCGGCATCGTCGGCGCGATCGCGATCAGTGGATACGACGGTTTCATGTACTCCATCGGGTTTCTCGTCGCCTGGCTGGTGGCCCTGCTGCTCGTTGCGGAGCTGATGCGCAATACCGGCAAGTTCACCATGGCCGATGTGCTGTCCTTCCGGTTGAAGCAGGGGCCGGTGCGCGTGGCAGCGGCAACGACAACCCTGGCCGTGTGCTTCTTCTACCTGCTGGCCCAGATGGCCGGTGCCGGCGGACTCGTGTCGCTGCTCCTCGGCATCAACGACAAGCTCGGCCAGTCCATCGTCGTCACCGTCGTCGGCGCGCTGATGATCGTCTACGTACTGGTCGGCGGCATGAAGGGCACCACCTGGGTGCAGATCGTCAAGGCCTTCCTGCTCATCATCGGTGCACTCGCCATGACCATCTGGGTAATGGCATTGAACGGCTTCAACCTGTCAGCCCTGCTCGACACGGCTGTTGCCGCGTCGTCCTCCGGTGCCGATATCCTCGCTCCGGGACTGAAGTACGGCACCAACCCGCTGGACTTCATTTCCCTCGCCCTGGCCCTGGTTCTTGGAACCGCCGGCTTGCCGCACGTCCTCATGCGCTTCTACACGGTTCCGACCGCGAAGGAAGCTCGGCGCTCAGTCGTCTGGGCCATCTGGCTCATTGGCGCGTTCTACATTTTCACGCTCGTGCTCGGCTTCGGTGCCGCGTCCCTGGTCGGTGCTGACACCATCCTCGCCGCACCCGGCGGGGTGAACTCGGCAGCCCCGCTGCTCGCGCTCGCCCTCGGCGGTCCGCTGCTGCTCGGTTTCATCTCGGCCATCGCCTTCGCGACGATCCTGGCCGTTGTGGCCGGACTCACCATCACGGCAGCGACGAGCTTTGCGCATGACATCTACGGTTCCGTCATCAAAAAGGGCAAGGGAAACCCCGACGACGAGGTCAAGGTCGCGCGTCGCACCGTCATCGTGATCGGCATACTTGCCATCGCGGGTGGTATCGGTGTGCAGGGGCAGAACATCGCCTTCCTGGTGGCGCTGGCCTTCGCCGTCGCGGCGAGCGCAAACCTGCCGACCATTCTCTACTCCCTGTTCTGGCGTGGATTCACCACCAGGGGCGCGGTCTGGAGCATGTACGGCGGGTTGGCATCGGCCATTCTCCTGATCGTCTTCTCGCCGGTGTTCTCTGGCACGGAGACCTCCATGTTCGGCGCTGACGTGAATTTTGCGATCTTCCCGCTCAGCAACCCGGGCATCATCTCGATTCCGCTCGGATTCATCCTGGGCTGGCTCGGATCGATGACCAGCACGGTGAAGGAGAGCCCGAAGCTCGCCGCTGAAATGTCGGTGCGTTCGCTTACCGGCCACGGCGCCGAAAAGGCCGTCGAGCACTAAACACACACACACACACACACACACACAGAACGGGCCGGTCAGGATCTCACGATCCCGACCGGCCCGTTCTCTTGAGCCGCCCCCGACGCGGGCCGCGCTAAACATCCGTGGCACGCGCTGAGCAGCCGCGGCCCGCGCCACTTACCCGAAACTCAGATCAGGCCTCGCGCACCTTCAGTTCCCCCCGGGCGACGAGAGTGGGGGCCGCCTGAGCGACCGGCTTGATCACGATCAGGTCGAGGTTCACGTGTGCCGGCCGCTCGACGCTCGCGACGATGGTCTCGGCGATGTCCTCCGCCGAAAGCGGGTCTGGCACATTGTCGTAAGCCGCGAAGGCCTTGTCGGCGTCGCCGTTGAAGCGCACCAGACCGAACTCGTCTGTTTTCACCATGCCCGGTGCGATTTCGATCACCCGGATCGGCTCCCCCGACAGCTCAAGGCGCATCACCTCTGTCATTGCGTGCGCTGCGAACTTGGCCGCGTTGTACCCGCCGCCGCCGAGGTAGGCGACGTGCCCGGCAATCGACGTGACGTTCACGATGTCGGCCGACCCGGCACCGGAATCGATGCCGGCGCGCAGCAGCGGCAAGATGGCCGTGATGACCCGTTTCACGGCGAGCACGTTGATCTCGAACATCCAGGCCCAGTCCTCGATGCTGCCGGCCTCAACCGTGTCGAGGCCCTTGGCTCCGCCGGCGTTATTGACGAGAGCGTGAACCGGGCCGGTTTCGACCAGATAGTCGCGCAGCGCGTCGACATCCGCTTGCACGGTGAGGTCGGCGGTGAAGACATCCGCTCCGGTGTCCGCTCTGAGCGTGGCGAGGCGATCGGCACGCCTTGCGACACCCACCACATCCCAACCGTGCTCCCGGAACAGGCGCACGCTCGCCGCTCCGATTCCCGAACTTGCCCCGGTCACTACAACTCGTCGAGTATTCATTTCTCCATTGTGGCCGCAGAATGGGTTGAATGAGCGCACCGGGCACGACCACAACTCACACGCAGAAGCGTCGCGTACCCCTGTGGGACAACGCACGCTGGATCGCGGTCACCCTCGTGGTGATTGGCCATGCGATCCTCAAACTCATCGCCGAAGCTGATGCTGCGTACACGATGTATCTGTTTATCTACGCCTTCCATGTTCCGGTGTTCGTGGCCGTGAGCGGCTATTTTGCCAAGTCGGGACCACCCGGCACCCGGCAGATGCACCGGCTGCTCACCGACATTGTCTTTCCGTATGTCATCTTTGAGACGATCTGGACCGCCCTGCGATGGGTGCTCGGCGGCAAATTCGTGCTCGACTACTCGACCGCGAGCTGGACCCTGTGGTTCTTGATCGCCCTGTTGATCTGGCGCATTGCGCTGCCCTATCTCGTTCTGCTGCGCTATCCGCTCACGATCAGCATCGTGATCTCGATCGGAGCCGGCTACATCTCATCGATCGACGGCACCTTCACTCTTGCTCGCACGCTCGGCCTGTTGCCGTTCTTTGTGTTCGGCTGGAAGCTGCGCCAGTGGCTACTGACCGACACCTGGCTTCAATTGCGCGCCGGTCTGGTCTGGCGATGGCGGGCCGCGGCGCTGGGGCTGTTTGCTCTGCTCTACGTGCTGATCGGGCTCAACATCGATATGCTGCGCGCGCTGCAGGTGCGCCGGTTCCTTCTCTATGACGAGTCGTATGCGACATTTGATTATTCCGAGTTCTGGGCCGGTGGTATCCGCCTGGCTGTCATGCTGATCGCTTTCGCACTCATTGTGGCCTTCCTGCTGCTGATTCCGCGGCGGAAGACCTGGTTCACCGACTTCGGCGCGGCAACGATGTACATCTACCTTCTGCACACCTTCATTCTTTACCCGCTGCGCGAAAGCGGCCTCCTCGACGGACCGCAGCCGGGGTGGTTGTTGCCGGGCATGATCGTACTGAGCGTGGGCATCGCGGTCCTTCTGTCGCTACCCGTCGTGCGGCGGCTGGTTCGCCCCCTGGTTGAGCCGCGAGCACGGTGGCTGTTCCGGCCGACAGCGGCAACGCCGACCGGCACCATCGTTCTGCCACAGCAGGATCGCAAGTAGGCACCGGCACAACATGACGTCGTGTTTCGTCGACTCTTGCACGGCCATTCGGGCCTCTTTAGGCTCAGTGCCAGAGCGTTGGAGAGTCCACGCCGTATGGGCCGGAGGCTATCGTGACCGACAACTCTTCAACGTGGAAGTTTGAAACCAAGCAGGTCCACTCCGGTGCCAGCCCTGACCCGGTCACGAATGCACGAGCCACCCCGATCTACCAGACGACCTCGTACGTGTTCAACAGCTCTGAGCACGCCCAGAATCTGTTCGCTCTGGCCGAGTTCGGCAACATTTACACCCGCATCCAGAACCCCACCCAGGCAGTCGTCGAAGAGCGCGTGGCTGCTCTCGAGGGCGGCACCGCAGCGCTGCTGCTGTCGAGCGGCCAGTCGGCATCCACCTTCGCGGTGTTGAACATTGCACAGGCCGGCGACCACATTGTCTCGTCGAGCTCGATTTACGGCGGCACCTACAACCTGTTCAAGTACACCCTGGCCAAGCTGGGCATCGAGGTCACCTTCGTCGAAGACCAGGACGACGCGGCCGAGTGGGAGCGTGCGGTACGCCCCAATACCAAGCTGTTCTTTGCCGAGACCATCGGCAACCCGCGCATCAACGTGCTCGACATCTCCCTCGTAGCGGATATCGCCCACGCGTCCGGCATTCCCCTCATCGTCGACAACACGATTGCCACGCCGTACCTGATCCGCCCGTTCGAGCACGGTGCCGACATCATCGTGCACTCGGCCACCAAATTTCTCGGCGGCCACGGCACTGTCATCGGCGGCGTGCTCGTCGATGGCGGTAAGTTCGCCTGGTCGCAGAACGTGGAGAAGTTCCCGGGATTGACCGAACCCGACCCGTCGTACCACGGCGCGAGCTACACCGCCGCGGTCGGCGACGGCCTCGCGTACGTCATCAAGGCGCGCGTCCAGCTGTTGCGCGACCTCGGCTCTGCCATCGCCCCGGCGAGCGCCTGGCAGCTGATTCAGGGGATTGAGACGCTCAGCCTGCGCATCGAACGCCACGTGCAGAACGCCCAGAACATCGCCGAATGGCTCGACAACCACGACGATATCGCGTCGGTGAACTATGCCGGACTGCCGTCGAGCCCCTGGTACGCCACTGCCAACAAGTACGCCCCGCTCGGCGTCGGAGCTGTGCTCTCGTTCGAGCTCAAGGGTGGTGTCGCGGCTGGCCGCGCGCTTGTCGACAACCTGAGCCTGTTCAGCCACCTCGCCAACATCGGCGACGTGCGATCCCTGGTGATACACCCGGCCTCAACCACGCATGCCCAGCTCACCCCGGAGCAGCAGCTCACTGCCGGCGTCACGCCCGGCCTGGTGCGACTCTCCGTGGGCATCGAGAACGTAGCCGACCTCCAGAACGATCTCGAAGCCGGTCTGGCCGCCGCCCGCGCGATCGTCGCGCGCGACCGCGCCGACGTCTAGGGCTGCACCGACCGCCCTCGCCCGGGCGTACGACGTAACATTCGCCCGGGCTGTTCATTCGACCACCAGAATGGACTTGTATGGAATGGCAATCTTCAGCAGACACGGTCCCGTCGAGCTTCATCACCGAAGCCCAGACGCGCTCGCTGCTCGGCAAGCCTCCGGCCACCGGCGCCTGGCGCGACGGCGACCCGGTGGGCAACCGACAGTTCATGAACCTCGGTCCCCTCACCTTCGAGGCTGGTGGCAGCCTGCCGATGGCCCGCCTCGCCTACGAGACCTGGGGCACCCCGAGCCCCGCCGGTGACAACGCCGTGCTCGTGTTGCACGCCCTCACCGGTGACAGCCACGTGACCGGCGCGCCCGGCCTCGGACAGGAGACCGACGGCTGGTGGCACGGCATCGTCGGGCCCGGCCTCGCCATCGACACCGATCGGTGGTTTGTCGTGGCGCCCAATATGCTCGGTGGGTGCCAGGGCAGCACCGGACCTGCCTCGCTCGCCCCTGACGGGCTGGAGTGGGGCATCCGTTTTCCCTATCTGACCGTACGCGACCAGGTCAGCGCGCAACGAGTGTTCAGCGAACGGCTCGGCATCGACCGCTGGGCTGCCGTTGTCGGCGGCTCTATGGGTGGCATGCACGCCTTGGAATGGGCAATCGACACCCCCGACCGGGTCGACCGTCTGGTTGTTCTGGCCACGCCACCCGTCACAACCGCCGATCAGATCGCTCTCAACTCGGTGCAGATCGAGGCCATTCGCACCGACCCGGCTTTTCGAGCCGGGAATTACTACGACGAAGCGGATGGCGACGGCCCGACCCGCGGGCTGGCACTGGCCCGGCGCATGGCCCTGCTGCACTACCGAAGTCCGGCAGAGCTCAACGCCCGCTTCGACCGTGGCTGGCAGAGCGGCATCAGCCCGCTTGGCGCCAATGGCCGCTTCGCCGTGGAGTCGTATCTCGACTTTCATGGCAACAAATTCACCCGCCGTTTCGACGCCAACAGCTACATTGTGCTCGTCCAAGCCATGAACTCCCACGATGTCGGTCGTGGTCGCGGCGGTGTCGCGTCCGCCCTGGGACGGGTCACGGCCCGCTCTGTCGTCGTGGGAATTGACAGCGATCGGATGTTTCCGGTCGACGGTCAGCGCGCCATCGCCGCCCATCTGCGGAACAACGTCGACGGCCCCACCGCGGTGGTGCTGAAGTCCGGGTATGGGCACGATGGCTTCCTCATTGAGAACGACGCGATCGGCGCCCAAATCCGACGGGTGCTGCACTAGCGGGGGCCCTCGTGTCTTCCGCCGGGTATGGTCTGATAGAACACGTTCGTCTCCAACCAGACAGGCACTCATGCAACGCATTCTCAAGGAGCGCGACCGTCTCCTGCGAAGAGCGGTGCAGGCGGCCGGGCTGACCGGTTCCGCGACAACGCTGGCCTGCCTGCTGGTACCCGGCGGAGTGGACGACGACGCACGCATGGCTTGCGTCCTACTCGTGACGTTTCTGGCCGCCGGCCAGTACCTGCTCGGCACCACCGGAGCCCTGCGTTGGGCGGTACTGACCGTTCTCTGCGGGGAAGCAATAATCCTGATTGTCGGATTCACCAGCCATCCAGGTGCTCCGCTGAACCTGATTGAGGAAAGCGTCATCGGCATAGTGTCGACCGCGCCGATGTGCGCGGTAGCGCCCGTATTACTCACCAGTCCGCGCCGATTGCTGTTCCTCGCGTCCTGCTTCGTGCTCACCGTGACGAGCGTGGCCGTGGTAACGGTCGATGCTCCCGACCGTGCTGTGTTGTTGACCCTGACGGTGAGCATGTGGCTGGCGTTCAGTCTCGCCTGCTGGTGGATCGCGCAGAGCGTGCCCCGCGTGATGCACCGCATCGCCGCGATCGGGCGCGCCCACCGCGCGGAACGGCACGCCAGCGAGCTGGAGGCACAGCGTCGCCAGGATGCCCGGTTGCTGCACGACACTGTGCTCGCCACTCTGACTCTGCTCGCCCACTCCGGTGTCGGGGTGAGCCCGGTGGCCCTGCAAAAGCAGGCCGGTGACGATGCCAGGCTACTGCGCCAGTTGCGCCTCGGTGGTCTGCCGACCCCGCGTCGTTCCGGGGCCTACAGCCTGGAGCCGGCGACGGTTCTCACCCTCGGCGATACCCTCGACACCGTTCGCCAACGCTTTGAACGCTTGGGCCTGACGGTTAACTGGCACGGTAGCGGCCAGGTGCAGGTGCACAGCAACGTGCTCGATTCCTTTTTGCTGGCCCTGTCGGAATGCCTCGAAAACGTACGCCGACACTCCGGTGTCGACCACGCCGACGTGACCATCACAGATGACGACACAACTGTTCGCGCGATGGTCACCGATACCGGAGTCGGCTTCGACCTGGGCGGGGTGGGAACCGAACGGCTCGGAGTCGCCGAATCCGTCGTCGCGCGGCTACGGGATGTCGGCGGCAACGCCCGGCTGTTTTCCTCGCCCGGTGCCGGCACGACGGTTGTCCTGGAGGTGCCCAAGTGAGCCCATTCAGCGATACCGCACCCATTCCCATCCCCACGCGGGCACGCGGTGTCGGTTCGCGTCTGCTCGGCGGGTCCTCTGAACGCAGCTGGCCGCCGGCAACCGGCGATCGGCGCACCAGCGCTGACCTCCTGCCCCTACGTTTCCCGCGCACGTTTTTGCGTGGTGACGGCCGCGTTACGGTGTTTCGATCAGACCAGAACGGTTTGGGCGCGCGTCATCTCGGCATCGGCATGAGCGTCAGCGGTGCTTGCATCGCGCTCTTTCTGCTCGTGCGGTTGATCATTCAGTGGGATCCGACGCACGTTCCCGTGCTGAGCGTTGTGGCGTGGGTACTCCTGTTGGCGACAGCGGTGACCGTGAACCTGGCGGTGCATTACCTGGCGTCCCGCCTGCCACTGTGGCTCTTCCTGGCAGCACTCAGCATCTGCGCGGTAGTAGTGGCACTGGATATGGCCGGATCGTGGGGGTTTGACGGCGCGGCAGTCTTTCCCACCGCCTCGCTGGCCGTCGGTGCTTTTCTACTGTCAATCGTGACGTTGCGGGAGACCGGCGACATCGCCCTGGCCACTGTCGCGCTCGGCGTGGCCATGAGTGCGGCGACCCTGTTCAAACCGCGCGATGACCTGCTCACCCTCGGGCCGGACATTCTCTCCATAGCACTGGCCGTGGCACCACCGTTGGTGGGGGCGAGCATCGTGCAGGCATTTCGGCGAATGGTGCAGCGTGAACTCGACCTCGTGCTGGTGCAGAGCACGGTGTCCCAACCACGATTCGCTGTCGGGATGCTCGCCTCCGAGCAGCTCGCCCGGCTGGACCTCGACGCGGAGACCCTGCTCGACGATGTGGCTCAGGGCCGCACTGCGCTGCCGCTCGCACCGTCGACGGCGGCGACGGCAGCCTCCCTGGCCACCCAGCTGCGCGTGCACCTGATCGCGGGCCGCACCGAAACCTGGCTTCACCATGCCATTACCGAGAGCGAATTTCTTGGACCGGCCGTCGCACTCAGCGATCCGTCCGGCCTGGCGGGCCTGCTGTCACCGCCGCAACGCGATGGGCTGCTGTTGACGATTTGGCTGCTGATCGGGGACACGGCGCGGGCCGAGGCAACCGTATCGCTGCGCCTGGGTCCGATTGCCCCGACGCTGGGGACGGATGGACATCGACAGGTTCGTTTTCCGATCGAACTGACCACCATGGGGGTGGCGCGTCGACGTGTCGATCCGGAGACCTGGCAAGCGATTCGTGCGGTCGGCCCGCATGTGGACTCAAACAGGTCCGGAAGTCTTCGGGTAGACATCGAGTGCAGTGTCGACAATCCCGCCGATGCCTAGCATTGGGGCTTTTGACGGTAGGGTGCAGGCAGTAGGAGGCAGAAAATGACGACAACAGACCGTCCCATCCGTTTGGCCTTGGTTGATGACCACAGGATGCTCTTGGGAGCCCTCACGGAGTGGATCCGGAGCGCCGCTGACGATATCGAGATGGTAGCGGCGGTGACCACCTGGCCCGAGCTGTTGACGCATCCCGAGTTTCCGGTGGATGTGGTGCTCCTCGACCTCGACCTCAAGGACAACATTCCGGTGTCGCTGAAAATCTCCACGCTCAAGACGACGGGCGTGAAGACAGTGCTCATGAGCACTTATTCCGAACCGGCCCTCGTGCGCGAAGCCCTCGCAGCGGGCGCGCTGGGCTACCTCGTGAAGAGCGAGGAAGCAAACATGATCGTCGACGCCATTCGCGCCGCGTACAACGGCAAATCATATATTTCGGCTGAGCTCGACTATGCGCTCAACTCGACCGACAACGACGAGGGTCCGCGTCTGAGCGCCCAGGAACGTCGGGTCATGGCGCTGTACGGTGCGGGCGAGCCGGTGAAGGCCGTCGCCTACCAGCTCGGCATCTCCGAGGAAACAGCGAAGAGCTACCTCAAGCGCATTCGCGAGAAGTACCGTCTGGCCGGGTACGACGTGGGAACCAAGGTGGCGTTGCGCAAGCGGGCCATCCACGACGGAATTTTGCTGCAGACCGACTAGAACCCAGCCTCCGCTTCATGGACCGGCCCGCACTTCGATGCCGGCCGGTCTGTTGCGTTAACGCGGACGTACAACCGTGACGAGCTGGGTACCGTAGGGCACATGCTGACCGCGGTGGCGGCGCCGACGGTCGATGCTGAACGTGAGCAGAGTCAACAGCACGCCGATCGCGCTCAGCACCACGCCGATCCAGACCGGGGCGAGATAGCCGAACCCGGCCGCGATGGCTACACCGCCCAGTGCCGCGCCGAGGGCGTTTCCGACGTTGAGGGACGAATGATTGAGCGCCGCTGCGAGGGACTGGCTCTCGTGCGCAACGTCCATCAGCCGGGCTTGAATGGTCGGCGAGAGAGCGGATGCTGCGGCGCCGATCAGGAACATGCCCACCAACAGCCCGGCCAGGAATTGCGCCGACAAGCCCAGAGTGACGAGGGCGACGATGAGCACGCCGAACGAGATGTACATCGTGCGGCGCACACTCCAGTCAGCCAGTGCTCCCCCGGCGAAGTTGCCGACGGTCATTCCGAGGCCGACCACAATCAGAACGAGGGGTACAGCTGCGGTGGCCAGTCCGGTGATCTCAATGACGAGCGGCGCGACGTAGGTATACACGGCGAAGAGCCCGCCAAAGCCGATAGCTCCGATCGACAGGGTGATCCAGACCTGCAGTTTGCCGAACGCCCGCAATTCGGTTCGCATGGTGGCTTTCGGGTTACCGGTCTGGAACGGCACAAGGACGGCGACGGCCACGAAGGTGAGTGCGAATATTGCGGCGATGACGAGATAGGCGACCCGCCATCCGCTGACCTGACCGATCCAGGTGATCGTGGGCACCCCGATGACGTTGGAGATGGTCAGACCGCTGAGCACGATGGCGATGCCGCGAGCCCGTTTGCCGGGACCCATGAGGTGTGCCGCCACGAGCGATGCGATGCCGAAGTAGGCGCCGTGCGGCAGCCCGGCGATGAACCGGGCGGCGAGCACGGTCTCGAACGTGGGCAGCAGGGCCGAGGCGATGGTGCCGAGGGTGAACGCGGTCAGCAGGGCGAGCAGTAGTTGTTTGCGCGGCCAGCGGGCGGCGGCGGCGGCGATCGTCGGAGCGCCGACGACGACACCCAGAGCGTAGGCCGAGATGAGCCACCCGGCCCGTGCGTTGGCCGCATCCGGTGCGCTGGCGTACAGGCTGGGCAACAGGTCGGCGGCGAGATTCGGCAGCAGGCCCATGGCCACGAATTCCGTTGCGCCGATGCCGAACCCGCCCAGGGCGAGGGCGAGGAGGGCAAGACGAATGCGGGTCGACGACAGCTGCGTCGACCCGTCAGGAGTGAGGGGCATGCCCCAAGACTAAGCCCCGACGTGCCATACCGGGAGATCTAGGCGTCGAGCGCGGTCTCCAGACGCTCAAGCTTGCCGGTCAGTTCGCCGCTGTGGCCGGGGCGGATATCCGCCTTCAGCACGAGGGAGACGCGCGGCCCGAAGGCACCCACCGCCTCGGTGGCCGCTTTGATCACTGCAAAGACTTCGTCCCAGTCGCCTTCAATGGTGGTGAACATGGAATCGGTGTGGTTGGGCAGGCCAGAGTCGCGAACGATGCGCACGGCCGCGGCGACCGCGTCGTGCACGGACCCGTGCGAGTCGGCGGCGACAGACGGTGCGACAGAAAAGGCTACGAGCATGATGACTCCTTGGATTCGGTGGTCAGTGAGGTGAGGGTCTGCGGCTGCACACCCACACGTTGTCGCGGCGATGGCGTGACTCGATACAGCGCCAGCAGCGCCCAGCCGAGCAGCGCGAATTCGAGCAGGTTGCGCAGGCTCAGCGCGAGCACCATGAGCGGGTTGGCCACGACCACCCAGTCATACAGGTAAGGGTAGACGAGCTGCGTGAGGGCAGCGAGCGCCAGTCCGAGCAGCGCCGGAGAGCGCCACACCCGACCATGCAATACGACCCCCAGAATGATCGGTGCGGCCAGCCAGCTCATGAATTGCGGGGAACCGACCTTGTTGAACGCAATCAACGTCAACGTCAACGCCAGCGTCAACGGCGGCAGCACCTCCACCCAGCGCGCTCCCCTACGTTGGGTGCGTACGCCGAGCACGAGCACCATGGCGGCGGCGAACGCCAGCAACGGTGTCATGGCGGCGCTGATTGCGGCGGTACCCGCGCCGGCGACCTGAAAGGTGAGAAGCTGCTGGTCGTAGTAGACGAAGCTGCCCGGCACGCCCAGCGCGGCCTGCCAGAGCCACGGCACCGCGACGGGCGATTCGATCTGGATCCCCCGCCCCGCCTGCTCGGTCACGAAGCTCAGCACGTGAATTCCGCTGCCTCGACTCAGGCTGAGCGTGACGGACACGGCGATGACCGCCGCCGTGACGGCTGCGGCGGCCCCGAGTATCCGCCAGCGGAGTCTCGACGCCACGAATGCGGCCGCAAGCCCGGCGACCGGCCAGATCTTGATCCAGACGGCGATCGTGAGCAGCACAGTGCCCCAGAGCGGACGGCGGCGTAGCCAGAGCAGGGCGACGATGACAATCGGCACTGTGACCGTGTCGATGCGCACGAGCGCGATCGGGCCGAGCAGGGTCAGGAAGAGCAACCACCACCAGGCCGCGGCCCACTGCGAGCGCCGACGCAGCAGCACGAAGAACGCCCCGGCGTTCAACACGCACACCAGCACAAACCAGGTTCCGAGGTACGCCGGACCGCCGAAGGCGAGCGCGCCGGCAATCGGCACGAGGGCGAGCAGCGGATAGACGAAGTTCTCTGTGATCCCCACGATGCTGCCGACACCGATGCTCTCGGCCCATCCACGGTAGACGACCTCGACATCGCCGAGTGGAGAGCCCGGCCCGAACACCCCCAGAATGATCAGTAACAGGTGCACCAGTACGAAAGCCGACCACAGCGCGGCGAGCGGATGACGCAGCACCGGTCGCGCGCTGCGCGTTCCGGTCACGCTGCGGGTGTCATCGTGGATTCGCACGCTCTACTTTGGCACAGCCGACCGATCATCGCGTCGCAGCCTGTCTACCGGGTCGGGCGAGGCCCCGGATCGATTCCGTGGTCGAGGAATGCGGCCACGGCCCGCGGCACCGCATCGGCCACATCGAGTGCCGCGATCGGACCGCCACCGGAGGCGAGGTTCGCGGCTGCGGCGTGCAGGAGCGCGGCCGTGGCGGCCAGCGGGGCGAGGGAGGCGGCATCCGCGTCGAGCTGGTCGGAATGGGTGGCCAGAAGCGACCCGAGGATCCCGCCGAGCACGTCGCCCGACCCGGCAGTGGCCAGCCAGGCCGGCCCTATCGACACGGTCAGTCGGGCCCCAGCCGGCGACGCAACATGGGTGACGGCACCCTTGAGCAGCACCGTCACGTCGAACAGGCGGGCGGCGCGAATGGCCCACTCTCCAGGGTTGGCGGCAATCTGCGATGCGGAGCCCGGCTTCGCCTCATTCTCGAGCATCACAGCCAGTTCGCCGGCGTGCGGGGTGATCACTGTGGGTCCGATCGCCCGCGAAACCAGGTCGAGAGCGCCCGCGTCGAGGACTGTCGGCAAGCCTTCGGCGAGTGCGGCGTCTAGAGCGTTGGTGACGGCATCCGTTCTCGTGCTGGCGTTGATGCCGGAGCCGAGCAGCCAGGCCTGGACCCGACCGGGCACTGTCACTATTTCCGGGCGTCGCTGCAGTACGAGGTCCTGGGCGCGGCGCGGACCGAGATAACGCACCATACCGAGGCCGGTGCGCACGGCCGCATCGACGCCGAGTACCGCGGCACCCGGGTAGTCCTTGGAGCCTGTGCGCACTCCGAGCACGCCACGGGAGTATTTATCGTCACCGGGCTGGGGCCGGTAGATCCAGTCGCGGGCCTGTTCGGCCTCCCATTCAAGCCAGCCGCGGGGTTTCACCATTCCTCCACGATAGGTCGTTTTCGCCCGTCCAGGTCGCGCCGACCAGACGTCACGGCGCGGGTTCAGCCAAGTCGAGGCTGCATTCCTGTCGTGCGTGGCCGGATGCAGCTAGTCGCGGCGGGTGGCGTCCTGCACTTCGCCGACGAGTTCCTCGATGATGTCCTCGAGAAAGAGCACCCCGGTGGTCACGCCCTCGGCGGTGAACGACCGCGCCAGGTGCGCGCCCGACCGGCGCATGGTGGCGAGGGCATCTTCGAGGTCTGTGTCCTCGAAGATGGAAATCAACGCGCGGATGCGCTTCGCGGGGATCTTCCCCGCGTAGGTGTCGGGAGCGGCGAGCGTCGCCGCACCCGCTGAGGCTATATCGAGATCAAGCACGTCCTTCAGGTGCACATAGCCGGTGAGGTATCCCTCGGTGTCGGCGAGAACATAACGAGAGAAGCCATGGCGCGTCACCGCCTTCTCCACGTCGGCCGGCGTAGCCGACTCCGGCAGGCTGACCAGCGTCTCCAACCCCACGGCAACGTCGCGCACCTTACGGTTCGTGAACTCGAAAGCCGCGGTCAGCGCGCCGGTGCCGTCGCTGAGCACACCTTCCCGGGTGGATTGGCTGACGATTGTCGCGACCTCGTCCAGAGTGTAGGCACTCGTCGCCTCGCTTTTCGGCTGAACCCCGAACAGCCTCAGGACGCCGTTGGCAGTGGCATTGAGGATCACGATCAGCGGGCGAAAAACCCGGGCAACAAACACGAGCGGCGGTGCGAGCAGCAGAACAGCACGGTCCGGCACGGAGAACGACAGGTTCTTCGGCACCATCTCACCAAATACCACGTGCAGGTACGAAACGATCAGCAGTGCCACGACGAAGGCGATCGTGCCGATGACCGCGTCGGGCAGCCCGGTCAGTCCCAGCGGCCCTTCCAACAGGTGGTGGATGGACGGTTCGGAGACGTTCAAGATGAGCAGCGAGCACACGGTGATCCCCAGCTGTGAGGTGGCCAGCATGAGCGTGGCGTGTTCCATCGCCCACAGCGCTGTTTTGGCGCTGCGCTTTCCGGCGTCGGCGAGCGGTTCGATCTGGGAGCGGCGCGCCGAGATGACGGCGAATTCCGCTCCGACGAAGAAAGCGTTGGCGGCGAGCAGCACGACCAACCAGGCAAGTCCGGCCCAGTCACTCATTCGTGACTCACCTTCTTTCGATCGGTCTTGATATCACCGGACAGTGCCGGGATCGGCACCACCTCTGGTGTGAATCGCAGGCGGTCGATGCGGCGGCCTTCCAGCCGCTCCACGGTGAGAAACCCTCCATTGACGGGCACACGATCACCGATCGCGGGCAGCCGGCCCAGCTCGCTCATGACAAAACCGGCCACGGTTTCATACGGGCCCTGCTCTGGCACGACGACGCCGGTGCGCTCGAGAAGTTCGTCGGGGCGCAGCATGCCGGGAAAGGTGAGCGAGTCCGGTGACCGCACCACGCCCGCGCGGGCCCGATCGTGCTCATCGGCGACCTCGCCGACGAGCTCCTCCACCAGGTCTTCCAGGGTGACGACGCCGGCAGTGCCGCCGTACTCGTCAACGATGATCGCCATCTGGTAGCCGCGACCGCGCAGTTCACCGAGCAGGTCGTCGAGTTTCATGGTTTCGGGCACACGTACCGGATCGGTCTGCAGGGCCGACACCGGAACATCCGCTCGGCGAGCGCGGGGCACAGCCACAGCCTGCTTGACGTGCACGACGCCGACAACATCGTCGACGCTTTCGTCGACGACGGGAAAGCGTGAATAGCCGGTGGAACGGGTGAGATCGATGACATCCTGCGCCGAGTCGGTGCGGTGAATGCTCGCGACGCGCGGACGCGGTGTCATCACATCGGATGCCGTGTGTCCGGAGAACAGCAATGTGCGGTTCAGCAGGGTTGCAGTGTCTTTTTCGAGCAGCCCGGCACTGGCCGAACGACGCACGAGCGAGGAGAGTTCCTCGGCGGTGCGGGCCCCGGAGAGCTCTTCTTTCGGCTCGATTCCAACGGCTCGCAGCAGGCCGTTGGCGCTGTTGTTGAGTGCGAGAACGGCCGGCTTGAACACGGCCGTGAACACAGTCTGGAACCCCATCACCAGGCGAGCGGTCTGAATGGGCAAGGCGAGCGCGAAGTTCTTGGGAACCAGTTCTCCGATGACCATCGAGACGAGAGTCGCCGTGACGATGGCGATCGTGCTGCCGAACACCGACACGAGGTTGCCGGGCAGGCCAACTATGCTCAGTGGGCTGCGCAGCAGCGACGACAAAGCCGGTTCGATGGTGTAGCCGGTCAGGAGGGTCGTGAGGGTGATGCCCAGCTGCGCGCTGGACAGGTGCGTCGAGGTGATTTTCAGCGCAGCGATGGTGAGGGTGAGGCGGGTCTCCCCGCGATCACGTCGCGCTTCGAGGTCGGCGCGATCAAGATTCACCAGGGCGAACTCACTGGCGACGAATAGGCCCGTTCCGATGGTCAGGATGAGACCAAACCCGAGCATGATCAGCTCAGACAAGGTTCTCACCGCCGTCGGCTACGGGCGAGGGTTTATGGGAATCGGGTTCAGCGGGGGGAGGGTCATCCATTATTTGTCCGAGTATACCGGGCGCACGTGCCTGCGCGCCCGGTAGCGCTACCAGGAAACCGGCAATGCCTTGCCCTCTTCGTAGCCGGCGGCCGACTGAATACCCACGAGTGCTTTCTCATGAAAGTCCGCGACGGTGGTTGCTCCGGCGTAGGTGAACGAGGAGCGCACCCCTGAGGTGATCATGTCGAGCAGGTCCTCGATCGACGGCCGGAGCGGATCAAGGTAAATCTTCGAACTCGAGATCCCTTCGGCGAAGAGTGTCTTGCGGGCGAGATCGTAGGCATCGAGGCGCTCGAAGCGCGCCTGAACGGCCTTGGTGGACGCCATACCCCAGCTTTCCTTGTAGAGGGCGCCGCGGGTATCCGTGTTCAACGTTCCGGGTGCTTCGGTGGTTCCGGCGAACCAGGAACCGATCATGACGGATGCCGCGCCGGCGGCGAGGGCGAGGGCCACGTCCCTCGGGTAGCGCACTCCGCCATCGGCCCAGACGTGGGCGCCGAGTTCGCGTGCGGCGGTCGCTGTTTCGAGCACGGCCGAGAACTGGGGCCGACCGACGGCGGTCATCATGCGGGTGGTGCACATAGCGCCCGGACCGACTCCGACCTTGACGATCGTCGCCCCGGCGCCCACCAAGTCGCGCACGGCGTCCTTGGTCACCACGTTGCCGGCCACGATGGGCAGTCCCAGGTTCAGTTCAGCGACGATGCCGATGGCGCGCAGCATGCCGTCCTGGTGGCCGTGCGCGGTGTCGATCACGAGAATGTCGACGCCGGCCGCGGCGAGCGCGCGCGCCTTCGCGGCAACATCACCGTTGATGCCGATCGCCGCGGCGACCTTGAGCCGTCCATGCGCGTCGAGGGTGGGCTGGTAGAGGGTTGATCGCAGGGCGCTCTTGCGGCTGAGGGTTCCCACGACGTCGCCGTGGTGCAGCACCGGCGCGAAATCAATGTCGGCCTCTGTCATCAGGTCGAACGCGCGGCGCGGCCCGGCTACGTCATCGGCGTCGAGCGCCGTCAGCTGGCCGTGCAACAGATCGCCGAGGCGAGCGTCGGGCAATGCGGTCGCCAGCCGGCTGGCAACGATGCACCCCAGGTAGTCGCCGTCGCCGGCGTGGATCACCAGACCCTGGCCGGGAACGGCCGGAACCTGCCGCAGGGCCATCTCCACGGTGTCGTCGGGGGCGAAAGCGAACGGCGTATCGAAACGAACCGACTGGTTTTTTACCCAGCGGATGGCCGCGTCCAGGTCTTGCAAGTGCATGTCCTGCGGCAGCACCCCGAGTCCGCCACGCCGGGCGAGCGAGGCCGCCAGGCGAGGCCCGGTGACCGAGTTCATATTCGCCGACACGATGGGTATCGTGGCCCCGGTGCCGTCATTCGGGGCCAGCGAGACGTCCAAACGGCTGGTGACGGCCGATTGGCCGGGCACCAGGAACACGTCGGAGTAGGTCAAATCATGACTGGGCGTTGTTCCATAGAACTGCATAACAAGAACGCTAGCCGTTCATTCGGGTGTTTATGGTCGAGTGGGATGGGATTAGGCTGGACATGCAGACTGATCTGGCGGTCGATATTGCCAGTGACAGGCTCAATGAAAGCGCAGATTGACCCGGCGTCCGACAGCCGAGGCATCCAAATATCAAAGCAGAGAGTGGGCGATCCCACGGTGTCAAGCCAGGTAACCGGTGGAGCTTCTGACGAGACAACGTCAGGCGAATTCGGAGCAAACGAGTGGCTCGTTGACGAATTGTACGAACGATACTTGATCGACAAGACGTTGGTGGATGAGGCCTGGTGGCCGGTGCTCGAAAGCTACCACCAGACCGCGAACACCCCGACGGGCCCTCCGGCAGCATCCGCTCCAGAAGCAGCAGGAACAGCAGCAGAAGCGCCCGCAGCAGAAGCAGGCGCACCCGCTCCAGCCGCATCACCAGCCGCCGCACCGGCAGCAGCGGCAGCAGCACCGGCAACGGCAACGGCAACGGCAGCACCGGTAGCCCAAACCGCACCCGGTGCCGCTCCGCCGGCCCCGGTCACCGCGAACCAGCCGACGGCCCGCACCACGTCGAGTGCGCCCAAGCCGGCACCGGTTCCTGCCGACGCCCCCGTCACGAGCCCGCAGACAATCGTCGCCGACAAGTCCGAACCGGTCACTCAGGACAAGGTCTCGCCCCTGCGCGGAATGGCAAAATCACTCGCGACGAATATGGTCACCAGCCTGACCGTGCCGACCGCCACGAGTGTGCGCACCATTCCGGCCAAGCTGCTCATTGACAACCGCATCGTAATGAACAACCACATGAAGCGGGCTCGTGGCGGCAAGGTTTCCTTCACCCATCTGATCGGTTGGGCACTGATTCGCGCGCTGAAGATGTTCCCCAGCCAGAACGTCTACTACGCCGAAGTTGACGGCAAGCCCTCGGTCGTCGCCCCCGCTCACGTCGGCATGGGCCTGGCCATCGACATGCCCAAGCCTGACGGCACCCGCGCCCTGCTCGTTCCGGCGATCAAGCGCGCTGACACGATGACGTTCGGCGAGTATCTCGCCGCCTACGAAGACCTCGTCACACGCGCACGGCAGAACAAGCTCACCGCCGACGATTTCGCCGGCGCGACCCTCTCGCTGACCAACCCGGGCGGCATCGGCACCGTGCACTCGGTGCCCCGTCTGATGAAGGGGCAGGGCTGCATCATCGGTGCCGGAGCCCTGGACTACCCGGCCGAGTTCCAAGGTTCGAGCGTCAAGACGCTCACCGGCCTGGCCATCTCGAAGACCATCACTCTCACAAGCACCTATGACCACCGCGTCATTCAGGGTGCCGGTTCGGGCGAGTTCCTCAAGATCGTGCACGAGCTTTTGATCGGCCAGCACAACTTCTACGAAGAGATCTTCTCGGCGCTGCGCATTCCCTACGACCCCATCCACTGGGCCCCGGATATCAGTGTCGATCTGGCGAGCGCCGTCGACAAGACCGCTCGCGTACAGGAACTGATCAACTCGTTCCGCGTGCGCGGCCACCTGATGGCGGACATCGACCCGCTCGAATATAGGCAGCGCAGCCACCCCGACCTCGATATCGCCACCCACGGTCTCACC
>Ga0307487_1000319_pt1 | contig 38630 bp, 56 predicted proteins | sample CBIW12metaG_FD_203665 | JGI IMG/M metagenome (GOLD analysis project Ga0307487, IMG submission 203665) | Sea-ice brine microbial communities from Beaufort Sea near Barrow, Alaska, United States - CBIW 1.2 | ecosystem: Environmental > Aquatic > Marine > Coastal | place: USA: Alaska | collected... | reverse complement strand
TGCCCGGAATTACCGGTCAAGGCACCACATACAACCTGCCCAACTTCGTCGGTGAACTGTTCCAGATCACCCCGGAGGCAACCCCTCTGCTCTCTGCTATCGGTGGTCTCACCGGTGGTGTCTCGGTCAAGTCGACTGAGAAGGAATGGCAGATCGAGGATTTGCGCGACAACGACCAGAATGTTGCGCTTGAGGGTGCGAACGCTCCGGCCGGACAGTCGCGTGTTCGCTCAAACGTCACGAACGTGGCCGAGATTCACCACTCTGCGGTGGAAACTTCGTACACGAAGCAGGGCACCCAGAACAAGACCAGCACGGCAGGTGTTGAGGGCACAAACCCGATCGCCAACGAGCATGACCACCAGGTCATGAACGAGCTGAAGGCTGTCGCGAAGGACGTGAACCACGCGTTCTGGAACGGCGAGTACAACAAGCCTGTCGACAACACGACCGCACGCAAGACTCGTGGTCTGTTGCAGGCGATCAGCACCAACCGTGTCATCTACGGTTCCGGTGAACTCACTGCCACCACGGCAACGAACGTCATCACTGTCACTCACGCGCTCAGCGTGGGCGACAAGGTCGTGTTCACTGCTCGCGACGCAATCACCTCGGTGGTCATTGGCAAGGTGTACTTTGTCGAGTCGGTCTCCACGACGGTCTCGTTCAAGGTTGCCGCTACCTCTGGCGGCGCGGCCATCACCCTCGGCACCGCAACCGGTGTGAAGGTCATCCCGATCTCCACGTCGGCGCCCACGCTGGACACCTACAACGGGTTGTTCCAGAAGGCGTACGACAACGGTGGTCTCGGTGACGTTGTTTCGGCAACGATCGCGTGCAACTCCTCGCAGAAGCGGAACCTGACCGCCACGTACGCCTCGGCATACGCGAAGTCGGACCCGCTGGCCGGAACCCGCAACGTCGGTGGTGTGAACCTCACCACGATCGAGACGGACTTCGGAACGCTCAACATCATGCTGGACCGCCAGCTCCCGCAGGATGCTCTCGCGATCGTTTCGCTTGAGCAGCTCGCACCGTTCTTCCTCGAAGTCGAGGGCCAAGGTCACTTCTTCGAAGAGCCTCTGGCCAAGGTCGGCTCTGCGACTCGTTCGCAGTTGTACGGCGAGATCGGTTTGGAGTACGGCAACGAGAAGGCTCACGCTCAGCTGCGTGGACTCCCGGTCTTCGTTTAGACCGACCCTGCGAGGTCGCGGCGCATCCCTTGTGTCGCGGCCTCGCACCACCCTCCCTCTCTGATCGGAGCATCCCGTGTCCAAGCAGTACCGCAAGAAGCCCGTCGTCATCGAAGCGATGCAGTTCGACGGCACCGAGGCAAGCGCAGTCGGCGTCATCTCATGGATGGGCAGCAACGCGAAGGCCCGCTACTTCGAGGAAGACACGGAGATCCGCGTGCACGGAGAAGTTGCCCTCATCGCAGCTCCGGCTCGCATTCGCATTCGCACGCTCGAGGGTGACATGTTCGCCACCCCGGGTGACTTCATCATCAAGGGCGTACAGGGTGAGTTCTACCCATGCAAGCCCGACATCTTCGCCGCCACCTACGAGGAGGCCTAACCATGGCTCGCATCACACATCCGCGCCCGCAGGCCGGTAAGCAGACGTTCGTCGGCGTGACCTTCTATGACGGGTTCGCTGAGGTTGCTGATCTCCACCCAGAGGTTCGTGCAGCGCTCGTGCTGCACAACTTCACGATTGAGGACACTGAGCGCCCCGTACAGCCCAAGAAGCGTTCCGGCAAGCGCAAGCCCGCGAAGCCCAAGAAAGTCGCTGAGCAGGTCACCACGCACGCTGACGGCAGCTTCACCGCTCCGGACGGCTACACCGGTGCACTCCCGGACGCTGACCCTAGCCAGACCGGGCCGTTCGCGATCGTCGAGATGTCTGACGGCACGACCATCGGTGACGGTAAGTCCCTCGCGACCCTCCCTGCCAACGACGAGGAATAGACCATGGCACAGCGTGTGTACGCCACAGCAGCCGAGTACGGGGCTTTCGCTGAGGAACCATTCGATGGCGACGAGACGAAGCTCAGCAAACGGTTGCGCTCCGCATCGTCCGAAGTCGATGGCCTCACCCGCCTTGCCCGATACGACGTTGATGTCGATGACTACCCCACGGATGCCACAATCTCTGATGCGTTCATGGAAGCAACATGCGCGATCGTCGAGTTCTGGGAAGAAACCGATGACCCATACGGTGCTGATGCTGCACAGGGTGCGGTGAAGATCGGCTCTGTGTCGCTCGGCACTACCAGCAGCACCCAGCAGGGTCTCAGTCCTCGCGAGAAGCTCGTCCAGCGCATCGGTGAAGCTGCTGTGACCATCCTCACGAATGCGGGTCTTATATCCGCGACCGTTTACCACTCGTAGGGAGCGCTCATGCCTCGCCTGCGCAGGAAGCATCTCCCACACCGCATTATCGTCACCCGCCTCGCTGGGGAAGGCGCTGAGGGTCTCACCTATGCCACACCTGTGACTGATGTGCCTGCGTATGTGGAGCAGAAGTCGAAGCTGGTGGTCGACCGCCGTTCATCCTCCCCCACAGTGGGGCAGGAGATCACCGCCGCGACGTTCATCGTCCTGCTCACCGCAGATGATGTGCTGCCCGCATCGAAAGTCACGGTAGGCGTCGGCACAGCGCGCGAGCGTGAAGCTGAAGTCATCGACTCCGCGTTCTTCCAGTATCCGCGCACTCCAAGCCATGTGGAGATTTGGGCAACATGAATGACATCAGCTCGCAAGTCACCGTCACTCTCAACTTCAATGCCGTCGTCGCAGAAATCCTTATGGGTGCGCAGGGCGGCGTCAACAAGTCTGCTGAGCGTCTACTCGCGCTGTCGTCCGTACAAGTCCCCTTCGACACCGGCGACCTGTCGAACTCAGGCGGTGTCGTCAACCAGTTGGCCGACCGCTCCGAGATCAGTGCGCAGGTCGTCTATGACCGCCCGCAGGCTGCACGCCTGCACGAGCACCCCGAATACAACTTCTCGACCGACAGCAACCCCGGCGCCAAGGGCAAATATCTTGAGGATCCTGCGATGCAGAACGTCGAGGAGTTGCGAAAGATCGTTGCGAAGGAGGCGGGCGGTGCCTGATTCCTACCTAGTGCTATTTGAGCGTGGCCTGGCACAGCACCTCGATGACCTCGAACTTGGCCTCTACAAGACCAGCGCCGACTACACCGCCGCCGAGGCGACACTCGCACGGCCCGCGATCGTGTCCGGCCCTGACCTTCCCATCACTCTCGACAACGTGCTTGCGCTCACCACTCTCGATCCGATCCGTGAAGGGCGTGCGAACTTCACCCACCGCATCCAGATCCTCTCCCGACTCAAAGGCACGAAGGTGCAGGCCCGCAACCTCGCATGGAACCTTGCGACTGCTCTCGATCACAAGCAGAACATTCCGTCCGGGTTCAACGTGTCGTGGGTTTCTTTGTTCTCACAACTGACCTTCACGAAGGACAGTAACGGCCGGTACTCGACCGCGCAAACCTTCTACTTCAAGGGTCGCCGCCCGCTCTCCTGAGCACACCTAGACCGCCCCTCTCTGGAGGGGTTCGCCGGCATGCCCGGCATCCCCCATCAATCAAGGAGCAAAAATGTCCGATCAGACGCTTTACAACACGACCGCCCAGACTGAGGGCAGCCTGCAGCTTGCCCATGAGAAGATCCTCCGCGTCAAGCGTGGTGGTGTTTTCGAGAACATCTCTGGTGACTGCAACAACATCAACGGTCTTGCCACTGATGTCATCCAGGCGCGGGAGAACTACGGCAACAAGACCACACAGTCGATGGAGAAGATCGGCGAGAACTGGGTCATCACGACCGACGTTGAAGCTGTCCGCGACGAAACCGGCGCGATCGCTCAGGCGTGGCTCATTGCCCTGCTCAACATCGCCAAGGCGAAGGGTGCCGCGAACAAGGTCGACATCCAACTGTTCGATGGCAAGGATGAGAACATCCCCGCCATCGAGGGCAACTTCTCCGTGTCTGTCGCACCGTTGAAGACCGGGTTCGCAGAATCCGGCGGATACAAGTTCACGTTCACCTCCAACGGTGTCGTGGATTACATCACGTCCCCGATTGCGGGCACGGGTGAGCCGATCATCGAGTCAGTGTCCCCGACGTCTGGTGCGGCTGTGGGCGAGATCATCGTTCTCCGCGGTTACAAGTTCACCGGCACCACGGGTATCGCCATGGACGGCGCTGCCGTCTTGGAGTTCACCGTGTACGACGACAACACCCTCGCGATGCTCGTTCCCGCCACCGTTTCTGGCGCGGCACCGATCATCGACACGAACGCGACCGGCGCATCCGCAGCGTTCGCGTACGTCGCCGCAACCTAGCAATGAAATGACGGGGGTCTCTCGTACAATCGAATGAGAGACCCCCGCATCTGCGCTAACAGACCGGGGGCGTGACCAGCATTGGAGTGCTGATATGAACAAGCGTACCTGCATCATCGAGAACTGCGACCGAACGCACTACGCGCGCGATATGTGCAAAATGCACTACCAGAGGCGGCGCACCGAAGGCGCACTCGACTTGCTGCCGCCGGTTTCGCTTGCGTCTCGTCTGGTCTCTGGCATTGTCGAGGATTCTAACGGCTGCCTTGAGTGGACCCGAGCCACCGATTCCAAGGGGTACGGCCAGATTCGATCTGGAGGGCGGAGCGGACGGCTAGTTGCCACACACCGTCTTGCATGGGAGTTGGCCCACGGCCCGATCCCAGTAGGGCTGCATGTTCTCCACACCTGCGACAACCCGCCCTGCTGCAACATTGATCATCTTTTTGTCGGTACTCCAGCCGTCAACATGCAAGATCGCAGAGACAAGGGCCGTCACTTCAACCAGACGAAAACCCACTGCATTCGTGGGCACGAGTTCACCCCCGAAAACACATATGTCTACAGGGGCCGGAAAGGGCGTCTCTGCCGATGCTGCCGCGCATGCAAGCGAACCGCAGCAAAACCTAGGAGTCAATTTCAATGACCATAACCGCTTCCCAACAGGGCCGCGACCTTCACATCACGGTGATAGGTATCGACGAACCATTCGTCATCAAACCTCTTCCGGGGCGTGCAGGATTACAGATCACTGACACGTACCTCAACGGAGCAACCGGCACCGCCACCAGCGAGCAGATGACTGATGCTCTGGCGATCGCCGTTGACGGCGCCACCCTCGAGGGCGACGTGTGGGTGCCGCGACCGCTCGACGAACGCACTGTCGGGAACCGGATGGGACTCGAGCTGTCGATCCCTGAAACAGAATCTGTTGCGCTCGCCGCCATGTTCTGGCAGACGATCCTCGGTGTGTCCGGTGTCAACGCCTACATCGAAGGCGGTGAAGGCCTTGCTGGAGGGGTAAAAGCACTCTGGGCGCTGGTCGCACGTTTGGGGCTCTCACCCTCGCGGACATCGCCCAGTTCGGCATTGGAAACCCTGATTCAACTGGCAGATACCCCCACTACGTCTACCCCGACGGGTGGAAAGCCGAACGTGAAGCAGCCGCAAGACAGGCTGCCGAAGCAGACAAAGCCGTAACCGGGGCCACGGCTCAGGACATTTGGGCTGAGGCGTTCCCGCAACTTTTCGGCGAGGTTGAACTTGACCTTGCACAGCATCACCTCATCACGGATATAGACCGCGCTCTCGATACGAGAACGTGGCATTACATCCGATCCGCTACTGAACGACTCCTCGACATCGAGGGCTCATGGCTAAAGAAAGCGGTGATGACTCGTGTTCGACGCCGGATCGATAGTATTCAACATCCAAGTGGCCGGGGACCAGGTCTTCCAAACGGCCATGGCGGGAGCGGAGCAGTCCGCTAAGAAGGTCGGCAGCACCTCGAAGGAGACTGCGAAGTCCACCGAGGAGTTGGGAAAGAAGCAGGAGACTGCCGCCCAGTCAGCGAAACGCCTCGCGGAAGAGCAAGCGGAAGCTGCTCGTGCTGCGAAGCAACTCGGCGAGGATGTCAAGCGCGCCCAAACCCAGATCGGTACTGCTGCTGTTGGTATCGGCGCCTCCGTGCTGGCAATGGTTGCCCTCACGGCGAAGGTTGCGATCGACTGGGAGTCGGCGTGGGCTGGCGTCACAAAAACTGTGGAGGGCACCCCTGAGGAGCTTGGGGCGGTCGAGGACGGCCTGCGCGACCTCACCAAGGTACTTCCGGCCTCCCACACGGAGATTGCGGCTGTAGCGGAGGCTGCAGGTCAGCTGGGGGTGCAAACAAAGAACGTTGTCGCGTTCACGAAGACCATGATCGACCTTGGCGAAACAACAAACCTGTCAGCCAACGAAGCCGCCACAGCCCTTGCCCGGTTCATAAACGTTATGGGCACCTCGCAAGATAAAGTCTCGAACCTTGGTTCTTCTGTGGTGGAACTTGGCAACAACTACGCCACCACCGAGGCTGAGATCGTGGCGATGGCCACCCGTCTGTCTGGTGCGTCAAAGCAAGTCGGCCTCACCGAAGGTGAAACGCTGGGACTTGCCGCCGCACTATCATCTGTGGGTATTGAGGCTGAGGCCGGCGGTTCCGCTGTGTCGAAGGTCATGATCGACATCGCTGCGTCTGTTGACAAGGGTGGGAAACGTCTCGACCAGTTCGCCGAAATCGCTGGGGTTTCTGCTGACGAGTTCGCAAAAAAGTGGAAGACCGACCCGGGCGCAGCTTTGGCTCTGTTCGTGAAGGGCCTTGCTGATGCGGAAGAACAGGGCGGTTCCACCCTGGGGATGCTTGAGGAACTTGGCATCACCGAAGTGCGGATGCGTGATGCTCTGCTGCGTTCTGCTGCTGCGTCTGACTCGTTCACTGAGGCGATGGAGACCGGTAACGAAGCATTCGACGCGAACAACGCACTCACTTCTGAGGCGGCGAAACGGTACGACACTGTCGCGTCGAAGCTTGCGATCACGAAGAACAACGTCATGGATGCGGCGATTGGTTTCGGGCAGGTGTTCCTCCCCGCAATTTCGGACGCTTCGGAGGGTCTTTCCGCGTTCGCGTCGTTCCTCGGTGGACTACCCGAACCTGTACAGGGTGCTATTGGTGTTCTTGCACTGTTCGCTGGGGCGATTGTCCTCAGCGGTGGTGTGGCTCTGCTGGCGGTCCCGAAGATTGCCGAGTTCCGTGTCGCGACCGCCCTCCTGGCAGCGCAGATGCCGAAGACCACTGCTGCACTCCGTGGCACCTCGTCGTTCCTTGCTGGCCCTTGGGGCATCGCGCTAGCCATCGCCGCAGTCGCCGTAGTAGCGCTCATCGCGCAACTTGACTCTCTGAAGGCTTCGTCGACAGAGGTTACGAATGCTCTAACCACAGCGCAATCTCAAGCAGAATTGTTTGCCGTGCTGGGTGAAGGACGCGACGTCACTGCGTGGCGCGACGTCACAGCCGACCTAGAAAACATGGGATACATGTTGGGTCGCGTGCAAGAACTCAACGATGACGTGTGGAAGCGATTCACTACCGAAACTGGTGGTTTCCGCAACGCTGTCAAAGACGCTGGTGTGCAACTTGCCGATCTTGCGGCAAATGATCTGCCTGGTGCGCAGAAAGCCTTCCGTTTGCTCACCGAGGGGCAGAACCTTTCAGAGAAGCAGCTCGTCACTTTGCTCGAAACGATGCCGGAGTATCGGGAAGCGCTGATCAAGGTAGCTAACGCGCAGGGGATCAACATTTCAGCTACTGATGAGGCTGCTGCGAACACGACACTCCTCGAACTTGCTCAGGGGGACGGGGCAAAGGCGTCCACCGAAGCTGCTGATGCTTACCTTGCTGCTGCCGGTGAAGTCGATGGCCTCACCGACACTCTCGACAGTCTCATTTCGAAGATGAACGAGGCCAACGGTGTGGGGCAGGATGCGGTCTCCTCGAACCTGGACTACCAAAATGCGTTGTTCGAGGTCGATGAGCAAATCCGGAAAGCCCGCGAGGGTGTTGATGGCTTCTCCCTGGGGATGGATCAGAACACTCAGGTCGGTCGCGACAACATGGCGATGCTCAACGACCTTGCGGGCGGCTACCAGAAGGCTGCCGAAGACCAATTCGCCCTCGACGGCAACACAGAAAACTACGTCGCGAACCTCCGCGCCGGCCGTGACGCAGTCCTGCAGCGCGCCCGCGACCTCGGCGCAACCGATAAACAGATCCAGTACCTTTCCGACACGATCGTGCAGATGCCCTCCGAGAAGGAAATCAAGATCATCGCCGCCACGCAAACGGCACTGAAGACGCTTGACAACTTCATCACTACGGCCTCAGGGCGCCGCATCAACATTCCTATGTTCCTCACCCCGCAGGCGCAGCAGGGCATCAAAGACAACGCATGGATGTATCAGGCTGACGGCGGGAAGGTGAACTTCTACGCAGACGGTGGCAGGGAAAACCACATTGCCCAGTTCGCACGCGCAGGCACCACTCGGGTGTGGGCTGAACCCGAGACTGGCGGCGAGTGGTACATTCCCGCAGCCCCAGCGAAGCGCGGACGATCCACGCAGGTTCTTGCTGAGGCCGCCGACGAGTTCGGATACACACTGACACCGAAGGGTGGTCAGTCGTTCGGTGACGGCGGACGCAGCGGCTCGCAACCCGCAAGCAACGGTCGTTCAGGCCCGCGAGAGATCGTCGGCCAGCTCGAACTTGTTGGTGGCACAGCATGGATTCGCGGCTACATCAAAGACGAGCTCGGAGGCTTCTGATGATCACCGTGACCCTACCCGTGATTACCCTAATAAACTCCGACACTGGCACCGACCCTTATTTGGTCGATCTGCCCGGGTGGGATGACAGTGCCGCTGTGAAACGTGACAAGGTGCGCCGCAACACCGGGCATGGTGTGTTTGGGCAGTCGCCAGTGTATGACGATGCGAAGTACTTCGAGATTGTCGGTCGCATCATCCATCCGGGGGGTGCTGCGCAGATTCGTGCACTCCGCACGACTCTGATGGGGTTGAAACGGCTAGCCCCGGGCTGGCCTGTGACCGTCGCCGATTCGACAGATGGGTCAGTGCGCACCGCCTACGTCGAGTTCAACGGCAAGCTCGAATTCTATGTGGCCGACGAGAACGCGGTCGCCGATTTCACCATCCCACTGGCGATGAAGGACCCGCGCACGTATGGCCCTGTTGAGGTCCTATCGACTGGCCTGCCGTCGGGTGGTGGAGGTATCACGTTCCCGCTTCAGTTCCCTCTCGATTTCGGCGCGCCGGGCGTTCCGGGCCGGGTGGTCACAACAAACGCTGGCGAGGCCGAAACCTACTCGATCATCGAAGTCACGGGCGGGCTATCCGAAGGGTTCTCTGCCGTGTGCAGAGAGTTGGGCCAGGAGATCCGTTTCGAACGGCAGATCCCGTTGGGTTCCACCGTTTCTGTGGACTTACGCACAGGGCAGGCATTCATCGATGGCCAGTCCCCTGTTTCTGGGTCCCTGACCCGCCGCGACTGGTGGACGAACCCGCCTGGTGCAACCCGCACGATCCAGCTAAATGGACTAGGAACTGCGACGGGAACGCCAACACTCACTGCGTATACAGCGCCAGCGTTCAACTGACGGGTAGAATGAGAACGGCCCCAAACCGAGTGCGTCAACACTCGCCGGGGCCTAACCCTAAATCAAGTACTAGTTGATCGGAGGGCTCCATGGAGTCTACAGAATGGCGTCCAGTAGTTGGCTATGAAGGCCTCTATGAAGTCAGTAGCGCGGGTCATGTGAAGCGGCTGCGTCGAGGCTCCCAGTACCCCGCAGGCTCGTTGCTCACGGAATACCCGCTATCTCGGGGGCATGTCCGTGTGCGGCTGTACCGCGAAAAGGTGGGGAAGTTATTCCTGGTTCACAGGCTGGTGGCGTTTGCCTTCATTGGTGAACCAGAGCCAGAGCAGGAAGTCTGTCATCGCGACGGCAACCCGCTCCACAATAACTTAAGCAATCTCCGATGGGGAACGCGGTCAGACAACATGCAAGACCGGGTACGTCATGGAAACCATCCGAACGCGTCCAAAACCCACTGCATTCATGGGCACGGGTTCACCACCGAAAACACATACGTGAACGGCAAGGCTCGCATCTGCCGAACCTGCCAGCGCGAAAATTGGGCGCGCTACGACAAAAAACGACGACAACACTAGGAGCACATGATGGCCCTTCAAGACGGATTCCCCTCGGCCAGCGGCCTTGCTGATGCGAATGATGTGCGCCTTGCGCTCGCTGGTCTGATTGTCCGCGACAGTTCCGGAAACCCACGCACTGGCATCTTTCCTCGGCACACGAACGCGCTGGTTACGTCGACGGCGACAATGAACTCTTCTGTTGCTGCGTTCGAGGCTGCGGTGTCGCGAGCAGGGCAGGGCGTTATTTTGCTCCCCAACAACGGAGCCACAAACGTTCCGCATGATCCTGCGCCAGTGGCGAACTCACGGTACGACATCGTTTATGTGAAGCAGAACGATTCTGTGTCGCCGAACGCTGACGCGAACGACTTACCTGAATTTGGCACCCTGACAGGCGCAGCGTCAGTGTCGCCTACTTTGCCGACCTACGACACAGCGAAGGCGGCTCTTGATGCTGAACCGGGTATTGGTGCTGGCGCCGAACCCTTGGCAACAGTCTTGATCCCTTCGACAGCCACCACCATGCAATCGGCTGGTGTCGTGTACACACAGCTCTACCAGTACACGGCAACGACGGGTGGGACGGTTCCGTTCCGCACTAAGGCTGCATTGGATTTGTGGACGACGGCGCAGAAGGATCAGCAAGCAGTGGTGTTGGCTGATTCGTCACGTTACCGGTTTACGGGTGCGGTTTGGGAGCAGACGGGTTCTTCAATACAGCTGAAGATGGGGACTGTCGAGAGTGTTATCACCTCGACGCCGCAACGAGGTATTCAGAAGATCACGGGCGCGGCTGCGCCGAAAGTATCCATCACGGTCACCTTCCCGGTCGCATATGCGAGCATCCCCGTTGTTCTTGCCACAGCAGTCGGAGGGCGCACTTCCGGAGCGTTCAACCCTTCTGGGCTGGCTACCGTTTCTGGGACAGAAGTGGTCAGCGTATACGCAGTCACTACGACCGGATTTACCGTTGACGTTTCGCGCACGAACAACAACAATCTTTCCGCATCGTTCGATTACTACTTCTCGTGGTCTGCTGACGGGGTGAAGGCGTAATGACGTTCAGTAAGCAAACCAATCAGGTGCGCATCTCGAACCAGTCTTCACCGCGCAACTCCACGATTGACACGTTCCTGATTCATCACCAGGCGGGCACAAATGATGATGCGGTTATTGACGCGATGGTCAGCGGTTCACGTGGAGTGTCCGCAAACTACACGATCAGCAATGAGGGACGCATTACGTGTGTTGTTCCCGAGGAACGCCGTGCGTGGACTTCCGGCTCAGCCTATGACGGTGGCAAGGGTGCTGCGTGGGATCACCGTTCGGTCACAGTGGAGATTGAGAACGAGTCTGCCGGTGGTGCGTGGCCGATCTCGTCCAAAGCGCTGAATGCGGCAGCACGATTACTGAGTGACCTTCGCTCCCGCTACACGATAAAAAACGTTCTCGGCCACCGTGATCTATGGGACAGGTACAACGCCAGCTACCCAACTTTCTGCCCCGGCCCGGAGACCGTCGCAAAGATTGTCGCTCTGGCCGGTTCCTCGCTGGCTGGCAGCGGCACGCCAATCCCCCTACCTGCACCTAAACCTGAGAAAGAAGAAGACATGCAACCAACCAACTACGTCAACAAAGCGACCATGCCGGGAGGCAAGTTTGCGGAAGGCTCCCAGTGCATCACGCTGTGGCCATCGGGTGCAGTGCAACACTACGAACTCACCAACCAGCCCCGCAACGAGCAAATCGCATACATCATGTACGACCTGTTTGGTGCACACAAGTCGTTGGAGAAGCAAGTGTTCGACAGCATCGTAGCCGCCCATGCAGCCCTTCAGGGAGCAACGACAGGCGGTGACGGCACGTACAACGGCGACGGTTTTGCTTCTGTTATCGCCAAGATCAGCGAACTCCCCACAGCAATCGAGAACGGCAACGCAGCACGAGCAGCAATCGTGAAGGAATAACCATGACCCGGTACATCTACGGCCAGCACAAGACATCCACAGTCTTGGCGAGCTAACGAGATGGTCGAGTCCCGCACTGTCATCGGTGACTTCCTCACCGGCCGGAACATCCTTGACCTTGAGGTTGTCTCCGACCGGTGGGAGTCCCGCCGCAACGCCCCCGACGAACTCTCCTGCGTGGTGAACTTGGCCGACCAAAGCATGCGCGCCCTCGGCCTGTACAACGCCGCCACCGCAGGGAAAACGTTCCTCGCGAAGATCATTGGCGACAACGTCATGGCGTTCGGGCTGATGTCGAAACCGCTCTACAACCGCCGCCGCCGAACGTTGGAGCTGCGGGCGCGTAACGACTACTTCAACCGCCGCAACGTCATCCCACTGGCGGCACTCACCGAACCCCTCATCGATCCGGCCACAGGTGAGGCAAACCCGCTCACCAACACTGTTCTGTCCGGTTGGGACATGGGCACCATCCTCAAGAAAATCGTTCAACAGTCGATGCTGTTCCCGGGTGGTGACTTGCCAGTCATCTTCGAAGATGACCGTGTGGGCACTCACGAGGACACCATCTTCGGTTCCGACATTGTCCCCATTGGTCGAACCTTCGACAACTATGCAGCCCGCGACAACGGGCCCGATTGGGAGTTCGCACCACGCCTCACCGCAGACCGTCTCGGCATCGAACTACTATTTCGTACCGGTACCGAGGAACAGCCACGTCTCCGCTCGGCATCAATCCACCAGTGGGACTACTCAGTACCCGAACCAGGCATTGATGACCTTGAGATTGAGATCGACGCAACCACAATGTCGTCTCTTGCGTGGACGACAGGTGGTCGCTCTGTCGGCAATGCCATGGTTACGTTTGCGCAGAACCCTGCTCAGCTCACCGCTGGCTTCCCCCTGTTCGAATCTGTCGATACTGACCACTCGAGCGCAAGCGACCCCGCGACCATTCAGTCATATTCGGATGAACGAATCCGGGTATCCGCTGCGCCCACCCAGTTCTGGCCTTTCCGGGTTCGCACCGACCAGTCACCGTTCCCCGGTGAGTACCGGAAGGGTGACTTGTGTGACATAACAGTCCGTGACGACGATCTGATCCCTGATGGGACGTACCGGCGTGAGATCTCCGCACTGTCCGGCACGGAAGATCCGAACTGGATCACCGTCACTACCACGGAGGCACCTCTTGGCTAACCCAACACCAGGACCTAGCGATTTCCGCGCCCAGCTTTCGGAACTGCGCCGACAACTGGATGAACGCATTGACCGTATCTCCACCTTTGACGCTACCCAGATGAACCGGGCCATCGAGACGCTCACCCAGCTCGTGAATGATCTGCCCGGGCAGATCGATGAGGCCCTCGCAACGGCTGTGAATACAGGCAACGTCACCGCGACGGGTACTGTTTCCGCTGGTGGTGCAGTGTCAGGTTCAACAGGAACATTCCATGGTGGTGTCAAGTCCACAGATGTTTACAACCGTCTTGTGAGCGGTTCACCCTACAAAGTGCAATATGTGGACAGTTCGGGGCAGATGGGTTACGTCCCATCATCCAGACGGTACAAGCGCGACATTGTGACGGCGACTCTTGATGTGCGGTCGATCATGGCCGAACTTCGGGTGGTCACGTTCCGGTACCTCGGCGCAGTAGAGCTCAGCGGGAAAGAAGCCGCAGTCGAATGGGGTGTTATCGCTGAAGAGATCCACGACCTCGGTCTGACATGGCTAGTGGACTACAACGAAGAAGGGAACCCTGACGGCGTGAAGCATGAACGCTTTGCCATTCTGCTCATCTTGGCCGCGAAAGACCAACAGGCTCAGATTGACGACATTGATTCTCGCCTTGCTTTGGCGGGGTTTTAGTCCGCACAGTACTGGTTGCCATCTGGTGCTTGATATCCGGCACCTGACGCGCACTGTGTGGTGTCCCAATATCCACCCTCTGCGTTGTTCGGGTTCGAGTCAGCAACCCACGGGATTGGCGTTCCGTAATTCGGGGCTGCCGGTTCGGGCGCTGGGGCGGGGGCAGGTTCAGGCGCTGGCGCCGGTTCTGATGAGGGCTCCTGCGTCGGGGCTCGTTCAATAACCGCTTCCTCAACAACAGGTGCAGGAAGAACGGTCTGACGAACAGTGTTGGGGGTTTCCTGACGCAACGTGTTCTCGTCAACGGTCACGACCGCAGCACGAGTTTCCTCAGGTGCGGCATTCATCGCAGACACACCAACGACCGCGCCGGCAGTGATTACGGCTGCAGCACTGAGGCTGGCGATGATCCCCTTCGTCATGTTCTTCATGAGCAAAGTTTAATTCATTTGGACACAATCTTCTACCCCTCGAATGGAGTACATATGAACCGGACTCTGCTGGCACTGATATATGCGCTCGTGACAGTCCACGGGGTGCTTACTTTGCTGTACCCATCAATGTTTGTCCAAATGGTTTTGGGTGTCGGCATCGTCTACGTCTACGGAACATCATTCCTAGTCGCGGGCGCTGCCGCACTCATCTCTGTACTGAAGCCGAACTTCAAAATTGAGGCCATCGCACTCTGGCCCCTGTGTGGCGCCTATGCGCTATACGACGTTGCCTTGTGGGCACTACTGTTCGACGAAATCACATTCGGTGGCCCACTACCAGCCGTTTACGGGCCAGCCCTTGCGATCGCTATTGTGTCGCTGTTCTTCCTGTCCGAAGCAATCAAGTTGGACGTAAAGACACGCCGACTCACGAGGGGAGCTGCCGATGGCGCCGAATGACTTTATTGAGTCGGGCAACTACACCGGTCTGATCATTCTTGGCATCTTTGCATTGGTCACTGGGGGTATGGGTGCTGCGGTAGTCAATGCGATTGCGGCATCACGTCGGGGGATCAAAGGTGATGCGTTGCAGAAGGATGCGAACGCTGTCGAAGGATTTGGGGCACTAGCGGAGGCATTGCAGAAAGATAACCAGTCGTTGCGAGAACGGCTGGACAACTTTGAGAAGGAAACGGCCGCGCGAATCCAAGAGCTCGAGGCGGAAGTTGTCGAGCTGCTGGGATACAACAACCTTCTTATTCACACGTTGAACGAAAACACAATCGAGATCCCGCCTCGGCCGTCTCGTAAAAAGCGATACGGAAACTGAACGACACCCGCCCCACCCGGGAGCGGAACCAACACAAACCGAACAAGGAGCAGTAATGTCCAGTCCCATCCTCCCCACCATTGACCCGGTCGCCTACTTCCGCACCTACGTGCCCGTCGCGATCGGCTCGCTCATCACGTTCCTGCTCGCGCAGTTCACATGGCTCAACACCGCCATCACCTACGTCGATAGCACGTACGGTAACGGGTGGCGCGACCTGCTCATCGCAGCAGCCACAGCCGCAGTCATCGCCCTCTACTACTGGGGTGCCCGCAAGATCGGAGCCCGGTGGCCGAAGGCAGAGAAGTGGTTGCTCGGTTCGTCCGCCACACCGGTCTACACCGCACGCTGACCCGTGCAGGATCCGAACGACGAACCGTACGCGGTACCCGTCGACCCGATGGACGAGTTGCAGTGCGGTAGCTGCCAATAGTCCAGCAAAAACGAATGCCCCGCTCCACCTCTTCACAGAGGTCGGAGCGGGGCTTTTCGTCGTTTCCCGCGTCAGTACTCCCATGTCGTGTAGTCGGAGTCTGCACCCTCAGCTTCACAAGCACGCTGCACAGCACTCAACGCATCGAAGTAGTCCTCGGAGTCAATGAGCACCGGCAACACACCATTGGGCAGAATGTCCCGCACATCCGCGAGCCTGGTCGCGAGCTCGCCGTCAGCCTCTAGGGAGAGTGTGTCGAATCTGTCGGCGAAGTTCTTGAGTTCCGCCTCTTCAGAATCAGTCGCGTCACCGTTCCAGACGAGGATGAGGAGTTGGGCGAGGTCGTTCGTGGCGGTCTCGAAGTCGTCGCAGATCGCGTGCGCCGGGTTCAGAGTCTCGGATGGTTCCGGCTCGGGCGTCACAGCAGGAGCGGCGCAGCCTGCGAGCAGCGCAACGACGGCCAGCCCGAGCAGGGTCGTGGAGGGGGCTCTCATGCGACCGAGCCTATCGGCGCGCGGAGCACTACCGCCACCTCTGTGCATGGAATCATGCGGCAAGCCGCCCAGAACGTGGCGCGAGCTCGCGCGGGGTGAGGTGGAGGATACCGTTTCTCATCTGTTCATCACTGATGAGTGTATAGATTTGAGTTGTCGCTAACGATTCGTGGCGCATTAGTTCTTGAACTGTTCGCAAGTCCACCCCTGAACGCACCAGATCAGTGCCGTACGCGTGCCTGAGGGAGTGTCCGGTAAGTTTCGGTTCCACTATCCCTGCTCGTTGTTTTGCTCGCGTCATAAGGTCGTAGACGCTTCTGGGGTGGATGTGTCCACCGCGTCCACCGCGTGCCGCAAACCACCAATCATCTTTCGGCATCTGCTGGGCCGCATCCGCAATGGTGGGGTGCAAGGGGAGGATGACAACTTTCCCGCCTTTGCCCTGCACTCGGATGGTGGATTCGTCTAAGTCGATGTCATGGCCGTGTATTGCGGCGACTTCGCTGGCACGGAACCCTTGGTAGTACGCCAGGAGGATCATGATGCGCGTGCGACGGTATGAGCCAGTGTTCAAAAGCCGATCTACTTGCTCGGCAGAATATGGGCGCGGGCGACCTCGTGGGGCACGGATGAGCGGCAACCGTTCGGAAGGGTCGTCGGTTCGGAACTTTTCTTCAAACATGAATGTAAAGAAAGCCCGGTAACATCCGCGTTCAGTTTGCATCGTCCCACGAGACACCCCACGACCTAGCTGTTTCCGCAAGTGCTGGATCGTGATGGTTTCGGCTGGCTGTTGGGAATCGCGGGCGAGCGCTCGGATCATGTAGTCGCGGTTCTCAATTGTTCGCCGGCTCAGCCCTTTGGCGCGCTGGTAGGCGGTGAATTCTTCCAGCATTGGTGTCCATGTCATTGATTCCCCCGGTGTCGTTGAATGGTGTTTGCACACTATGTCTACGGGGGTGTTGTTGACGAGGGCCAGTAGTGGGGCTGGTGGTTGACTCTCTCGGTGCGGCATTCTGGGAATCCCGACTAGGCGGCAAGTTTGTTTTTGGGTGCCTCGGCAGGCCATGCCCAGTCGCTTGAACCGTCGACAATGTAAAGCGGGGGTCGTCGGTTCGAATCCGACAGGAGGCCCTCTGACGGGTCGGTAGGCAAATCTTCGTCTAACCGGCCCGTCATCAGCCAGTAGTCGTCTACACCTGTGCATTTGCTGATTTGTAGGGCTACGTCTGGAAGGTTGCGCGGTACGCGCCCCTTTGATTCCCATTCGAGCCAAGCGTTCTGCGGCAGTCCGCAGTTCAGGCTTGCTTCTTTCAGGTTCCATCCGAAGCGTTGGCGCAGGAGTGCGAGTCGCGCACCGAAGGTGTTATCTCTCGGTATCCACTTTTGGGTTTCCTTCTGCATTGTCATGAATGCATTATGTCACATTCCGCGCATTGCGCGCAATATACCCAAAACTGGGGGATAGCACGGCGAGTCGTGCTTGACACGACTTGCGGGGCGTGTGCATACTCTCCTACATGACACAAGAACTCGTGAATATCACAACTAGCGAAGTCGCCACACTCGCACGAGTTGACGTTTCCACCGTCCGCAGATGGGTCGAGAAGGGCGAACTAACGCCCTCCATGAAGCTCCCCGGCGGACAGTACCGCTTCAACCGTGACGACGTTCTCAACTTGCTCACCCCAAAAACCACCCCCTTGCTAGATGCAGCAGTCCCCCAGGCTCACGCATCTAGCGAGGGGGCTTTTTTTGGTGGCGATGCAGCGTGAGTAGTAACCACTCGCACAAAGAAGAAGGCCCCGGGTGCAACCGGGGCCATGACACGAAAGGTAAACCGATGTCAAACACTGAGATTAGCATCTTCCGCCGCGAGGGGGTGGATATTCGCACGCTTGTGATTGACGGTGAGCCGTGGTGGGTTGCGTCTGATCTTTCTCAGGCACTCGGCTACTCCGCCACATCCGCAATGCTCCGGTCTCTCGACGCTGAGGACAAGGGGGTGCAAGACCTGCACACCCCTGGCGGGATGCAAGCGGTCGCTATCGTCTCGGAACCGGGAATGTATTCTGCGATTCTTCGCTCCCAAGCGCCGAACGCTTCTGATTTCAAGCGTTGGGTCACCCGCGAAGTGTTGCCCGCGATTCGCAGAACGGGAGGTTACAGCCGCTCCGAGGTCAACGCATTGCCCCAGTCGTATGGTGAGGCGCTTCGCATGCTCGCTGATGAAGTGGAGGCGCGCTCTGCGTTGGCCGCGAAGGTCGAAGCTGACGCCCCGAAGGTCGAATACGTCGAAACGTTTGTCGACCATGACGATGTGGTGCTGTTCCGTGTCGCAGCGAACGAGCTCGGTGTTCCCGAGGGAGAGCTGCGGAACCGTCTACTCGCTGCCGGATGGGTATATAAGACCCTCATCGGTACGCGGTGGTCGAAGTCAGTCGGCCGTGATGTCAAGGAGTACGAGTATCGGGCGGCTGCCGCACATGCGGACAAATTCCGGTCGATGCCGCAACATAACGCGCCCCGGCATCACAACGGACAGGTGAGGACGACCCTGTACATCCGTTCTGCGGCGCTTCCTGCGATCCGTCGGCGTGTGCTGTCGAACCTATCGGCGGTGTCCGCATGAGTGCCATCGACCACAAGGCAGAAGCGGAAGCTGCGGCATCCGCTGGAAAGTACGACATCGCCCGATACCACGCGGCCATGCTCCAAGCCGATCGGCAGCACACCGCCAACCTGATCGCATATGTGGCTCTCATCGATGCTCAGTTTGCCGAGGCCGAGAAGAATTCCGGGCCGTGGGACATGAGCAGCAAAGACGAGAGCAACGCTCGGCGCGAACGTGCTCAGGAACTCATACGTGAGGGGCTGGGACTGTGACCCCCGAAATGTTCTCTCAAACCGTGTCCGAGTTGGCCGGTTGGTTAGTGATTCTGTTCACAGTCACGGTAGCGACGTTGGTGTCGTCACGGCGCGCGAAGGTGCGCCGGGATCGCGTTGCACGGGAGGCCCGCTCATGAGCCGCCGCATGTACACCTGCGATCACGGTGAGTTCACCCCAGCACCAAGAGGTTACTACCGTCTCGCACCAGTGCTTCTTGTGGGCACCATCCTGCTCGGTCTGAACGTGGCCGTCTCAGCAGGGTTCGCACTCCTTATTACGGGGGTGCTCTCGTGACCACTTCCATTCAGCAAATCACCGAAATCTTGGTGGGCGAAAAAGTGCTGCGCCAAGAACCTCAACGTCTGGAGCGACCAATGGAATCATCCGGCCAGTTTGTGACCGACCACATTGTGTGGCGCGAATGCGTCGCCCCGTGCGGGTTTGCAGGAAACGTCGATGCAACATTCGACCCTGAGACGGACACAGGCCATTGGTTGTGCCCTGACTGTGGGTTCGAGCACTACAGCTCCGCAACGTCGTAATGAAAACCATGTGGGGCATCGACGCACAACAGTTGCGTCGTGCCTCCACCCACCGCCGCCGCACCAAATGGGTGCCCCGGTTCTGGTGGCTGGTACTGACCGTTTACGTCACCGCCAGCACCGCAGTACTAATCCTCCAAATTGAAAGGCACCTCCCATGACTAAAGAACTCACCGTCCGCAACCTCTACGGCATCCGTGGAGAGATCACACACCGCACCGACAGCAACACCATCGTCATCACCGGCAAGAACCGTGCAGGGAAGTCCAGCTTCGTGAACGCATTCGGGCACATCTTCGCCCACAAAGCGATCAAGGGCGCACCCGACCCCGTACATGAAGGGCAACTCGAAGGTGAAGCGACGTATGTCGACCACGACCTCGGTTTGTCATTCACCCGCAAGTGGAAGAACGGCAAAATGTCAGCCGTTGAAGTTCGTGCCCTCGACGGCGCCAAGTACCAGGACGGCACCGCGATCCTGAAAGACCGTATCGGCACTGTGATTGTGGATGTTGCCGAGTTCCTTGCGATGGATGAAGCGAAGCGCCGCGAACTGATCATGTCGAAGTCGATCTTCCCTGAGGGTTTCGATATGGCCGCGCTGACTGCTGAGCAGTCGCGGGTGGAACAGGCTCGCACGGATGCGAACCGGGAGAAGTCACGCCTTGAGGGTGCGTTGTCTCAATTGGTGCCGCCGTCGAAGGAAACCCCCGATGTGGAGGTTTCAGCCGCCGACATCGTGGCCGAGTTCGAGAAGGCCCGCGAGCACAACGCCGAACTCGACCGGACGATGGACGCGCTCGGCAAGCTCGAGTCGGAGAAGGAACGCGCCGAGGCCGAAGTCTCACGCCTCGAGGATGCCCTCGACGCGGCACGCACATTCTTGTCACGCGCCAGTGAGCTGCTCACTGAGCAGATGGGCGCGTTCAGGGCTGGCCCGGAGCGTATCGATACGTCCGCGATCAGTGACCGGCTCGGTGAGGTCGAGGAAATCAACGCGAAGGTTCGTGCGAAGGCTGAACATGTCCGTGCGAAAGCCGCCTACGATGCCGCCGCCACCCTGCACACCACTCTTGACGAGAAACTCAAGACGGTAAAGAAGGCGAAGTTCGATGGTCTGGCACTCGCGACGTTCCCACACCCGGGGCTGTCGGTCGATGACGAATACGTGCTTCTTGATGGCACCCCGTTTGTGAACGTGAACGCAGCCGACAGGGAAGTTGCCGCCGTCGCGGTCGCGATCTCAGGTGAGCACTCGGAGGAAGAGCTGTGCCTGGTCATCATCAAGAACGGCGACGCACTTGACCCGACGAGCCTCACGAAGATTGACGAGATGCTCACTGAGGCACACTTCACCGGGCTGATTGATCGTGGACGCCCGGACATGCCTTCTGTGGCCGGTATTGATGTGCTCGAACTCGCTGATGGGCAGGTCGCAAAGTGAGCGCCGTCATCCGCAACAAGCCACTGCAGACGCGTTCGCAGGTTCGCCTGAACGCGATCAAGACGGCAGCTATCAAGCTGTACAACAACCCCGCTATTGGCCGTGACCGGTTGACGACCGCACAGGTGGCACTCCTTGCTGGCTGTTCGATTGGGACGTTCTACCGCTACTTCGAGGACCGGTACGCGCTCCTCGAAGCGATCGCGCCTGACCGCGACCAGACCCCCGCCGAAGGGTTGGACATCTGATGGACGCCGACGAGTACGACGCCTACGACCTGAATGACCCAAAATCGCCGGGCTACGCCGAGCGGATCCTCGCGAGTGCCGACGACCGCCGTAACGAACAACGGACAGGTGGTATCTGATGCCTGAGGGAATCTTCCACGACGCGCACGATGTCTACGCGCGCCCCAACAATGCCGTTCCGTGGATATGGATTGCCACATTCTCATCGAAAGCACTCGCAGAGAACTACATGAAGAGTGGGGCCATCCCGCTCGAAGCTCAGACCGAGGTGAGGCCAGTATGAGCCACCTCGATCGCATCCTGCACGACGGCATCGACCGGGACGCGTGGAAGCTCGCGCGGCAACCCTGCGTCGGTGCGTCCGACGCGGCGAAACTCGCCAAAGAGTCCTCAGTGGAATCAGTACTCAAAGAGAAGCTGACCCGCAGGGAGTGGAACGGCAACGCCTACACCGAACAAGGCCACCGCTGGGAGCCAATGATGCTCGCCTGGGCCGGTATCAGCCCAAACATTGCCCTCATCCACGCCCCCGACAACCGCGGGTTCGCAGCCACACCAGACGGTGCAGACGCTACCCGTGGGGCTGAGTGCAAGGCCAAGCACAACAAGGTCGTGACCGGTCCCACGTTGGGCGAATGGCGTCAGATCGCATGGCAGTTCGTTGTCGTCCCCGAGTTTGAAGAGATCGAGTTCATCTGGCAGGAGCTCGTCACTGACCCGATTACCGGTGGGTGGATTCCCCGCGCTGATGAACCAAAGAATCTCACCATCCCCCGCAACCACCCAAAGATCGTCGACCTCACGTCGAAGATTCTCCCCCTCGCAACAGACCTCCTCGACCGCCTCACCCGGGCGCGCGAATTCGAAAGGCAGATGAACGCACTATGAGTTCAACCACAGAGATGGTGCTCCCCAGCTCCGTCGTCCCAGCAACATGGAACCCCGACACCGCCGCACTCATGGAGTTCGCCGGCCTCACGTGGATGGAAGGGCAAAACCGTCGTTTCGCCCCGTCCGGCATCATGGCTGCGTTCATTCAGGCATGTCAGCGCACCGGCCTCGACCCGACTGCGAAGCAGATCTACGCCGCACAAATGGGTGGCAAGTGGACTGTGCTTGTGGGTGTTGATGGCATGCGCCTGGTTGCACAGAGAACCGGTCAATACGACGGGCAAGACCCGATCGAGTGGCAGGCCACCGAAGACGGCCCATGGTCGACCGTCCCACCGAAAGCACCGCACGCCGCACGGATCCGCATCTACCGGAAAGGCATCAGTCGCCCGCTTGAGCAGACCGTCACCATGGCCGAGTTCGGAGGTAAGGGCGGCAACTGGACGACCCGCCCCGGGCACATGCTCGGCATCCGTGCTGAAACTCACGGGTTCCGTCGCCTGTTCCCGATGGAACTCTCTGGGCTGTACACGGCTGAGGACATCGACGCTGGCACCTATGACAGCAGCGAAGTGTTTGTTGTCGAACCGTCCGAGGACTGGGGTGCGCTGATCAAGAAAGCCGACACGAAGGATGCCGTCAAGGAGATCTCCGAACGGGCGAAGGCTTTGAATGAGTTCACCGACGCCGTACAAACGCAGGCCTACACCCGCTACGGGATGCTGAACGCCGAAACCCAGCCCGCAGAAACGGACGCACCCACGGACGAACCTGCTCCGCATGAGGAAGCCGCACCAGAGGCAACCCCGGCGCCAGAAGCCGAGTCTGAACCCACGACCCCAACGGACGTCGACTACGAAGCGCAGGCCGCAGCAGAAGCCGAGGCCGGGCGATGACTCACTTCACCGACGACACCCCCACAGTCACTTCCCCTGCAGGTGCAGAAGGTGGCGCAACGGTTGATGTTCTCACTCGTGGTGGTGAGCTCATCCATTTTGTTCCGGCGAACCCTGCCGAGATGGAATATCTCATCACCGAGCTGACCACTCTCATTGAGCAGATGCCCGCGAAGATGCTCGAACTGAATGAGATTCGGTACGCCGCCGAGCGCGCCCACTCGCGTCGGCGGGAAACGTCCCTCGCAGCACACGCGGCAAGCATGTCCGTGACTCGGGCTCGCGCGCTCGCCAACGTGGAAGCGATGCCGGAACTCGAGGAATGGCACAACGCGAAAACGGCATGGCATTACGCCGACGACACCCTGAAAGCACTCACATCAAAGCTGTACGGAATGTTGAACGTGAACAAGGGTGTGCAGGCTGCGTACAACGGGTACGGGGGCAGACGATGACCACGGCTTGGTCTTTCGACCTCAACTATCCCCGCCCACCTAAAGGGCTCTCAGCGAACGACCGCTGCCACTGGCGAGTCAAGCACCAGAACACGCAGATGATCCGCGAGGAGATAATGCTGCGCACCCGCGCCGCCAAAGTCCCAGGTCTGGACAATGTCCGTGTCGACGTTGTGTGGGTTGTCGCTGATCGCCGAAACCGTGATACCGACAATCTCGCCCCACTGCTGAAGGCAATTTACGACGGTATCGGTTCGAACCGTGGCACTTCCGCCCGAATTGTTGACGACGATGACCCTGCGCACATGCAGAAACCGTCCGCGACGATCCGGTTTCAGGCAGGCGCCGAACCGCACTTCACCATCACAATCACTGATCTCGGCGACGACATTGTTGCCCGCCAAAAGCAGGAGCAGAACAAATGACTTTGACTCTTTCGACCGGCAACACCGGTCACCTCAGCTACGACGAGTTCCTGAGGGACAAGGTCGCATTCGACCGCCGTTTCGGGTTCGAAGTCGCAGACGATGACCTGTCGCCCATCATGCGTGAAGGCCACCCCAACTTCCAGCCTCATCAGGCAGCGGTTGTGAAGTGGGCTGTCGCTGGTGGTCGCCGTGCGATCTTCGCCCGCTATGGCCTCGGCAAGTCGATCATGCAGCTCGAGATCCTCCGGCTGATCCTGACGCACCCGAACTCTCCGGTGGCCCTCAGCCGCGCGCTGATCGTGGCGCCGCTCGGTGTCCGCGGGGACATCATCCGCGACGGCCGCAACCACCTCGGCCTCGAGGTGCGGTTCATCCGGCGCACCGAGGAGATCGATGCCGACTGGTCAGGGATTTACGTCACCAACTACGAGTCCGTGCGCGATGGCCGACTCGATGTCGACCAGTTCGATGCTGTGTCTCTCGATGAGGCTGCCGTGCTGCGCTCGTTCGGGTCGAAGACGTATCAGGAGTTCCTGCAATTGTTCGATTCGGTGCCGTTCCGGTTCGTGGCGACGGCAACCCCTTCACCGAACCGGCACAAGGAACTAATTCACTACGCCGGGTTTCTCGGCATCATGGATACCGGTGCCGCCCTCACACGGTTCTTCCACCGTGACTCTTCGAAGGCCGGGAACCTCAAGCTCTACCCGCATAAGGAGCGGGAGTTCTGGCTGTGGCTGAACACGTGGGCGTGTTTCCTGCAGCGACCTTCTGACCTCGGATTCTCCGACGAAGGTTACGACCTGCCGCCGCTGCTTGTGGAGTGGGAGGAAGTAGCCATCGACATGATGTCGGATCAGGTCGAGCGTGATGGCCAGGCTGTTCTTGTGCGCGGTGGTGCAATGTCCCTCGTCGGTGCCGCACGGGAGAAGCGGAACACGTTGACGGCGCGCGTCGCCCGCATGATGGCCCTCGTCACCGAGCACGCGAAGCAGCGTTCCTCCATCGACGGGCTCGCGCATCACCTCTCGCTGGTGGACATGACCGTGATGCCCCGCACTGCCACTTGCGCGTGCGGGTTACAGGTAGCCGCCGGCGACCACACCGCAGCGCAAGCGGCGCTGCAGCGGCACATCGATGCCCAAATGACCACCGAGCAGATCATCCTCTGGTGCGACCTCAACGATGAACAGGAGCTCATTGAGCAGGAGTTAACGGCCGTCGGCGTGAGCTTCTCGTCTGTGCACGGTGGTCTTAGCGATGACGAGCACGAGCGTCGCCTTGATGAGTGGCGTGATCGCAAGACGACGGCGCTCGTCGGCAAGCCTGTGCAGCTCGGCAAGGGGCTGAACTTGCAGCAGGCAGCCCTGTCGATCTTCGTTGGGGTGACTCACAAGTTCGAGCAGACCGTGCAGGCAGTGCACCGCATCCACCGCTTCGGCCAGAAGCGAGCGTGCCGGGTTGTCCTGATCTTCGCCGAGTCGGAGTCTGAAGTGCGGTCGACGTTGGAGCAGAAGTGGCGCGAGCACGACGAACTCACCGACACCATGTCGAACATCCTGCGTGAGCACGGCTTGAACCCGACGTCGATCAGTACCGAACTGACCCGGGCAATGGGTGTTGAGCGGGAAGCATTCACCGGTGACGCGTGGACTGTCGCTCTGAACGATTCCACTGTTGAGGCCCGCGACCACATGGAAGAGAACTCCGTTGGACTGATCGTCACGTCGATCCCGTTCGGCAACCACTACGAGTACTCGCCGAACTATGCCGACTTCGGCCACACCGACGACAACGATCACTTTTGGTGGCAAAACGACTACCTCACGCCGTCACTGTTCAACGTGTTGCAACCGGGCCGCATCATGGCCGTGCATGTGAAGGACCGGATGCTGTTCGGATCCGTCACCGGCAAGGGCCGCTACACCGTTTCTCCGCTGCATGCCGAAGCGATCGCCCACTACACCGGCCACGGCTTCGACTATTACGGAATGATCACCGTCACGACGGATGTTGTGCGGGAGAACAATCAGACTTACCGCCTCTCGTACACGAAGATGCTCAAGGACCATGGGCCTATCGGTGTTGGCTCGCCCGAGTATGTGCTGCTGTTTGGAAAGCCGCAGACGGATCGCACAGTCGGGTGGACTGACGAGCGGATCGTGAAGGACCGCGCGGCTTACTCGGTCGGGCAGTGGCAGATCGACGCCGCCGCCGACTGGCGTGTGTCGGGTGACCGTTACCTGCCGGTTGACGAGCTCGCGGCCCTCGACCCGGAGACTCGGCAGCGTATCTTCACGAAGCAGTCAATGGGCAGCGTTTACGACTACGACGCGCATGTGGAGCTTGCGACGACTCTTGCCGCGCGCAACGCCCTCCCCGGCACGTTCGCGGCACTCGTCCCCGGATCCTGGCACCCCGACGTGTGGACCGACATTCTTCGCATCGAAACGCTCAATTCGGAGCAGAAGAAGCGGAATGTTGAGAACCACATCTGCCCGTTCCCGTTGGATATTCCGCGCCGTCTCATCAATATATATTCGAATCCGGGTGATCTGGTTTATGACCCGTTCGGTGGGATCGGCTCGACTGCGCTGTGCGCGGTGCAGGCTGGGCGTCGGGCGTACTCGTCGGAGTTGAACCCGGCATCCGTCGCTGACTCGCTCGTGTACTTACGACGCCATGATGCGCGCGCGTCCGTACCGACGCTGTTCGACCTGCTCGACAATGAGGCGGTGGCGTCATGACTACAGCAACACTCGCTCCGATTGGCTACAAGCAGCCGACGGTGCCATGGAACGGCCTCACCGTTACAGATCTTTTCTGCGGAGCTGGCGGCTCATCCTCGGGACTGGTTGACGCAGGATTCAAAGTCGTCACCGCTGCGAACCACTGGCAGCAAGCGATCGACTCCCACCAGATCAACCACCCCGAAACAGATCACTCGAGCGCGGACATCTCGCAGGTGAACCCGGGCTACTTCCAGCGCACCGATATCCTGTGGGCGTCGCCGGAGTGCACGAACCATTCCGTGGCGAAGGGTGTGAAGCGGCAGCGCGCCGTCAACGAGGCTCTCTTCGAGATGGACGGCACTGCGCCGCTGCCCGACGAGGCCGCTAACCGTTCCCGCGCGACTATGTATGACGTGCCCCGCTTTGCTGAGCACCACCAGTATCGGGCCATCATCATTGAGAACGTCGTTGATGCGTACCGGTGGGTTCCGTTCCCTGCGTGGCTGATGACGATGGAGCTCCTCGGGTACGAGCACGAGCTTGTGTGGCTCAACTCGATGCATGCGCAGGGTGCTGGTCTTCCGGCTCCGCAGTCTCGTGACCGCATGTACATCGTGTTCTGGCGTAAGGGTGAGCGGAAGCCGAACATCGGCAAGTGGACCCGCCCGCAGGCGTTTTGCGAAATGCACGGCATGGTGTCCGCGGTGCAGGCGTTCAAGAAAGAGGAACGTTGGGGCAGGTACAGAGCTCAATATGTTTACCGTTGCCCTCGGGTGGAGTGCCGTAACCAGATCATCGAACCCGCATGGTTGCCCGCAGCATCGGCGATTGATTGGTCTATTGCGGGTGAGCGTATTGGGGATAAGAAGAAGCCTCTCGCTGACAAGACTCGTGCACGGATTGAGAAGGGCATTGAGCGGTACTGGAAGCCGATCGTGCTCGCCGCTGCAGGGAACACATATGACTCGGTGAACGGGAAGCCCGGTAACTACATCCGCGCTTGGCCGACCGATGAGGTGCTTCGCACGCAGAACACGACTGCCGAGTACGGGGTGGCGGTGCACCCGCTCATCACGGATGGGATCCGCGGTGAGGGTACGGTGCAGCATTCGTCCGATCCGATGCACACGCAGACAACGGCACAGACGAAGGGTATTGCTTACTCGCCTCTCATGATCCCTGTTGAGGGCAGGGAGGGAAAGTCGGCTTCCCTCGCGAGCGACCCGGCACGTACCCAGTCGACCCGCAATGAAACGGCGATCGCGTTTCCGCCGTTCCTTGCGCAGTTCCGTCAGCGTGAGCGCACTCTCGACCCGGCACGCGAACCTCTGACGACTGTGGTCGCGGATGGTGCGGGCCAGGCATTGATCGTTCCGCTCCGTAACAACGGTGTGACGAAGCCTGCGACGCACCCGATCGACACGGTATCGGCGGGAGGCAACCATCATGCGCTCGTGATGCGGAACAACACGGGCGGCGCGGAGATGAGTACACCTGTCACCGAGGAGCTGCGCACGCTCACGACCGGCGGTCACCAGTCGCTGCTCGTCCCTTACTACGGTGCGTCCGAGGCCGGGAAGCCGACCAGCGACCCACACGGCACCCTCACCACCACAGACCGGTACGGGTTGGTGGAGTCGGAGATCAGCCTTGACGTTGACGACGTCCTCTTTCGGATGCTCACCCCGAACGAGATCAAGGTCGGTATGGCGTTCGCGCACGACTACTACTTGGGCGGTACGAAGCGGGAGCAGGTCAAACAGGCTGGGAATGCGGTCACTCCGCCAGCAGCTCGCGATTTGGGTATGGCTGTTGCTGAAGCCCTCAACGGGATAGACGTGGAGCGTGCAGCATGAGAACCCTGAACCGGTGGCCGCGTGAGTTCTCCCCCGTTGCGCGACGTCTGATCGTTGCCCGTTCCGGTGGTGTTTGTGAAGGATGCGGGGTGGCACCTGCTGCCCAAATTCACCACCGGCTCTTCAAGTCGAGGTTGGGATTTGGGAATCCAGCAAACGGGCTGCATGTGTGTGTTGGTGCTGTCGGCGGAAACATCGACGGCTGCCACGGCACAGCCCACTCCGGGTACATCGGAGAGTCCCTCGGTTGGTCGATTCGTTCAGGCTTCGACCCCCTACTCGTGCCCATATTTCGCCGTGTCGATGCCACGTGGTGGCGATTCGATGACGCCGGCAACAAGGAACAAATCAACCCTCTGACAGCTATCGAATATTTGGTACTGATCGGCGCAATTAGAGAAGGAGTGATGAGGTAATGCCAACCGACAAACGGCCATGGATGTCGCTCCCCGTCGACTTCCTCGACCACCCGAAGATCAAGATACTGTCCGACAACGCGATCATCACGTTCCTCGACATGAACGCATACTCACGCCGCCACGACCTCGACGGGTGCATTCCCGTAGCAGTGGCGACTGCGGAGTGGCGTGCGAAGTCGTTGAAGGAACTGCTCAACAACCACCCGGAGCGGCCGTCGCTCGCGATCATCGACGGCGAATATGTCATCCACAACTACGCCGAGCACCAGGAGACGCGCGCGTCGATCGCTGCACGCCTTGAGCGCAACCGGACGAACGGGGCGAAGGGCGGGCGACCGAAGACGAACCTCAACATAACCGACTCGGATACCAAGCCGGTTCGTGGAAATAACCGGGAGCGAACCTCAACGAAAGCAGAGTCAGAGTCAGAGTCAGAAGTAGAGACTGACGTAACTAACTTAACCCAGTCAAGTCAAGTAAGTGATGGGTCAAATTCTGGACTTGACGCAGTAAATGATGTCGTCCAGCAACGTGCGAGGCGGGCAGGGATAGGCAATCTTGCTGCGGTTTGTGATGCGCTCGCGGTCACTACTGGTGAGCCGGTGTCGTCGCTTGGTGCGGTGCTCCTGGCCGAGGCAATCGTGTCGAAAGCGAAACGGGTCGTCAACAACGTGGACGCGTATATCGCGACGACGTGTCGCCGGACTCCGGCTGAGGTGCAGCAGGCGTACTTCGACCTCGACATTGGGGCGGTGGCGTGATGGGTGGCATGTTTCACGGTGGCGCGCCAGGGATGAAGCCCGGCGACATCATCACCCCGCAATCTGGGACAGCTCATCTGGTCGATGGTTGCCCAACATGCGAGGCGCGTCGAGTCGGCGCCCCGCTGCCTGAGGACAACCTCGACCCGACAGTGGTGTACGTCACGACGGTGCGGGACTACGCGAAGGTGTACGCCGCTGGTTACCCACTCGGAGCGGTCTACCGGGTTGAACCACTCGGAGAGCTGACACCGTCGCCTGACCCTGTGGAGTCGTACGGGGTGGCTGCTGCGCGTGTGGTTTCGGTGCTGGACCCGTTGGTGAGGTTGAGCGGCCACGAGCAGCGTCGACTCATTCGCAAGTTCATGGGCTCGCGGGCGGTGTCGTCATGACCTATATCGAGACCGCATCCGACCATGCGTTCACCGCATGGTTGGCGACGCTCACCCGGTCAAAGGTTCTTCGTGATCGGGAGCGGACGTTCTCAAAAACGGAACGCAAACGTCAACAGTTTTTGCGGCAGAAAGCACAGGTTGAGAACCAGGTCGCGGTGGAGCGGATGTTCACGCGGCAAGAAATTGAGACAGCACAACGGGTTATTGAAGCCCAGAAAAGAGCAAGTTAGTCATGGCCAAAATTGAAATCGAGTCCGCGTTCGTTGAAGCGTGGACGAAGAACACCGACGAGCACCCGAGCTGGGGCATGAAGACAGCCGAGCCTCACAGTCGCAAGAACGATGACGGCAAGTACGAGACGGTTGGTCGCACGTTTCGCACGATCAAGGTTCCGCGGTCGGCTGGGATTGACCTGACGATGTTTCGTAAGGGTGATCGGGTTCAGGTGTGGGGTCGTGAGGTCACGGAGACTCGCGAGCATGAGGGCAAGAAATTCTACGACCTTGTGGTGTGGGCTGACCGTGTGGAGGCTGCGGAGGGTCGTAGCGGCTCTCAGGGCACCGTAGGCGCTCCGAACGAGGAACCGTGGGCTACGACTGCCCCGGCAAGTCCTGAGACCTCAGGGGACGTGTGGAACACTCCCGGTAGCTACAACGATGAAACACCGTTCTGAGATGGGCATGTATACGGAAATATTCTTCCGGGCCGAGGTTGACGAAGAAGCCGCCCAGATCATCAAGAAGCTAGGGCGTGAGGATGTCTGGGATTGGCCCGACCACGAGTTCTTCCGTGCGCCGAGATTCACAATGGTCACCAGTTGTTCGAGCTACTACTTTCCGCAGGCTAATCATTTCGTAGTCGAGTACGACGACATCGCGAAGGCTTGGAGCGTCTCGTTCAGAGCAAATCTGAAGAACTATGACAACGAGATCGAGAAGTTTTTCGACTGGGTTGACCCGCATGTGCGGATGGGCGATGGAGAGTTCATCGGCTACTCGCTGTACGAGGAAGACGAAGCGCCAACTCTGCGATTCAAGGAGGCACCATGGCGCTCCTAAATGGCACCGATCGGGTGCACGGAAATTTCAGGGGACGCGATACCGAATGTAAACGGTGCGAGTTCTGCCACACGAAGCAGTACGGATGCCTTGATGCGGGCTGCTACTGCCATACCCACGAGTTGATGCCACCTGAGAGGAACACTGATGAACAACTCACAGATTGACCGAGACAAGCCTGAGGTTTCCATCCCCGACCTGATTGCGGCACTGCGCCGGAAAGCTCGAATGTACACACGTGTCCGCGATGGAGGCAAGAACGAAACCGAGATTCTTCTTACTGCTGCGGCGGATGCTTTGGAGTCTGTCACCGCACCTAATCCATTTGATGAGTCTCCACACATGGCTGCGAAGTATTGGGCGGAGTTGGTGAGGGCACGTAAACGAATCGCCGAGCTGGAAGCTGCTGCTGCTGTCACCGCACCGACCGCTGCTCTGCCTATCCCGGCAACAGGTGAAGTGGAGTGGGGACTGTCCAACCCGGACGCGCTTAGTTTCCCCAAACCGCATTTCGTTGGCCCAGAACAGAACGTGAGGTGGAACCAGCGTCGCGGACATCCGAGTATCGAGATTGTCAGTCGCACTGTGACCGAATGGGAGGTGTCCTCGTGAGTAACGAATACAAGCCTGAGTCTGCATCGACCGTGCGTGTTGTGTTCCGAGGTCTTGACACCGATTGCTCTGCTGGTTTGTGCCGGACTGGCTGCTCTCACAGAATGTGGTCATGTGGTCGTTGTTCATCAGAGGGAGGGTGGGGTTCCCCAGTCTCCGAACTGCAGAAAATGGCCGATTCTCACGAATGCTCTGACATTCCTGAGGCTGCACCATCCGACACCGACCGCAAGCACTCGGCGATCTGTGTCGCGTGGTCAGATCCGAACGACCTCGAATGCATCTGCGACCCGGAACCATCCGACACCGACCCGGAAGCGCTGGAGGGTGTGATCGAGGAGGCTGAGGGTCGTTACGACGACATGAGCGCGATTGGGAAACCTCCCGGCTCAGTTGTTCCGTCGTTCGAGCGGTTTCTTGCTGACGCGATTCTCGCTGCTGGGTGGACTCGCTCTCAGCCGGTACAGGTAGAGGTCACAGAAGCCAGCGTCAAAATATTAGCGAAGCACATGGCGAACGCTGCAAGCGACTGGAACCACGACGACTGTGACGATGACGATCACTCGCTGGAACACTCCAACTGGGAGGCGTACACCGGCGACGCACTCCGAGCCCTGTCTGCTGCTCTGACCCCACCCCCTGCTGTTCCTGTCCCGGAGGTTATTCCGGGTACTCGTGCGGTTTTGGACGGGTTGGGTATCCGCACGGGGGGTGGTGACCAATGAGTAGGCCGATCAAGTCTCCGATGGAGGCGCTGAGCGTTGCGGTGAAGATCGTTGACGCTCAGGACAAGCTGCTGCTCGCGTATCGGGTCGGGTCACTGCGGCCACCGGAAGCCGCGCTCGACTACCTGACGAAGCACAAGCCGAGGCTCGCAGCATGGCGGGAAGAATCGCTGCGCACCCCCGAACAACCTGAAGGAGAGAAGTCATGAGCCACACAGTCACAATCACACGCCTACCGGACGAGCAGAACGACGACTACGAGTTCGAGTTCGGTGGCAACCACGGCGGCGACTGCGCGGTGTTTATGCCCTGCAAGCGCAAGGCGTGCCAAGCGTTGAATCCGGATTATGGCGACGAGCGCGTGAGACACGGAAAAGAACACAGTTACTGCGACGGTGACTGGTTGGTGGAGTCTGACCAGTGTGCTCTGCGTTACGTGTTCGAGCAGGTTGGTACCAACGAAACGTTTGAGGGTCTGACTCTCGGGACGTATCCGGTTCGTGTCGAGTGGGAGGACGACTGGTGGCTTGAGGTTCAGAAGTCGAGCACACCGGAGCAACCCGCCGCATTTCTTGACCATAAGTTCCAGCCCGGGAAGTTCAGCGAAACGTGTCAAGTGATGCTTGCCCGGTATCGCTGCCCGTATCCGCCAGAGGCGCACCCCATCCCGGAGTCCACCACTGACACGAAAGGCACACCATGAGCCTCCCTATCGAAAACCAACTCTCCACCGCCCGCTACATCCTCGCCCAGTTCATCGCCCAAATCGAAGAATTCGAAAACATGAACCGAGAACAACGCCGCACCGAACGCGGCCAAGACCTCACCGCAAGGATCGACGGACTCAGAACCGGCCGCACCACATGGGAACAACGCATCACCAACCTGCAGAACGAACAGGAGACACCATGACCGACACCCTGCTCGACGTCATAGACCGACTCACCATCGAGCACCCCTACCGGGCCAACATCGAAGGACGCCCACGCTGGGTAAGACGCGACCCCCTCATCAAACTCCTCAGAGACGCCATCGCATCCAGCCTCACCGGAGGCAATGGCCTTGCCGCGTCAAACTCCAAAGTTCCATTCGACACCGACGCCCTCGAGCAATACGACACCCTCGAAGCGCTCATCCTCACCGAGCTCCGGAAAACCTCAGACAAGGTGCCGCACCTCACACCAGAGCAAAACCTTCGCACCTGGTACACGGCGTTCATGGTCACCGCCGGCGAAACCGACATTGACCGGTGGTCTGACATGTGGGGAGCATGGGAGACACGTATCGAAGCAAAGATCACTGCCCCCATCATCCTCGAGCTCATCAACCCCAACACCAAACAGCCATACCCCTGCCCAGAATGCGGATTCGGCTGGTTCGTGAAAGTCCTAAACTCCGGACTCACAGGCAAAGGCGGTCGATGGTACGACACAGAGAAACGCGTCACCCTCACCGCCACCTACCGCCCAGACGGACAGGGAGGACTCGAACAGAGCGCCGTCGAATGCGGATGCTGCGCATGGAGAGCTACCGGATCGGCCGGCGTCCGAGGGTTTGCGTGGGAACTCGACAACCCCAAGATTGACGAAACCCCAGAACCGGGACACGCCGACGAACTACACGGGTAATTCATGGTATTATGAGCGCATGACAACCGCAAACACCAACGACGGCAAGTACGTCAAGGCGAGTTCCCACCCGGAGGTTAGGCGACGCTTGGAGCGTAGGTCTATCCTTCGGGATGGCGGTTGCATTGATTGGGGCGGCTCGCGCTCCGAGCGGGGCTACGGCACGATGACCATCGACAAGACGGCTGTCTACGCGCATCGATTGTCCTACTGGGTGCGAGTCGGCCCCATCCCGTCCGGTCAGGTAATTGACCATATGTGCCACAACCCGGCATGCATCAATACCGAGCACATGGTGCTCACCGATATGGTTTCGAATAGCAAGCGAAGCTTGACGGCACTACTCCGGAAATGCCCTCAAGGACATGAATACTCGGAGAGCAACACCCGGATATGGAAAGACAAGAAGGGTCGGAGTCATCGCTACTGCATTACGTGCACCAACAGACGTAACGCCGCACGCCGCAAGACGACACGCTGAAGCGCCGAATTGCACTGACCCATCCCGATTCGTGCCATAATGGGAGGGCACTGCACTAGTCTGTAAAAAACAGGTGCAGCACGAACTTCATGAAAGGGCCCTCGACTTCGGTTGGGGGCTTTTTTCGTGCAACCACTTCCGACCACACGGGCACCCCAATAGCCGCCAAGAGTGGCACATCCGTCGATGAGTTCGGAACACCCTTCCCCCTATCCCCGTGAGTCGCTCTCCGGTCTGGTTGCCGCCCGTGCAAGTCGGGCCGGGATCACTCACTTCGGCAGGCCAACGTCAACGCTGAATGGAATCACAGGCGAAGGACACCAGCCACGAGCACCACCCGTTACCTTTCCCGGGTGAGGTGTACCTGCGAAAGCCTGCCGAACCCCGTCAAGGAGAACTGAGCCCGTGAGCCTGTTCGACCAGATATACCCAGAAGCCACCGCCGAACAACGCGCAGCCCACAAAGCACTTGTCGCAGGCATCACAGTCCACTCGAAGCAAAGACCGTGCCCCGAAGGATGCGGCTGCACTGAAACTTACGACGACCGCCACCCCGAAAAACCCACAGGCGGCTTCGGAGTAGCGGGATGCCCGTGCAACCGTTGCTAACCCCCAACACGTAGAGGCCACGCCTCAACCCACAGAGCCAGCAGGACTGGCCAAGAGGTGATCTTCATGGCCCGTTCACCAATGAACCCAGAAACGCGCGCTAAGGCCCGGGAACTCTTCGATCTTGGTGTCAGCCGCAACGCCATTGCCCGAACGCTCGATCTCGATCCGGCCACTGTTACACGTTGGGCTGCCGCCGAGGGCGTCGAGTTCGACCGCGCACCGACTGCTCTCGCTGTTCGTGCGCACACCATCGACCTCGCGAAGGACCGCCTAGCGCTAACCAGGGAGATGATGGTCGTGGCGCGCGAGGGACTCGCTGAACTCGACGATTCGTTCACGGTGTACAACTTCGGGGGCAAGGACAACACGTTCGCCGAGCACACCTTCGACCGGCCGCCGCCCGACGTTAGACGGCAGGCGCTGACAAGCGCGGGAATCGCGTTCGACAAGGCCACCAAGGTGCTGGAGAAGACGAACGAGGGTATCGGCCGCGCCGAGTCGCTGGTCGATCACCTTGAGCAGTTCTTCGACGCACAGCCAGATGATGACGGAGACTAAGCCGGCCCCGAGCCTCTCGCGGAAGCAGATGCGCTCGATCGCACGGTCGAAGTTGAAGAAGATCGCCCTGTGGGTTGGTGCGGTGTCAGCCGGGAAGACCATCGCGTCCCTGTTCGCCCTGTTCATCGCCGTGAAGCGTGCGAAGGGCACCGGGCTGATCGTCATCGTCGGGAAGACGCTGCAGACCATCGAGCGCAACATCATCGAGCCGATGCAACGGTACGAACTCTACGGCGACATGGCCACACAGGTGTTCCACACTCGCGGTTCCAACACGGCCATGATCCTCGGCAAGGAAGTCCACCTGGTTGGCGCGAACGATGCCCGCTCGGAGGAGAAGATCCGCGGCGCGACCGTGGAGATCGCCTACGTTGACGAGGCCACACTGCTGCCGCTCGGCTTCTGGGAGATGCTGCTCACCCGCCTGCGCGTCGACGGCGCCCGACTCCTCGCGACCACCAACCCCGGATCGTTCAACCACTGGTTGCGTCAGCAGTTCATCCTGCAGGCCGAGCAGAAGAACATGATCGTCTTCCACTTCACCATGGACGACAACCCCTCACTGACTGCCGAGTACGTCACTGACATGAAGGCATCGTTCACCGGTGCTTTCTATGATCGGTTCATCCTCGGGCTGTGGACCAACGCCGAGGGCGCAATCTTCGACATGTGGGACCCTGCCAAGCACACCATCGCCTGGGCCGACCTGCCACCGATGCGCATGCTCCTCGCAGTTGGCATCGACTACGGCACAACGAATCCGACCGCCGCCATCATCGTGGGCCTCGCGACCGAGACCGACCGGTACGGCAAGGAACACTCGAAGCTGTATGCAGTCGACGAGTGGCGGTACGAGTCCATCGCCGAGAAACAGAAGCTCACCGACGCTGAACTTTCACTCCGCCTCCGCAACTGGTTGGCCGAGCCCCACCTGCCTCCAACACAGTTCCCGCTGCAACCCCAGTACGTCATCCTCGACCCGTCTGCGGCGTCGTTCCGGGTGCAACTCCAGCAGGACGGGCTGATCTCCACTCAGGCTGACAACGACGTTCTGAACGGCATCCGCACGGTCGCGTCGCTGCTCTCCGCTGGAAAGCTGCTCGTCACCGAGCGGTGCCCGGGATGGCAGAAGGAAGTCACCGAATACGTGTGGGACCAGAAGGCCACCGACAAGGGCGACGACAAGCCCGTGAAGGCCAACGACCACTCGCAGGATGCCCTCCGGTATGCGCTGCAGACAACCGAATCCATCTGGCGTCAACACGTCAAGCTCGCAGCCTAAGGAGGCCTCATGGCAAACGCCGACCAGTGGCCACCCTCCCCCTTCCACATCGCGGGCGCACGCTACAACGAACACCGCGCCTGGTGGGCTGGCGATATGGCCACCATCAAAGCGATCTACTCCGGCACCGGTGTTGCAACCCATGTGCATAAGGGTGTTGCGCATCGTGGTGGTGTTATTGGTGGCCTGTCGAAGATGTTCTGGGGGCAACCTGTTGCTGAGGGTGAGAACCGCACCCAACTGCATTTGCCGTTGCCTGCTGATGTTGCACAGAAGTCGTCATCGTTGCTGTTTGGTGAAGCGCCCCGCATTGAGCTTCCCGATTTCGAGGAGAAGAACAAGTCCGGTCAGGCACGCCTTGATCTGATTATGCGTTCTGACGAGTCACACTCGCAGCTGCTGATTGCTGGCGAGTACGCATCCGCTCTCGGTGGTGCTTACCTTGCCCCCGTGTGGGACACCGACGTTGCCGACCATGTCTTCCCTAAGGCGTATCGTGCTGATGTTGCGATCCCCACGTTCCGTCATGGTCGCCTCGCTTCGGTGAAGTTGTGGACTGAGTACCGCACCGACAACGCGAACATCATCTTCCGCCTCATCGAGGAGCACACGGCTGGTCTGATCCGGTACACACTCCACAAAGGTAGCGAGAACGTTCTCGGTCAGGCTGTGCCCATCACTGAGCACACGGAGACTGCACACCTTTCAAGTCTGATCTCTCCTGTGGAGTACCTGGCTCTTGCTACTGATGGTAAGTACACGGTCAGTGTTGCGACAGGTATTTCCGAGATGGCGGTCTCGTACATTCCCAACATGCTTCCGAACCCGGATTGGGAACAGTTCGGGCCACTCGCCTCAGTTGGTCGTTCCGACTTCCTCGGCAACGAACCCGTTTTCGACAAGGTCGACCAGATGTGGTCTTCACTGTTCCGTGATGTTGACAACGGGCAGGGTCGCCTCACCGTCCCCGAGTCATACCTTGAGACTTCCGGTGTGGGTAAGGGTGCCACGTTTGATGTGTACCGCCAGGTGTATTCGGGCATCAACGCGCTCGGCTCTGCTGGCGACTCTCTGGCGTCACAGATCACACAGACTCAGTTCGACATCCGTGACGAAACACACCTGAACATTATTGATGCGCTCGAACGTCGTGTGTTGCGCACGATCGGACTGTCACCGAAGGAATTCGGGAAGGTTCAACCGTCCGGCAGCAAGACCGCCACCGAAGTGAATGATGACAGAAGCGAATCTGAGGCCACACGAGACGTGAAGGGCATCCACGCCCGACCTGCTCTCGCAAAGCTCGCACGCCTCTCGCTGGCCATCGATGGTGTGGTGTTCCCGGGTAAGGGTGGCGGCGAGTTTGGCATCCCTGAGGTCACGTTCGCAAAGATTTCGCAGGAAGACCCGGAGAAGCGGGCACGCACGTTGCAGATTCTTGACATGGCTCGTGCGATCTCTCTTGAGGCGCGTGTGCGTGAGCGTGTCCGTGACGACAACCTCACAGAAACTGAGATCAAGGAAGAGATCGCCCGTGTGCAGCTGGAGCAGGGTA
>Ga0307487_1000311_pt1 | contig 39150 bp, 37 predicted proteins | sample CBIW12metaG_FD_203665 | JGI IMG/M metagenome (GOLD analysis project Ga0307487, IMG submission 203665) | Sea-ice brine microbial communities from Beaufort Sea near Barrow, Alaska, United States - CBIW 1.2 | ecosystem: Environmental > Aquatic > Marine > Coastal | place: USA: Alaska | collected... | reverse complement strand
CCAGCCTTCCGATTGAGATGCCAGGATCAAAAAATGTGAAGCTTTATAAACTTCTTTCAATTCTTCCAGCTTACAATTTCCCTTAAGCCTTACAAATGGATCCAGATTTTTTGTGGCTATATATTCCTGCAATTCATTTTTTAGCACCCCGCTGCCGTAGATCTCAAGTTTTACCGGAATGCCCTTTCCCATCAAGGCTTCGATCAATTTAATGGCGAATAATGGTCTTTTCCCTGCAGACAAACTGCCCACGAAAACGAATTTAAAAGGAGAACTAAACTCTTTATCGGTTTTTATTTTTTCAGATTCCGAAAATGAAGCCGTAAAAAAAGGAACAATATTATTTGATTGCTCCAGCCAATCCCCATACACCAACACCTTTATATTCCTACTCAGAAAAGTATTGCCAAGTATCCACTTTTGTAGCCTGTAACTCCGGGGTTGTTTGGAATTGGGATCCCAGTTCCCCGCATATTTGACGGTTTTTGGTTTATTCGGAAAAAACATTTGAAGCATAGAAGCTATTAAACCTATATTCCCCGGACAACGCAGATGAATGTGGTCTGCCCATATAAATGAACGGATAATTTTAATTTTCAATAATGGTATAAAAAGCAAAAAACGAAGTATCTGAAATGGATTAGATAACTTTAAGAAAGGAAGTTTAAAAAAATTAATATCCTGACGAACAAAGGCTTTTACAAATATAGATTCAGGGTATGTCGCAGGGGAAATTATCCCCACTTCATCAACATTTTCAAACCAAATATCCATTTCATTTACATAAGGAGCATAGGCAACATATTTTCCGTCTTTCTTAAAAGTAGGAGCATTTGTGACAACTAAAAATTTCATTAGATATAATTTTCTGAAGTGTTCTCACTTACCTTTTTAGCCGGAACTCCAACTACTGTAATGTTGGGTTCTACGGATTCCGTCACCAGGGAATTGGCACCGATCACCACATTATCCCCTATACTTATATCACCGGCAACCACTGCATTTGCACCTATATAAACATTATTTCCAATAATGGGAACTCCTCTTCTCACCCCTCTCCCGCTTATCCCAATAGTAACCCCTTGAGATATATTGCAATTATTGCCGATTATTGATTTAGAATTAATTATGATTCCCCCAAAATGCCCAATATAAAAATAATCTCCTATTTGTGCTGAATATGGAATTGAAATTCCCGTAATAATTTCTATCAATTTTTGAAAGAACATACCAATAAAAAGAAGGGATTTTTTTAGGACATTCGGAATATTAGCGCGAAAAATAGAATTGTTTATCCTGTAAACCAAAATTGCCCAAAGACCTTGTTGAGTTAATATTAAACTTATCGTATTTTTACCACTATAGCGCTTATACTTGTGCAAATCGGTTCTGAAAGTTTTTAGCATCTCGATGAATTCTGCCGTATTAAATTTATTAAAAATGAAGCCACTCTAATCTCTAAAATAATTATAAATATCTATCAAATTAAATTTAATGGTTCTTTTGTACTGAAATGCCGTTTCATCGTTTAGATTCCGGTCCCCGTCATAAACCATATAATATTCATCCCCGTTCTTTTGAATATCAAGATGGTGCATTCCCCTGTTGAACCATTCTATTTCCTGTTGCGGACCTAAATACATCTTCTCCGCGAGTTTAAATTCCAGCTGGTCATTTTCGGTTTCCAGTTTATAAAGCGAGATTCCCGTACCATAACCTAAAGAGCGATTTTGCAGGGGAAGGTACCAGTTATTGTCCAATTTAAAAAACCTTCCTCCCGGTCGGGTCTCATTGCCCCAGCGCTGTTTGTAATTTTTTGCTTCCGTCCAGTTGCCGTTCAGGGAATCGGCTGTAAACATATACTGTTTTAGATCGTTATCAACGGCCACGATCAAATTTAATTCCTCGCTTAACAGCAGGGATGGATCTTTTAAACCTATATTTTTAATAAGGGTATCGCTAATTCTCCAATCGTAGGGAAAATTTTCTGCCTTGTATAGTAAAACCTGGTTGGAACCATTGGCTTCCGGTAACATATAAAATTCCTCTTCGTGTTTAAAAACATGCGGATAGGAAAGGTGAAAATCTTCATCCAGAACAATTCCTTTGTACTGGTAATTTTCTCCATCAGTGGAGGTCAACAAGGCAATATCGGCATTTCCTTCTCCTTTTAGTTCCACAAAAAGATAAAAGACACCCCCTTCTTTGATGTAAAAAGGATCTGCTATATAATCAATGGCTTCAGGAATGAGACTGTCTATGTATTTATAGGTAATAATATTCTCAGCATTCACCTCAACAGCCGGCAAAATTTTAGAAGAGCCTGTAAAACCTACAGACCAGTGCCCTCCATTAGGGCTGATAAACGGGTATCGGTAATTAAAAATTATAAGAATAAAAATCCCGGTAAGAATTATGATTCCAAAAAAAATAAAAATCTTCTTTTTCATATGTACATTCTTATTGTTTTTCATTGGTCATATGTAATTCGCATATCTTCATCGGTGCTTGTATCGCATTTCCGTTATGCTCATTTCATATTATTTCTGCACTTTTGGTTTATTCCATATAAAACTCCACCATCCCGCTATTCTTCCAAGACTTTCGGTAACCGCTTCCTTTTTTCGATTGGTATTGATAACATTTCCAAGCCGTACTAAAGTTAACAATAAAGCGATAATGTGCCATTTTAGTTGCGCTTTAAAGGTAGGATTTGGATATTTTACCCGCCAAACGTACCAGCCGTTCCTAACCACCATTTTCCCATAATTGAATTGATTTGGCCTTCCGGATTCCTCGTGATAATGATATAGTCCAGCTTTAGTATTTACGTATAGTTGACCAAGTTTGGAGGCACGCAGGCAAAAATCCATATCCTCATAAAGTCCGTAACCCTCAAAATAGGATGAAAAACTTATTTTTTCAAGCAATTCTTTCCGGTAAGAAGCCACTCCACCCATAAAAAATTCCACTGGATAGGTTTTGTCTGAAGGCGGGAAAAAACTTATGGACAACCCATTGGAAAATTCCGGCATTATACCGGGAGCCTGATCGCTTATCAAGCCAAGTTTTTTACGGAGAACGTTCCTACTGCCTAACTTTCTAACCCAGCCATCCATTTCAAATTCGTCGAATTGTATTGCCTTTTCATAAGAATTTATTTTCCACTGCACTTCATCTATAATAGCACCTCCTACTCCAATGGCATTAGGATTTTGGGAATAAGTACTGATCAAGTTTTGAAAATACCCTGAAGTTAATATTATATCATCATCCAGAAAACAAACAATTTCAGAGGTCTCAGCAACTTTTTGGACCCCAAAATTTCGCTGCTTTGTCAATCCACGATGGATTGCATCAACTTTAAAATACTCCAGTTTATGATAATTTTTATCAAAAAATATTTCTTTGGTGGCATCTTCGGGAGAACCATCAATAATCAGGATTTGATCTGGATACAGACTCTGGCGAACAACAGATTCCAACAATTTAAACAAGGCATCCGGACGTTTATAAGTACAAACAATGAGACTGAAGGGAATTTTCCTCGGGCTGGATAAACTTAAAATAGTTTTCATTTCGTCTTTCATCGTTTTAATTCCCTGAAGATAAATCAACTAAATCCTTTTCTTCCAGAATTAATCTTTCTGCCCACTCCTCGCTCTTTTCCCATCGTTTCCTCATTTCACGAATATAGGTTATAGGATTTATTATTCTCTGTGTATTATAGAATTTCAAAAACAAGGAAGTTTTAAAACCCTTGATTTGCTTCGGCGTATAATATTTAAGGGCGAAAGCCATCAAAGTGGGTGAAGGCTTCGGCAATGGTTCTTCCTGTTCCCAGGCTAATACGGGTTTTTCCCGAAAGCCTCCCATAGGTGCTTTTAAGTGCAGAATTTCAATTTCGGGATGGTAAATAATATCGCATCCCAACTGCCGTAACTGCATCCCAAAATCGGCATCCTCTCCGTAGCCGTGTTCATAAATTGAGGAAAATATGGAATTTTCGGTAAATTTTCTTTGAATGATTCCGTTTCCCGTACCAAAAGTCCCCCATTGTTTTAGAATATTAAAAATCACTTTTTCCCCAGGTTGAAGATAAGCTGTATTCAACATTTGAATACCATAACGTCTAATTTCTGATAATGATTTAGCCAAAACCTGAGGTTCTATACGATTATCATCATCACAAAAAAATACCCAATCGGCAACTACTCCTTTCAAAGCAATATTTCGTGCATTACAGGCTCCTGTTTGATGGATAAAATGATGTGAAATTTCAAAAGGCCAGGTTTTAGAATGCAGCTCCGATAATTCTGAAATTGAATTCACATCCGGATTTTGCTCCACCACTATTACCTTTTTTGGAAGCAGGCTTTGAAGGCTCAGGTCCTCTATTACCTGCAGCAGGTATTTTGGCCGACCCATGGTAGGAATAATCACATCTATGGAATTGGAAGTTTCAGATATTTTATTGGATTCAATTTTAATTGCTGACAGATTTACCTTTTGCAAAAAGCACTTTTTCTCTAAGAATGCCTTTAAATAAGCCTTTAGAGGAAATTTGTTCTCATATTTCCAGTAACACCAAAACAAAACCGAAAGCCAGATTGTATTGTAATAGCTATATACAAAGGAAAATAACTGACTTGAATTCGCTGTGGTTTCGGGTTTTTTATCTGACGTATGGCTCATCAACCCGGGCGCACTATAGCAAAAAAGTCCGTTTTGTTGCCCGATCTTTGCGATGGAATTCAACAAAAAATCAAAATCGCTGTTTCCTTCAAAAAGGGATTTGAATTTTAGAAGTGTTTCCCCTTTTATCCCCCCCACATCGCTGCTCATTTGCCAGGTTGCATACAAAACTTTTCTGTTTACGTTTACGAATGGCAACTGGTCTATATAGCCAATACTTTCCGGAAGAAATGCGTTTTCAACAGCATAGGAAGCCATAATAAGATCCTGGTGGAATATCTGTGACCACAGCTCTATATTTAGATCAGCACTATATTTTTCCTCACACCAGGCGATAATCTCTTCCGGGAATCTTTCTGCCAGTTCCCAAAAAGCAGATGTGCATTCGGTGCTGTTGATCTTTATTTCAATTTCATCTTTTAAAACCCGAACAACCGTGCGTGCTTTTTTATGGATGAGTTGTATCATTTAATCGATTTGAGATTTTTTCAAATGTAGTGTTTTTCCACGGAGCGCAGCAACCATCATTGCGAGCGTAGAGCGGCAAACCCGTGAATAGAAGGGAACGGAGCGAAGCGAACGTCATTGCGATCCCAATTTTTGGATTGGGAGAAGCAATCTCATTTTTTTACGTAATTTCAAGTATGAAACAATCCTGGGTTTATATGACCACCAATAAAAACCACACTGTAATATATACAGGAGTTACTTCAAACCTTGTTAATAGAATTCATCAACATAAAACCAAGTTCAACAAAGGATTTACCTCTAAATATAATTGCGATAATTTGGTTTATTATAAGGAGTTTACAAACATAATTGAAGCAATAAAATATGAGAAAACCATAAAAGCCGGCAGTAGGGCAAAAAAAGAAAAACTCATAAATGAAACGAACCCGGAATGGAAGGATTTATCTGATGGATGGTAAGCCTTTCCAACATGGGATTGCTTCAGCCGCTAAAAAAGCTCCCTCGCAATGACGGTTCCAACAGGCGGAGAAAACGGAGCGAAGCGAACGTCATTGCGAGCGAAGCGTGGCAAACTCATGAATGTAAGTTACCAACATGATGCTACCTCTCCCCCCCTTCCGGGTCGGCTGGGCTAAGGCTTTTCTCCTTCAAAAAATCCCACTGCTTCAAATCCCTGTTCAATTTCTTGCCATTCACCTCCTCAAACCTCGAAGCCTCCATCCCAAAACCTTTAGGCTTCTTAGCTTCCAAATCTTCAAACCTCAACACGTGCCCGGCTTTCAAATCCTTATTCACCGCCAAAGACTTTTCGAAAATATTCTTTAACTCGGTAAAATTGGAATTATCACTCTTATCGACCGGATGTTGCAAAGCAGTTTCTAACTTCCTTACGGCTTCCACCAATTGAGTTATCTCTTCCATTTCCAGGGAAGAACTGGCATCTGGACCTAAAGAGTTCCGACTAAAAACAGCGTGAAATTCCAGGATCTCTGCGCCCAGCGCGGCAGCGGCAATACAGGTTTCTATTTTGGCAGAATGATCAGAATAACCTACCGGAACTCCATATCGTTCCTTTAATTCCCCGATCACATTCAATCCGTAATTCTCCGGTTGGGTGGGATAAGCGGTGGTGCATTGTAAAATCGAAAAATCAATTTTTCTCAACTTTAAAAAAGCTACAGTTTTATCCAGTTCTTCAAACGAACTCATTCCCGAAGACAGGATAACCGGTTTTCCTGTGCGGGCGATTTTCTCCAACAACAAAAAATTATTCACTTCTCCCGATCCAATTTTGTAATGCTGCACTCCTACTTCTTCCAAAAGATCTATAGCAGCATTGCTGAAAGGCGAAGCCAAAAATTCAACTCCTGCCTCATCACAGTGTTTTTTTAACTCTTTCCATTGTTGCAAAGTGAATTCCATTCGCTTCCAGTAATCGAAACGCGTTTTGTCCTGCGATGCCAATTTCACCCGAAACGGCTCATGAATACTGCTCTCTGCCTCGGCTATATGAACCTGGAATTTCACCGCATCCACCCCGGTTTTTGACAAGGCTTCAATGTATGAGTGAGCCAATTCTATACGCCCATCATGGGCTTGTGCGATTTCTGCAATTATGAACATGTTTTCTGTTTTCCGTTTACCGATTTTTGTTCTCTATCCTCCGAAGAATAAGCGTAGTAGAACTAACTTCTAACTTTTTAGTCTTGTCTCTTGATTCTTGTCTCTTTTCTTTCCTCTATTTTCTTTTTTCTAACTTCTAACTTTTTTTATCTTGTCTCTTTTCCTAAACCAATACTTCAATTTAGTAGAAATCCTCTCCCACAACCACCATAATTTCTGAAAAACAGTTGGATTTATGAAGATAATTTTTAAACCTCCCTGCCAATGCGCCGCTGGGAATGGGCTGTAACTTTTGTTTTTCTCTCTACTGATGCAATGAACATATTTGTGATTTGGAAAAAACTCCTGAAGCGAATCCTGCTGTTGCATCCGGTCACCCTCTATGGCTAGTATGCCATTTTCGGAAATCAAATTCTTTACCGCCTGTAGGTTGTGATCCTTCCCGTCAATAATAATAAGATTAAATTTTTTATCGGGAGGTATTTCGGTTAAATCCGAATATATTATCAATCGCCTATAATCTTCCTTTAAATTTTGAGGCAAGGCCTTTAAACAAAAGTAGTTGGCTTCGGTTCCGGTATAGTCAAGATCAGGTTTATTTCTGTTTACAGCCAATAGTATCCCGGATATACTCCCTATTCCTAACCCAACCTCAAGAATTCTTTTTACCCGGAATTTTTCTACCAACCCATTAATTTTCTCAATTGCATATTCACTGGCTATATGCTGATTGCCTTCTGCTTCACAAAAAATTCGATATAAATTAGATCGCTGATCGTTTCTTTTCATTTAAACACTGTTTTCTTTTCTCTTTTTTCTGTTTCTGTTTCCCTCCGTTACTTCATCACAGCGTCACTTCACCCCAACTTCAACACTATATTAATACTCCCCGCCGTTAATTCTTCATCGGAATATTTCTCGTAATCGGCATGCAAAGGCACGTTTTTGAATTTTTTATAGGTGTCAGAACTTTTATTAGCGCTCTCAAATTCCAGAAGTAGGACCTCATATCCCAAATCTTTAAAAATTTCAAGATATTGCGGCAATCGCAGCCGGTTATGATAGTCAAACCGGGTTTGTTTCTTCTTCCATTCCTCCTCATTGAATCTCAAAAAATCCTGATTCGAAAGGTTCTTATCTACATAAGACCTATGGTCACTGGGGGAAATCAAATGAATTATATAAGCATCCGGGATTTCCTTTTTGAATTTTTGGTGCATTCTTTTAATATCCAACGGACTTACATGCTCCAATACAAACCGGGAAAACACAAGTTCCGCATTCTTGATAGCCACTTTGGTTAAATCTGTTTTGGGATAATATCTTATCCCTTCCGGTAAATTAAATTTTCCGTTTTGTGCTCTTTCTAAAGGAATTTTAAATTTTTCATAAAATTCCAGGTTTAGATTACCTATATTTTTTTTATTGTAATGCTTATTTAAATCATAAGTTTCAACCGTAGAAACCTTTCCCATATATTTAAAGAAATACGGCATTAATGGCAACCAACCGGAACCTATTTCAATCACACTTTTATCTAAAACGGAAATACCTGCTTTTTTGGTTAAGCGTTGAAAGGTTAAATAACTGCTTTGGGAAGATTTAATTTTATAATGAATGCTACTACTGTCAAACCACTCCTGAGCCTTGTGGTAAAAACTATCCCCAACCTTCTCAGGAAGCATATTTAAAATTCTAAATAATGTGTTTTTCGCTTTTAGTTTTAGGGACATTCGATAGCTTATAAAAATTCCTTGTTTTTTTGATCCAATATATAGGTGATTATCTTCAAATCCTCCGAAATTTTAAAAGAATAATTAGCATCCCGATATTTAAAAAGTATTTCCTTTAATACCATATCATTCACTTCCTTTAAGGAGCAATATGGCTGTGTCTGTTTTCCGAGTAACTTTTTAAACTTATGTTTTAAGGTATGAAAATATGGATCTTCAACAAACTCCACTTTGATTATTTCTCCAGTATATGAAGGCAATTCTTCCCCTAAAAAATGTTCTACATGAGATAGAATATTATGGATCTTAACTATTTTTGTTGGTTTTTGCAAAAGATCACTTTCCACTTTACCGACAATCTTTCCCATCTCAGTCTGCCGCCTTGGTTTTATTAATCCTTTTTCCCTGTTACGTAAAAAATGTCGCTGATTGATTCGCATAATATTTTTTACTCTGGGATTCCCGGTGATAATTTTGTCTTCTGAACCCGCAAAGCTTTGATGCCAATTATGGTTAAAATAAGCCTCATTATTGGACTCCCTTTTATAACCTGCGTTTTCTATTCTTGCAAAAATATCTTCATCTTCTGAACCATAAAAGTGGAAAAACTCATCCAATCCATTCACTCCCAAAAAAGCTTCTTTAGGTGCCAGGATCATACCGTTCACTTCGCCAAATCTACTGGGGTTTAAATCCCCAAAATTATAGTTTTTAGTCAATTTCCCTGATTCTGCCCTATCCAAATATCCCAGATTAAAAAGAAAGAACTTGTCCTCCACTGCGAGTTTATTAAAAAGTGTCACTGTCTCAGGATGAAAAATAAGGTCCACATCTGCTATAAAGATATAGGGCGATTGGGTTTCCGAAATTCCATAATTTAGTGCTTTGCTTTTGTTCCAGAGCAATTGTGAAACCGGTAGAAAATAATGAGTAACAAATTCATAGCTATTGCAAAGTTGTTTTAAATTATCAACCAAAGATTCTTCACTGCCATAGTCCACAAAAACCACCCTAAAGTTAGCTTCAGTTTGGTTTTTAAGGGAATCAAAGGAAGCCTTAATCCTTTTTAGATCCCTGTTTCGGTTTGCGTAAACTATAGTTACAAATTCCTTCATTTAGATCTAATTTCCAATCTTCTTATTTTTTATTTCTTCCTCTATTCGCTTATATTGCATTAAAACTTTCTGCCTGATAAAATTTCGTTCAAATTTAGGTTTTATATACTGCAGATTATATGCAACTGCATTTTTAAGCCTAACCTCATCTGATAAAGCCATTTTGATCAAATCTTTAATTTCAACCGCATCTTCGGGATTTTCAATCAAAAGCCCATTTATTCCATTTTTTATATGTTCTGCAGTTGCTCCCCCGGGATTTGACTGAATGGGAAAAGCTCCCATAATAATTGCTTCCAGCAATGTGTTTGGCATTCCATCTGATATACTGTTCCCTATATAGATTTGGGATTCACCCATAAGCCTTAATACTTCGTAATGTGGCAATTGGCCATAGATTGTTAAATTTTCCCAAGTATTTAATTTTTTCTCTTTACAAAAATCTAATACGGATTTATTGGCTGCGAATACAACAATTTCATAATCAACCAATTGTGATTTCAGTGAATATATAGCTTCTAAAATCTTATTACATCTTCCAAATTTATGTTGGTATCCCTTAATTAATATCTTTTTTCGATTACCAAAAGGAATTACAAAAGAATTATAATCTTCTAATTCATAACCTCCACCACCAGGGTATACCCCAAGAAATTTTCCTTGAAATCCGTATCTTTCTGCAATTTGATAATCTCTTGCACAATCTGCAAACATATAATCTAATTTAGGCAAGACATACTTCATGTCTTGTAACTCCTGATTTTCATTTTGATAAAAATACAAATCATTACCCCAGGCAGAGTATATCCATTTTACCTTGGGATACATGTTCATCACATTATAAATAGGAACACATGCAGAATACATTACAAAACTTTGCACCACATCCGGCTTAATTTCCCGAAGTGTTTTTTCGAAAAATTCGGATAAACGTCTCTCATTTACCTGATTAATCAATTTGTTTAATCTTGGGATCTTATTTTTAATAAAATACCTTCCTGGGTAATTAAGTTTGTATCTCCAACCAATTATCTGATGGACAAAATCTATTTTCTTTACCCTCGTATTTGAATCAAAAACATCCAGCCAATAAACTTCATGTCCCGATCCCCTTAACTGCTCTGTCCAGTTAAAAAAATGAGGGGCAAATATGGAGACCATTAAAATTTTCATTAAAACATCAACTATAAATTTCGTTCAATTAATTCATATCTATTTAAAACTTGTTCCTTAATGTAATTCCTTTCCAGTTTTGGTTTAATATGTTTTGAATTATATTCAATTCCCGATTTTAATAACCCGGGGTTTTGGACTGCTTTCTTGATCAAGGCTGCAATTTCATTGCTATTTTCAGGATTTTCAATTAAATATCCATTTTTACCATGCTCAATAATTTCAGCAGTAGCGCCCCCTGGATTGGATTGGATTGGAAAGGACCCCATAATTATTGCTTCCAAAAGTGTATTCGGAATTCCATCAGATATACTGTTGCCTATATAAATTAAAGATTTTCCCATTAAATTCAAAACTTCTCTCCCCGAAATTCTTCCTATAATCTCCATATTTTCCATTGCTTGAAACCTGGGCTGCTCAATAAATTTTAAGACATTTTCATTGGCTCCAAATACAACTAACCGGAAATCGGTTAACTCATCTTTTATTTTAAAAATTGCATCCAAAATATTATTGCATTTTCCAAACTTACCTTGATAACCTTTTATCAATATGATATTACGATCCTCAAAATTTTTGACAGTTAATTTTTGGGAATGAATATCAAAACCTCCACCCCCGGGAAAAGTCCCTAAGTACTTACCCTTAAATCCAAATTTTTTGGCAATATAAAAGTCCCGATCACAATCTGCAAACATAAGGTCAAGTCGGTTAAAAACTGCCTCCATTGCTTTTAATTTTTCAGGAACGCGTTGGTAATAATACAAATCACTTCCCCACGAAGAATAGATCCATTTGATATTAGGATATTTCTTTAATTCTTTCAAAATCGGAACACAAGAAGCGTGCATTTCAAAACTGTGCACCACGTCGGGTTGAATTTCTTTTAACTTTTCTTTAAAAACCTTTTGAAATTTTCTGTTATTGAATTTATTAATTAGTTTATAAAGTATTGGCAAATTTCTTTTTATCCAATATCTACCCGGATAATCAATTTTTATTTTCCATTTTACAGTCTGATGTACAAAATCAATTTTTTTCATATATGTGTTTGAATCTGCTATATCAAACCAATATATTTCATGCCCTGCTTTCTCAAGTTGAAGTACCCAATTAAAAAAATGATGATGGAAAACAGAAACCATTAATATTTTCATACTTCTTAAAATATTTTTTTCATGATCTGGGCCAAATATATTACTGAAAGATACTCTTGTAAATCTGGTCGGTCAAGCTTTAACTGGGTTGGATCATTTTTCCAATGTCGGTATAACTTTCCCAGGTGTGCCACAATTTTATCTACCTCATCAATTTCGGCCCAGTATAAATAATCGTCTCCTAACAATCTTTTGGATTCGCTATAATAAGGCCCCAACAATAAAATTGGTCTATTTGCAAGTATACAATGCGGAAACTTGCCCGGGAGAAATGGGCTTATTTCCGATTTTGCCTCTAAAATAATATTTACGGCACTCAAAGTTTGTAATTTCTGCACCTGTTTAAACGGAACATTAGCCTCACTCACATAAAATTGAGGAATTTTTGCGGTGTATTCAGAAAGTATTGAAGAATAATGATTTTGCCCTCCAAGAAATATAAGCCGACTCTCTTTTCCAGCTTCTGGATTTAATTTTAAAAATTTTAAAAATCCCTGAATTAAACCTTCCGGATCGCGGCCCCAAAGTAAATTTCCGGCATGCAGAATATTGAATTTTTTAGGATTGAAATATTCTGGGATTTTTGCACTCAAAGCCTCATCTGAATCAATTTGATGTGGTATAACGATGCCTTTATACAGACAACTGGGGAAATAACTACCCATCCAATCTTTTAAAAGTTGACTTGGAAACACCAAATATGCAGATTTTTCGGTCATTTCTTTTATGAAGCGATGTTTTTTTTCGTAGCCTGCTTCAACCCAGGTATAAGGCCTTGGGTAAAGATGCATCGGGTACGGATCGTGAATATAAGCCATCCACTTGTCCTTCCATTCCGGTATCTTAAGCAGGGCATGATGTGGCCTGAAACGCCCGCCTTGACTAAGTGTCAATACAAGATCAGGTGTAAAATTTTCAATTTTTCGTAAAGCAGCAACAATGCTGTTTCGGTCATTAAAAAGTGTAAAGGAAAATCCGAATATTTTTTCCAGGGGTTTACTGAGAGATTTTTTAAAAAGAAAACGAACGTATCTTTCCAACCGGCTTAAGAAAAATAAAGTACTCAATCTATTTTCCTTTATTGCAAAACAGGTTATTCCCGGTAGCTGAATTTCCTTTCGGGTATAATGGTACACCCTTACATCATAACCAATTTTGTGCAAATTTTGAATAAGGGCCACACGTCCTTTTGTGCCGCTGCTGTCTTCTACATCGATGGATTCGGCAACAATTAAAATCTTCTTTTGAGATGGTAAATTCAAGGGCTTTTGCAGTTTGCAGTAAAAATATGAATTTATTTTAAAGGAAGCATAAAATAGCAATTAATGCACGAATAAATTAAAATCTTTCTTTCAAAATTGTCCGGAAACACTCATACTTAAATATAAGCAACCTGGTTAAACCCAAATACTATAATTTCCATTAGATTTGTTATTACTTATTACAAATTATGAAAATTGATTTAATCGCCGGTGCGAGGCCTAACTTTGTAAAAATAGCTTCAATAATTCATGCAATCCAACAATCCTCTTCGAAGATCGATTTCCGTCTAATCCACACCGGGCAACATTATGATGAAGCCTTGAGCGGAAGCTTTTTTAAACAATTAGAATTGCCCAATCCTGATATCAACCTTGGAGTAGGTAGCGGCAGCCAGGCAGAACAAACCGCGGCAATAATGATAGCCTACGAAAAAGTGCTGCAAGAAAACAAACCTGACATTTGTTTGGTTGTAGGCGATGTCACCTCCAGTATGGCTTGTGCCATAACAGCTAAAAAAATGCATGTTAAAGTCGCACACGTAGAAGCCGGCCTGCGCTCTAATGACTGGACTATGCCTGAAGAGATCAACAGGGTTTTAATTGACAGTATTTCAGATTACTTTTTCACCACTACCCAGAAAGCTTCCCTTCTTTTGATTCAAAATGGAAAATCTAAACACTAGGTTTTTTTGTAGGTAATACAATGATCGACACTTTATTAAGATTCCGTCCTTATTTTAAACAACCTAAAATATGGACAGAATTGGAACTTTGCGAAAAGAAATACATTGTTCTAACCTTACATCGTCCCGGCAATGTGGACCACGTTAATCAACTCAAAAATTTGCTTGAAGAAATAATAAGGAATTCAAAAGGACTTCCAATTATTTTTCCGGTTCATCCAAGAACCGCTGAAGTGCTTAAGAAATTTGATCTTAAATCCATTAACCTTTTTCTAATTGAGCCACTGGGCTATTTGGAATTCAATTATTTGGTTGAAAGAGCTAAAGTTGTTATAACGGACTCTGGTGGAATAACCGAAGAAACTACGGTGATGGGGGTTCCCTGTATGACACTTAGAAACAATACTGAAAGACCTCAAACAATTACTTTGGGAACTAATGAGTTATTAGGAACAAATCCTGCAACGATCGCACCCGCAATGGAAAAATTGTTTAATGGCAAATGGAAAAAAGGAGGGATTCCCGAATACTGGGATGGAGAAGCCGCGAAAAGAATAATTAACATACTATTTAATTTGTAATAAAAACGCCTTTATAGACTTACAGTGATTCTTAAAAATATTTTTAAACTAGTAAAAAAATTCCATTCAAAATTGCCTTTACTCTATTCAATTCCTATAGAAGGAAACCTTTTATTTAGGTTTCGGTGAAATCTCATACAAAGAAAATATTTTCAAGATGCTTTTAATTTTGATTTAAGATTAAAAATAAGCCGTAAGGCCGGATAGGCATAAAAACCGATTTTAAATTTAAATCCATTTATAAAATTTAAATTACTTTTTTCAACAAGATGTTTAACAATTGGATACGAATTGAAGAAAAGTCCTTTTCTATAAAAAAACTTAAACAACTGCCTGTCCATAATATCCTCTTTAATTGAAATATCAATGACACTAAAATTCGCCAAAATAACAGAATTCTGTATTTTCTTGTTTCCGGATTTATATTTGTGAGTTGCAGAACCTGGATGCTTGCGGGCAAATAACAATATTTTGTCAATAGAAACCCCTTTGAGCCCCATTGACAATAATCGGGAATAGAATTCCCAATCATCGGCATAAATAATATCTCCCCGAAAATGCTCTCTGCCTAATGATTTCTTTCTCCATATCACCTGGCAGGAGTTAAAAGGCAATTCACCAATTATTAATTGTTTTAGATTTTTTCTGGAAACGGCTTCTGTTTTAGGGTTTTCGATTTTATCAAATTTTATTTTTTCAAAATCATAGAAAACAGTTCTTTCAAATCTGCAAAAATCATTCTTTGTGTTTTTTAACTCGGTTATACAATTTTCCAATAAATTTGGATGGGCAATATCGTCATCATCAAAAAACCAGATAAATTCACCAATAGCTTTTGTAAGCCCAAAATTTCGGGAGCCGGGACAACCTTTAGATTGGGTCTCTCCCCGTTTAAAGTATTTAATTCTTTTATCTGTCAAATATGGCCCTAATACTTCTCTGGTATTATCTGTACTCCAATCATCAATTATTAAACATTCCCAGTCAGAAAAATTCTGATTCAAAATCGAATCCAAAGTTTCTCCAATGAGCCCTGACCTGTTGTAGGTCGCCATTATAATTGAAACCAGTGGTGGTGCTTGCATAATTTTTTATTTTTTTATTTCTACCACCATTGTTTCCTGCCTATTAAAATTTGCAGGGATTATAGTACCATGTTTCTCAATATCTTGTAAGGATTTATAGTCACTTATTCCAACTTCAGTTTCTATAATTTCACAGAAGCCTATTTGCAAAGCAAGATTTTTGAGACTATCAAAATTATGAATCATTTTATGTCCCCAGGCCTTAAAAAAATTATTTATTATATAGCAATAATGGTAAGATTCATCCGCGACTTTTTCATTTACTAATGATAGATAAGGGGAGTTTTTTACATACCAATTAACGTAATCCCTGTTTTCAGGTTTTGTAGGTGTGGAATACAAATCAAATAAAAATTCCAATGATGGCATTGCAATACGCATTAGTCCCCCTGGCTTCAGTATTCTCCAGGATTCTTTTAGCATATTGATTTGCTGACTTACATCTAGATGTTCAAAAAGATGTTCAGAAAAAACATAATCAAAACTCTCTTTGGCTAATGGAAATTTATCTCCAGCATCCAGAAAGGCAACATTTTCGTTTATATCATTAAAATCGGTATTAAACCAACCTGGAAGAACATTAGCACCACAGCCAATATGTAATTTTTTTTCATTATTATTCTCGAGATAGACCCGTAATAAAGATTCCTGCTTAATCTTTCGCTTTTTTAATAGTATGTTATCCCTGTATATCTCGTAAACACGAATAGGCGGAATTTGTAATATTTTCTTTATTTTTTTCTTCATAAGGTATTTTTTACCTGAACCAGGCCTTTAATATTCGGAATGGTTGTAATATTCTTTTTCCTAACTGAAATTCTATCTTATTCCTAATTCTCAACTTCTGACTTTCTTCAGACTTTAATTTATTTAATAATGAATCAACAAAAAGATCAAAATGATTCATAAATAGTAATTGGTGCTTTTTATAAATATAACTCAGCAATTCATATTTATGCAAGTTTGCTATATGTGAACGGGAATTTTTCTTTTCTCTATAGAGAAAAAGAATCTCCTGAATAATATAGGTTCGTCCTCCATTTTGATGTAGCCTTATATAAAACTCCCAATCCTCAAGACCTATTTTCATTTTCTCGTCATAACCACCAACATCCTTCCAGTCTTGTTTCCGGAACATTGTACCTAAGGAGGCATTTCTCACTAAAAAATTTTTTAAATCTCCTCCAGCAGGCTTAATAGTAGGCCCAAAAGGTGCCTTTATAAATCTCCTTCCGTAAGAAGAAACAATTTTTACGTCAGAATTTTTCCTAAAAATGCTTATTGCTTTCCCACAAAAATCCTTTTCAAAATAATCATCACTGTCCAAAACCAAAATGTATTCTCCTGTAGCTACCTGTATTCCTACATTCCTAGCAGCACTGGGTCCATTGTTTGCTTGGGTGATTAAATGGTCTAATTTAGGTTCCAGAATTTTTAATACTAACTTAGTTTTGAGATTAGACCCATCATCTACAACAATAATTTCCTTATCTAAATAGGTTTGGTCCAGTGCAGATTGTACCGCTTGCTCAATAAAATTGGCATCGTTAAAACAAGGTATAATTATTGAGACCTTATTTCCCATCATTTATATTTTTCATCTGATTTAATTTCTGATAATTTTCAAAAATTACCTTCTCATTTTTTAGGTTTTCATTCCATTTAATTAATCCCTCTCTAAGCAGATAAAAACTTGAATAAAAACCAAAAATAAAATCAACTATATTCGAACGGAAAGAAAGTTTTAATAATAAAAGTTTAAAAACATTTCGAGCATACACAATATACTCACGGTATCTAGTCTTTTTCGTCCTTCTAATAGAACCTTTTGAATGGAGTAGACTTTGATAACATTTAATTATATCATAAGTATAGCCATAACCTATTCTCATCCGCTTAATATAATCCAATGTTAACCTTTCAGGTGGGATAAAATGTTTAAATTTTAAATTTTCATCATAATATATTTGATAACCAGAAAAAGCGATGCAATACCCTATTTCATTATCCTCCCCAGAGCTTAAAACATTTGATTTTCTACCCGTCAACAGAAATTGAATATTTAATTCTCTTATTCTTTGATAAACCTTCTTTCTTATAACTGCACCTGCCCCATACACATAACCTTTTGTGAAAGTTATATCTCCAGAAACCAATCCTTGTTTTCCTACCGCATATAAGCTAGTGAAGTTCTGAAACCAATTGGGCTCCTGGGAATCAATAACCGGATAACCAGTCCCCCCCAACATACCAACTTTTATATTGCTTTCCATGAAATTATAAGCTCTATATACATAATCTGGCGCAAGCCAATTATCATCATCACAGAATAAAACCAGGTTATATTTAGAATTTTCAATTCCTTTTAATCTTGCGAAACTAAGTCCAGGATTTTTTTCTGCAATTATTATCAATTCCAACTCAATATCCAGAGAAGACCAATATTCCTTTGCGATTTTTGCCGTTTCGTCTTTAGAATTGTTATCTACCAAAATAATTTCCCACTTAATTGCTTCTGTTTTCTCTTGTCTATAAATATGACTTAAGGTTGGTTTAATTCTAGTGGAACTATTGTAACAACAAATAATAATAGAGATTCCCTTCATTTCAGAACAATTATTTCTTCTCCATTTAGTTTCAAATTTTCATCCTTTAAATGAGATGTACTGAGTTTTAATTCTTGGAAAACGTCAAAATTATATCTATTAAACAGCATTTTTTTAATTTTTGTGCTTTTCATAACAAACAAAATAGCGTATAGTTTTAAATATTCAAAGATTTTAAAAGTCCTGGTTTTTGAGATAGAAAAAATAAATTTTATTGGAAGAAAATTATATTTTTGACTTAAAGGTTTATTTATTAAATTCCTAACCATGACGGATTTCATACTTTCCTGCAACTTCCCATCATTCATTTTATAAATTATCGACTCAACAACTATAATTGTTTTGACTGTTTCTTCTATGTAATTTACAGTTTTGTCTTTAGAAGCTATCGAATTTTTAACCTGGAGGCGGTAAAAATTATCGGGACCTATGTTATTTAAATATAAACGTGGCTTATAACTTATCGCTCTAATGTGCAATTCCCAATCCTGCCAGACCTTTGTATTTTCATTCCAACCACCTATCTTTTTCAAAAAAGATTTTCTCCATAGCACGCTATTGGTGTGCCAGGGCATATCCTGCCTTAAAAAACTACAAATAATAGAGACATAGTCTTCCCCTTTGCCCAATAAATTATTCCATAATTTATTGGAATCCCCAACTTGGTTATAAAATAATCCTGTTGGAAAAACAAGCATATCTTGATTTTGGGAAAATTTCAATTTAACAATTCTATTTTCTAAGCAGGATGGAATTAATAAATCTTCTGAATCCAGAAAAACTATCCAATCTGCATTACTTATTTCCAATCCATTATTTCTGGCACCACATCCCCCGCTTTTATGTGTGGAAGATCTTTCAAAATATTGAAACCTTGAATCCCTTTCGCAATAAAACCCCATCAACTCCCCTGTATCATCAGTAGACCCATCATCCACCACAATACATTCCCAGTTTTGATAGGTTTGCGCAATCACAGAATCTAAAGTTTCCCCAAGCAGGAGAGCACGGTTATAAGTAGGAATAATGATGGAGACTAGTGGTTGCACGAAGTGGTCAGGTTTGGGCTTGCAAGATAAGAAAGAAATTGTGATGGAGTAACCGGGTGACGAAGTAATGATGTGAGGAAGTGGCGACTTCCTCCTTTGGTCTTTCTACTTCCAGTTCCGGCAAAAAAAAACACCTCAAAACCTTTCTCATTATAAAAACATCTTTTGAAATAGATAAGCAATGCTAAAGGAAAAATTCCCAAGATTGCCTTTAAATGGGCTTAATTAAGTCCATTAAGTAATGTTGAATATCCATCCACCAGCTAATTACGATAAACGAATTTCCGTGTTTAAATATGGTATGTTTTTTTGAAGGAAAAAATTTTTTAACAAGGTTGTGTAGCCAAACAGCATTATTGATCTTTAAACTTCAAATAATTTAAACCTTGTAATTTATTTGTATCGCGACTAAGTAATACTTCAGATTTTAAACATTTAAACATTGAATATTCCCTTTTGAAAAAAGAAGCTCTTTTAAAATCCAGTTTTATTGTTGTTTTTAGCCAGGAATTTCTTCTTTTACGTATTAAATTATCAAGTTCCGGATCCCACGGATTACTAATATCTGCATATTTCAATTTTAGTTGTCTTTCCATTGCCTGAAAGTATTTTCTTTCTCCATATGCTATTTGCTGACCAGACCGATTTTCCCTGTCGTGTAAAAGTTTTGCTTCCGGGACAACCCCTATTTTAAAACCATGGTAAATTACCCGTTGACAGTAGTTAATATCTTCTCCATAGTGAAAAAAGATAGGGTCAAAACCTCCAACTTTTTCTATACATTCCCTTGACAACAGCCATCCCGCGGCATTAACATAGGGAACCTGGTACACTTGCATCCTCGTTTTATTTAGTACATAATCTGAAAAGAAATCCTTATTACAGGTGTAATTTAAATAATGAGAAAATTGTTGATCTAATCTACTCCCTCTTCCATTTAAATGAATTGGACTTAAGATCCCGAAATGGTCTGTTTTATTATGAACTTCAACTAATTTTTCAATGGTGTCTTTTTCAAGATAAGCATCCTGATTTAATAAAAACACATAATCAGCACCTTGTTTTAAGGCATAAGACATCCCTAAATTATTGGCTTGCCCAAAGCCCAAGTTTTTGGATTGTTGTAATAAATTTACTCCAGGATAGTTTGATTTAATGAAATTTACTGTATCATCTTTAGAGTTGTTGTCAACCACAACAACAGCGTAAGGCTTTGTACTTTCCAAGCATTTAGAAAGCCAAGGCATGGCGTTGTAGGTTGCTATGATGATGTACAAATTCAATGCGACAATATTTTTAATTTCATTTTTACTTTTCTATATATTTTTGGTATGCTATTATATTTAAAAAATAATTTAACAATGGGATTGTATCTTTTTAGCAGATCCTTTTTCTTTTTAACATTTAAATACCAAAAGTAATCTTTGTAAATAATTTTATCATATTTCACATAATCATGATCATCATTCCCTCTGTTTGCATTAGTAGCCTGTTGCTTGTGCAACCGAAATTTTACCAATTCTTTTTCTAAAATTGCTATTTTATATTTTTTTAAGATTCGATAGTAAAATTCATAATCTAAATTTTGTTTTAAATCTTCCCTAAAATAACCTATTTTTTTAACCAACTTTTTATTGAATAAAACCGCTGATGGTTCTCCTACTTTGTTTTTAGGATCTTCCAAAAACAAATTCGATTTAAAGAGGTTCTTGTCTAAATATTGTATCCCATCTATTAAAGTCAAACTTAGGTCTTCCTGCAAATTGCCATAGCCTTTTATCCATTTTTTAGTTTCTTCGGTTAAATGCGATTCTTCTATGATAAATTCTCTTTTGCTTGCTACCAAGCCTATTGCTTTATCATGTTCTAAAACATTTACCATTTCTTCAATACAATTTGGTTTTAAAACATCGTCCTGAAACAAAAACTTGATATATTCTCCTTTGGCCTGCTCGATACAATTGTTCCAGTTTGCACCAATTCCGTTAGGTACATGATTGTATATCTGTATTGGTATTTGCGTTTTTTCTTTAAACTTTTCAATTAATTGTAAAGTTGTATCTTTTGAAGCATCATCTGAAATCACTATTTCTAAATTAGCATAACTTTGATTTATAGCTGATTCCATCGCCTCAACAATAAATTGTTCGCCATTAAAAATTGGGATACAGATAGAAACTAAAGGATACATTATTAATAATTATTTGAGTAAAGATGACATACTTTCATACAATTGGGGGCATATTTTTTCAGGCGTAAAATTAGCAAATAATTCCTGTGCCATTAAACCGTCTTCATTTAGTTTACTCGGATTGTTATAATAATACATTATTTTTTCTCCCATAGCCTCAATATCCAAATAAGGTACCACAAAACCACCACCTTTTTTTATAACTTCAGCGGTGCCCGATGCTTTTTCAAAACAAATAATGGGCTTTTTTAAATTAGCGGCTTCAATACAAACCAATGGAAATGGATCTTCTCTGGAAGTTAAGAGAAAAACGTCAAAATCTTTATAAAAATTTATAGGATTTGTTTGTTCGCCAACAAAGCTTACAACCTGCTTAAGCCCCAATTTTTCTATATCATCCTCAATAATATATTTATTGTTTAAATTATTGCCAACCCAAACAAAATTAATTTTTGCCTGTGGATAATTTTTATTAATATAGTTAGCTACTTGTATAAAAATATCATCACCTTTTCGCCAATGCGCATTGCCCGAAGCACCAATAGTAAATGTCTTATTATCTTTGCTAACAGCATCTTCATTAACTATCCCATATTCATATATTACATCTATCAAATTTTCATGAACATTGCAATTATCAATTAAGTTATTTTTTACTTGGTATGAAACTGCAATGTATTTATCTACATATTTTCTATAATTGCTAAAATCTGGAGCAACCGTTTTTATAATGGTATTCAATTCATGAATATGGACGAGTAATTTTGAACTTTGACAATACTTTTTAATTTTAACCGCAATAGCTATAGTAGCTACAGTATTTGCATAAATTAAATTATAGTTATTTGAAGCAATGTTTTTAAAAAAAAGTTTTTCTTTTTGTTTTTGTTTAATTCCTAATTTAGAAAAAATCTTTTTTGCAATTATCTCTGAAAATCTTAATGGTTTATGAATTTCTGAAAAAATAAATGTATTTGTACACTCTTTTTCAAAATCACCGGCTATTGCCCCGTTTTTAATTAACAACACATCAAATTGAATATTTTTAATATTATTATTTAGCCATTTTATAAAATGCAACAATATTAAGGGTGCGCCTGTTCTTGAGGCTTCGTGAGATATGAAAAGGATTTTTTTCAATTAGATAATTTTAATTAATAACTTGTAATATGATTTAAGAAACGTAACTTTAATAAATTGCAACTTATTATTTCTTTTGTACAATCTACCTAATACATTATAGGTATTTGAATGTTTTTTAAAAATTGATTTTTTGTATTTTTTTTCTTTAAAAAATTGATTTGAAATAATTTTATTAAACTGAATATGCTGTAAATAAGCACTTACTAATCCATTGTCGCTTTCATGAAAACTACCATGAATACCACCCTCGTGAATTCTATAAACCCCCATTACATCTTTTAAGACGATGCCTTTTTTATTGGAATTGTGCATTATTAGCAATATTAGACCAAGATCTCCAAATGGCACCTTGTAGAACCATGAAGGTATTTCCCCTAACAACTCTCTTCTAAAAACAATTGAACAGGTAGCGGTTCTATTGCTTAAAATATAATCTTCTATGGAATAAACAGTATCCTCTTTTACCCCTGGAATTATACTATCTTTTTCCCGATCAAAAGTATTTAGCTGGGCAACATTATGAAAACAAATCCCAAACTCCTCATTCCCCTCCAAAAAATCAATTTGTTTTTGCAATTTTAAGGGGTCTGTCCAATAATCATCACCTTCGCAAAGCGCAATGTATTTGCCGCGGGCATTATATAGATTATAAAGAAAATTAAAGCGCCCAGTAGAATTGCCATTTATTTTAATATTGTTTTCACGGTGATGTAAAAATAAACGTATTTTGTCGGGGTATTTCTCAGCATATTCAATGCATATTTCTCTTGTCCCATCTGTGCTCTCATCTTCCCCTAATAATATTTCAAATTGAAAATTAGTCTCTTGCATGAGCATACTATCTAGACATTCTTTTATATAATTTAAATGTTGATAAGTAACTACACTTATTGAGATCAAAGGCCTTTCACAAATAGCATTATTATATTGAACAACTATTTTCTTTTGATATATCTCTAAAAAATCATCAAATATCATTTATATAGGTTTTGCTGGAATGCCAATATAGGTTTTGCCCTTTTCACAATTCTTATTTACAAAAGCCATCGATCCAATAATAACATTGTCTTCTAAAGTTATACCGTATTGTAAAACTGCGTGTGTACCTATAAAACAATTATTACCAATTTTAGCTCCGCCAATAGCATCCATTTCATCGTTTAAATTATTTGTCATCACTCTTGGGCATAGATAGCAATTATTCCCAATTTGAACACCTCTAGCTAAAATTGATTCATAACGTAATGTGACATTATTCCCAACAACGCAACTTCCAGAGCTTGATACTTTTGAATCAATGAAACAATCCTCTCCAATAATAGTATCTTGTCTCAATTCTACATAACTTTTAACAATAGTGTTTTTTCCTATTTTTACACCTTTATTAAAAATACAATAATGTTCAACAACGACATTATCCGCAATTTCTACACCTTCATCTATTACACAAAAATGGCCAATGGAAACATTTTTACCAATTTTAGCTTTCTCTGAAATAAAACTTGTTTTCATATTTATTTATTTTTAAAAGGTGTAGGAACACCCTTTGATTTTTGTTCATGATTTTTTGTCAAGAGCACTTTTGCAGGTACTCCAATCAATGTCAAATCCTCCTCCTTAAAATTTTTATTCACCAATGCACCTGCTCCAACAATAGTGTTTTTCGGCAATTTAATATTTGAAGATATTATACAGCCACTTCCCAAGAAAGACCTTTCACCAATGTTCGTGTTTCCTGCTAAAATCACATTATTTGCCAAATGAACTTTTTTTCCTATTTGGGTTCCGTGACCTATTCTTGCTCCCGGGGCAATTACCGTACTTTCACCTATGTTAGTGTTTTCGTTAAAAGATCCTCTAACCAATACTGATTGAGCACCAACTGTACAATTGTCTTCTATCAAAACACCTCCCAATTGTGGTTGTCGAATTCTTTCTCCTACTTCATCCCAGATCCAAGCCATTCCAGTTGCACCAATTATGCATCCAGGTTCAATAATTGTGTTTTTTCCAATAAAAACATTATCATTAATAACTGTGTGACTTTTAATAATAGAATTATCATCTATCTTACATTTTCCAAGAACTACAAAAGTATCTATTTGAACATTTTTTCCCAAGATTGCCTTCTTATGAATTTTTGCAGTTTCACTAATTATTCCCGTCGGTTTTTCTCTGTAATAATAATCCAATAATTTGTAGTAAATATTTTGGGGACTTTCTTCAATAATTATTAAAGAATTGCTTTGGTCTGTCTTAATTTCTAATGTAGTTAGAATAATAGAATTTTTGATTTGTAATGATAAACTATCCTCTTCTAAAAAGTAAAAACCATTCGGTTCAGGATAAAAGATTGAACATATCTTATAATTTTCTTTTAGATTTCCTATTAGCTTGTAAGAAATTTTCTTTAAAGCTAAAAATTTTATTATTTCTTGAAATGAAATTTTCATAAACCCAATATTTTAAAATTAAAAGTTTTTAGAAACGTTATTTATTATTGTACAAATAAGTGAAAGTTCATCATTCCGCAAATCAAATAAAATTGGCAAACATAAAACTTGAGATACTACAATATCCGATACCGGCATCGTCTTATGACTAACATAGTCTAAAGTATTAAGTCCCGGGTAAAAATAACGTCTTGGGAAAATATCTTGTTCATTTAAAGCCTTTTCTGCTTTTAGCAACTGTTTTTCATTTTGAAAAACAACAGGATAATAACTGTGATTCCAATTTGTGTTTTCTCTAATTTTAATAGCTTTAAGTTTAAAAAAATCCAAATGTTCATTATAAAAATCAACTACTTTTTTTCTTTCAACTAATATCATTTCCATATAAGGTAATACCGCCAATCCCATAGCGGCCTGTAACTCGCTCATTTTTGCATTGATGCCCAAACCCTGAAAGTCCAATGCTCCTTTATGTCCAAAATTATGATGATAGAAAAGTGTATTATTTAATTCCTCTGTATTCGCAAAAAGCGCACCTCCTTCACCGGTATGAAACACCTTGGTGGCATGAAAACTACAGGTACTTACATCGCCATAGTTAAAAACAGATTTCCCTTTATAGGTTACCCCAAAACAGTGGGCAGCATCATATATTACTTTTAGGTGGTACTTTTTTGCAATGGCTTCAATAGCGTCAACTTCACAAGGATTTCCAAAAACATGAGTGGCAAGGATAGCTGAAGTTTCATCTGTTATAGCGGCTTCTATCTTTGTTTCATCTATAGTTAAATAATCCGGGTGAATATCTACAAAAACAGGAGTGCAACCTTCCCATACAATACTGGAAGTGGTAGCTACATAAGAGAAGGGAGTTGTGATGATCTCTCCTTTTAGTTCTAGCGCTTTTATAGCGATTTGTAATGGTAACGTGCCGTTAGTTGTAGCAATTATATTTGGAGCCCCTAAATAGCCGCTCAGTTTCACTTCTAATTCCTTTACCAAAGCCCCTCTATTGGTAATCCAATTATTATCCCAGGCACGTTTTAGAATAGCGTTGTATTCTTCTTGTGGTGGTAAAAAGGTTTTAGTTACGTTAATCACTAATTTATTTTTTTTGGTTTTGCAAAACAAATTGTTTCTTCCGCATGAATAGTATAATGCCCAATAAAAATTTCATAATCTAAATCCAAATTTAATATCCAATTTGGAATGGTCACAAAATCACTCATACTGTGATAAATGGCAATAGCTAATTTCGGTCTAAATTTCCTAATTGTTTCTACTGCGCCTTCTAATGCTAAAGGTTCCGCACCTTCAATGTCCATTTTTATAAAATCAATTTTAGTAACACTATTTAATTTTACAAAATCATCAATTGAAATCGTTGAAGCAGTCCCTGTTTGTCCTTCAAAAGATTGAAATTCGACCTTGCTTCCTGGCCCATTATCTTTAAAATAGATTAATTCACCTGAAGTGTTAGATACAGGATTTGGTATTAACTCTATTTTAGAAGATAAGACAGGATTTAAAGATGTATTAGTATTAAATAATTTAAGATTATCGGGAATAAACTCGAAAGAATAGACCTTACCATTTTCACCAACCTTATTTGCAAAATACAAGGCTGTATCTCCCCAACATCCACCAATATCTAAAACAGTATCGCCACTTTCAGCAGCAACTATACTTTTATCATTAATTTTATAAGTATACTGTTCCATAATAAAATCAGTAGCAATGCCTTTTTCTGTAAAATAAAAACTCACATCAAAGCCAATAGGTTTTAAATCGATTTTTTTTAAAATAAAATGTATAAAATGCGGGTCAATAGTATCATCTGAATTTGCTAAAGATTTAGCAGTTTTTATTGCTTCCCAATATTTTAAATTGTTTCGGGATAATTTTACTTTTTTATATCCTAATACTCTGTAAGCAATTAAACTTACTAAAAGCTCCCTATCAAGTTTGCTAATATTATCCCATATATTTTGAAATTCCTTTAAATAAGGATTCACAAAATTATGTCCTAAAATTAGATATGCTTTATTTTCTGAATTATAACCTATAATTTTTTTGATGATCTTTTTTAATTCATCAATAGCGCCCAAAGGTTTTTTTTCCCCTTTTTTAAAATTAGCATCAATATTTACAGGGAATTCTCCGAACCTATATTCATCGTAATTTTCAACACCGTAATTATTTTTTAATGATTGAAGTATTTTTTTATCTAATGTCTTTTTAAATTTATTCATTATAATTTTGACTTTTATTATTCAAAATGTTTAGGCTTGATCAGATCAAGAAAATATCTATCGTATCATCTTTTATTTTTTCTCAATAATCTTTTCATTAATAATACTTTACATTAATTAACTTTGAGTCCATTAAAAATGGGGTCCATATTTGTTTGTCATGCTCAATTTGTATTGTTATGGCTTTATGAATCTTATAATATACATTTACACCAGAATCTTCTGAAGCCGTGAATGTTATATTATAAATACCCTTTGATAAATAAATATTGTTTAACTGAAAAGAAAAGGTGACTTCCTTCTTGTTTTTAATTATTTTTAAATCTTGTTCATCAGCTAATACCTCTGCAATTGCTCTTTGCTCTTTATCATATATTGCCAAGGAAATATAAGGGGTTTTTGACAAGTTGTTGTTTTTAATGGTAAAATTCAAATTCACGGTATTTCCCCAAGGAATACTATAGAGATTATTTATCTTATTTACATCTTCAATCCAAGCCTTTTTTAATTCCATAGAATTATCTGTGAATACTACCTGCGAATCTTCGTTTGTCATAAATTTATGATAGTATAAATCTATTCCCCTTGACACGTTTTCTCCTTGAAAATTGGCTAACCCATTTTCCATTAAAATAATTTGGCTGCAAATACGCGATACCATAGGCATACTATGTGAAACAAATACAATGGCGGTATTTGGCAAAATGGTATCTATGGTTTTAAAGCATTTGAGCACAAAACCCAAATCCCCAACTGCCAATACCTCATCAATAATCAATACATCAGGTTCCATTTGTGCTGCTACGGCAAAACCCAAACGCACTTTCATCCCAGAGCTGTAATTTTTTACGGGCATATCTATAAACTCCCTTATTTCGGCAAAATCTATAATCGCTTCTACTTTGGCATCAATTTCTTTTTTGGTAAAACCCAAAATGGCGCCATTGTTATAAATATTTTCGCGTCCGCTTAAAATAGGGTTAAAACCGGCACCCAATTCAATTAAAGCCCCAACCCTGCCTTTAATGGTTACCTTGCCTTCATCTGGGTTTATGAGACCGTTTAAAATTTTTAATAAGGTAGATTTTCCTGCACCGTTATGGCCTATCAAGCCTAAACATTCGCCACGGCGTAATTCAAAATTAATGTCTTTTACCGCCCAAAATTCTTCAGGACGCAAGGTACGCTCATTTTTATTGCCTCGTACATTGGCGTAGAGGTCTTTTACCCCATACCATAAACTGGTTTTCAGGTCTTTACAAAACTTTTTTGAAAGATGCTCCACTTTTACCAATACTTCGTTGTCTTCCATTTGTTGTTGAAATGTTTATGCGGTTATAGGTTGTCTTAAATTATTTCTCTTTCATCTTCCCTCTTTCATCTTTCATCAGGCACTCATCCGTTCTACAATGATTGGAATTGAAATTCTATAAAACACCAATCCCACAAAAAACAAGGGAATACAAGCCAACATGATCCATAAATAATAGATCAAATATTCAGGGGATTGCCCTACTGCAAAGTCTCTGGCCGTTAAAATTATTGGTGTCAGGGGATTGGCTTCCATCAGCGTTTTCATGAGTCCTTCTTTTGGGATTGCGTAAACAACAGGGGTTACATACATTAAGAAACCTAGGCTCATACTTATTATTTTTGCAATATCATTATACAGCATTCCTATGGGAGTGATAAATAAGCCTATTGTGGTCCCAAAAAATATGGCACCTAAAAACGCTAAAGGAAACAGTAAAAGGGAATTATGATACCCTACCCCATATATTCCCAGAAACACGAATAGCAAAACTATTTTTATGGCACTGTTAAACAACAATTTATAAACGCCCGAAACCAGCAATGCTTCTTTAGGAAAATTAATTTTAGAAAGTATTCCTCCTGCACCTTTGGTATTGCTCATAGGCGAATTGATAGATTCTGTGATGATAGACCAAAGCAACGTGCCCGAAAACGCGTAAATTGGATAAGGAATTCCTGTATCTGTTAGGGTAATAGTTCCTGTCTTGTTTAAAATAATCCAGACAAATGCAGTGGTTAGCGGGGTAATAAATGCCCAAATAATGCCTAAATACGATTGACGGTATTGTGCTTTAATATCACGAATAGCCAATTGCTTTGCCAAAAAACGGGAGCTTACCATATCGCTGAAGCTTTCTTTTATTAGCTTCACAATATTGCTGTTATTTCCTTTTTGGTATATTTTTGTTTCTAATTGCATTTTTTCAACTAACCTATTTGGTGGGTTCCCGGTCAAATTTATCAAGTTTTAACGTTGGTAAATATATAGTATTGTTTGGGAAAATGGAAATTGTAACAGGTCTTCCTGAGGGATCAAAGATAAGGGATGAGTTGGTTGATTCGTCATGCTGAACCTGATTCAGCATCTTTTGCTGTTGAACGAGAACAATGTTGAGAGGGATTTTTCATGAGATCCTGAAATCGAAGATTCGCGAACTCCTAAAAACAATAAAAATAGTGAGTAAACGAGCCTGCCTGTCCGGTAGGCAGGTTCGGGATGACGTGCCGGGAAGTCTTTTTCAATGAATCCTAAAATACCCTTTCTGTGTTTCGACTATAGCCAATGCTTATTAATGATGCGAATTCAAACTATAATTTTAGCAGTTTTAAGCTGCTTACAATTTGTTCTTTATCATAAAAAGAATTTTTTGAACCGCTTGTTCCGGCGATTCATTCACGGTGTCAATCTCTATAAAAGGATTTATGGGCGTTTCATAAGGGGAACTAATTCCTGTAAAATTTTTAAGCTCACCACACCGCGCTTTTTTATACAGGCCTTTCACATCGCGTTGCTCGCAGACCTCCAAGGGGGTATTTACAAATACTTCCATATAGTTTTCTTTACCCACAATCTCTTTAATTTGTTCGCGCATATCAATATAAGGAGAAATAAAAGCGGCGATCACCACCGTGCCTGCATCAATAAATAATTTGGCAACCTCGGCGGTACGGCGTAAATTCTCATTGCGATCGGCTTCAGAAAAAGTCAGGGCTTTGTTCAGGCCCCTTCTCAAATTATCGCCATCCAGCGAATAGGTATGAATTTTTTGTTCGTGCAGTTTTTTTTCAAGAAGGTTGGCGATGGTTGACTTCCCTGAGCCCGACAAGCCTGTAAACCAAATTAAAAATGAACGGTGCTGATTCATTTTTTCCCGGTCGTTCCTGGTGATCGTATATTCTTGTTTTTTGTTTAGGTTTGTCATTTTTCAATCTGCAATTTAAAATAATTTAAATTTTCTTACTATAAAACAAGGATTTAACAGCTGCGATTTATTGTATTAAACTCCTTATCAGCATCAATCTGCATCACTTTTAAACCAATGGCATTGCAAATCGCGTGGTCGCCTACCGTATCCACTTGGAAATAGGGATTTTCCTTCCCACACAGAATTGCCCACCAACGGTTAAGTTCGTGGCTAAGCGTGCCTGTACCTACCTTCAGAGACGGTATTGTTTGCTTATGTTTTCTACTTTTAAGATTGTGCTCATTAAATTAGTTTGGGGTAGAGGGTCGTTAATTTGAATTTTATGGTTTTGGTAAATCTAAGTGTAAATTAAAAATAAAGCCACAAATGCATGAATAATTTTTAATTTAGAAATTAGAAGTACGAAGTTAAAAATATAAAGTTGGAAGATTTTTTTGATTTCATTTGGCCCCGATGCCTAGGGGTGGAATTTGGAACTGAAACAGTAAACGGTAAATTCTACCTAAAGGGGCAAACTTGCATCAGTCCATCACACAATTTCTCAATCTTTCCCTCATTCGGCAAACCGGGATATTTTTCAAACAAATTTTCAATTTCTTTCATCTCCATTTTTCTATCCAGAAATTCAGCCTGGTAAAAAGGAACCTCCACCGATTCCAGGTAATCCCGATATTTAATTCCATCACCAAAAATTTTATCGGAGAATTCCACCCATATACTGGGAATTTCATAAGCATGTGAAACTATTACTCCGTGCAAAGAGGAGGAAATTGTTTTTTCACAACTCATTATTTCCCGGGTAACCTCTTCCACATCCAGTGTCATAAGGTCAATTACCAGGATTTCAGCTTCGTTTTTATAATTTTCTGAAACCAATTTACAATCGTGGTAATGCGGAATGATCCCTAATTTGTATTTTTTCTCAACTTCCGGATGATACTGTTTTGGCAACAGCAATGCAGGATCCCCATAAACTTCGGGGCATTCATAACTGAGATCCAGTAAAAATTTTCTGGTTTGGGGTCCGCGAACCGCGCGAAAATCTGCTTTTATGATTTGTTGTTCCTTATCAATAATCCCACTTCCCCACACAATACTATCTTCTGAAGCGTGATGTATTATGCTGCCTATAGTGACATAATTTGTTTTATCCCATTTATACCAGGGTTGCTTTTTTGGATGTACCCACTTAACTTCCTTCCCAGAAATTTTCTCCACCAGATATTTGGAAAGCAAATCCCCATAATTCTCCTTCTTCCTAAAGATAAATTTTATCTCGCTCCAGTAAAATAAAGGAATTTTTTTATATTGAGACATTCTTAGAAGTACGAAGTTAGAAGTACGAAGTTAGAAGTTTTTTTTGGAATTTGAAATCCGTTTCTTTAAGGGATTCATTAAATCGGTCCCGAAGCTTCTGGGGGCGTTAATTTTTTGTTCTGGAATTCTTCCCCCTCGTCTCCATGTCCCCTTCGTGATCCTTTGTGCATTTGTGTCTTTGTGTCTTTGTGGCAATTAAGACAATGTATATAGTGAGCAATCTTTGCCATTAAGGCTCTAGGACTCAAAGTTGCTCTAAAGAATCATTTGACTTTTAACAAACTTTTAAAACAGAAGATTTATCACTAAAAATTGAACTAAGAACGCTGAACCTTGAATTGAAAACAGAAAATGAAGTATAAAGGCTATTTCGGCGACTAATTATTATCACTCTTGTTAACTTTAATTTAAGTAAAAGGATATATTTGTGTCAATCAAAATACAATTTTCCTATTGAAAAAATTATCCATTCTTATTCCGGCATATAATGAAGAGCAAACCATCACTTCTGTTTTAGAAGTTTTAAAGGATCTTAAACTAGAATATTCGTTGGAAAAAGAGATTATTATTGTAAACGATTTTTCTACAGATGGAACAAAGAAATTAATAGAAGATTTTATAAAATCCAATCCTGAGTTATCTATTAGGCTTCATAACCAGGAATTCAACCAGGGAAAAGGAGCAGCACTTCACAAGGCAATTCAATTGGCAACCGGGGATCTTATTATAATTCAGGATGCTGACCTGGAATATGACCCAAATGAATATAACATTTTGCTAAAGCCAATAATGAAAGGGAAAGCAGATGTTGTTTATGGCTCCAGATTTATGGGGGGAAACCCACATCGGATTTTGTTTTTTTGGCATTCCATAGGAAATAAATTCCTTACCACCTTAAACAATGCTTTCACAAATCTCAACCTGACAGATATGGAAACCTGTTATAAACTTTTTAGAGCAGATATTTTAAAGTCATTTGACCTTAAAGAAAAGAGATTCGGTTTTGAACCCGAAGTAACGGCCAAAATATGCAGAATTCCTAAGATCAGGATTTATGAAGTGGGGATCTCCTATTATGGAAGAACATATTCTGAAGGTAAAAAAATAAACTGGAAAGACGGAATAAGAGCTTTGTGGTGCGTTATAAAATATAATATTATTCAGAGATAAATTTACGGATTATAAAGCCATCTTCAAACCTTAAAAAATCCTCAGCTTCGAATAATTCCATTAATTTTTGTTCTGAAACTAGATAATTTCTCCAGTTGACTTCTTTAAAAAAAACGATCCTTGCTTCACCTTTATACACCTCTTTTTTCAATATCTCAAGTTTTAAATTTTCAGATAATCGTGGCAATAGACGGAAACCCTTTTGAATGTGCAATTCGCTTATTTCAATTCCATTAGAATAAGTTGTAATATCAGAATTATTATCCTTCAGATATTTTACGGTTTGAGATTGAACCCATTGTTTTTTTGTATATCCACTACCATTTAAGTAATGACTCTGATATCTAGGGAAAACAGAAGATGAAAAGCTTAGAAATAGAAAGAGTATCGTACTGTATAGAACCAAGATCTGTCTTTGTTCCTTCAAAATCTGAAGAAACAAGGTGATCAACAAAAGAATAAATGGAAATAATGGGGAAAGCATTCTATTATCCATAGGCGTCCATGCATCATAAAATGAAATAGACATAATTAGAAAAAGTGGATATATCAAAATGAAAAGAAACGAAAGCAACACCACATTTTTATATTTTTCATAAATTGTACTTCGCAAAGGCCGAAGTCGAAACCATAAGCTTCGGAATTGGTTTATATACAAAAGCACCAGACCCAAGAAAAGAACTCTAGCTAAAGTACTTCCTAAAAACCAATAAGCAAAAGTGATAAATAGGTCTAATAATTTAGATAATGGAATAAGATGCATTGCAAATTTTCTTCCTACAGTATTTTCATCAAAAGTGCTTTGATATAAAACCCAGGGAGAAATTACTATTATAAATATTCCCAGGAATAATATAAAATTTCTCAGTCCATAAGCTGGCTTTCCTCTTTGAAGAAATAAAAGAAATAATAAAAAACATCCTATAAATCCGATTCCGGCATATCGGGTTAGAAAAACCAATCCGCAGAAAAATGCAGCGATTAAAAGGTGTTTCAATTTTTCGGCATTTAACCATTTTAAAAAAAAATAAAAACTTAGAAGCAGTAAAACCAAAAATAAACCTTCTGACAGATAATTTATAAAATTATTTGAAACTTGTGAAACTATCAGTAAAACTCCGGAAAAAATTATTAGTTTAAAATTAATTTTTAACTCTCGAAGGACAAGCAAATAAAAAAGAATAAAACAATAGAAAAGACCAACCTGTAGTATAATTCCAGCTTCAAATACCCCGGAATTCGTTATTTTAGAAATTAATGCCAGTAATAGAGAAAATAATGGAGGCCAATGATTGACGATTTGCCCGCTCACATTGGTTACACCATTTCCTGCTTCAATACTTTTGGCAACCTCCAAATAAGCCATGGAATCAGGGCTAAAACCAAGATGATTCGGATGGATAATAATTAACAAAAGTATTGCAGCACTAAATGCCAATAAATGAAAATAAATACCGGATTTGGACAAATTATAAAATAATTTTCAGATTTGAATTAATCCTCCAATATAGAAAGAAGAACTGTTTTTCTAATATTTATTTTACAATATTTACGGAGCTAAACGATATCGAAGTATAAGTCCCATAAAATAATTCCCCTATATTTGAACGAGCCAAAACTAACAACAGATTTGAAAACCAAAAAAATATTTATCCTCCTTCCCGATGGTGTTGGCCTGCGGAATTTTGCTCTCACCTCTTTTGTGGAGATAGGAGAGAAAATGGGCTGGAAAGTGGTGTTCTGGAATCAAACACCTTTCGATCTTACAGTATTAGGTTATAAAGAAATAAAATTAGAAGGAAAACCCAGAGCTTTTACCGATCTTTTGAAACGTACGAAAATTAGTGTGGAACTGGATTGTTTTGAAAAAAAATTTGATGATCAGGTTTACCAATCCTACAAATTTCCTTCTTCCAATAAAAGCATAAAATCTAAAATTAAAAATGCGAGTGTCACTCAACTCACCAAAACCTACCGGGGAGAAAAAGGCCTGCAAAAATTGAGGGAAAAATTAAAAGCTTCAGAAAGAAAATCTATTTTCTACAAGCATTGTAAAGATGTCCTGGAAAGAGAAAAACCCGATTTTGTTTTTTGTACCAATCAGCGGCCGGTAAATGCCATTTCACCGTTAACCGCTGCACAGGATCTGGGAATCCCTACAAGTACTTTTATTTTTTCCTGGGATAATCTGCCAAAGGCCACGATGGTGGTAGAACCTGATTTCTACTTTGTGTGGAGTGAATATATGAAGAAAGAATTACTGAATTATTATTCCTTTATTAATTCAGATAACATTTTTATTACCGGAAGTCCGCAGTTTGAACCTCATTTCAACTTGAAATTAAGAAAGACCAGAGAAGAATTTTTTGAAGAAAACAACCTGGATCTCAACAAAGAATACATCTGCTTTAGCGGGGACGACAAAACCACAAGTCCCGATGATGCCAATTATTTACATGATATAGCTGAGGCAATAGAAATACTTAATAAGGATGGGGAAACTAAATTTAACATTCTTTTCCGGCGTTGTCCGGTAGATTTTTCTGATAGGTATGATACCGTGCTGGAAAAATATAAAAAACTAATAGTTCCGGTAGCTCCCATATGGAAACAAGTTGGCATGAATTGGAATTCTGTCCTTCCAACCCAGGAAGATTTATCCTTACAGGTCAATACTATTTTACATAGCAAAGCTGTGATCAATCTCGGATCTTCCATGGTCTTTGATTTTGCTGTTTTTAATAAACCTTGCATGTTCCTTAACTATGAGGTTGAGCATAAAGTAGATGAAAGCTGGAACCCTAAAAAGGTGTATAATTTTGTGCACTTCAGAAGTATGCCTACCGGAAAGGAGGTGATTTGGTTAAGATCAAAGAAAGAGATTGGATCTAAGCTTAAGGCAGCGCTTGAATATTCTCATAAAATTGTGGAAGAAGCCACAAATTGGTTCGAAAAAATAAATCTTTCCCCAGCGGAAAAAGCTTCTGAAAGGATTTGGGCAGCAATTGATAAAATAGCAGAAAAATGCACTTAGGCTTTCTAACCCCCGAATACCCCCACCCTAAAACCAGCCTAGCGGCAGGGATTGGCACAAGCATCAGGAATATGGTTACTGCTCTGGCAGAAAAAAAGGTTAAAGTCTCCATATTCGTCTATGGCCAGGCAACAGATGAAATTTTTACTGAAGGTGGAATAAAGTTTCATTTGATAAAACAGCGAAATTATAAGTTTCTGGGTTGGTACACGCACCGGAAATTCCTTGAGAAGTACCTCAACAAAGCTATAGTACAGGACAAAATAGATGCCATAGAAGCTCCGGACTGGACGGGGATTACCGCTTTTATGAAACTCAAATGTCCTCTGGCAATTAGATTTCACGGTAGCGATGCTTATTTTTGTCATCTTGAAAACCGACGCCAGAAGAAAAAGAATTTCTGGTTTGAGAAAAAAGCTCTGGCAGATGCAGATCACCTGCTTTCAGTGAGTGAATTCACTGCGGTAAAAACCGCAGCTCTCTTCAGTCTAAAAAAGAATATTGAGGTTATTCCCAATTCGATTGACGTAGAATATTTCTCTCCGCTTAACACGGCTGTTGAGCTAAATACCATCCTCTATTTTGGAAGCATCATCAGGAAAAAAGGTGTTTTGGAACTGGCAGATATCTTTAATCTCATAGTCGCAAAAAAACCCGAGGCCAGGCTTCTCTTTGCCGGAAAAGACGTAAAAGACCACTTCACCGGCAGTTCCACCAAACAATTGATAATTGATAAACTTTCTCCTGTAGCCAAAAAAAACACAGCATGGCTTGGCGTACTGCCATATGAAAAGGTGTTGGCACAAATAGCCTCCGCAAAAGTAATAGTCCTTCCCAGCTTCGCTGAAGCCCTCCCAATGACCTGGCTGGAAGCGATGGCGATGGAAAAAGCCTTGGTAACCTCAGATATCGGTTGGGCAAAAGAAGTGATGATAAATGGTATTACCGGATTTACGGTAAATCCAATTGATCACACTGCCTATGCAGAAAAAATATTATTTCTGCTCAACAACCCGGAAAAGGCAATAAAAATGGGAAAAGCTGCCAGAGAACAGGTCGTTGCAAAGTTTTCTACACGGGTTTTGGTGGAAAGGAATATTGAGTTTTACAAAAAAATATTAAACCGTTTTGTCTTATAAAAAAATTGCTGGAAAAGACTACATTCGTATTTAGCAGTTGAAAAAAATCAATTAAGCTAAAAAAGAATGATATTTTTACTAAATAGGATATGAAATTTATTCCTGGATTAAATGGAATAAGGGCAATCGCTGTTCTTATGGTAATTGTCAGTCACAGATTCCCCGGAAACCTTTTATTCAATTTACCTTTGGGATCTTTTGGAGTGGATATTTTCTTTGTTTTGAGTGGGTTTTTAATTTCCAGAATATTATTTCGGCAACTCAAAGAATTCAATTCAGCAGGAATATACAGATCCAGGCTTATCTTGAATTTCATTCTCCGCAGAATGTTAAGAATTTTCCCCATTTACTATCTCACCTTACTTTTTTTATACTTAACAAAAGGTCTGTTTGGAAATCACTATGAAGAGAATATTCTCTGGTATGTCTTCTATGGAGCAAATTTTTTAAATTATTATGACAATAAATGGTATGGCGCACTTGCACATTTATGGTCCCTTTCCGTAGAGGAGCAGTTTTATTTAATTTGGCCATTCCTATTATTTTATTTCCTAAAAACGAAGATTCTGTTTGTATTGATCTTTTTTATTATTTTCGGAACTTTATATCCATTTTTCATCACTGGCAACAGTGATATACTTACATTGGCGTGTGTAAATGCATTTGGAATAGGAGCATTATTGGCATATTTTGAAATTTTAAATCCTGATTATGAAAAAATATTTCTAACAATCCTAAACTTCTTAATTATTCCTGTATTACTAATAATTATTATAAATTATACCGTTTTTAGTATACCTTATTTTTCAAGGAGATTAGCAATCTCCCTATTCGCAGTAACAATTATTGCTTACTGCAGGTATTATCCTTCAAATAAAATTATTCGCTATATTCTTGTCAATAAATTTTTAAGCTTTATCGGCATGATTAGTTATGGAATTTATTTATATCATAATTTAATTCCAAAATACTGGAGATATGGGTTCTCTAAAATAGGAATTGATATTTCACCTGATTTTTCATACCTGAATTTTTTCTCGCAGACCTCAGCTATTATTCTAATTAGTTATATCTCCTGGATATTAATTGAAAAACCAATTCTAAAATTAAAAAAGTATTTTTAAACATGTAAAATTCAGTCTTTTAAACACATTTCAGATAATTAGAGTCCAATCAAAAGGTACTAAAATAGTTTTCTATTATTCGGAAATTCCAACTTCGCTGAAGCCTTACCCAGACCTGGCTGGAAGCTATGGCGATGGAAAAAGCCCTGGTTACCTCAGATTTGGGCTGGGCAAAGGAAATAATGTTAAACGGCCTCATAGGCTTTACAGTAGGTCCAAAAGATCATCACAGATACCCCGGGAAAGTCCTTCAATTGTTGAACGATCATGTTCTTGCCCTAAAAATGGGAAAAGCAGCCAGGGAGCAGGTGGTTGCTAAGTTTTCAACTGAGGTGGTTGTAGAGAGGAATATTGGGTTTTACAAGAAAATCGTTAAGAGTGAGGGGGCAAAGTTCATTTTTGTTGTGAAAAACAGATTCACCTTAGACTTGCCTTAGGATGGAGTTTGAAAAATACGAATTACGCGAATTAAAACGAATTACGCGGATTTGCAATTTGGAGATTGAGAATATAAAGAACAAAATAAATAAAAAAGTTGTAATTTGTATCGAAAAATCAATTTACTAAAAAATGAGCATGACCTAAAATCGATGTAATTAACCCACTGTTATACAGTAATATGCGAGTAACTTACGACTAATAAAAAACTGTAAATATTCACCTATGGAAAGCATGGAACTTAAAAAGCATTTGATTGATAAAATTAAAAAGTCTGAAAACAACCATCTTCTGGAAGAAGCTTATAGATTGCTTGAGTTGGAAACTCAAGCAATCTATAAGCTGAACGACGAGCAAAAAAGTGCCGTTGCCGAAGCCAGAGAACAAATAAAGAATGGACAGGTTTTAACCGATGAC
>Ga0307487_1000308_pt1 | contig 39588 bp, 30 predicted proteins | sample CBIW12metaG_FD_203665 | JGI IMG/M metagenome (GOLD analysis project Ga0307487, IMG submission 203665) | Sea-ice brine microbial communities from Beaufort Sea near Barrow, Alaska, United States - CBIW 1.2 | ecosystem: Environmental > Aquatic > Marine > Coastal | place: USA: Alaska | collected... | reverse complement strand
GAATCCTATCGAACAAACATGGGCATGGATTAAAAAAAAGCGTAAAGAGTGGCGTTTAGATTGTATTGATACGTTGTTCTTCTTATGGTTCTTTATCTGTGATAGTTGTTAGGTTCGTTGACTATATTTATGATAAGTTTGTGAAATTTAGAATACGGGCTTTTTAAAAGTCTAAGCGCGCGTTATTATAAAAATATGACTTCCTAAGTCGTCAACACTAATAAATTTACCTCAATAATAAGCAGTATAGTCCATGTCAATTTCCGCCCCTTTGGCTCCTGTCCTTGTCCCTTACCATATTGCCATCATTATGGATGGTAATAACCGCTATGGTAAAGCCAATGATCTAGGTAAAGGCGAAGGCCATGTTGCCGGCAAAGATGCTTTGGATCCTATCGTCGAGTATTGTCTTGATGCGGGGATCGAAGTGTTGACTGTATTTGCATTCTCAAGTGAAAACTGGCAACGTCCACCGAGTGAGGTGGCGTTACTCATGCATTTATTAGCTTTGACTATTAATCAGCAGATGCCGCGTATGCAGAAGTACCGTATTCGCCTGCGTTTTATTGGCGACCGCAGCCAACTTACTGCTGATTTGCAAGAACTGATGGCCGATGCCGAAGCTAAAACAGCTCATTTTGACGCAATGTCACTGGTGATTGCCATTAGCTATGGTGGTCAGTGGGATATTGCTCATGCCGCTCAACAACTTGCGCAGCAAGTACAAGATGGGCAGTTACGTGCAGAGGATATCGATAAAAATATGCTTGGGCAGTACGTACAGTTGGCAGACGAGCCAGCGGTAGATATGCTAATACGTACTGGCGGCGAATACCGCCTGTCCAACTTTTTATTGTGGCAATCAGCGTATGCCGAGCTGTTTTTTACCCAAACGCTATGGCCAAACTTCGAAATAGCAGAGCTTAAAGCGATGGTAGCAGAGTTTGGCCAACGTCAGCGCCGCTTTGGCAAGACCAGTGAGCAGATAGAGACACAGATTTCCTAATCATTAGAATAGTAATCACTAAAATAACAATCACTAAAATAATAATCATTAAATTAACAATCATCAAAATAATAGTTGATTTAAATAAGCCGAACTAAGTAGAGTTAACTGGTATCAATGAGCTATTAGCGATTAACTGTTATAATGCATTTTTGATCAGATGTTTCTCATTATTATAAGGCTCGATAAGTATGTGGCAACGGATTAAAACGGCAGTCATCTTAATTATTATCGTTGGTATTGCACTGTTTGCGAGCCAAACACCTATTCTTTTTGCGCCCCTGTTGGCAATTGGCGTTACCATTGCTGCCCATGAATGGACAAAACTGATGCCAAAATGGCGTCTGCCAGCACGCTTTGTGGTATTGGTACTGGCGGTGACCCTAGTTTCACTGATGTTTGAAGTGACTTGGGTGTTTTGGTGGGCAGCGTCACTAGTCATATGGCTAATGGCCCTGTCTTGGGTCGGTAAGTTCCCAACACATACCAATTGGTATGGTAAGCAGCTGGCACTGATGGGTGTGGTGATCCTAACTGCTTCCATCACCGCGATGTTTTACCTATGGCAGCAGTCCGCGTGGTGGCTACTGTATGTATTCTTACTGGTATGGTGTGCCGATAGTGGTGCTTATTTTGTTGGGCGCAAGCTGGGTCGACGCAAGATGGCGCCGAACGTTTCACCTAATAAAAGTATGGAAGGACTGGCGGGCGGGCTTGTTACAGGTTTGCTGGTGGTTATCGCCATTAGCGTCTTTAAGCTACAGTTGACTGGTGTGGCTCTAGTTGCTTTTGTCACTTTATCGGTGCTGACGATTTTGGTATCGGTACTTGGCGATTTATTTGAGTCGATGCTTAAGCGCCGCGCTGGGGTCAAAGATTCAGGCACTTTTTTACCGGGGCATGGTGGAATACTGGATCGTATCGATTCACTGTTGTCTGCGACGCCTATATTTGCACTTGGCTTTTGGGGTCTACAACAGCTGGGTTTGTTGGTCGTCTAAATTTAAACCCTTCTCAGTTTTTAACACGCTTTAGTTTTTTGAAATTTAGGATTTGAAAGTAACTTAGTCTTTTTTATCGTTGCTTATACGCTGTTTTGTCATAGGTATGCTTTTCACTTTATATTGTTTATTTATTCTCTTCATTTTTTGATGATATCTTTCATAAAATTATAGGCATTAATGATTATGATGCAACGCATCGCTGTACTAGGCGCAACCGGCTCTATTGGCGATAGCACGTTGTCGATTTTGGCGGCGCAACCTCATAACTACGAGGTTTACGCCTTATCAGGCTATCAGCGCCTAGATAAGCTGTTTGCGCTCTGTCAGCAATTTGCGCCCCAGCGTGTTTGCGTCCCTATGACCGCCGTCGATGATTTTGCGCAGCGGCTCAGTGATGCAGGTCTGCATATCGATGTAGTAGGCGGCGCGGCAGGTCTAATAGATATTGCCACCGACTCGCAAACAGATACTGTGGTCGCGGCTATTGTCGGCGCGGCAGGCTTGTCGTCCACGTTGGCGGCAGCGCGTGCGGGTAAGCGGATTTTACTTGCCAATAAAGAGGCGCTGGTCATGGCAGGACAGGTAATGATTGAGGCCGTAAAGACCCATCATGCTACTTTGCTACCGATTGATTCTGAACACAATGCTATTTTTCAGTGTTTGCCAGCCTCTATTCAACAGGATAATACTCAGATTCATAACCAGAGACACGGTGTGCGCAAATTATGGTTGACCGCTTCTGGTGGACCATTTTTAAACCAATCTTTTGCCCACATGCAGCAAGCAGGGGTAGCCGAGGCGATTAAGCATCCAAACTGGTCAATGGGGCAAAAGATATCCGTTGATTCTGCAACTATGATGAATAAAGGCTTAGAGCTAATAGAAGCCTGTCATTTATTTGATCTGCCAGAAGATAAGATAAATGTGGTTATTCATCCACAAAGTATCATCCACTCAATGGTAGAATATAGCGATGGCAGCTTTTTAGCGCAGCTTGGCAGCCCAGATATGAAAACCCCCATTGCCCATGCGTTAAGCTACCCTGAGCGTATCGAGAGTGGCTCACAGCCGTTAGACTTGTATGAACTCAGCCATTTAGAATTTATTAAGCCAGATTTACAAAAATTTGCCTGCCTGAGATTGGCACGTCAAGCAATGCAAGCAGGTGCGCAGGCGACTATCGTGCTTAATGCAGCCAATGAAATGGCAGTAGCGGCGTTTTTAGCCGGACAAGTCCGTTTAACGGACATTGCTGATATTAATGAGCAAGCGCTGAGTGAAATACCAGTAGCAAGGTTAAGCACAGCTGCCGATATTGAAGATATTTTAGCCATTGATGCGACAGCCCGACGTTACACCGATGCTATTATTGCAAAAATGGCGTAACCCAATTGAGAGCAATTTAAACGAGAAACAGTGATGACGTTCTTATTAACGCTATTGGCGGCAATTTTTGTTTTAGGTCCTCTGATTGCCTTACACGAGTGGGGTCACTATATCGTGGCGCGGCTGTGCGGCGTTAAAGTGCTGACCTATTCTATCGGTTTTGGTCCCAAGCTTACCGGCTGGACCAGTAAACGTAGCGGTATCGACTATCGTATCTCAATGCTACCGCTTGGTGGTTACGTCAAGATGCTCGATGAGCGTGAAGGTGAAGTGGCTAAGGATGAACTGCACTTGGCCTTTAATCGCCAGCATCCGCTGAAGAAAATAGCGATCGTTGCTGCCGGTCCTATCATGAACTTTATTATCGCTATTGGGCTGTTTTGGGTCTTGTTTATGACCCCATCCGAGCAGCTTGCGACTAACATTGGACAGGTATTACCAGATACACCCGCAGCGATGGCACAGTTACCGGTTGGTGATAAGGTAGTCGCCATTGATAGTCATGACGTTCAGACTTGGGAAGAGATTAACTACCGCCTCGCTGGACGCATGGGTGAGACGGAGAATGTCAGTGTCACTTTGCAGTCGCCTTCGTCCTCTGCTGAAAATATAAAAACTTATCAAGCGCCCGTCACCAGCTTTATGCAAGGCGATGCGCAAGGTAAGGATCCCATAAGCAGCTTTGGTATGTTGCCGTGGCAGCCGCAAATTACACCTGTCGTTGGTGATTTGTCAGCCGATGGTGCTGCTCTCCGTCAAGGTCTACAAATCGGCGATCGTATCACGGCCATTGATGACACCCCAGTGACCGATTGGATTAGCGCCACTCGAATCATTCGTGACAGCCCCGAGGTTTTACTGAATTTTACTGTGCTGAGGGATAATGAGCCTGTACAGCTACAAATTATGCCGCAAGGTAAAAAGGACAATTTGGGTAACGACTATGGGCAAATTGGTGCTATGGTTGCACAAACCGAGATTACCATTCCGGATGCGTATAGAACCACAGTAGTTTATGGTCCTGGTGAAGCCTTGATTAAGTCGTTTGAGAAAACTGAACAACTTGCCGTGATGACCGTCAGCTCGATGGGAAAAATGCTTTCAGGGACGATAGGTCTTGATAATTTATCCGGCCCCATTACTATTGCCAAAGTTGCCAAACAGAGTTTTGATATTAGCTGGGAGATGGTATTATCTACTGCCGCCTTGATCAGCTTGAGTCTTGCGGTACTCAATCTTCTTCCTATTCCGATATTAGATGGCGGTCATATTGTCTATTATCTGATTGAGCTTATCCGTGGTAAGCCATTATCTGAAGGAGTGCAAATAGCAGGGCTAAATATCGGTTTACTCTTGCTGGCAGGTTTCATGGTGTTAGCGATTGGTAATGATATCAGTCGGCTGTTTTGATTGCACGATACCTATCTAACAGAGTAAGATGTGACGCACTAACGTCTGCACGGTGCTAGCGTCTTAATTATGTAAGTAATATGGTGGCATGACTATAGTATGACTACTATACTAATGGTAATTTTTAGTTTATTTTATGATACGTTTTATATAAAGTGTCCTGAGTCTCCCGTGATTGAGTTAAAGACTTCTCACCAATTGGGCTGGACAACCAGTACTTTTTACCTTAACTTAAGCAAGTTTTTTATTGACGGATAGTGTTTATGCGTACGCCTTTATTTATGAGCGCGGCTGGGTTGCCATTAGTGGTAGCGATGATGAGTGTGTCGGCACAGGCCGCAGACTTTGTGGTAACCGATATCGGCTTTACTGGTCTACAACGCCTAACTGCGGATAGTCTTTATCCGGTCTTGCCTGTTTCGGTAGGTGATACGGTTACTGATAGCAATCTGGCGGCCAGTATTAAAGCATTATATGCCACTGACAATTTTGCTAATATTCAAAGCCGTGTTGAAGGCAATCAGTTGCGCTTTGAGGTTGTTGAACGGCCAATTATTGCCGAAGTGAACTTTGATGGCAATAAACTCATCCCTAAAGAAGGGCTTGAGGAAGGGCTAAAAAACGCCGGTTTATCAGTTGGGGATTTGCTTAAGCAGTCGACGCTACAAGGCGTGGCCAATGAGCTACAACAGCAATATATCAGCCAAGGCTATTATAATAGTAATATCGAAGTTGACCAAACGGTACTTGATGGTAACCGTGTCAAATTAGACGTGCGCTTTGTCGAAGGCAAGCCGGCAAAAGTCGTCGATATCAATATTATTGGCAATAAGCATTTTAGCGACTCGCAGATTAAAGATATCTTTGCCGTAAAAGAATCATCATGGACACGTCTGTTGTCTAAGTCTGATCGTTATGCCAAAGAAAAATTGGCCGCCAGTTTAGAGAACTTAAAAGCGCTATACCAAAATGATGGTTACGTGCGTTTTGCGGTTGATAATGCTGTACTGAATATCAGTGAAGATAAGCGCAGTGTCTTTATTGAAATTAGCCTCAGTGAAGGCGAGCAATATCAATTCGGCGAAGTTAATTTCTTAGGTAAGCCGACTTTTGAAACCAGTGAATTGAAAGAGCTGGTCACTTTTGATGCGAAAGAAAAATACTCACAAGCTAAGCTTGATGCCACGACCGCAGCGCTCAAAAGCCGTTATGGAAACGAAGGCTATTACTTAGCTCAAGTTCGTCCAGTACCGCGCATTAACGATGATACTAAAGTGGTTAATGTTGATTACTATATTGATCCTGCGCGACCTATCTATGTGCGCCGTATTAACTTCAATGGTAACTTACGTACTCAAGACGAAGTGCTACGCCGTGAGATGCGTCAATTAGAAGGCGCGCTTGCTTCTAGTGAGAAGATTCAACTTTCACGCACACGTTTGATGCGTACCGGTTTCTTTAAAGGCGTCAACGTTGATGTCAAGCCCGTACCCAACCAGCCTGATCAAGTCGATATCAATTATACCGTTGAAGAGCAACCCTCTGGTAGCTCAACGATTGCTGCTGGTTACTCACAAAGTGGCGGTGTTACGTTCCAATTGGATCTGACTCAAAACAACTTTATGGGCACGGGTGACCGGGTCAAAGCGGCGTTATCTCGCTCAGAGACTCGCGATTCTTATAGCTTGGGTTATACAGATCCGTACTTCACTGAAAACGGGGTGTCACAAGGTGTTAGTGCTTATTATCGTGAGACTAAGTACGACGACAGAAACGTTAGTAACTATGTGACTGACTCCTACGGTGGTACGCTGAACTACAGCTATCCGGTTGATGAGACTAAGCGCGTCAGTGCTGGTCTAAATATTGACCAGACCTCAGTTCGTGGTGGTAGTCGGCTTGGGGTATCCAACGTTCAGCAGATTATCGATGACGGCGGCTCGTTTGAAAAGTTTAATGATGATGAAGGAAATCCTTTAGGTCGTACTGGCTTCAAAAACGATTATAATACCTATAACCTACTATTTGGCTGGGATTATAGTACTTTAGACCGTCCAGTATTCCCGACCAAAGGTATGAGCCATACCGTTGATGCGACCATCGGTCTTGGTGATACCAGTTATCAGAAGCTAATATATAGTGGTAACCTGTATTATCCTATCTACAAAGATTGGGTTGCACGCGGCTATGGCAAGCTTGGCTATGGCAATGACTTACCCTTCTATGAGAACTTTTATGCTGGTGGTTATGGTTCGGTAAGGGGGTATGAGTCTTCTACTCTTGGCCCTAAATCGCAAAGTTATAATGATGCTATTGATGATACGGTAAGATATCAGGATGAAGAAGTGGGTGGTAACGCGCTAGTTAGCTTTGGTACGGAGTTGATTTTACCGATGCCATTTAAAGGAGACTGGGCTGATCAAGTGCGTCCGGTACTGTTTGCTGAAGGCGGTCAGGTATTTGATACTACAGACAAAGAAGACCGTACCTTTATTGATCCAGCAAGTGGTGACGATACTGAGGTACCCTTACTCACGCAAGATAATAAATTGCGCTTTAGTGCCGGAGCTGGTATTACTTGGTATACCCCTATTGGCCCGATCTCATTAAGCTATGCGGTACCGATTGGTGATAAAGAAGGTGATAAAACTGAGAAAGTTCAGTTCCAAATCGGTAGCACGTTCTAAGTTAGATTAATGATTTAGTGTTACTTCGGTTATATTATTTTAATGGGCTACCAAGCTGATGTTTCAGCTTGGTGAGGGTCTTATTCTTATTACTTATATTAATTTTAGCTATGATAACGATTGAGCAACTTCTCTTCCAAATTGAGCAGCGCCAGCCAGTATTGAATAAAGCTGAGTTCAGTCCGGCACAGCTGTGTGTCAGCTTAAACGGTGTTGGTAGCTTAACCGATGCTAATGATATGCAGCTGAGTTTTTTAGCCGATCCTCATTATATATCGAGTCTGGCTAATAGTCAGGCTGGGGCCATACTGGTCACTCAGAGATATCGCGCGCAAGTACCAGAGGCGTCTTTGGCATTGGTGGTGGCAACGCCTTATTTGGCTTATGCCAGTGGCAGTCAGCTATTTGCACGAAGCTCATCTGTGAGCGGTATTCATCCTAGCGCAGTGATTGCTGATAGTGCGGTGATTGGTGAGGATGTGAATATTGGGCCTTTTTGTGTGATTGGTGAGAAGGTACAAATTGGCGCACGCAGCTCTTTGAATTCTCACGTAGTTATCGAAGCGCACACCAATATCGGTACTGACTGCGTCTTAGAGTCACAAGTAGTAATAGGGCATGATTGCAGCCTCGGTACTCATGTTCGGCTGCATGCCGGAGTGAGCATAGGGAGTGAGGGCTTTGGCTTTGCGCCAACGCAGAATCCTAGTCTCAATGGCTGGGAGCGTATTGCCCAGCTTGGCCGTGTGATCATCGGAGACCACGTACGTATTGGTAGCAATACCTGTATCGACCGCGGAGCCATTGAAGATACTGTGATTGGCAACCATGTTATTATCGATAATTTGGTACAAGTGGCGCATAACGTACGTATCGGTGATGGCACCGCTATCGCTGCAAACACGGGTATCGCTGGTAGTACGACTATTGGAAAGCGTTGTATTATTGGCGGGGCTGTCGGTATTACCGGTCATATTGAGATTACAGATGATGTCACTTTATCGGGTATGACCATGGTGACTAAATCGATTAAAACTGCCGGTTCATACTCTTCAGGAACGGCAGCGATGCCAACGGCTAATTGGCGCCGAGCAGCCGTACGCTTTCGTCAACTTGGACGGAACTAGCTCTGTCACAATTAACCTTATTACGATTAGCCCTGTCATGACTAATGCCATGGCAACCGAATAACAAGCACATGAAAGGTATGTTAGTAACAACATAGCATATCTTTATTAAAAGCAAACAACAGTAGCCTATAAACTAATAGTCTATAAAATAGCAAGGAAGCGCCGTTATGAGTAGCATAGATATTGATACTTTAACTGATGAAGACCTCAAATCCTTATCTGAGCAAGGTCTGACGCTGCCGTTAACCTATGATACGCTCAAACATTATTTACCGCATCGCTATCCTTTTATGCTGGTAGATAAAATTACGGCTTGTAAGCCTGGCGAGTGTATTACTGGTATTAAGAATGTCACCATTAACGAAGAGTTCTTTAATGGACACTTCCCTGATGAGCCGATTATGCCCGGGGTATTAATGGTAGAGTCAATGGCACAAGTCTCAGGCGTACTGGGTTTTATTAGTGCGGGACTGACCGCAGAAGATGGTTACTTGTATTTATTTGCAGGCGTTGATAAAGTTCGTTTCAAAAGGCGAGTGATTCCTGGTGACCAACTGATTATCCGAGCAAAAACTGTTATGCAAAGGCATGGTATTTATAAGTTCGATTGTACTGTACACGTCGAGGATGAGCTTGCTGCCAGTGCGCAAGTGATGATTGCTCGTCAAGAGCAGTAAGCGACTGAGAACTACTGTTAATGAGTAACATAGTTTTTATCGTAATAACTGGTGATAAAGGCTAGAGCCAAACATCACTTGGCGTAAAGAACATATATTATTCATATTATTAGTTTAGTTTCACATCAGCAGTTGCTAAACCAATTAATCATAGGTATTTGGTTTTACCATTTACTCGCATTAGATGATACAAAGGCCCGCATTATGAGTCAGATCCATCCCACAGCACTCATCTCACCGTCCGCTACGATTGATGACACCGCTATTATCGGACCCTATTGTATTGTTGGTGATGAGGTATCGATCGGCGCGCATACGATTTTGCATCGGCATGTGGTAGTCACTAAGTTGACCCGTATTGGTCAACACAATCAGTTTTATCAGTTCGCCAGTATCGGTGAAGATTCACAAGATTTGAAATATGCTGGTGAGCGTACCTGGCTTGAAATAGGTGACTATAATACTGTCCGTGAGGCTTGTAGCTTGCACCGCGGAACGGTTCAGGATAAGGGACTGACCAAGATTGGTAGTCATAATCTACTGATGGTAAACACCCATATCGCTCATGATTGCTTGATTGGTGATCACAATGTACTGGCTAATAATGTGGGCATTGCAGGGCATGTCACTATTGGCGATCATACGATTATCGGTGGTAATTCCGGTATTCATCAGTTTTGCCGAGTTGATGACTACAGCCTAGTAGGTGGGGCCAGTTTGATTTTAAAAGATGTGGCTGCCTTTACTATGGTTTCGGGAAATCCAGCAGGTGCGCACGGTCTTAATATAGAAGGGATGCGTCGCAAGGGATGGTCTCAGCCAACTATTGATATGCTACGCCAAGCTTATCGCGTTATTTTTAGATCGGGCCTGACTACTGTCCAAGCGCTTAGTGTTTTACAAGAAGAGCTGTTACCGAAAGAGCCAAAAATACAATTGCTAATTGACTCTCTTGAGCAGAGTAAACGTGGTGTTGTCCGCTAAGAACTACTACCACTTTTCTTATGATATAAGAAAGCATGTCTTATCCTATCAAACCATAATTAATAGTTATGGTTTTTTGTCTTTATGACCACTTGACTTTTTAGGCCGCTTAGCAGAAACTGATTGTCTATAAAATTGTAAACAATTCTTTCTTAATGTTGCTGGGTACGTTACATTGCCTATTTATAAATAGTTTAATACTATCTATAATTTTAAGCTACGAGTATCAGCAACAGTAAAGCAAGTACAAGGAAGGCAAAATGGCTAATAATAAACAAGAACATGCGCAGTGGAGCTCAAGCTTTGGCTTTGTGCTTGCAGCAGTAGGGTCAGCAGTTGGTTTAGGAAATATTTGGAAGTTTCCTTATATGGTCGGGGAAAGTGGTGGTTCAGCTTTTGTTATCGCCTACTTGTTCTGTATTGCATTGGTTGGTTTTCCGGTACTGGTTGCCGAATGGTTAATCGGTCGCCGTGGGCAAAAAAATCCCATTAATACTTTCACAGATGTGGCAGTAAGCGAAGGTAAATCACGCAGCTGGGGAATTGTCGGTGCTACCGGTATTTTAGGCGGTTTCTTAATTCTATCCTTCTATAGTGTCATCGGTGGCTGGGCGCTTAATTATATTACCAAAATCGGTACTGGTAGCTTTGTCGGACAAGACAGTGATACAGTTGGCGCCACCTTTGATGCCATGCTGGCTTCAGCCGGTACGTTAACTATTTGGCACACAGTGTTTATGGCAATAACTGCGCTGATTGTTGGTATTGGTGTGACTCGTGGTATCGAAACCACGGCTAAAGTACTGATGCCATTACTAGGTCTTATTTTATTCGTTATCGTCGGTTATAACGTGGTAAATGGCGGCTTTGGTGAGGCAGTTAATTATTTATTTGCCCCTGATATGAGTAAACTAACGGGTGATGTTATGTTAGCGGCATTAGGCCATGCCTTCTTTACGCTCTCTATTGGTATGGGTATTATGGTTGCTTACGGCTCTTATTTAGGCCGTGAAGTAAACCTACTCAAAACAGCTCGCACGGTGGTGATTTTAGATACGGTCATTGCCCTAGCCGCTGGGTTAGCCATTTTCCCGATTATCTTTAACAATGGTCTTGATCCCGCTGCAGGTCCTGGGCTTATCTTTGTCAGCTTACCAATTGCCTTTGGTAGCATGACTGCTGGTACTATCATCGGTATCTTGTTCTTCTTATTGATTACCTTTGCAGCATTGACGTCATCAATATCCTTACTTGAGCCAACTGTTGAGTTCTTAGAAGAGCGGACACCAATGAGTCGTACCGTATCAACCATTGTTGCTAGTACTGTCATTTGGCTATTAGGTATTGCAGCACTATTATCATTTAATCTATGGTCTGACTTTACTATCATGGGTAACGGTATATTTGATGCGCTAGATAAAATTACCAGTAAGTTCTTATTGCCATTGACAGGTCTTGCGGGGATTATCTTCTTTGCTTGGAAAATGGATCAGCGCACTATCCAACAAGAGCTTGGCTTATCTAATGGGGCTTGGCAGATATGGCAAGTTGTCGCTAAGTTTGTCGCGCCAATCGCTATTATCGTAGTATTTGTTACTACGCTACTGGGTTAAAAGCGCTAAAATTAGGCCAAACTGCTCAAAGTGTTAAATACAAAAAATTGACGTTTACGCGTAATAGAAAAGGGCTTAAGATAATCTTAAGCCCTTTTTGTATTTTGAAAGTTATGAAAGCATTACTATTCTTTAGTGCTAAAGGCCAATTTAAAAATGAGTATTCATTAGCTTAGATTAATCAGAGTAAAGTCATTAACGTAAGTTAAGCTCGGGAACCGTCTGCCCACGCTTGCTATAAAAATCATTAACAAACCCATCAAAGCTATCTTGTTCAATGGCTTCTCTGATACCTATCATCAAACGCTGATAATAGCGTAAGTTATGAATGGTCCCCAGCTGCGCGCCCAGCATCTCTTTGCATTTATTAAGATGATATATATAAGCGCGGCTAAAGTTTTGGCAAGTATAACAATCACATTCTGGGTCTAGCGGACGGTCATCATGACGATATTGGCTATTACGAATGCGTACTATACCAGCGTTATCTAGATTACCAGTGACAAAGTAATGACCATTACGCGCATTACGAGTCGGCATCACGCAGTCGAACATATCTACTCCGCGGCGCACGGCCTCAACGATGTCCTCAGGTTTACCAACACCCATCAGATAGCGCGGCTTATCCGCTGGCATCGCATCTGGAATATAGTCTAAGACATCCATCATCTCGTCTTTAGGTTCACCAACAGACAGACCGCCTATCGCATACCCATCAAAGCCAATCTCGAGCAAGCCTTCAAGCGATTGCTGACGAAGATCAGCATACATACTGCCTTGAATAATGCCAAATAGAGCATTGGTGCTGCCGAGGTTCTGATGTTCATCAAGACAACGCTGTCCCCAGCGCAATGATAACTCTAAAGATTTCTTTGCTTCATCGTGAGTAGCTGGATAAGGTGTGCACTCATCGAACTGCATCACGATATCAGAGTTTAAACTGTACTGAATTTGCATAGACTTTTCGGGTGATAAAAATACCTTTGCGCCATCGATAGGTGATTTAAAATGTACGCCTTCTTCGGTGATTTTACGAGTCGCGCCTAAGCTGAACACCTGAAAGCCACCCGAATCGGTCAGAATTGGCTTATCCCAATGCATAAACTTATGCAGACCACCGAACTTATCAATGACCTCTGTGCCCGGACGCAACCATAAATGAAAAGTATTGCCCAAGATGATATCAGCACCGATGGCTTCAATATCACGTGGGAGCATGCCTTTGACCGTGCCATAAGTGCCAACAGGCATAAAGGCAGGCGTTTGTACCTCGCCATGATTGAGGTGGACCGTACCACGGCGTGCACGCGTTTCACCGCTGGCGGTTTTATGTAGGGTAAATTGCATATGATAGTCACTATTTAAGCTATGAAAATGGCGCTAATTATAGCACTGCTACGTATTTTTTTGGACATGGATATTAGTAGGGTAGTCCAAGTCCATATCAAGAAGGTCTGACTTCGTTCACCCTTTCATCCTATACTTAAAAGACACAGACATACCAGTTGGTTGATTGGTAAAGTAAAAAATTGACTGCCTTATAAGTAAGGTGCTTATTAGATAAAGTAATAAAAGCGCCATTCGAATGGAGAAACAAGTTATGAAGGCCATTACTTATCCACTACTTGGCAGTTTATTGTTGATATAGTCGATTTAATTTAAAAACGATACAGTGCTACTGGGATGAATTTTTTGCAGCCTCTGGCCCGCTTGCGAACAGCACGCCAGAAAAATTTATACCAGTAGCACGTTGCTATACACGACTTTCTTTTATTGTGAACTGGACTATACCAGGATCTGCTATGGCAACCGAAGAACCTAGTTATACGATTTTGGCACAAACTGAAGACTTTGAGCTGCGGCGCTATGATCCACAAATCGTCGCGCAGACATGGGTAACAGGTGACCAAGATGACGCCAGTCGGCAGGGATTTAAAACGTTAGCCGATTATATTTTTGGTAACAATACAGCAGCGAATGGTAGTAGTAGCAAAATCAGTATGACCGCACCCGTGATGATGCAGCCACAAGACGCTAATGAAAGTCGTGCCAATAATAAAGATGACGAGTCACAAAAAATTGCGATGACTGCGCCTGTGACTATGCAACAAGCCAACGGCAAGTGGCGGGTACAATTTGTCATGCCAAGTCGTTATACCATGCAAACGCTGCCCAAACCAAACAATCCAGATATCACGATTACAGAGCTGCCGGTTAAAACTTATGGGGTCATTAAGTTCTCGGGGCTGGCTGGCACTAAAAAGGTTGCAGAAAAGACAGAAACGTTGCGCACTTGGATGCAAAGTCAAAAATTAACCATAACCGGCACTCCTGAGTTAGCGCGTTATAATCCGCCGTGGACACTGCCGTTTATGCGTCGCAATGAAATCATGATCGCTTATCAGAAAAAGTAATGCCTTAGATTATTCAAGCTTGGTTTTTTAATAAATACATTCTATATTCAGAACTAAATAAAACGGATACACCTATGGTTTTGGATAACTGGCAAAAACTTTTCTAGCTTGCTGTGTGACTGCGTCACTCCAGAGGCTTCGAAAATTTCTTCTAGCTATCTTGTATCTTTTTTACAGCGGCTTAGCTATACCAAATCATATCAGTAAAATTAGACCACAAAAAAAGACAGCCTATGCTGTCTTTTTTATCTTATTGCCAACGACTACTAATAAACTTCTATTAAAAACACACTTAGCTGTTTTGCTCACGGATAATGTTGAGCATCCGGCGTAATGGTTCTGCAGCGCCCCATAACAGCTGATCACCAACCGTAAACGCACCTAAGTATTCACCGCCCATATTTAGCTTACGCAAGCGACCAATTGCTACGGTCAATGTGCCAGTGACTGCCACTGGCGTTAAGCGGTTCATGGTCGCCTCTTTATCATTTTCGACCACATCTAACCATTGGTTACCGCTGTTTTTCAGTGCCGCTTCAATTTCTTCTAATGGAATGTCTTTTTTGAGCTTAATGGTTAAGCCTTGTGCGTGACAGCGCATCGCACCGACGCGTACACACATACCATCGATGGCGATGTTGTCTGCTTCTGAATTGCCAAGGATTTTGTTGGTTTCAACACCACCTTTCCATTCTTCGCGTGACTGTTTGTTTTCTAGTTGCGAGTCAATATATGGGATTAAGCTACCGGCTAATGGCACACCAAAGTACTGCTTAGGAAAGTCTGCTGAGCGTTGAGTCTGGGCAATTTTTTTATCAATCTCTAAAATTGCACTGGCAGGATCAGCCAATTCATCTTTTACCGCATCATGTAGCACGCCCATACCACTGATCAGCTCGCGCATATTGTTCGCGCCTGAACCACTGGCGGCTTGATAGGTCATCGCGCTGACCCATTCTATCCAGCCTTTATTGAACAGCTCACCGATGGCCATTAGCATAAGCGATACGGTACAGTTGCCACCGATAAAGTCTTTTTTACCCTTAGCAAGGGCGCTATCAATGACCTTGCGATTGACGGGATCGAGGATAATAATACTATCATCTTCCATTCGTAGTGTGCTCGCTGCATCAATCCAATAGCCGTCCCAGCTGCTATCACGTAATGGCTGATGTACTTTTTGGGTGTAGTCACCACCTTGGCAAGTAATAATCACATCACAATCAGCTAATGCTTTAATATCATGAGCATCTTTTAGTGGGCTTGCGTTAATACCATCAAAACTTGGCGCATCGCCACCTGCATTACTGGTTGAAAAAAACACGGGTGTCATACCGTCGAAATCGTTTTCTTCGCGCATACGTTGTACCAGTACCGATCCTACCATTCCGCGCCAGCCTACCAAGCCTACCGTTAAGTTACTCATGAAACCTCATCCTATTTACAGTAATTTATTGCTTTGCCAACCAATAACAATGCCGTGAATAACCATAAAAAGCAAGGCGTTTTGTTTAATTTTAACTGTTTTTCAAACACTATTAACTATAGCTACTATAACTTTAGGTTATTAACCAAAAGTTTGTTTATCTGGATAAAATAAGTATCGCTGATTTTAAATGCGTGCGCTATCATTATAATGTTTTGATGATAGCTTATGATAACTAAAGGCTAGCAGTAGGCGATTGATGTGTGAAATGCTAAAGTAAGCATTGGCTATCAAAGCAAAGCAATCATAATTTCATCATGACACTTATAATTTCATCATCACACTTGCGATTGGCTATTGGTTTGGCCATCAACTCAATAATAGGTTTATAGACCCTATGGATTTTTCCCTACTATATTATGGCGTACAGCTGCTGGCAGGGCTAATAGCTTTCATAACCTTCTGGGGTTGGCTGCCACTGGATAACTGGTGGGTACGTAGCGTTGATTTCCCGCGTATACAAATTTTGGTACTCGGTATTATTGCCTGGCTTAGTATGTTGCTATTTTGGTCGCAGTGGCAGCTGGGGCAGTGGTTGTTATTTGTCGCCTTAAGCGTGGCATTGGTTTTTCAGCTCAGAATGGTATTGCCTTATACTAAGATATGGAAAAAAGAAGTACAAAAAGCTAAAGCTAAGCCCGAAGGCGAGGCACATCAGCTTAAAATAATGGTTTCAAACGTCCTTACTCCTAATGAGAGGACACAAGATTTGGTTGATCTGGTTAATCAAAGACAGCCTGATATTTTAATTACTCTTGAGAGCGATCAAAAGTGGCAGGATGCGCTTAACCAAGTTGAGCCGGACTATCCTTATACGGTTAAGATACCGCTAGATAATTTATATGGCATGCATCTGTATTCTAAACTTGAGCTGATAGATCCTACAGTTAATTATCTGATGATCGATGATATTCCCTCTATCCACACTCAGCTGCGCTTGCAGAGTGGTCGTATCATTTGGTTATATTGTCTGCACCCGATGCCGCCCAGTCCGACAGAAGCGGATAAGTCGACCACCCGCGACGCTGAGCTTCTGATGGTTGGAAAACATATCAAAGAGCACGATCAAACTGCGATATTGGCAGGAGATCTCAATGATGTGGCATGGTCAAAGACCACTCGGCGCTTTCAACGTATCTCAGGACTGTTAGATCCGCGCATCGGTCGACATTTTATCAATACCTTTCATGTCGATTATCCATTTTTGCGCTGGGCGCTTGACCATCTCTTCCATAGCGCTTGTTTTACCGTTGTCAATATTGAGCGCTTGCCTTCTATTGGCTCTGATCACTTTCCGGTATTAACAACTTTGCAGTATGAGCCAGAAGAAGCCGGTAAGCAGGAACAAAATGCGCCTACACTCGAATCTGAAGATATCAAGGAAACCGAAAATAAAATTGAAGCTGGTAAGAAAGAAGGGGATAAGGTCTCAAAAGAACACACAGAAAACCAATGAAGATAGCGGCAATAATAGTGCCGAAAATGGTGATTAATATATATGGCAAGCTGGCGTAAAACCTGTAAGCAAATGCTTACGTCAATTAAGGTCTTTAGCGTCTAGTCGCCACGTATCGATTGCCATACAATACCGTCATCAACACAAGGATAGTAAGGATACAGTGTTGAGGCAGTAGCAATACAAGCATAGGCCAACCCAATGTCTTATAGGCTACTGTTTACGACTTAGGATAAGTCACCAAGGAAGAGATTATAATAATAACATCATGAAGCTCTATAGCCCCGAACCCATTGCCCTAGGTTCGGGGCTTTTCTTTGTGTGTAAGTTATTGATTTTTAATGGTTTGATATAGTATTTAATAACCTTGGTGCCCAGTAAGGTGCCCAGTAGATTTTGCTTGGGGCTTATTTATAGACAAATTCAATGAATAAAGGTGCTTAAATAATTGGGTTGCTCAAGACAATAGGGACGTAGGGATACTCCAAAACACTGAACGTGCCAGCAACTTAGGAATACTTTTTTATACTTGCACTTTGTTTGCATGGGGTTAAATTGCTGATGACTGCACGCGCTTAGATAATGCTGTTTAAAGTTAAGCGTTTTCCGTGCGTTTTCTTTGCATCTGCTCGCATTCTAACTACACAAAACTATACTTTGTCGCTGCTACTGTTGTTCGTTTACTACCATGTTGGGGTGTCCTAAATTTTACGCTACCCCTTGCCCAGCTTTGGACAGTAGGATAGATAACCCCCATTGGGGTAAATGTCGGCTAGGTGCATAGGATTAAGCTGTGACTGATTGCACGCTCGCGCTTAATCATGTTTAAAGTTAAGCGTTTATCGTGCAAATAACGTGCATTGCTGATTGTGATTGTTTAAATATAGCCAGTTTATAGTTGCGTTTATGATGCGTTTACTTGCTTCATGCCAGCTTATAGCGCGTCTGTGGCTGTTCATATATTGCGATTATTCGCACTAAAAACCACCGTATTAGCTCGCACTTATTCGCACTTACTCGCAAAAGTAGATACCTTTATTAACCGATACTGCTAAAACTTGGTTATGATGGTCGATGTGTGATGTATGAATAATAAATAAGGGCGTGTGATGAATAGAGTTTTCTTAAGTCTTGTTTTGGTAATAGCTCTAACTGGTTGCAGCAGACCTGATAATTTTGCTGAATGTATAGTGGAAGATATGCAAGGCGTTCAAAATCAGCAGGTTTTCGGGGCAATTTATAAATCTTGTCGCACCAAGTTTCCCAAAGCTTTAAGTGAAATCGAAAAAGGCTCTGGGAGAGGACTGTTTTCTTATAAGAATAGAGAGGAGTGTGTTGTCGATAATGCTAAGGACACAACCTTTCCAAGAGCTGCAATGAGCGTGGCTGTCGCTTGCGCTTGTCTTTATGACGAACCAAAGTGGCAGGGGCAAAAGTGTAGCTAAATGAGCGTCAGATGTTTGTTACTGAGTGCAACTATCAGCCTACTAGCTATAAATAAAGGCAGACGATAAACGCCTACCTTGTAGAGTTATTATGAGGGTTCACCGTGATGATGAACTGTCACACCTACCAATATTACTTTATACCTAAGAAAACGTGCCTAAACTGCCTAAATAGCTTGTAAGGCTTACCGTGTATAGTATTAAGTTAGTAATGCCCCCGTCCTAAGCGTGCCTAAATTGCCTTTATTGTGCCTAAATAGGTATGGTTTTAGGACGGTTTAGGCAAAAAAGGCAAGGTTAGGCAAATGACTTTAATAAGCAAAACCCCCTAGCTGTAAGGGCTAAGGGGTATTTAGGCAAAAAAGGCACATTTCTAGGTAAGTATCTTTATTTATAAAGCTTTGGATTGACCTCAATAATCTTTTTTCGTCCCTCGTCCGTTTGCCTGATATGTGACTTACTTTCTAAGTTATCCAGCTCACCTTGAAGTATGCGGTTATTCTTACGCATAGGCTTAGGTGCGCCATTATAAATATCAGTACGGTTTAACTTATGAGGGTTTTTACCCCTCGCTTTATCTACTAGCCAGCTACTTAGTTTCTCACTGTCGTTCTGTTCCCCGTTGGGGGTTGCATCAAGATAGCGTAAGCGTTCGGCTGTGGAATACTCAACCAACATAAAAGCGCGTGTTATATCGTCTGTAGTGATTACCTTGCGCCCATCAAAAAAAGCCATTAACGATGCTATGCGACTGGCGTTTTCTGCCATACGTGAGGCATAGGCTTTTAGGTACTCTAATGTCTGCCCCTGTGCTTGACGATTTTCTATATCTTGGGCAAGGTTATTAAAGACTTGTTTTGTGTGGTCGTTTTCCCATTGTATTTTGATGCGCTGGGGCGTGCCTGTACTGTCATTCGGCTGGCTTGCTGGCAATGGGTCAAGTAAGGCATGACAGCGTGACCAGTATTCTATTAAATCAGGATTGTCATACGGATTGTCATTATTGCGCTGCTCGTCATTCCAAACCCTTTTACCGCGTAAGTCCTCAGGGCAAGCGATAAGCGCCCGTGCCAAAAAACCTTGTCCGTTCATTAGTGGGTCGGTCAATGCTGGCTCTAATATCACGCGCTGACCTTGAAGCAGTAGTGTCATGCGAACGTCATAAGCATCGGTGCGCGGTGTGGCGTGGGCTGACTTTTGAGAACGTTGTCTTGATGCCCTGCCATTACTATGCAGCTTTGTAATAGCGCCTAGTGCATTACCTGCAGTATCACCTTTCATAGTGTGACCATTAAAAAATTGTCCTGCTTCATCGGTTGACCATGAAGCGTTACTAATTTCACCATCGACAAACTTATCTAAGATAGGTTCAATCGTTGCATCATCAAAAACGGTTTTGGGGTTGGTAGGCTTTGGCGTATTGCTTAGGTATCCTTTTAATTCAGCACTCTTTAATCCTACCTTGTCATTTTCCCATACTTCTAGGTCTTGCAGATATTGCTCATATTGTTGGCGCTCATGCTCCTCTATTTTAAAGTGAGTTAAACCCATTACTTGCGTTTTACCGCTACCGCTTTCCCCTTCTGTGATTAATATAAGGCTGGCTGGCATGTGACCATGTCCCATAGGTGCATCAATGAAACGTTGCCCCATGTGTGCCAGTGCGCCTAAGACGCATTGACCAGCCATTGCATCAGGTACTTGTGAGTAGTGCGCTACAGCCTTAACAACATTCTTTAGCAGTCCCTTAAACGCATCTATAGGGTAAAGAGTGGCAGTGCTTGGTTCATTGGCTAGTGGTTCAGGTTCGCCCCATGCCAGCACCTCAAGCTCGATAGTGTCCGCATCTGCAATAAGATTGCTTATCAAGTCACCCTCATTCAGTCTGCTAATGATGGCATCTATTGTTATATGGGCAATAGCATTTATACCTGCCAGCCGATTAACAAGCCTGTCCTTGTGTTGGGCTGTGTCCGTAATATGAATAGTTTTGACTTCGCTAAAGTGTCTTAACGTCATATCAAACATATTAGGGTTGAGGCACGCTAAAACAGTGATATTAGGGTCGCTGTTACTCAAATTAGCGTATAACGTGACAGCATCACTTAAACTGGTCACTAGCCACCAGTTACTATCATGGCTCATTGAGCCGATAGCGTAGGCGCTAGCTTGTGTGTTGTCCGATATAGTAGGGAGTTTGTCGCTGTTTGGCTTGTGCGCTGCTATATTTACGGGTTCGCCTCTATTGTTGACCATAATAAGCCCGTAACTGCCTTTAGTATCAGGGAGCTTGCCGCCTTTGCTATTGCCTCCTCTCATGCTAATATCATCATCTAGATAGCGTGTTTTATCAGTGTGATTGGTTGCCAGCCCTAAGTCATCTTGCAAGCTGTCTAACTGACTTAAATCAGCATCTTGAGCGCGTTGCTCGGGTGTTGCATTATCAATATCAGCAATATAACCAATGAAGCCGCCCATGTTGTCTGCATGGGCTTTTTCTTGGCTGTCGGTTTGTGGTGTAGTGGTCATCTATTCCCCCTCGCTTGCGACTGGTTCGGCTTGCGCTCGGCTCTATACTTCTTGTAGTAGCTCTTACGCTTGGCATACTTACGGCTTTGCTTGGGCTGTGGGTAGGTTTTCATTCTGCACCTACCTTGCTGTAACCAGTCATTGCTAGGGGTTTGTTAATGATGTCCAGTTGAGTACGGAGTATGTCCTCCCATGTATTAGTAGCGTCATGTGCCAAACGTGTCATAGACTTAACGGCTTCCCCCTCTATCTTGCCGTAGTAAACAAGCCCTAGTAAATAACCAACATCATTTAAGGCATTGGCTGCACCGTAGATGTCACTAGCAATATGCGATAAATCATGTGACGACATAGTTATGACTATATTGTCGTCTGCTTCGGTCGTGTCTATTACTGTGCGCTGGCTAGTGTGGGTAGTAAACCTTCCGTTGTATAGCGTTGCAATCGCTTGGCGGTTGGCTTCGGTATCGTGGAATAATGACGGCAAGGCATCATTAGGGAACACGCGCCCATCACGATAAAATCCGTGACTATCATCATCACTTCGGATAATCAGCCTTGTGCTGTCCTTATCACTGCCATTAGGGTAAAGCGTGTAGCTGCTATTACCGATAGAAGGACATAGAACGGCATCACCTGCCTTAAATGTGGCTGGCATGTTGTTGTTATTTCTGTTCATAGCGTTTCACCTCCATTTCAGGCATTGATAGCGCGCTGTCCATCTGTTCGCTGGCATCAGTGGCAAACAATGAGTCCCTAAATAATGCGGCTATGACAGCTTGAATAACGCCCTTAGATATTGGGTCATCTGTCTGCACAGCTTGCAATGCCATTGCGTAATGTTCGGTATCAATCGCTAATAAGACTAGGTGCTCGTTGATGCCTTCTAACGTGTCCGCTATCTGCAATAGTTTGTCGTGTGATTGGCTCATAGGGTCACCTCACTGTCGGTATTGTTGGCTGGCTGGTCTATCCAATAAGACTTATATCGTTTGCCGTTTTTCTCCATCACTTCATCTTGAATGACTATACCTGCAGCGCGTAGGTCACTAATGCGCTGTAAGAAACAAGTCATTCCGTACTGGTCGTAGGCTTGCATATTTGAAAGCCTTTTACCTGCCAGCATATGATTAAGGATTATTTGGCTATAGGATTGTTTGGTTGGCTGCTTTGAGGTAGTCATGGCTCACACCTCACTAGCTGAATGCTGGCGCTCAAGAAACGCCAATAAATCAGTATTCCTAAACATAGGAACACCGTTTACATCTACTGGTTTGGGGAATTTGCCAACTTTCCACCAGCGCCTTAGCGTTTGGTGGTGAAGTCCGATTAGTTCGGCAGTGGGCTTGATACGTGAATAGCCTTGAGGGTTCAGCGGTGTCGGCTGTTCGTTCGTAGTGGTGGGCTGATTGTTGTTAGTAACGTCTAACATATTCACTTACTCCTAGATAACGTCTGTTAAGGTGTAAGTGAATTATGAGAGATTGAAGGTATAACTAATTCAAAGTTGAAAAATCAAAGTTAAAGTTAGTTTTTTTTATTGTCCTTTATCAAGCTTTCAAAATGGCTTAAAAGCTCTTTGTTGTCGTTAATAAGTGTTCTAAGCCGTGCATCAGGTCTTTTAAAGCCGTGCATATCATCTTTATCAAGCCCTAACTCTTGAGCCATAGCAGTTATAGCTTCACCAACTTGTTTAGCATTTATGTTTAAATTGGTTTTTCTATATTTAGGTAGTTTCTGAGCAAGGATAAAAGCAAGGTAAACCACTATTTTGCTGTCTTGGTTTTTTGGTTGTGTATCGGTACTTTTAACCTCTATAGCTTGTTGCTCTAATTGTGTTCTAAGTTTGTCGTTTTCAGCTTCAAGCTCTGCTATGCGCTCTTTATCGCTTTTAGGCTCGGTTTGGGTTACTGAAGGGTTGCCCATCATAGGGCTAGCTTGTGTGTTTGTTGTCACTGGTAAAACCTGCGCGCCTGTATTGTCAAAAGCTATTACATAACCATTAACATCAACGCTATAGCTGAAATCATACAATTGGTTAAAATCTATATTTAGCTTCTTTACAATGTGACAGTGATTTATATCATCTGTTCTGTAATAAGCTTGATAAAAGCGTCTGTTTTTTTCTTTCTCTCCCTCTAAATAAAGCGCGCTGTGACCTATATCTAAGGTTCTTGTAAGAATGTAATTAGTAGCTATGTCTATCTTTTCCGCCGCGTCATTTATTTCACGAAAGCCATAATTATCATGTTTTTCATAAGCAGTTGTGTACTGCTCATATTTTCTAGCTAATAGCCATTCTGCTACTCTAACTATTGACCAGCACTTTTTATAAGCAATAAAAAGTATAAAATGCCGCATTAATATATATTCAGCATTGGTTATTAAGCTCATAATCACACGCCTTAACTCACACACCTTTAAAAGATAGGTGCAAGGCATGCCAGCCTAGGCGTGTGAAAATGGCTGGCGTTCGGGTAATTAGTCCTAGCCTTGCATAGTTGTTATAGCAGAGTATTAGCCCTGCTTTTGTTCTGCATGCTTAAAGTTTGCATAGATAACATTGTCTATCTTGTTGGCTCGCATGTTGTCGATATAGTCTGCCCATTCATTCATCATCTTGGTTCTTACTTCGATAAACTGAAAGCGGCTGTATGCTCTGCCGTACTTGTTAATCATCTTATGCCCTAGCTGCATTTCAGTAATAAGCTCGTCATAACCTAGGCGCTCCATCTGCATAGTTTTGGCGCTGGCACGAAAACCGTGTGGCGTATGTACGTCTAAATAGGTTTTGCCATCATTACCGTAATGGTTGAGCGCGTAATTAATCCTGCCAGTAGGTAGTATTCCTTTTTTATTTTTTGGACTATGAAATACAAATTCATGGTTGCCTGTTTGCTTATGCTGTTCTTGCAATATAGCAATGGTTTGCGGTGCCAGTGGTATGACCAATTCATCTACCATGTCATTACGCCCTTTGCCTTTCAATGGCTCAAAAGTCCATTGTTTAGCATTGAAGTCTATGTCAGCCCATTTCATAGCGCATATGTCACCTACGCGAGCATAAGTTAAGGCTAATAATTTTAAGGCTGTGATAGTTGAAGGTTGCCTAGGGGTCATTTGGTCAATATCTCTAAGCAGTTGCCCAAACTCACTAGGAGTAGTAATTGCTGGCTTGGGCTTATTGGCTGATGCTTCTAAACTTCTGCTAGGGAAGGCTCTTACTGGGTTGAGCTCTACCAGCCCACGATTGACAGCATGGTCAAAGACATAGTTCAGCACTGTCTTTGCATCTTGTCCTACTTCTATACCGCGTTCCTCTTGCAAGTCTTGGCAGAACGTTAATAGCATAGTCATCTTTAATTGGTCGATAGGTACGTCAGCCAATTTAGCGTTGATATATTTCAGCATTCGGTTATAGGTTTTTAATGTAGATACGCTAGGCTTTTTGCCTACAGCTAATCTACGCTCCAACCATTGCTCAGCGACTTTCTTAAAAGTGTTGTTATAGCTGTTTTCAAGGTTTCTTTGTTGCTGCTCGCGGTGTTCTTTGGGGTCGATACCATCAGCCAATAGAGATAAATTATCGTAATACAGCTCTTTAGCACGTTTCAAACTGACGGCTGGATAGTCACCTATAGATAAGCGTGTTCTCTTAGTTCTTATAATAGGGTGAGTGTAGCGGTGTCTAAACTCTCGCTTGCCACTTGGTCTAATTCTCAATAGCAAACCATCGCAACCAGCTATGTTGATTTCGTAGTCTGCACTCATCAAAGGCTTAGCTTTTATTTGCTTATCATATTCAATAGGTTGCAAGCGTACCTGTTGATGGTCTGCGGATTCGTCTTTAATAGATGGTAGATTATTGGACTGCTTAGCCATTTCGTACTCCTTCCAGTGGGCACCGTGATAGTTGGTGCCCAATATGGTGCCCAGTAATAGAGTGTTTAGACAAGTTCCTAGGCGTTATCATAGGTTATATGATACTGGATTAATCCTTTATTTACAATGGCTTTGAGGGTTTTTATAGAGTATGAGAAGTTACTAGGCGTTATCAATAATATACCCTAGGTTCGGGGCTTTTCTTTGTGTTTAAAATATTGATTTACAGAGATTCTTGTCTACGTATTTATAGTTTGATAGCCCCAGTTGGGCGGCTTCATGTCGATGTAACTTGTAGCCTCAGCAAGGTCTACCTCTTCTTGCGTAATTAAGCTTATTTTAATAGGTACAGCAAATAACCAAGGCATACCGCCAGTACAAAAAAACTTGCCGTCCTGAAAAGACATAATACGAGCCGTAAAATCGTTGTCGATTTGATCACTAATAGCGCGCTCATCACTATCATCATCTACTGCACACCATATTTGTTCATCACCACGGTCTAGCATGGCGCGAGTTAAATGGCTACCTACTAATTTTTTATTCACTTTTATACACCCTAACGGTTAGATGTGACAATAAAAAAGCCCCCTAGTCGGGTCTCTTTGCAGCTCCTATCCTTTAATAACTTGTTGTTTGCGACAGTTTAATCAAAAGGGTAAGAGTAAAGAGTTTCTCTTTTAATTTAGCAAATCGTTGCAATATTATACTTGTGAAGCATGAGATAATTGATGCGGTAATGGTAAAAAACTGCACATGGGTTCAATAATAACCTAATATTCGGTAAAACGAAAGTAATGACTAGTACAAGAATGCAACTTGATACATATAAAAATTTTGAGTTAACTACACTTTCATTTAAAACCTTTAAAATAAAAAAGGGCACATGCGTTTGCATATGCCCTTATTAAATTCTACTTTAAACCAAATTAATGTAGCGAGGTGTATTCGCTATACTATTCAAGCACTTGAATATAAGCGCTGGCACGTAGCTCTTGTAACCAGTCTTCTTTGGCTTGCGGTGCTAAGCGTTGATATAGCGCTTGGCGTGCCATATTGCGGCGATATTGGTCGCTGACGTCATGCTGACGCTTGCCTTCTAGTTTAAGAATATGCCAGCCAAACTGAGTCTTAAAGGGTGCAGAATAGTCGCCGACAGCAGTGTTTTTCATGACCGCCTCAAATGGGCCGATCATATCTTCTTCGCTGACCCAGTCCAGATCACCACCGCGTCCAGCAGAACCTGGATCGTCCGAATAAGTTGCTGCTAGACCGGAAAAACCTGTGCCCTTACGTAGTTGATCATATAAGTCGTTGATCTTTTGCTCAGCAAGCGCGTTTGTTTGTAACTCATCGACCTTAACTAAAATATGGCGAGTGTGCCATTGCGGTATGATCATCGTATCACTGGCTTTTTTATTAGCAAGCTTAATGATGTCAATCCCTTCAGGAGTGACTAACGGCTCGCTAACCGCACCCACATCAAGCTTGGTGATTTCGCTTGATAACTCTGTAGGTAGGGCGGCGGCTTTATGAAAGCCCATATCGCCACCTTGTAGCGGAATGGGATAGCTGCCTTGGGTAGCGGCAACGGCAGCAGCAACATCGACATTTGGGGCGAGTAGGCGATTACGCAATGCTTTTGCAACTTCGAGCGCCTCATCGCGCTGGGCTTGTGATAGGCGGCTATAATCATCCATATAAGGCACGCGCACATGGATGGTTTGATACTCACTTTGGTTCAAGCGCTTGGCTTCAGGCGAGGCTAAAAAGGCATCAATATCTTGTTCGCTAATGCGCACAAGATTGGTAATTTGACGTTGTTGCAACGATTGAATAGCAGAGTCTTCGATCAACTGTGAGCGCAAGGAAGCATAGCTACCAGCTTGGCTCGCATCTAAGCGCTGTTGTAAGGCGGCAAGACTATCAAGCCCTTCAGACTGAGCAATTTGGGTAAGACGCTGATTGATAGCGGCTTCGTCAGGTTTCAGGCCGACCCGGTTGACCAATGACAGTTGGATCTCACGTAAGATCAGCGCATTCAGTATTTCAGACTGTAGCTGAGCTGAATTAGCAATCGGCGCGCCTGCAGCCTGCGCCTGAGCTTGGGTTTGATTGACAGCATCAATCAAATCACTTTTCAGAATGGCGTTATCATTGACTAAGGCGATGATACCATCAGTGCTATTAGCAGGCGTTAAACGGGCGCTGCTATTTTGGCTCATAGCCTTGGCATCCGCTTGTACCGTTGCAGGTTTAACCGTTGCCGCTTGGGCGTTGAGGCTAAGCACAAGGCCTGCGCTCATACCCATAGAAAACAGTACAGCACGGCTAGTCTGACGTAAAGAAAAAAATCTCATTATGTTCCTCATCAATGTCATCGCATCGGATGGTAGTTGGTCAACGGTATCTATTATAAGCTAAATAGTTATAAGTTAAATAAAGTCGTCCGCAATGTTGTCACGTAAGTATTTAGTATTCATGTAGGTTAATGAACAGCTGACTTTATATTTTGATATCTTGTTCGCTAATCTTTCCATGCGGTTTGTACAGGCTCAAAACCCAGAACTTTTTCAGAAAGCAAACGTGTCAAGCGGCTGCTACTGCTGCCAAGACCATTGAGTCTAAGCTCTGCCATAATCGCTTGCGTGGGCTCATTTGTCACATCTAAGTCATTATAATAACTGCGGCCATAAACAGCAAAGCCAAAACAGCAATCTTCATAATCAATACCAACAAGTGCATCGAGCATCTTACTGTTACGGTAATCATATTGGCCTTGTGCCAATACACGCCATTTGTTATTGATTGGAAAAATTGCGGAGGCAGTAAATGCTGATAACGGCAGCTGATTGGTATTTGTGTCACTTTGACGTTTTACAAAGCCGACGTTAAACAAGCTGTTGTCTGTTGGTTGATAGCGCAGCTCAGTGGTGATGAAGTTCAAATCATAACTGTTATCGAGCGCACCGTTAACATCAACCCACACGTTATTATAAGGTTGGACACTGGCGTCCCATACCATTCCTGATGAGGACGTGGTGAAAACAGGCTCTTGATCCACAAGCGTGACACGGCCATCATCGAGATAAAACTGCTCTGCAATGCTACCATCAAAACGTGTCACACCCGTTGCATCGATGTAACGATAGTTAACTCCAGGGGTGAACGCATGCAAATCTTGCAAGCGATCGTGTCCTAAAAACCAACTGTCTGAAAACAGCTGCTCATAGTTGATAGAGGCAATGCGAGTGTTAAAGTTAGGAATGTCATTTTGATCTTTATATGGCGAATAAGTATATTTTATTCGCGGATTAAGCAACTGATAGCCACCTAAGGTATCGTCAAAGGCCCCGAACGGCGATCCGGCTTGGTATAAATGTAAACCGGCATCAATGCTGGCTTGTGGTACAAATACTGAATCGCTGCCATCACCTTCACTGATTGAGTTGGCTGCTAAGCTGTCCTCATCATACGAGGTATATAGATGCTGTAAGCTAAGCTCGGGCTTGATATAACCCCAAGCAGACTCTAGTGGATAAGCAGCGCTTACCTTGTTATAGAGACGTACCCCACTTTTTTCGTCTTCTGAGCCATCGTCAATAGACTTTTTAAAGTAAGCGGAATCACTAACGCCAGTAATGTCAAAATTATTGGTTGATGGTAAACGATAGTTAAGGGTCAGCTGCGGCAGACGAGAGTAGGGCTTGTCTTTATCTTCTAGCGCCTCACCATCACTGTCAAAAGCATTGAGTGTTTGAAAGGTTTCAACTTTCAGCTCGCCATTCACGTAATCGTTGTAGTAATTGAGACGTGCCCGCCGTGGTAAGTTTAATGTACTGTCTGATAAGCCCAATGTATCAAAGTCGTCCAGATACTCTTCATCTGACACGTAGTTGTATGTGGCATCGCCGCTTAAGCGTGGAATGCTGCTTGATGACCATTTATGATCATAAAAAATGGCCTTGCGGTCTTCGTCATCATATTCTTTGTCATTGGGCAAATATGCGCTACTAAAAATACCTTCGCCATAACCGTCGGTTAAATAGCGAAACTCACCTGATAGCATAGGGTTACGATTGCTATAAACGTGAGTATTAATGGTAGCATCATAGTTAGGCGCTAAATCTAAATAGTAAGGAACCTCTACTTCAAGTCCACTATCACTATCAATACTGGCGGTGGGTGTTAAAAACCCACTACTGCGCCGACCATCTATTGGAAAATTAAAATACGGCAGGTAAAGTACAGGCACATCGGCAATACGGAACGTGGTGTTATAGGCTTTACCGCGGCCAGTATCGGTATCTAAATCAATGGTTTTGGCCTCAAGTTGCCATTTACGGTCAGTGGGCGGGCACGTGCTAAACATCACATTGTCTAGCTCATACTGGCTCTCATTAGGACGATTGAGACGTTTGGCATAGCCATGTGCTTGTAGTGGCACGCTAGCAAAGGCCACATTATATGCAGTTGTCTGCCCAGTTTCAGTGCTGTAAGCCAAGCTGTCGGCGACGCCAATCAGGCCGCCTTGAGAGGCCTTTTCGGTAATGGTGGTTTCTTGATTATTTTGCGCATTGCCACGTATTTTTTGCTTTGATTGTGTGTTGCTACTACCGGTGGCTTGGTCGGTGAACATCACTTTGCCTTGCGCACCAGCCACGCCACTTGTTAAATCTAAAACGATTTTATCTGCTTCGATGTGCTGAGTGCCTTGATTGATAATCACGTTACCTGACAGCTCAGCATAGTCGACGTTGTCATAATAGCCATAATCAGACTCTGTGAACAGCGCCGCCTGACTATTGGATGTGGGGTTTAGATTTGTAGTGGTTTGCCCGCTGGCTGCATTGGTTTCGTTAACAGCGCGTTGGTAATTGGGGTTACGCTGAGGGTACACCCATTGGCCTTCACAGCGCTGGCTACTGTCTACCATATGCGGCAGTAAATTCAGATTTGTGCCAAGCTGGCGCACAGGTTGTGGCGTGGTAGGCATGGCTGATGAGGCATCATCAGTGACACTGATTACGGTAGTGTCCGTTTTTTTGGAGGTTGAGGTTTCGGTGTCAGGTGTCAGCTCATAAAATTCTGCTAAGCGCATGAGGCTGTCTTGAATACTCTCGTCACTGACATCTAAGCGACTGCTATCAATCGCCGGATCTGTTGCCATACTTTGGCGTGCGCGCGCGGCGTTGTTATTGTCTTTTTTATTGCTATTATTCAAACTATCGCGAGCGTTAGGATTGACCAATGACTGAACGGCAGTATCGTCGATACTTTTAATACCAGTGTTAGCATCAGTTCTGTCAGTAATTGGGGTAATGGTGTCTGTATTGGGGTCTATTATATTGGTATTAGCGTTAATATCAGGGTCAGTATAGACACTTTCATTAGCGCCCTCATTAGCACTTTGATTAACGCTACTAGTGGCACTATCATCAGAATCAGAATCAGAAATATTGCTGCTGACACTGGTGCTAGCAGTTATAAAGGGCTCAGTCGTTTGTACATCAGCATTTGCTGTGACAGCCGCACTCACAGTCAAGCCTAATGCACCAAATAAAATCAAACGAATGCTTTGGTAAAGCGGAGAATATAACAAGGGCACACCTATGATTGCAGAGCCTATTGGGTCGCGGTATTTAGCTTAATACGGCTAGTTAGCCAGTAATTTTTTAGCCCGAAATGTTATTCGGTTGCGCCATATTATTTAATCTAATCTTATTTAATATTTGGTACTAAATCAAAGCGCAAGAACGTAAAGCAATGGAGCAGCACAATAACTGTGCTTAGTATGTTGTATAGTGATCTATTAATAAACCATTATACGATCACTATACGATAAGATAACTTTGAATATTCGGTCATCTTGCAACTATTGACCACTTATCATAGTCAAAAAAAACCAAATCAGCTACACTATTCACCAAATTTCGTGACGTAGCAAGTCGTTTTTTAGATTCGTGATCAGTGCCAGACATCAAATCATGGTTTCAGCCCTATGGTTTCAGCCCTATTGTATAACAGCCACTTTGAGTCAAAAACCTCACCATTTTAGCAAGTATTTGCCTGATTTATTACTACTTTAGTTATTTACAACTGATATTTAACCTGCGATGCCCTTATATGATAAATAAAGAGATGACAGATAACATGCTTTTGAACCCTGACCTGACTAATATTACTGCTAATACTCGCCAGCAGCAGCTAGAGCACTGGCTACAGCAAGTGTTTGCAAACCAAGATTTTACGCTTAATAGTTTGCCTGGTGATGCGAGTGCGCGCCAATATCATCGTATTCAGTTGTCGGACAGCTCAGATAGTCTAGACAGCAAGGGCGCGGACGCGGCGCGCTATATTGTCATGGATTCTGCTGACGAGCAAGATGCTTTGCAGCAATTTATTAATGTTACCAAGCTGATGTCGCCCGCAATCAAGGTGCCAGAGCTCATTACTCAAGATATAGAGCAAGGATTTTTGGTGTTACAAGATTTCGGTACCCTAGAGTTTGGGCATCTGCTGGTCGATGCTGAGCCTACGCAAGTTAACGACTATTATCAATTGGCGATGCAGACCCTAGTAGCGCTACAAAATGTACCAGTAGAGACCGCAAGAGTACAGCATCGATTGCCAGATTATGATACGGCGCTATTAACTCGCGAAATGGATCTATTTAGTGATTGGTTTATACCTTATATTGGGGTAAGCCTTGATAAGGCGTTATGGGATAATCTAAAAGCTGCGTTGATAGCAGAGATTTTGGGGCAGCCGCAGGTCATCGTTCACCGCGATTATCACAGTCGTAATCTTATGCAAGATCAGGCAGAGCCTTCGCGTTTAGGAGTGATTGACTTTCAAGACGCGGTCATTGGTGCTTATAGTTATGACTTAGTCTCATTAATACGTGATGCTTACGTGGAATGGCCAGAGAGCCAAGTATCGAGCTGGATTCATGACTTCTGGCAATTGCAGCAGCAGGCATGTTTAGCTATTGGCAGTAGCGCAGAACAGCTTGAAAGTGACGTCAATGTCATGGGCGTGCAGCGACATTTAAAAGTATTGGGAATTTTTATTCGCTTATCTGAACGCGATGGCAAAAATCGCTATTTGGCTGATATACCCAAAGTCATGCGTGATTTACTCTTTGAGCTGAATTGGCTTGGCGAGCAGGGCAGTGATGACATAAAAAAAGCGGTAAAACCGTTTAATAGTTGGTTACAGGATCAAGTGTTACCCGCTTATCAGCGTAAGTTTGCGCAGCAGTATGTTTAGCTATATCTGTTTAAAACAGTGTTCTACAGCATCACTAGCTTTCACCCCATTAAACACTTAACTTTATAAAAATAAGGAGCAATCATGGCCGCAATAACGCAAGCAATGATTTTGGCTGCTGGCAAGGGTACGCGTTTGCGTCCATTAACATTAGAGACGCCCAAGCCCTTGGTTAAGGTGGGCGGGCAGCCGTTGATAGTCTGGCATATTAAAGCACTACAAGCGGCGGGAATTACTGATATTACCATTAACGCTTCTTGGCTTGCTGATAAGCTGATGGATGAGCTGATGGATGAGCTGAGTGATGGCTCGCAATATGGTGTTAATCTACATTGGTCGCTAGAAGAAGAGGAGCCGTTAGAGACCGCTGGCGGTATTTTTCAAGCGTTACAAACAGGTAAGCTACAAGATGCGCCTTTTATCTTAGTCAATTCTGATATTTGGACGACGTATGATTTTGCGCAGTTGCAAGATTATTCGCTTGGCGCGGATCAACGAGCGCACTTACTGCTTATTGATAACCCAGAACACAATAATGGCGGTGATTTCGCTATTAATAACGGCTTGGCCAGTGAACAGGCTGTTGGCGATGGGGATAAATATACTTTTGCTGGAGTCAGTGTCATGTCACCACGCTTGGTCGATGGACTGGTGACTGGGCAGCCTGCCGCTCTTGCGCCCTTGCTCAAACAGGCAATGCTAAAGTTTCAAGTAACCGCAGAGGTTATCAAAGACAATTGGATAGATGTGGGTACGCCTGAGCGCTTAAAACAGATAAATGATTTTATTGCCACCAAAGGTACGGGTACTCATCGCGGCGCTTAGAGCTTTGTCTTGTCACTTTTATAATACATTTGAATCTTTATAACAAAAAAACGCAGCCTCACTGCAATATTAGGGCTGCGTTTTTTTATTTATCGATGAGGTAAAGAATGTGAGTTTTAAACCCCCATCGCTAGCTTAATCAATTGCGCAATGATAAAAATAGTCAAAAATCCTGCTAAATATAAGCCAATAAACCATGCCCATTGTGATTGTTTTTTACTAAGCTTTATCATGATTACCTCCTGACTATATTGTTACTGAAATTGATATTAAGGTTGATACTAAAAATAATCCTTAATACATATGCTCATGGTCTGTTTTACCTTTGAAAGTGTAATACGCAAAAGCGGTATAACTCAGAATAATCGGCAGCATAATAACGGCGCCAATCAACATAAAAGATAATGAGGTATCAGCGGCAGCGGCTTCATAAATAGTCATTTGATACGGCACGATATAAGGGAATAGTGCAGAACAAACCCCAATATATCCCATCAAAAATAATGCTACTGTCAACAAGAACGGACGATATTCGCGCTCAGTATTGAGATCTTTACGCATAAAGTAAAATAGCAACAGTACGATAATTGGCATAGGCGCAAGATATATTACTCTAGGAAAACTAAACCAACCTTCGAGTGCCTTGATATCTGAAAAATACATAAATATCGTTACCACCACCATCGCTAAAACTAGGGCAGACAGTATCCAGCTCGATACTTTACGCGCCCAGACTTGTAGCGTGTGTTCGGTCTTGATAATGAGCCATGTCGAGCCAAGCAGGGCATAACCGATAATGAGCGCGACACCGCATACCATAGCGAACGGTGTGACCCAATCAAACGGACCCCCTGAATATAAACGATTGCTGGCCTCCAACCCTTGTACCAATGCTCCCAGCATCACGCCTTGAGAAAAGGCTGCGACCACAGAGCCGATAAAAAAGAAGAAATCCCATACATATCGATGTGCAGAAGCTTTAAAGCGAAACTCAAATGCCACCCCGCGCATGATAAGACCAAACAACATAAAGGTCACGGGCAAATATAAGCCAGTCATAATGATACCGTAAGCGACGGGGAAGGCAGCAAATAACCCACCGCCGCCCAATACTAGCCAAGTTTCATTACCATCCCAAAACGGCGCGATGGAGTTCATCATCCGACTGCGGTTTTTATCAGAGCCCGCGAATGGAAATAAAATGCCGCACCCCAAATCAAAGCCATCGAGTAATACATAAACAAAGACAGATAAGGCAATTAAGCCACCCCAAATTAAGGGTAAATCTAATACATCACCATAGTTAAACATTAGCGTAACCCTCCATCTTCTTTGTCATTGGCTGGCTTATCGATGTCTTCAGCTGAATCCTGTTTCGTTTTATCACTCGCATGACTGTCGCCACTTAACGTGCGTCCTTGACCTTCGGTAACGGAATGCTCATAGAAGTTATCTTCTGCAGGATCTTCGTACGGCTGAGGACCGTGAGCGATCAAACGTAGGATATAGAAGCTACCTGCCCCAAAGACCACGATATACAACACAATGAAGCCAATGAGGGTGGTTGCAACTTGCTGCGCGGCAACCGGTGACATGCTCTCAGCAGTACGAATAACGCCATATACTGTCCAAGGCTGCCGACCGGTTTCGGTAACAAACCAACCCGCAAGTAGAGCGATAAAACCGAGCGGGGTCATCATCATCCACAAGCGGTGAAACCATTTGCTTTCAGGGTCGAATTGTTGCTTTTTAAAGTATTTGTAAAGACTAAACAGACCCACAAGCACCATTAACGTACCAATACCAACCATGACTCGGAATGACCAAAATACAATAGGAACGTACGGTCGATCTTCTGGTGCCCAGTTTTTGAGGCCTTTTACTTCGCCATCTAATGAATGCGTTAGGATTAAACCTGATAGGTAGGGGATTTTGACTTCATAGTGGTTCTTTTGCGCTTCTTGGTCTGGAATGGCGAATAGCACCAGTGGCGCACCACGCTCATTTTCCCAAAGACCTTCCATCGCAGCAACTTTAGCTGGTTGATGCTCTAAGGTATTAAGCCCATGCATATCACCGATAAGCACCTGTGCTGGTGCAACAAATATGGCCATAATCATCGCCATACCCAGCATCACACGACCATGTTTACGGTGTTCGGGATGTTTTTTAGATTGAATATAATAAGCACCGATACCACCGATGACAAAGGCTGTGGTCAAGAACGCCGCCGTTACCATGTGTGCAAAGCGATACGGGAAGGATGGGTTAAAGATAACCTCTAACCAATCGGTTGGATAGAGGAGACCATCAGCGCCAACCATGAAGCCTTGCGGCGTTTGCATAAAGCTATTAGCCGACAAAATCCAAAATGCTGACATTAGCGTACCAACAGCGACAATCGCAGTTGACGCAAAGTGCATACGTTTGCTAACGCGGCCCCAACCAAACAGCATAATACCCAAAAATGAAGCTTCTAAGAAAAACGCGGTTAAGACTTCATAGGCGAGTAGAGGGCCAATGACGTTACCGGCTTTATCGGAGAAAACCGCCCAGTTGGTACCGAACTGATAGGACATAACAACGCCTGATACCACTCCCATTCCGAAGACGACAGCGAATATTTTGACCCAGTGTTTATAGACTTCGGCATAAATTGGTTCACCGGTTTTGAGCCAACGATATTCTAATACAGCTAAAAAGCTGGCAAGACCGATGGTAAAGGCAGGAAATACAATATGCCATGAGATAACAAAAGCGAACTGGATACGCGCGAGCATCAGCGCATCAAGCTGGTCGATCATAAACGTAGCGAACATAAACGGTTACCTTTATCTGTTAGCTGACTGGCGCTGGCTTCCATGATACGCTTAAGTAACTGTCCGTAAATTAGTGGGATCAAGTATTACGGGCAATAGCCAATGGTTGTTTGGTTGCAAATGTTGATTGGCTAAAGACCGTTTAACTAAAAATTATTTAGCCAAAAACTGTTTAGCCGAAGTGAATAATTTATATCCTTATAAATTAAAAATCATTTGTCTGTTAAATCAGAATATCATCATGATTTAACATAAGTATATTATGCGCCACCCTAAGTCAGCGTGCAAGTAACGCATCATTATAGCTGCGTACCTAGCAGTCACTGATTATTGAAAATTGTAAAGAAAAGGGGGTTGAAGAGTAATCGTTCATTATAAAAAAAATAGCGCATTGTTTAATATTAGTTATTAATAGTTATTGCTTATTATCACTGTTGATTATTAGAGACTATAACGTTAAAAACTATAAATCAAAAGACCAAAAAATAAAAATACGGCAACACTGTTAGGTAATGAAATCGCAGCAGAATATATTAAAATCTCGACGAGCTAAATGTCAGGATGATATTGCTATTCTTTGTGAAAAATTCTAGTTATTGCTTTAATTGCTGATGCAAAATACGCCGTAAAGTCAAAATGGTTTGCGGGCTTTCTTGAATGCTGTGACCACCATTAATGATCGTTTCAGAAGCTGAGCCTTCAAGATGCGCGCTGGTATACGGGACGATGCCGTCTGATAAACGTTCGGTAAGCGCTTGGCTGATGTCTTCATTGACCGTAACGGTGGCAACAAGTGGTATGCCTGACAAATCAGAAGTCTTTTCATTGCCATTGGTATTTACCGTATCTCTCATGGATTTGTCAGTCTCTGGTAGGGCTTTAGACAAATCAATTTTTGCCCCATTGGGCTGCATTTGCGCCAGGCCTTTGGTGATGTCTGCATCATTATTGGCAATGATTGAGTGATAAGTAATCCGGTCGTTGATATGAATATTTTTGGTTAATTGAATGAATGATGATTTATCGCTCAATTGGCTGGCACCATTTTGCAGATATAACGCACCCAATGGGTTTTGTGCCAAGTCGCCTTGGGTGGCAATAGTGGCCAAATTATCCGTAACCGTTTTGACCAAACTTATTGGCAAATAGATGACACGGCGAATGGCACGGGTAAACCAGCGGTCTGCATAATCAGTGCCTTGAAATGGCGCGGATAAAAATACGGCGGTGTCGACTTGTGGCAAGGTTTCAAGCTCCAAGCGTTTACCAAGTTCCTCATTGCCAAAGGCTTGCTTAAGCAGGTTATCAACTTGACGTTTGTTACTGTTTGACAGTAAATCTTTGTCTTCTAAGGCATCTAGATTTTTTGCCAAATTATCATCAGACAGCATCATACGCGCAATGACTGCGCCCATACTGTGGCTGATAATGACGCTGTTGTTACTGGCGCGATTTTCTCCACTGGGGTCGGTTTGCTGATACGTTGCCGTCAGTAGCTTTTGAATTTGATAGCGGTTTTCTAGAATAGGCAGATTGGTCGGATAAAAGATTTGCCATACTTGGTAATTATCACGCAGCTTGTCATCATTAAAAATATCATTGGTTAAATTAACCCAAGTCGCAGGGCTGGATGCCAGACCATGCAGCATAATCAACACGCGCTTGTTTGGATCGTACGGTTCTAACATAAATAATTTGGGTAAGCTTGCCTCTTCTTGGCGCGTTAATAGGTTGAGATAACCCACGCCATTCAATTGATTTTCTGCCAGCCATAACCCGTAACCTGCGGAGAAGTTAGCCGCTAGTGGGTAGTCATCCCCCAAAATATTCACGCTTTCGCTGCGGTAGGGATTGTACAGATGAACATCAAGCTGCTTACTGCCCAACACATCGAGCACATTATCACCAGTAGGCTTGACTAAACCTGTCATCAATAAATGCCCAGTAGGGTAGATGCGCGAGCTGGTTTTTCTGTCATCTGTACTGCCGCTGGTGGTCTCCTTACTTAGTCTGCCTGATAGGGTTGAGACCAGTAGCTGGCGGATAGTCGTGGTATAACGGTCATCTAATGAAGCTACCAAGCTAATCCCCAAGCCTGGGCGCTTGCTAATTGAGTTTAAGCCGGACAGACGCAGCTCATAAGTCGATACTAAATCTGCTAATGCAGAGGTTTGTTTTTGCGCGTTTTGTAGGTAGTTGTTCTCGTTCGGAAGATAAATATTGAGGTTGTAGTTATCGACCTGCATTTTCATGACATTGATTTGGTCGGTAGCCTTACCCAGTAACGGCGCACGATTGGCAATCGCTGCTTGGTTACTGCTATCAATTGTCGCCGTCGTTGGTAGGTAGGTGACTTTTGTATTGCCCATTAGCTTGTGTGAGCTGTCAGCAGATTGATACAACTGAGTAATGACATCGTTACTGGCAGCGTTATAAATGTCTTGAGTCTGGATATCAATGTCACTTGGAATACGATTCTTAGCTTGAGATATGATTTTATCTTCATCTGTATTCTCAAAATCATGGTTTAAGCTGTCATAAAACAGGTACGCATAGCTGGACTTAATGGCATTAAATAGCCGACCCTGATAGCCAATCAAACAGCGACTGGTGTTTTTTTGCTGAGTTTCGGCTTCATTATCGGTTAGAGAGGCATTGGCATAATAAGGGTCAAGCGGCGGGCGGGCCAGTGCATTACGGCAATCTTGTGAAGTTGCCAGTTGACGTGCTTTGGCATAATGCAATTCGGCGAAAATCGCTAAGGCTGGCCGATAATTGTCATTTAGCATACTGTCAGTCAGCTGTGCTAAACACAAATCAAATTGCTGCATACAAGCTTGCTCATTAAGACCCGCGGATAACAAAGTTGAGGCGGTATCGCTACTGAGCTTATTGTCGGTGACGATATTGCCACGCTGAGCAGAAATGGTCTTTGCCGAGGCTTGCTTATTCACAGAGACCGTACTACAGGCCGACAGTAGCGTTATCGCTCCTATTAAGGCTATGAATGCGGAGATAAACGTTGGCTTCTTATGAGCGTGGTCCGCTGCGGTAGTAACAAGGCGGGCAGAAGTCATAAAGGGTCTCAGTAAATGATAGTTATGAGTCAGCAATTAGCTTGTTATGCGTGTATAAGAATGAGTGTAGCGTAACTTTTGTTATTACACTATTTTATTTAAAGACTATTGTCTGAAGCTTGTGAATTCAAAACTGCCGTTTAATACTTAATATGTTCATTCCACTGCTCTAGTCGCAAGCACTCACGCCCTAATATAAAAGAAAATAAATACGCTACTATAGTCAGTACCAAATAAAGTAGATACACACATGGTTTCGTATAACTGGCAGAAATTTTTCTAGCTTGCTGTGTGACTGCGTCACTCCAGAGGCTTCGAAAATTTCTACCAGCCATACTGTGTTCGTTTAAAGTGGCTCAACTATAGTCAACGAACCTAACAACTATCACAGATAAAGAACCATAAGAAGAACAACGTATCAATACAATCTAAACGCCACTCTTTACGCTTTTTTTTAATCCATGCCCATGTTTGTTCGATAGGATT
>Ga0307487_1000307_pt1 | contig 39598 bp, 41 predicted proteins | sample CBIW12metaG_FD_203665 | JGI IMG/M metagenome (GOLD analysis project Ga0307487, IMG submission 203665) | Sea-ice brine microbial communities from Beaufort Sea near Barrow, Alaska, United States - CBIW 1.2 | ecosystem: Environmental > Aquatic > Marine > Coastal | place: USA: Alaska | collected... | reverse complement strand
CTCTCAAACTCAGAAACAAGTTCCTTTTTAAAATCCTGAGAATAAAAACGTTTTTTCTTGAGTAATTTGATATTTGCTTTCATGAAAATTGACTTTTATGGTCAACCTATATCAGGGAGGTACACTCTTCTCCCTTCACGCTTCACTCCTCACTCTCCACTATACTCTTTTTCAGTACCAAATCGTCTTGGTAAACGTCAATTCCACCTCGGCCAAAAGATTGGCGATCTTTTCTCCGGAATTGCCATTTCCATAGATCACTGAACTCTTAAAATGATCGGCGGAAATGGCCGATTTAACTGCCCGGTATATTTCTTCCTGATCGTGATTTACATCGGTTACATTTTCGGCACGCATTCTCCGGTGTTGCCGGTTGCCGATATTTATCACCGGGGTGCCTAAATACGAACACTCCCTGATCCCGACACTTGAATTCCCCACCAGGGCTTTCGCGTTTTTAAGCAACCTCAAAAAATCCAGGGGTTCCATATTTTTAAAGAAATGCATGTTCTGGGGTTGTTCTAGTTCCCGGAAAGCCCTGATCCTGTTGGAAGTTCCGTCTGATCCCGCGTCTACGTTGGGCCAGAACCAAAAAGCAGGGTAATTTAATTGGTTTACAGCATTTAAGGTTTCCTGAATATGGGCTTTGGATTCCGTATATTCAGTGGTGACCGGGTGTTGCATAACCACTATATAACCGGATTTCCAGTTTAGTTTTACGCCAACCCCTCCGTATTTTTTTATAGGATCAAAATCCAGTTCGGGATATTCGGTTATTTCCCTTGCCAGATCTATGGAAGGACAGCCCGTATTAATTACGCAGGCCGGGTTTTCGCCCAGTTTAATGACCCGCTCCCTGGCATCTTCACTGGAAACCAGGTGCAGGTCGGCCAACTTCGTATTGGCATGCCGCACCTTTTCGTCGATGCTTCCGGTTACTTCCCCGCCCTGTATATGCACCAGCGGGATATTTTGATAAGCCGCCGCAATGGAAGTGGCGATGGTCTCAAACCTGTCGGCTATAGTGATCACGGCATCGGGTTTCAAATTATATAACACATTGGTGAGTTCCATCACTCCCAATCCGGTAGTCTTGGCCATGGTGGTTGGGTTTTCGCCTTCCAGTACCATAAAAACCTTCGCCGCGATTGGGAAGCCATCTTTTTCGATAAAATCTACCGCATTTCCGTACCTGTCCAAAAGTGCCGAGCCGGCAATGACCAGCTGTAATTCCAGTTTTGGGTGGTTTTGAATGGCGGTTAAAACCGTTTTTATCCGGCTATAGGAGGGGCGTGCGGTAACTACAACACAGATTTTTCGTTGGTTCATTGGAGGATTTTGTGATATAGCTAAAGTATAAAAAAAATATGGAGTACCGTTTGGTGTTTAGCGTTCAGCGTTCAGAGTTTACTGTTTATGGTTAAAGGTGATGAAGTGATGAAGTGATGAAGTGTTTTCTGTTTACCGTTTTCCATTTGTGTTTTTCGTTGGTTACCCCCGGAGTATCGGGGCAAAATTATCTCTTTCTTTCAATTGAAAATTCTTTTGGTTTTTTTAAGATCCAGAAGCGTCGGGACGGGGTCTATTTTCTTTTGTCTTTTTTCTAACTTTGTACTTCTAACTTCTTTTTTAGGCGAGAGAAAAACTGTATATCCGAAAGGTAATTACCTATAAATTAAAGATCATAAATATCAAGGAAATTTTAAAAATGAGTGCTTCCAGGCGAGTTTTACTTGCACAGGAAATTTGGGAATCCGTACCAGAAAATTCCATAGAATTTTCCGATTCAATTAAGAAGGAATTGGACAATAGATTAAAAAGTCATGAATCTAAGGTTATGAAATTTTACACGATTGAAGAAATTAAAAATAAGCTAGCAAAAGCTCATTTCGAAATGACTTGCGGAGTCATTTCGAGCGAGCGATTTTAAATTTGAAACTAGTTTGCTTCAAGGATTAATTTTTATCCGGATTTTTTAGAGTTTAGGGAACAAAGCGACGAGAAATCTCATGTTGTAAAGGAGGAGGTTAAAAGGAGATTGGACTTTATGAAATTGAGATTTCTCAATCGCCCAAAAGCTCATTTCGAAATGACTATGTAAGACGATTAATATTACTTAAATTCAATGATGCTTCATAATTACTTTGTCTATATAGTCACCAATAAGAACAAAACCACCTTGTATGTTGGAATGACTAATAATATTCAGAAGCGAACAGGACAGCATTACTTTGACAGTATTCATTTTAAAAAATCTTTTGCAGGCAAGTACAATTGTTATTTTTTAATTTATTACGAAGCATTTGATATTCCTTCGGAAGCGATAAGAAGGGAAAAACAGATCAAAAAGTACAGGAGAGAAAAGAAAGATGAACTTATTAATTCTTTTAATCCAAACAGAAATTTTTTGAATTGGGATGTGTTTTAATCTCGTCTGTCACTTTGACTTCGAGATTTCTCCAGTAGATTTCTCAATCTAACCCTCATAGACTCAGGATGACAGGGAGAAGAGATTGTTCATTCAAATTTAAAACCCCAAACTACAAACCACGAACAACTTTCTCATAAAACCCAATATTCCTCCTCACAACTACCTCACTTGAAAACTTCCCAACCACCTGCTCCCTGGCTGCTTTTCCCATTTTCAGGGCAAGAACAGGATCGTTCAACAATCGAAGGACTTTTGCAGCATATTTTTGATGGTCTTTTGGATCTACTGCAAATCCTGTAACCCCATCTATCATTACTTCTTTTGCCCAGCCGATATCTGAGGTCACCAATGCTTTTTCCATCGCCATCGCTTCGAGCCAGGTCATGGGGAGGGCTTCGGCGAAGCTGGGAAGGGCAACTACATTTGCGGCGGCTATTTGTGCCAACACCTTTTCATATGGCAGCACGCCCAGCCAAGCAGTGTTTTTTAAGGCTGCAGGAGAAAGTTTATTCAGGACCAATTGTTTGGTGGAACTGCTAGTGATGTGGTCTTTCACGTCCTTTCCTGCAAAGAGAAGCCTGGCTTCCGGGTTTTTTTCGATTATGAGGTTAAAGGTACCTGCCAGTTCCAAAACGCCTTTTTTCCTGATGATGCTTCCAAAGTAGAGGATGGTATTTGGCTCCACAGCTGTGTTGCGCGGACAGAAATACGAGACATCCACCGAATTGGGAATGACCTCAATTTTCTTTTTTAAACCGAAGAGCGCCGCGGTTTTAGCCGCGGTAAATTCACTCACAGAAAGCAGGTGATCTGCTCCTGCCAGGGCTTTTTTCTCAAACCAGAAATTCTTTTTCTTCTGCGGCCGGTTTTCAAGATGGCAGAAATAAGTGTCACTTCCATTCATTCTGATCACCAGCGGACATTTGAGTTTCATAAAAGCGGTGATCCCGGTCCAGTCCGGGGCTTCCATGGCGTCTATTTTGTCCTGAATTATAGCTTTGTTGAGGTAATTCTCAAGGAATTTCCGGTGCAGGTACCAACCCAGGAATTTATATTTTTTCTGTTTTATCAAATGGAATTTTATTCCGCTTTCAGTAAAAATCTCATCTGTTGCCTGTCCGTAGATAAATATGGAGACTTTAATCCCTTTTTCTGCCAGGGCAGTAACCATATTCCTAATGCTGGTGCCAATCCCTGCGGCAGGATTTGTTTTAGGGTGGGGGTATTCTGGAGTGAGAAAGGCTAGATGCATTAAAAATTAATTAATCTTTATAAACGAATAAGGAATATACCAATAACCGTAAAGGCATTAAAACAATAATTGTAAGAGCCGTTGATAACAGATAATGGGCCCCAAAATACAATCCTAAGTTGTAAAAAATGTTTGCACTAAGATAAAAAAGTAGTATTGCAACTAGATAACGAGAAAATTTTTTCAAGTCATGTTTTTTATCAAATAAAAATCTTAGTTGTATACTATAAAGTACAATATAAGCGCTGCCATATACCAGAATAAAAGATATTTCTCTTCCCATATTTAACTTATCAATCAAAAAATACAGTCCTGAAAATGTATAGAGATAACTAATTAAACTTATAAGTCCATATTTAAAAAACAACTTTTTGTTTTTAGCATTGAACATTCGTTTAATTGGAGGCATAGTAAGGGTTTTCAATATTTTTCTGCTAAAATTATAGTCCATGGTAGTGGGGATTCAACAGCAAGAACTTTTCCGAATTTTTTTTGGATTAATTTTATAATCGATTTCTTTGACCAGTGATTTATATGTCCGGGAGTATTGCCTAAGTCCCTAATATATTTAAGTCTGCACACATTTAATAAACGCCATAATGGTTCATTAGGAACTCCAAGAATTAAATATTTTTTGGAAATTCTATTGATTTCTTCTAAAGCAAATTCAGGATAATCTAGATGCTCCAATACTTCAAGAAATAAAACAAGATCTATACTTTTGGTTTCATATTTTAGTTCATAAACACTTTCTTGAAAGATATGTAAATCTGGATTATTTTTTTGTGCAACAGGAACAAGTTTTTCTACAAATTCTGAACCACTTAAATTGGGAACTAATTGCTTAAGTCTCATCGTTGACCTACCCTCCCCAATACCAATTTCGTGAGCGGTATTAGCTTCTTTGGTTAAGGTAATTAATTTAGCTACAGATTTGAAATAATTTTCTACTAGATATTTAGACACAAAATTTGAATTCTCATACTTTCCTGAAAAATCTTCCTCTTCAGGTTTTGCTTTTAATTTTTTATAATCAATTTTATTCAAAATACTTCTTTTTGGTGAGGTATAATATTTTTTCCTGGTTTTCACGAATTCTATTCAGCAGATCTGCTATAAAGGCCAGCGTTATAATAACAACAGCCATACCGCAAAGGGAAAGAGCTATAAAACCAAAGCTTTTATAAGGAGTAATCATTCCGGTATTCATCCAATGAATGAAAACAAACCCACCTATTATAAAAGCAATAAATAATACTAAAAAAGCAATACTTAAAAAAAACTGGAGTGGCCTGTAATCTTTTAAAGATTTGAATATAATTATAGATGTTCTTATTGAATATTGTATCAGGTTGTTCGCTATTCTGGAAATTCTACCATCATAGTATGTAACTTTAATTGGTATTTGAGCCACTCCATATCCTTTATGTAGCAACTCAAGAATTGTTTCATGTGTGTAGGTAAAACTTCCTTGTAAATTTAAGCTAAAAAGGCAATCTTTGGAATAAGCTCTAAAACCACATGAGGCATCTTGAATCTTGGTTTTACTTATAAAACTAACGATCTTACTAATTTGTTTATTTCCCCAATATTTAAGTGTGGGCATTTTATCAGGAGAAGAATTCCAGAATCTATTACCTATACAGAAATCTGCCCGTTTGTTAATTATCGGTCGTATCATTTCACTTATTTGGTTTACATCAAATTGCCCATCTGCATCAATACTAACCAAAATATCAGCTTTTGCTTTAAGAGAATAATTTAATGCTGTTTGAAATGCTTTGCCTACGCCTCTGTTTTGAGAATGGTTAATCACGGTAGCACCCGATAAAATTGCCTCTTTCTCAGTGGCATCTGTACTTCCATCATTAACAACCAATAACTCAACTTTTTTGAATCCATCAAAATGTTTTGGGATAGAATCTAAAACATTTCGAATCGTTTCTTCCTCGTTTAAAGCAGGCATATAAATAATTAAATTTTTAGTCATTTTCCTCAATTCAACATTATAAATGATTACTGAAAATTTTCACATCAAGTCTTAGTTCATTTAACACATAAATAACAGCTATTATTTTGGATAGAAGGACAAACTGGTAATTTTTTAATTTTAAATAATTAAAAAAGAGATAAAATCCTAATAAATATCCAGGTAGCATAGGTAACCAATATCTGCTAAAACCGGTGCCGGCGAAAATTAAACCGAACATGACCAATAGTATTGCAATAAAAAGTTTCCTATAAGGCCCAGCTTTCCATTTCGAAATAAAGCCAATAACGAAACCTAAAATTAAAATAATACTTAGGATCCAGTTTCTATAACCGGTAATTGGTAAGAATAAGGTGATGAAAGCAGGTATTCCATTTACATTGCCTACTTCATAATGTTTAATCAATCCAATTCCTGCTTTTAAGTTATATAATACTTCATTATTTTTAAATCTGGCAAAATAACTCAATCCGGTATCTACTTCTTTTTCTAAATTATATACATATTTAAACCAAAACAGTAGTGGGAGAAGGCTTATTATTGAAAAAATAAAGATCTTTTGTATTGCGAAGTAATTTCTTTTTTGGACCAGATTTTTTAGGTAATTGAAAATAACATATAAAACCATAATTCCAAAAACGGCATAAACATACCTTGTCAGGACAAGGGCTCCTAAAGAAATAAGAATAAAAAATATATCCCGGGATTTAATTAAATCTTGTGATATGTAATAAATAAATACCCAAAAAAAGCAGAATAAAATTGCTTCAGGATAAAGAACCAGACTCCAGACAACAAAATTAGTATTAACTATGGTTAAAAGTATTAATGCCCAAATAACTTCTCTGTTTAGCTTTAGTTTCTTCAAGAATAAAAACAGATATCTCAATCCAATAATTAAAAACAATAGGTTGGTAAGTTTTGCCAGCACAAAACCAAGAACAGGATTAAATTTTGTATAAAAAAGTGCTATTAAAAATGGAAGTGAGGGTGTAATAGTAGAAGGTTTCCCGTGACGTGCATATTCCCCGCGGGACATAATATTTCTTGCAATTTCTGCATAGGTGAGTTCATCACCAGACAATGGTAATAATAATATTCTTAGAGAGGAAATAAAGGTTAAAAATATTAAAACAGAGGCAAACTTGTTTTCATTTATAAAGTTGAAAGTCTTATGTAAAAGTTTAGCCATATATTATTGGGATTGACAATTCGTTTTATTTTATTAAAGAAATTTTTTCCAACTGCTCCCAAATTCTTTGTGAAGCTTCTCCCGCCGGATACTGATTAATTATTTCGAACCAGGTTTTTGCCTTTTTTACTTTTTTCTCTCCCGTTTTAAAGGCCTCTGAAAGTTTGCTCGTAATCTCATCCTTGCTATTTATCCAGAAAACCTCTTTTCCGGTTGGCATACTTCTGAAGTGCACAAAATCATAAACCTTTTGAGGGTTCCAACTTTCATCTTCTTTATGAGCAACATTGTAGTTTAGGTAAAGGCAGGGTTTATTAAAAATGGCGTGATCAAATACCATAGAGGAAGCCAGGTTTACCACGGCTTTGGTATTCAGTATTGTATTGACCTGTAATTCTATATCTTCCTTGGTTGGAAGGACAGAATTCCAATTCCCTCCAACCTGTTCCCATTTTGGAGCTATCGGAACTATGAGATCTTTATATTTTTCCAGCACGGTATCATACCTATCAGAAAAATCTACCGGGCAACGCCGGAAAAGAATTCCAAGGTTGTTCTCTCCACCTTTATTCAGGCTTTCAATTGCCTCGGCCACATCCTGCAAATAATGAACATCATCAGGGCAAGTGGTTTTATCGTCCCCGCTAAAGCAGATGTATTCTTTGTTGAGATCCAGGTTGTTTTCTTCAAAAAATTCTTCCCTGGTTTTTCTTAATTTCAGGTTGAAATGAGGTTCAAATTGCGGACTTCCGGTAATAAAAATATTTTCAGGATTTATATATGGGTAATAATTAATTAATTCCTCCTTCATATATTCACTCCACACAAAGTAAAAATCAGGTTCTGTCACCAAAGTAGCCTTTGGCAGATTGTCCCAGGAAAAAATAAAAGTACTTGTGAGAATTCCCAGATCCTGTGCAGCGGTTAAAGGAGCAATGGCATTTACCGGCCGCTGATTGGTACAAAATATAAAATCGGGTTTTTCTCTTTCCAGGACATCTTTACAATGCTTGTAGAAAACAGATTTTCTTTCTGAAGCTTTTAATTTCCCCCTCAATTTTTGCAGTCCTTTCTCTCCCCGGTAGGTTTTGGTGAGTTGAGTGACTATCGCGTTTTTAATTTTGGATTTTATGCTTTTATTGGAAGAAGGAAATTTGTAGGTCCGGTAAACTTTATCATCAAATTTTTCTTTAAAATAATTCAGTTCCGCACTGATTTTCGCCCTCTTTAAAAGATCCGTATAAGCCTTGGGTTTTCCTTCTAATTTTATTTCTTGATACCCCAAGTCAGTCAGATCAAAAGGCGTCTGGTTCCAGAATACCACTTCCCATCCCATTTGTTCACCTATCTCCACAAAAGAGGTAAAAGCAAAATTCCGCAGGCCAACACCGTCGGGAAGGAGGATGAATATTTTTTTGGTTTTCAAATCGGGGTTTTGTTTTGGCTTGTTCAAATATAGGGAAATTGTTTAGGGTTTAGCGTTTGCCGTTTAGCGTTCAAAGTTCATCGTTTATTCTTCAGGTTAATTACCTATAAACTTTCAACTCTATTTAGGACTCTACATTGGACAAACCATAAACCATAAACCGAAAACGTTTACCTTTCAACAATAGGTCTTTCTCCATCCCTAAACTTTTTATTCTGAAGGTATTCCGTGATCATTCCTTTTTCGAAATTGTCGTAAATTGTTCTGAGGACAGCAGGGGTGAGGTCTTTATTCTTACATATTCTACCGGTTGAGGTTTGGGTTTTCGGAAGGATCTTTCCATTTGAATAAAATTGTAAGATCTTTGGTAACATTTTACCCGCTTTCAAAATGGTTTTATTCCCGATACTGTGGAGGTCATCATTAACTTCAATATCCGGCCTTAACTGATGTAATATAGACCCCTGATCTACTTTTGCGGTGGCAAGATGGATTGTAGCACCCACACATTCCGGTTCGTTGTGATAATAAGGGAACAGGTTGGTGGCCGATCCTTTATAATAAGGGGATAATCCTAAATGCAAATTGATGATCTTGCCTGAATATTTCCCGAGCAACGGCTCCTTAATAATTGAAGTGCCAAACAATACTATGAGATCGGGTGTTATTTTGTCAATAGCATTGTTTACCTCTGCGCTGTTAATATTTCCGTGTGATATTCTTAACTGTGGGATCTCCTTAGGAAATTCTTTATAACCGCCAAAAAAGAGGGATTCACTTTTGCTCCGCGCTTCAAAATGCGCTGAAATAAATGCCCCGTCTTCCTTATTTAATTCTGAAGTATCCTGGATCTTAGCCGATTTAGCTTCAATAACGATCAATTTTAGATCGAGTTGTTTTGAAATTTCAGAGGCAATAAATTTATGCCGCAGGCTATCGCTTGTGAGTAATACTATTTTCATTTTTATACCAATTTCGCAACTGCGATTCCTGAAATAATTTTCCGACTTTTAAAAGTTCGTTTTTTCCCAAAGGCATATCGTTGCAATCAAATCTTGAAAGCATTAAGGAGTCTTCCTTCAGGGATTGATTCATTGCCCGTTCCATGGTGAAACCCAGTTTGAATCCGTGAGCACTTACTTGTTCTTGAATTGCGGAACTGGCTTCCAGTGAGCCGTATGGATAACTTAGGGACATGGCGGGTTTCCCGAATTTCTGACTAAAAAAATCCTGAGACTGTTTTAATTCTTTCTGAAGTTCTTCAGAAGATATGTTCCCTAAAGGAACGTGATTGTGCGAATGAGAACCCAAAGCATCCTGATCATTTAAAACCTGAAGCATCTCCTCATTAAAATATAATTCTGAATTCAGGCTGCTTTCCTCAAAAAGTTGCTCAAACAGGGGGTTGATAAATTCCTGTTGCTGCGGAAGGCTCATTATGAAATTTAGCAAATATTTGAGAAGAGCTGTTTGTTCCTCATCGTAATTATAATGAAATACTGCCAGGGCTTTTTCCCGGGGGGTAAGTTCAAAAAGGGAAATTTTTGAAAGTTCCATGAGGATCTCGCCTGAAGATAACCTGGAGCGAAGTAAATGGATCTTATGCACCAGGGAAACTTTTTTTTCATCAAAATTGGCGGTGTTTATAAAAAAAATGAACGGGATCCCCATAGCATCCAGAATGGGTTTAGCAAGTTCATACTGTTCTTTAAGTCCGTCGTCAAAAGTGATGAGGATATAATTTTCATCAAATTTTTTAGATCTGAATTCAAGCAAATCCTTTTGCGAAATAAAGTTGCCCGCTTTGGAAAGTTCTTCCATTTGCAGCCGAAACTGCTTTGGCGTCAAACCAAAAATACTGGGATGCTTTGCCGTGAAATCCTCGCGTATGTAGTGGTAGTTTGAGACGATTAACATTGGTTGGTGTTTGTTGTTTATGGTTTGTGGTTTGGCGTTAATTCTTATTTTTATTCACCATAGTCTTTGGCAAAGGGGATTGTTTTTCCTTTCTCTAGAAATATAGGGAAGTATTCCCGATCAAACCTTTTCTCTTTTCGTTCAAATATAAGGAAATTGTTCACCGTTTGGAGTTTAGGGTTCGCAGTTTAGCATTTACTGTTTATTATTTTCAGTAGATATTCAGAATAGAAGGATAAAAAAAATCGGCTATCTAATAGTTTTGCATAAACCGTATAAAAAAGGTTCTATTTAATAGAATATTTGATTTTTTATACCCATTTTTGACACGTTTAGCGTTTAGACCTTAACATTAGACAGCGAACCGAAAACAGAAAACTGAAACTCCAAACTAAAAACTATGAACCCCAAACCTATTCCGTTGTTTTACTGGAGCGAGATAAAATTCATCTTTAAGAAGAAGGAGAATTACGGGGATCTGCTTTCTAAATATTTGGTAGAAAAGATCTCGGGGAAAGGGATAAAATGGGTTCATCCAAAAAAGCAAGCCTGGTATAAGTGGGATAAAACAAATTATGTCACTATAGGAAGTGTTATTCACCATGCTTCAAAAGACAGTATTGTATGGGGAAGTGGAATTATTGATAAGGAACAAAATATTATAAAAGCAGATTACAGAGCTGTTCGCGGACCCCAAACCAGAAAATTTTTATTATATCTTGGTTATGAGTGTCCTGAAGTTTATGGGGATCCTGCATTGCTGTTGCCAAAACAGTATCATCCGGAAGTTGAGAAAAAATATAAATTAGGGATCATTCCGCATTATCACGATTTTAAATTTGTTTCAGAAAATTATATGAATGATCCTGAAATCCTGGTGATTGACCTTATGACGCTGGATATAGAAGAAGTGACCCAGGAAATACTGAGTTGTGAAAAAACAATTTCTTCTTCTTTGCACGGAGTTATAGTTTCCCACGCTTATAAAATTCCAAGTCTATGGGTTGAATTCTCTGATAAAATTTTTGGAGATGGAATTAAATATCGGGATTATCTGGAATCGGTGGAGATTCCTTTTTATCAGGCAGAATTCCTGGATAGGAAATTGAACTTGAAAGAAATTGAACGTTTGTTTGAAAAATATCCAGGCTTGCCGGAGGAGGGGAGGGTCGAGAAGTTGTGTGAAGGCTTGATGAGGGTTTGTCCGTTTAGGAATAGTGATCAAGTGATGCTGTAACGGAGTGATGCTGTGACTAAGAGTTTAAATTATGATTTAACCATAGTATCTAAAGGTGAACTAAAATGATATGTAGGTAGGGAAACCTAATTAATCAAATCAACGAATCCAAATCCCGAATTCACAATACCCAATCATAAATAAATATTTTTACTGTTTCGGTGATCAATAATTTATAAATTGCGCATACAAGGAATTTTATGAATAACACAGATCAAAATCAGGAAAAAAACAAACTTCATTACGAAGCGCTGTACGCCAATTATCCCATCAGCAATATTCTTCATTGGATCAATAACCTCGATAAGTTTTTGGATTCTGCAACCACTACTGAAACCAGTTGGTTTGGGTTGTATCAGAATAATTTCAGTGAGAAAATAAAGGGAAAAAAGGTATTGGAGATGGGCTGTGGAGATTGCACCAATGCCGCGGTAATGGCCGCATTGGGAGCAGAGGTTTATGCCAATGACATCGCTTCAGCCAGCGGGGGAATTATAAAAAAGTTAAACGAAAATTATACTTTTAGATATCCCATCATTTTTGTGGAAGGAGATTTTTTGGAGAATAAGCTAACTTCCAAAACTTTCGATTTTGTGGTTGGAAAGGCCTTTTTACACCATTTGACCATCCCGGTTGAAAAATTATTTTTAAAAGAAACCGCCAGACTGCTAAAACCCAATGGGGAAGCACGCTTTTTTGAACCTGCGGTAAACTCTAAGATCCTGGATGAAATTCGCTGGCATATCTCCATTGGGGGCAGACCTTCTAAATTCAATAAAGCTGCTTTTAAAATATGGAAAGAGAATGATCCGCATCCTGACAGAAGTTTTAGCTCCAAACACTGGGGAAAAGCTGGGAAAGAATTTTTTAGGGAGGTGGAAATAATTCCCGTGGGAACCCTGGAAAGATTTAGCCGCATATTTGGCTGGGGTGAAAGAAGAAATAAATTCAAGCGTTGGGCCTTAAAAAATGAAAAGCGGTTACCGGCTGCAATTAACAGGAAATTTACGAGGAGCCAATTGATAGTTTACATTAAGCCGATTGGAAGTGCAATAGTATAACGAAGTAAAAAAATGAGCTAGGAGTCAGCAAACAAGGCTTAAACAATTTAAAAGCGGAAGACCAGCATATTTATCCTTTATTAGTGCTTCAAACTCTTATTCAAGATCCCTTAACATTTAATTCATAAAAGTAAAAAAAACAATATAAAGAATTATTAACAAATTGCTTTATGTGAAAACTTAAAAACAGGGAATTGGTTCCTTTTTCAGTAATTCATTTCTTCTACAAAGAAGGTGATAATACAATCGAACTGAATATTTCGACCCATAATTTGGCACTTGGATCCTATTATATGAATATTTCAATTTCTAGTGGAACAGTTCAAAAAGATAATTTAAGAATGCTGGATCATGCTTATCAATCAATTACTTTTGAAATAAGCAGGGAAAAGGAAGAAACTGTACATTTAACACAATGGAATTCAAATTGGGGCAAACTTTCTTTACAATCCAAAGTAAAATTAACAAATGACTGACTTTAATGCATCCTATATAGGACTTCGACTTGATATTTTAAAATATGTTGTAGGTAAAAATAATGTGGTTTTAGATGTAGGCTGTGCTACTGGAACAAACGGTAGATATTTGTTAGAAAATAAGTTGGCTACAATTGTTTATGGGATTGAATTTCAAAAAGAAATGGCAATTGAAGCTGCTAAAAGTAATACAAGAATTTTTCAAGGAAACATAGAAAATATTGAATTTAGAAAGGTAATACTTACTGAATCACCGCAATTTGATTATATCTTGTTTGGAGATATATTAGAACATTTAATTGATCCCGAAAACGTTTTGAAGGAATTAACTAAGAACCTTAAGCCTGGAGGTAAAGTCATAATATCATTGCCTAATGTCGCGCACATTGAATTGTTTGTACAAGTTTATATCAAGGGAACCTGGCCAAAAAATCCAAGGGGTATTTTTGATCGCACTCATTTACGTTGGTTTACACGAAAAGATGCTTTTTTAATGGTTGAAAATTGCAGTCTTAAAGTCATAAAACATGAACGTAATTTTCGTGCAAGGGATGCAATTGGTTCTACTTTTAATTGGAAATACAAAATGATAAAATGGCTCAATAAGGATTGGGCTACTTTTCAACATATCTTAATCTGTACTAATGAAATATAAGATTTTCATAATTATAGTTAGCTACAACGGAATGAAATGGCTTTCAAAATGTTTAGAAAGCATCAGTCTTTATTCTGTAATCGTAGTAGATAACAATTCCACTGATGGAACTGTTGATTTTATTAAAACAAATTACCCAGATTTAAAACTTCTTGAACAAAATGAAAATTTAGGTTTCGGAAAGGCCAATAATATGGGAATATCACAGGCATTAAGAGAGGGAGCGGATTATGTATTTCTATTAAATCAGGATGCATATTTACAAGAAAACTGTTTGGTAAAACTTCTTCAAGTCCATCAAAAAAACGAAAAATATGGAATTCTAAGTCCGGTACATTTAAATGGAACCGGAACTAGGTTGGATGCTAATTTTTCTCATTATGTAAATTGCTTCGGAAATATTGATTTTTATTCAGACTATGTGCTGCATAAGTCAATAAAGCAAATTTATACTGTACCATTTGTAAACGCCGCCGGCTGGTTAATTTCAAGAAAATGCCTTGAAACTGTAGGTGGATTTGACCCCATGTTTTTTCATTACGGGGAAGATGATAATTATTGCCATCGTTTAAAATATCATGGATTTAAAATTGGGGTAGTACCGGATGCGAAACTTTTACATGACAGGGAAAATCGATCTAGTCAGGAAATAGTATTTGGTGATAAAAAATACTTTCAGGCAATAGAAAGGCAACTGAAATTGAAATATGGGGATGTTAATAAATCTTGGGATTCGGAACTGGATAATTTAATAAGCAAAAGAAAATATGCCTGGTTAAAAACAATAGTAAAAATGGATTTTAAAAGAGCTTCTTTTTTTAGAAAGGAATATTTAATGCTACGACGTTTAAAAACAGAAATATTACTTAGTCGGGAAACAAATAGATTGCCGGGTTTAAATTATTTGAAGTTTAAAGATCAATAATGATTTTTGTTTACTGCTCAAACCTTATGGCCATATCTCTTTGTCTAGTATTATTTGAGCTAAACAAGGTCTTTTTTAATAATTGGAAAAATAATTTAATTTTTTCAAGGGTTAATAAATATAACTAATTATAAACAAAATAGGGGTTACTCTAAAAAAATAATTGAATTGAAAAATTTTGTAAAAAAAATCATCCCAAAAATTATTAAGAAAAAACTATATGCCTATTATTCTAGGGCAATAAGGAAAGATCATTACAGAAATTCTATTGAAAAAGAAAGGCTTATACCGTTATATGAACTTGCAGAAATACACTTAAAGAACCTTAAAGTGCTTCAAATCGCTATGATTTATTAAAAAAACTACCAAAAAAAGGAGTAGTAGCTGAAATAGGTGTGGACAAAGGCGATTTTTCTCAACAAATTTTGATTAATAATCTGCCTGATAAATTGCATTTAATTGATGTTTGGAATTCTGAGAGATATAACCAAAAAAAAAGAGAAGAAGTTGAATTGAAATTTGAGAATGAAATTTTATTACAAAAAGTTGTAATTAATTTGGGATATTCCACAAGTGTAGTAGATGTTTTTGAAGATTCATATTTCGATTGGATTTATATTGACACCAATCATAGTTATGAAACGACCAAAGAAGAGTTAAAATTATATAGTCCAAAAATTAAAAAAGGAGGAATTATAGCTGGTCACGACTATGTAGTTGGTTATTGGAACGGGCTGGTTAAATTTGGCGTTATAGAAGCTGTAAATGAATTTTGTATTTGTAATGAATGGGAACTTGTTTATTTAACAATGGAGAATAGAGATCATAGAAGTTTCGCAATACGAAAAATATGAAAGAATCTTCCTAACCCCCAAAAAGGGAATAATTATTTTTGAAAAATGAGCACAATCTTAAAAGCAGAAAACATAAGTAAACAATATTGCCAGGGAACTTTAGGCTCAGGCACGCTTAGTCACGATCTTAGCTGTTGGTTTGCAAGCCTGCGAGGGAAGGAAGATCCCTATTTACAAGCGGACACGGCAGCCGGCCACGCGATTTGCAATGCCTTTGGTTTAAAAGTGATGCAGACAGATACTGATAATGAGCTTCAAACCAATAAAGCGCAGCTGTTAAATCCTTATTTTATAGTAAGAAAATTTAGATTATTTTAAATTGCAGATTGAAAAATGACAAACCTAAACAAAAAACAAGAATATACAATTACCAGGAGCGACCGGGAAAAAATGAATCAGCACCGTTCATTTTTAATTTGGTTTACTGGCTTGTCAGGCTCAGGGAAGTCAACCATCGCCAACCTTCTTGAAAAAAAACTGCACCAACAAAAAATTCATACCTATTCGCTGGATGGGGATAATTTGAGAAGGGGACTGACCAAAGAACTAACTTTTTCTGAAGCCGATCGGAACGAGAATTTACGCCGTACAGCCGAGGTTGCCAAATTATTTATTGATGCAGGTACGGTGGTGATCGCCGCTTTTATTTCTCCTTATATTGATATGCGCGAACAAATTAAAGAGATTGTGGGTAAAGAAAACTATATAGAAGTATTTGTCAATACCCCCTTGGATGTCTGCGAGCAACGCGATGTGAAAGGCCTGTATAAAAAAGCGCGGTGCGGTGAGCTCAAAAATTTTACAGGAATTAGTTCCCCTTATGAAACGCCCATAAATCCTTTAATAGAGATTGACACAGTGAATGAATCGCCGGAACAAGCGGTTCAAAAAATTCTTTTTATGATAAAGAACAAATTGTAAGCAGCTTAAACTGCTAAAATTATAGTTTGTATTCGCATCATTAATGACCGTTTGCCTTAGTCGAAACACAGAAAGGCTATTTCAGAATTCATTGAAAAAGACTTCCCGGCACGTCATTCCGAACCTGCCTACCGGACAGTCAGACTCGTTTTCTCACTATTTCTATTGTTTTTAGGAGTTCGTGAATCTTCAATTTCAGGATCTCAAGAAAAATCCCTCTCAACATTGTTCTGGTTCAAAAGCAAAATATGCTGAACTAAGTTTAGCATGACGAATCAACCAACACATCCCTTATCCTTGATCCCTCAGGAAGACCTGCAACAATTTCCATTTTCCCTCACAATACCATATATTTACCAACGTTAAAACTTGAGAAATTTGACCGGGAATCTACCAAATAGGTTAATTAAAAAAATGCAATTAGAAACAAAAACATACCAAAAAGAAAATAACAGCAATATTGTGAAGCTAATAAAAGAAAGCTTCAGCGATATGGTAAGCTCCCGTTTTTTGGCAAAGCAATTGGCGCTGCGTGATATTAAAGCGCAATACCGTCAATCGTATTTAGGCATTATTTGGGCATTTATTACCCCACTAACCACTGCATTTGTCTGGATTATTTTAAACAAGACAGGAACCATTACCCTAACAGATACAGGAATTCCTTACCCAATTTACGCGTTTTCGGGCACGTTGCTTTGGTCTATCATCACAGAATCTATCAATTCGCCTATGAGCAATACCAAAGGTGCAGGAGGAATACTTTCTAAAATTAATTTTCCTAAAGAAGCATTGCTGGTTTCAGGTGTTTATAAATTGTTGTTTAACAGTGCTATAAAAATAGTTTTGCTATTGGTGTTTTTGGGAATATTTGGGGTAGGATATCATAGTTCCCTTTTACTGTTTCCTTTGGCATTTTTAGGCGCCATATTTTTTGGGACTACAATAGGCTTATTTATCACCCCTATAGGAATGCTATATAATGATATTGCAAAAATAATAAGTATGGGCCTGGGTTTCTTAATGTATGTAACCCCTGTGGTATACGCAATTCCAAAAGAAGGACTCATGAAAACGCTGATGGAAGCCAATCCCCTGACCCCAATAATTTTAACCGCCAGAGACTTTGCAGTAGGGCAATCCCCTGAATATTTGATCTATTATTTATGGACTATTTTGGCTTGTATTCCCTTGTTTTTTGTGGGATTGGTGTTTTATAGAATTTCAATTCCAATTATTGTAGAACGAATGAGTGCCTGATGAAAGATGAGCGGGAATTAATTTAAGACAATCTATAACCGGATAAACATTTCAACTAGATATGGAAGACAACGAGCTATTGGTAAAAGTGGAGAATCTTTCAAAAAAGTTTTGTAAAGACCTGAAAACCAGTTTGTGGTACGGGGTAAAGGACCTGTATGCCAATGTTTTGGGCAATAAAGAAGAACGCACCCTGCGCCCTGAAGAATTTTGGGCGGTAAAAGACATTAATTTTGAATTAAGACGTGGCGAATGTTTAGGCCTCATTGGCCATAACGGTGCAGGAAAATCTACCTTGTTAAAAATACTGAATGGCCTTATAAACCCCGATGAAGGAAAAGTAACCATTAAAGGCAGGGTTGGTGCACTCATTGAATTGGGCGCCGGTTTTAACGGTATTTTAAGTGGACGAGAAAACATTTACAACAACGGTGCTGTTCTGGGTTTTACAAAGAAGGAAATTGATGCCAAAGTAGAAGAAATTATAAATTTTGCCGAAATAAGGGAGTTTATTGATATGCCCGTAAAAAATTACAGCTCTGGTATGAAAGTGCGTTTGGGGTTTGCGGTTGCGGCACAAATGGAGCCAGATGTATTGATCATAGATGAGGTATTGGCTGTTGGGGATTTGGGTTTTGTGCTAAAATGTTTTAAAACAATTGATACCATTTTGCCAAATACCGCCATTGTTTTTGTAAGCCATAGTATGCCTATGATTTCCCGTATTTGTAGCCAAATTATTTTAATGGAAAATGGGTTAGCTAATTTTCAAGGAGAAAACGTGTCAAGGGGAATAGATTTATACTATCATAAATTTATAACACAGGAAGATTCGCAGGTAGTATTTACAGATAATTCGATTGAATTAAAACAAGCATGGATCGAAGGTGTAAAAGAGGTAAATGGTTTATTTTCAATTCCTTGGGCCAGTGAAATTGTTTTACATTTTACTATTAGGAACAAAAAATTAGTTAAGACTCCATTCATTTCTTTGGCAATATATGATAAAGAACAACGAGCAGTAGCTGAAGTAATTCCTGATAATCAGGAATTTAAAAATATTGAAAAGGATGCTGAAATAAATTTTTCGGTAAAAGTGAATAAGCTTTATTTATCTAAGGGAATTTATAATATTACTTTTACAGCTTCAGAGGATATTGGTTTTAACGTATATTATAAGATCCATAAGGCCGTTACTTTAAAAATTGAGCATGATAAACAAATTTGGACCCCATTTTTATTGGAGTCCGAATTGGTCGAGGTAAAAAAAATAAGCAATGTTTAAATTTAAAGAGAAACTTTATAAAAAAGTCAAACAATCTCAATTGAATAATTTTGGTGTTGAAAATTTTGACGAGTATAGATTCGGGCCTTATCCATATTCAGATCAGAAAAAAAAATGGACTTTAAAAAGGGTTGTAAAGAAAATCATCTGCTACAATCCCTATTTTGATTCAGAATTAGTAGATAATTTTATAAATGAATATTTACCGGAAATTGAGCAAATATTTAAAAACATTTCAAAAAAGAATCAGGAACTTTATTTAAGTTTAATTGCTTATAGAATATTGGGATATAGAAAGATAAAACTTCCTAGGAACAATAAAGAATATTGGGAAGCAATAGAAACTGCAAAATCTTTATCAAATTCAGAAGATACCATAGATCCGCATTTTATGCATTTTGTTTTAAAAAAAATCGATTTAAAGCCTATTGGCTTTGATGCAAGTTTTTATTTCTCAGAAAAAGGTATTGCTACTGATTTTATAATGGAACAGTATGCTTATAAAATAAATGGTAAAAGTTTGGTTACTGCTGAAAGAGGCGATACAGTTTTAGATATTGGTGGATGTTGGGGAGATACAGCCTTGTATTTTGCAGACAAGATTGGTGAAAATGGGAAGGTCTATTCTTTCGAGTTTATTCCCGATAATCTTAAATTATTTAATACTAATATATCTTTAAATCCTGTCTTATCTTCTAAAATAGAGTTAATACCAAATCCTGTATCTAAGACTTCAGGGGAATTAATTTATTTTAAAGATAATGGGCCAGGAAGTAAGGTGGAATTTCAATCTTTTGAAGGACAAACAGGAACTGCTTCCACGATTTCAATTGATGATTTTGTAAAATTAAATGGTGTTACTAAAATCGATTTTATAAAAATGGACATTGAAGGTGCCGAACCATTGGCATTAGAAGGTGCATTAGAAACAATTAGGAAGTTTAGACCGAAATTAGCCATTGCAATTTATCACAGTATGAATGATTTTGTGACTATTCCAAATTGGATATTAAATTTGGATTTAGATTATGAAATTTTTATTGGGCATTACACTATTCATGCGGAAGAAACGGTTTGTTTTGCAAAACCAAAAAATAAATTTTAATGATTAACGTAACCAAAACATTTTTACCACCACAGGAAGAATACAATGCAATATTAAAACGTGCCTGGGATAAAAACTGGATGACCAATAGGGGTGTTTTGGTGCAGGAATTGGAAGAAAGACTGAAAAAATATTTGGGTGTAAAACATATCATCGCAACTACCAACGGCACACTTCCTTTGCAAATTGCCATTAAGGCATTAAAACTTGAAGGTGAAATTATAACCACGCCATTTAGTTATGTTGCAAGTACTTCGGCAATTGTATGGGAGAATTGCACACCCGTTTTTGTAGATATTCACCCGGAATATTTAACTATAGACGAAAGCAAGATTGAGGCAGCTATTTCCGACAAAACAACCGCTATTTTGGCTACGCACGTGTTTGGAAATCCTTGCGATGTGGAAGCTATTGAAGCCATTGCAAAAAAGCACCACTTAAAAGTAATTTACGATGCCGCCCATTGTTTTGGGGTAACCTATAAAGGGAAATCTATTTTTAAATATGGCGATGTGAGCACTTGTAGTTTTCATGCCACCAAAGTATTTCATACCGGGGAAGGAGGTGCGCTATTTGCGAATACGGAGGAATTGAATAATACACTTTTCTATCATCATAATTTTGGACATAAAGGAGCTTTGGACTTTCAGGGTTTGGGCATAAATGCAAAAATGAGCGAGTTACAGGCCGCTATGGGCTTAGCTGTATTACCCTATATGGAAATGATATTAGCTGAAAGAAAAAAAGTAGTTGATTTTTATAATGAACATTTGGATTTTTCTAAACTGAAAGCTATTAAAATTAGAGAAAATACAAATTGGAATCACAGTTATTATCCTGTTGTTTTTCAAAATGCAGAACAGTTGTTAAATGCAGAAAGGGCTTTAAATAAACAAGATATATTCCCAAGACGCTATTTTTATCCGTCATTAAATACTATTGGGTATACAAATGGAAAATCCATGCCAATTTCAGAAAGTATTGCTCCCAGAATTTTATGTTTGCCAGTTTCATTTGATTTTCGGGACGATGAACTTGCACTTATTTGTACAATAATAAATAATGTTTCTAAAAACTTATAATTTTAAAATATTGGGTTTATGAAAATTTCATTTCAAGAAATAATAAGATTTTTAGATTTAAACAAAGTTTCATATAAGTTAATTGGGAATCCAAAAGAAAACTATAAGATATGTTCAATGTTTTATCCTGAGCCGAATGGTTTTTACTTTTTAGAAGGCGATAGTTTTTCATTACATATTAAAGATTCTATCATTCTTACTACCTTAGAAATTAAAACAGACCAAAGCAATGCTTTAATAATTATAGAAGAAGGTTCTCAAAACACATATTATAAATTATTAGATTATTATTACCGAGAAGAATCTACGGGAATAATTAGTGAATCGGTAAAAATTCATAAGGAAGCAATCTTAGGAAAAAATGTTCAAATAGATGTTTTTGTAGTTCTAGGAAAATGTAAGATAGATGATAATTCTATTATTAAAAGTCACACTGTAATTAATGATAATGTTTTTATTGGAAAAAACACAATTATTGAACCTGGATGCATAATTGGTGCAACTGGAATGGCTTGGATTTGGGATGAAAAGGGTGAAAGAATTCGACAACCTCAATTGGGGGGTGTTTTGATAGAAGACAATTGTTTTATTGGTGCACAATCTGTATTGGTTAGAGGGTCTTTAAACGAAAATACTATTATAGGTGAAAGTACAGTGATTGCTCCTAGTGCAAGAATAGGACACGGAACCCAAATAGGAAAAAAAGTTCATTTGGCAAATAATGTGGTTTTAGCAGGAAACGCGAACATTGGTGAAAGGTCTTTCTTGGGAAGTGGTTGTATAATATCTTCAAATATTAAATTGCCGAAAAACACTATAGTTGGAGCAGGTGCATTGGTGAACAAAAATTTTAAGGAGGAGGATTTGACATTGATTGGAGTACCTGCAAAGGTGCTATGGACAAAAAATTATGAACAACAATCAAAGGGTGTTCCTAAACCTTTTAAAAATAAATAATTATGAATACAAGCGTTATTTCAGAAAAAGCTATAGTTGGTAAGAATGTTACTATCGGACATTATTGTATAATAGAAGATGGTGTAGAAATTGGAGAGAACGTAGTCATTGAACATTATTGTATTTTTAATAAAGGTGTAAAAATCGGTAAAAATACTGTAGTTAAGAGTTATGTAGAATTGCGACAGAACACCATTATTGGTAAAAATTGTTTTATAGATTCAAAAGTGTCAAGCTCCGGAAATTGTATTGTTGGGGATTTTGTCACATTGCGTTATGGAACAATTTTGGCAAGGGGCGTTCAAATTGGAAATAATTGTTATTTATGTCCAAGGGTAATGACAAATAATTTAAATGATGAAATGGATGCTATAGGAGGTGCTAAGATTGGTGATAATTGCTTTATTGGGACACATGCAGTTTTACAATATGGAATAACTTTAGAAGACGATGTTATTATTGGATCTATGGCCTTTGTAAATAAAAATTGCCAAAAAGGAAAAACATATATTGGCATTCCAGCAAAATCTTTATAAATGATTTTTGATGATTTTTTAAAGATATATCAAAAAAGAGTGGTTACGCAATATAGTAATACTATTTGCAAAAACCCCTCGGTATCAATTAGTGTTGTAACTTTCCAACATGCAAATTATATAAAAAAATGTCTGGACGGTATCCTAATGCAGAAGACTAACTTTCACTATGAAATTTTATTAGGTGAAGATAATGGTACAGATGAAACAAGAAATATTTGTATTGAATATGCCGAAAAGTTTCCAGACAAAATACGCCTGTTTTTACATCATCGTGAAAACAATATTAAAATAAATGGTAATCCTACCGGGCGCTTTAATTTTATTTATAATCTATATAATTCCCGTGGCAAATACATTGCGTTTTGCGAAGGTGACGATTATTGGACAGACCCTCTAAAATTGCAAAAACAGGTAAATTTTTTGGAGGCGAATGATGATTATGTTATTCATTCTGGCGCTGCAAAAATAATTAGGGATAATCAGTTAAAAGATGAAATTATTGGGTTTGATACCAGTAACAAAACTTTTAGTATAGAGGATTTTTATAGTCAGAATAATTTGGTTACTTGTACCGTAATGTTTCGTAATTGTATAAAAGGCGTTCCAAAGATATTTACTAAAGTTACTTTTGGTGATTGGTTATTATATGTTTTATTATTGCATAAAACCAATAAAAAAGCATTCAGATGCACATCTATTTTTTCAGTTTACAGAATTCATGATAAAGGTATTATGATGTCTTTATCAACTATAAATGATCATGAAGCGCATATTAATCAGATTATAAAAATAAAAAAACTTATAGTGGACAAAAATTATTTACCACTTGAAATAAGTAGACTAAATAATTATTCAATAGAAAAATTTAAGATTGAATTGTATAATAAAAGCTATTATGCTTTATTGAATACTTTTTTTAAAAATTTTCTAAATTGCAAGTTAGATACACCCGTAAGAAAATATTTAAGTGCTATTAAACAATATTATATTCATTAATTGTGTCAAATCCTTTAGTTTCCATCATTGTTCCCTGTTACAACCAAGCTCAATATCTGGACGAGGCTCTGCAATCGGTTTTAGACCAAACCTATGCTAATTGGGAATGTATTGTTGTAAATGATGGAAGTGAAGACAACACTGAAGAGGTTGCAAAAACATGGGTGGAAAAGGACAAACGGTTTAAATATTTATTTCAAGAAAATGAAGGCTTAAGTAGCGCCCGAAATGCAGGTTTAAAAATTGCTAAAGGAGATTATATTCAGTTTTTAGATTCGGATGATTTAATTGAATCCGAAAAAATTAAAGTTCAAATTGATGCTTTAGTTAGTGATCCAGAAATTGATATTTCAGTTTCTGGATACAGATATTTTGAAGGTTCAACCCGTGAGTTAAAAGCAATGGGTAGAAATAATTTTTTTCCTGAAGTAGTTTTGCATAAAAATGATGTTGATACAAAAGACGTTTTAAATGTAAAGAATCCAATGGTTATTAGTGCACCCCTATATCGGGTAAGTGTATTTGAAAAAGTTGGTTTTTTTGATGAAGAATTGGTTTCATTAGAAGATTGGGATTTTCACACTAGATGTGCTTTGCATGGGATGAAATTTCAACATATAGGGATTGAAATTAATACAAGGACTTTAGTACGGCTTCACTCTAAAAGTATGATGAGAAATGATGAAATTATGAGTATTGGAAAACTTTTGTTTTTAAAGAAAAGGAACCATAACCCCTTATATTTACAATATTTTCCAGTAACTGAAAAAGTTATTGTAGAAAGCAGATTAAAATATTTTAAATCATTATTGAAGTTGTTTGTTCCGCCTATATTTCTTATGATTAAAAGAAAATTATTTTAATTGTTATTAAATGAGTAAAAAAAAGAATATCCGTTCTATAGCAATTGTTTTACCACAATTCCACCCTATTCCGGAAAATGACAAATGGTGGGGTAAAGGTTTTACGGAATGGACAAATGTTACAAAAGCAAAGCCATTATTTAAAGGGCATTATCAACCGCATTTACCTGCGGATATGGGCTTTTATGATCTTCGATTAGAAGAATCTCGGTTAGCTCAAGAAGCTATGGCAAAAGAGTATGGTATTTATGGGTTTTGTTACTATCATTATTGGTTTAATGGTAAAAGATTGTTAAATGAACCTTTAGATAGAAAGTTAAAAAACCCAAAGGAAGATTTTCCTTTTATGCTTTGTTGGGCTAATGAAAATTGGACTCGTAGGTGGGATGGGTCAGATAATGAAATATTGATTAAGCAGGATTATAGTAAATCGGATGATTTAGAACATATAAATTTTTTATGTAATATATTTAAAGATGAGAGATACATTAAAGTTAATGGAAAACCATTTTTTGTATTTTATAGATCTAGTTTGTTTCCTGATATGAAAAAGACAACGGAATTATTTAGAGCTGAAGCTTTAAAAAATGGTATTGGCGATCTCTATTTAGCTTGTATGGAAAGTTATGGTGAATTTGTGGATGCAACATCCATTGGAATGGATGCTACTATTGAATTCCCTCCTCACGTTCGTTCAGGATATGAAAATATTATACAAAAACCTTCATGGTATTCCTATATTAAATCAAAATTAAGGGGGGCACTGCCTATTGAATATATTCATGATGTTATAGATTACAAAAAATATGTTCAAAATTATCTACTTCAATCCCCTTTGCCATATAAAAATTATCAAACAGTGTCGCCAATGTGGGACAATTCAGCTCGAAAGAAAAAAGATGGCTTAATCTTAAAGAATAGCACACCTGAATTATATGAGTGGTGGCTTAGCGAAACATTGAAAAAATTTAAATCTTATTCAGAATCAGAGAATTTTATTTTTATTAATGCTTGGAATGAATGGGCGGAGGGTAACCATTTAGAGCCTTGCAGAAAATGGGGGCATAAATACCTAGAGGCCACCAAAAGAGCGTTAGATAATAATTAGATTCCTTAAAGATTAACAATGATTTCTATTATTATCTGTTGCCGAACTCAAACTATTTCCAAAGACTTATCTGAAAATATTAAAAAAACTGTGGGCTGCGATTATGAATTAATAATTATTGATAATTCAGATAATCGTTTTTCTATATTCGAAGCTTACAATAAGGGAATTTATCAAAGCACATCCCCTTATTTGTGTTTTCTGCATGATGATATAAAGATATATTCCGTTGGATGGGGTAATACTATAATACGTCTCTTTAACGAAAATCAAAAAATCGGATTAATAGGCGTTGCCGGTTCAAAAATAAAAACCAAAATGCCTTCGGCTTGGTGGGATTGTCCGGAAGATCAAAAAGTGATAAACATTATACAACATTTTCCAAATAAGCAAAAAGAAAAATGGAAATTTGGTTTTGAAAACTCGCAAAATATTGAAGTAGTTACTATTGATGGGGTTTTTATGGCATTGCGAAAAGACCAGCGCATTTGTTTCAATACTAAGATATCAGGATTTCATAATTACGATTTAAATATTTCATTAGAATACAAAAGGTATGGGTACCAAATAATGGTGACTAATGAAATTTTATTAGAGCATTTTTCAATTGGAACTTTAAATGAAGCTTGGGTGGATTCAAACTTTCAACTCCATTCCTTTTATAAAAATATTTTACCTTTAAGCATCCTAAAAAGTAAGATAAATAAAGAAATTGAAATTACCAATGCAATAAGGTTCATAAACCAATCTTTAAAATTCAAGAAAAATAAATTAGCGTATTCTACCTGGAGAAAACTTTTTTTATTAAACCCAGGTTCCAAATATCATATACAATTTTGGAAAACAATGCTAAAAAACAGAATATGTTAGCAATCGTAATTCCATATTACAAACTCACCTTTTTTGACGAAACCCTTTCTTCATTAGCCAACCAATCCAATAAACACTTTAAAGTTTATATAGGGAATGATGCCTCCCCGGATGATCCGACAGACTTAATAAAATCCTATAAAGGGAAGTTTGATTTAACCTATAAAAAGTTTGAAGAAAATTTAGGAGGAACCTCTTTAACCGGACAATGGGACAGATGTATTGAAATGGTTCAGGAAGAAAAATGGCTTATGATCTTGGGGGATGATGATATGTTAGATAGTTCAGTTGTTAATGCTTTCTATAAGAATCTTGATGTATTTAAGAAAAAATCAAAAGTAGTTAGGTTTGCATCAAAAATCATCGCAGATAAAACGAAAAATACATCTGATATTTTTAAACATCCTGTATGGGAAAAAGCTGAAGATTCTTATTACCGGAGGTTTAAGGGATTAACCAGAAGTTCTTTATCAGAATATATATATGAAAAAGAAACTTATTTGAAACATGGATTCTATCCATATCCTCTTGCTTGGCATAGTGATGACAAAGCCTGGTTGGAATTTTCAGAAAACACTCCTATTTACACAATAAATGAGGCTGTGATTTTGGTTAGAAATTCTTCAATAAGTATCTCTGGCAGGACTGATAACGAGGACTTAAAAAATCAAGCTTCCATAAAGTTTTATAAGTATTTAATTTCCAGTAAGTTGCATAATTATAATATAAAGCAACGAATTTTTTTGATGAGGGCTGGTGAAAATGAGATCCTGAAGTCAAGGAATTTAAAAATGCAGGAATGGATGTTTTTAATATTTCATCATTCCCAAAATTTTGAGTTCAACTCCTTTAAAAAATTAATTAAAAGATTTATAAAGAGTATATTGAATCGTTGACCAGTAATAAGTTCCGGAAATTAAAAATCAAATTTTTTGTAAGAATGACAATCCCTTTAGTCTCTATTATTATTCCAACCTTTAACCGGGCCTATTTAATAGGAGAGACTTTGGACAGTGTGCTTGCCCAAACTTACCAGAATTGGGAGTGTATTGTAGTTGATGATGGTTCTAATGATAATACTGAAGAAATTATTAAATCCTATTCTGAAAAAGATAATCGGTTTCAATTTTATTATCGTCCAACAACCAAGAAAAAAGGAGCCAGTGTTTGCAGAAATTACGGTATGGAAAAATCAAAAGGTGAACTTATTCAGTTTATAGATTCTGACGACCTGCTGTCAAAAAATAAGCTGGAGGAACAGCTAAGGTTATACAAGCCAGGAGATTTATCCTTAATTACCTGCAAATGGGGTGGTTTTGAAGAGAGTTCTAATTTATCTAAACGCTTTAAGTATAAATATCATTCCTATAGAAATTTTAAAAAGAGCATAAATCTACTTAATACATTTGGAAATTATAATGAATATTTTCCACTACACGTATATTTAATCCCAAGAAACCTTGTCGAAAGGTCAGGTTTGTGGAATGAGAATTTGACCAATAATGATGATGCGGAATTTTTTGCTCGCGTTATTTTGAACGCATCCAAAATAGTATTTTCTTCGGAAGCTTCAGTTTATTACAGATACACAAGTGCAGAACAATTGAGCATCCTTAATAGCGAAGAAAAAATTTTAAGCGCTATTAAGAGTTGGAAGTTGATCGATTCTCATGTAAAAGAGAAATACCCGGGAAGCAGCATCAAATATATAAGGAATGCAAAATTCAATTTATATAATTTTATCATAGAAACTTTTCCAGTTATGCTGTCTAGGGAAAAAGAATTTTTTGAAGGCAGAAAGGATTACAATACATACTTTCATCAAATTTTAAAGAAATACAAAGTAATTCCAATCTCTTTTTTTAAGTAAAAGCCCTCAATTTGCCGTACATTTAATTTTTTACCATTTCTTTTATTTTCAATTTAATAATTCAAATTTTTTACAGGCATTGAAGAAAAGCATACTTTTTAAATTATGGCAGTTCCCCAAGCTTTCTGAAACTTTTATTCTGGCACAAATAATTACTGCTATAAAATGCGGATATAAGGTGAATATCCTGGTGGAGGATTTGTTGGAGATCAACGAAACCACACACGGGAAATTAATTAAAAAATATAATTTAATAGATAAAGTGGTTTTTGAGGATTATAGAATCCCCAAAAACAAGACACTTCGCATCCTGAAGGCAATAATATTAATCTTCAGTAATATTTCTAATTTATATAAATTAAAAACCTTTATTGAGCAGCACCGAAAATTTGAACTGCGTCATGTTTATATATTTCACTTTTTTAGAAAATTAAAAAATTTCGATATTGTTCACGTACAATATGGTACAAATGGAAAACCTCTAGATATCTTAAAAAAGATAGGGTTATTTCCACCTAAGCTGATAGTTTCTTTTCATGGCCATGATGTATATTTTCCTATTAACCGTATTATTGAGAATAATGGATATTATGATGATCTTTTCAAATATGCAGATAAACTTATTGCAAATACTGCTTTCTTAAAAGATCTTTTGATAGAATTAGGAGCGCCTACCGGGAAAATTGAAACTATTCCGGTTGCTGTAAATACCAACTTTTTCAAACCGGGTAAACTGGAAATTAATACATCAGAAACCATAAAGATCATTACTGTTGGCCGTTTGGAGATATTTAAGGGACAATATTTGGGTATAGAATGTATATCGAAATTAGTAAGCAATGGCTATAATGTTCATTACACAATTGTAGGTACAGGAAGTCAGGAAGAGGTTTTGAGAAATCTTATTCAGGAATACTCACTTAATAATTATATTAGTCTGACCGGTCGAAAATCTCAAGAGAAAATTAAGGGATTATTGCAAAATCACGACATTTTTTTAATGACTTCTATTACCGACCCAAATTACGGAGTAGAAAGTCAGGGGTTGGTTACTGCCGAGGCCCAAGCATGTGGTTTACCGGTAATTGGGTTTGACTCCGGCGGGGTAAAATATACTGTTATGGATGGAGAAACCGGATTTATCGTCCCGGAATTCGATGTGGCTGCAATGACTAATAGAATTGAGGAATTGATTGACAATGTGAAACTAAGGCAGGAAATCGGTAAAAAAGCTGTGATTTATATGGAAAATCACTTTTCGCAAAATAAAATTAATGATATTTGGTGCAAAACCTATAATGAGTTGAGCAAATGACAAGTAAAGTCTCTATAATTATCCCTTGTTTTAATGATGCCGATTATATTGAACAATCGGTTCAATCTGCAATTGATCAAACATATAAGAATAAAGAAATTATTGTAATTGATGATGGATCAGATCAAAAAACTAAAGAGGTTTTAAAAAACATAGAACCAAAAATTGATAAATTAATTATTCAGGAAAATTTGGGAGTTGTTATTGCCCGTAATAATGGGATAGAAGCAGCAAAGGGGGAATTTATACTTACTTTAGATTCAGATGATTATTTTGAGCCAGGGTTTTTAGAGAAATCTGTCAAGATAATGAAGGAAGATCACAGTATAGGAATGGTAACCTGTTGGATGTCCATAAAAAATGAAAAGGATGAAGTAATAAGAGTGGATAAACCTACCGGATCACCTGCTTTTACTGCAATGTTTCATAACAATGCACCTGCTACTCTTTTATATAGAAAGGTTTGCTGGGAGGAGGTTGGTGGTTATGATAATAACTTATTAAAGGGTTATGAAGATTGGGACTTCAATATTGCTGTTTGTAAAAATGGCTGGAAAATTCATGTTATTCCTGAAGTCTTGTTTAATTACAGAAAGACATTTTTTTCAAGAAATAAAGCAGCAAAAAATTTTTATGCAGAAATTCGAAAATATACTTATAAAAAACACAAGGATCTTTTGGTTCAAAATATTGATCAATCTATAGATTTACTATTAAATGAAATAGAAACTAAAAACAAGGAAATTACGAAATTACGAAATTTAAAAGTTTATAAATTCGAAAAATTCTTTATGAAAGCTTTTAGAAAACTAAAATCATATTTTTGAGTATTAAAAATTAGAAATGAATCAACCCTTGGTTTCTGTAATAATTCCTACCTACAATCGGGCCTATATAATAGGTGAGACTTTGAATTCTGTTTTGGCTCAAACATACACCAGATGGGAGTGTATTGTGGTGGATGACGGGTCTACCGATTATATCGATGAGCTGATGGAATTTTATTGTGAAAATGATGATCGAATCCATTATTATCATCGACCGTCAGACACGCCAAAAGGGGCGAATGCTTGTAGAAATTATGGTTTTAGCAGGAGTAAAGGTGAATACATTCAATGGTTAGATTCTGATGATTTACTATCTACTAATAAGATTAGCTGTCAGGTAGAACTTTTACAAACAAAGAGGGGGATTTTAGCAACTTGTGAATGGGGCAGGATATCAGAAAATGGAAACTATACAACTTTTGAAGATTTAGATTCTTATAATGATTTTAATTCTCCGCTTACTTTTTTAAACATATTAAATACCTCCCAAGGTTATTTTCCTGTTCATGCCTATCTTATGAAAAACACCTTGGTGGAACAAGCAGGTCCTTGGCTGAATTCTTTAAAAATAAATCAGGATGGTGAATTTATGATGAGGATTATTTCTGATGTGGATAAAATTTATTTTACAAAAAATGCATATGCTTATTATAGGAGATCAGGATCCGACTCGACCAGTAAATTAAAGTCAGGACAATTTGCAGAACTGATAAATAGTTGGAGGTTAATTGAGTCTTATTCTCAAATACGGTTTCCTAATAACGATTTAATATTTATAAAAGAGACAAAACGTAAAATTTTCATAAAATACAGGGAAAATAGACAATTGATTAATCAACATAAAGATTTTTTTAGAACAATTATAAAAGAAGAACCATCTGATTTAAAATTAAATTTTTTTAAGTTTATTACCAGGTATAAAACCAGCCGAAACTTATGGAAATTTGTAAAGAAATTAAAAAGGTAAATGGGAAAACTGTCATTTATTTTTTGTTCAAAAATAATTTAACACCTTATGATTAATACTTTCCATAATAAAATTCCTGAAGTTTCTATTATTATGCCTACGTTCAATCGTGCTGATTTAATTTCAGAAAGTTTAAATTCTATTTTAGCTCAGACTTTTGTTAATTGGGAATGTATAATAGTTGATGATGGGAGTACAGATAATACGAAAGAGATTCTTCAACCATACTTAGACAAAGATGCTAGATTAAATTATGTTGAACGCACCTCTAATTATTCAAAAGGGCCTTCAGGATGCCGCAATATGGGAATTGACCTATCAAAGGGAATATACCTAATTTATTTTGACAGTGATGATATTATACATCCTGAAAATTTACAAACCTGTTTTGACGTGATATCAAACGGAGATTACAAATTTTGCCGATATGACAAAACTCCTTTCATTAGGAAATGGGAGGGTAATAGCTACACAAATGAACCTTTTGAAATTGAAGAATTTTCTATAAAAGATATTGCTAAAATGGTGACAATGGAATATGGATTCGCTTGTTGTACTGTAATGTGGAATAAATGTTGTTTGAATGGCAAAAGATTTAATGAAGAATTAACCTATGCGGAGGAATGGGAATTTTATACCAGGTTACTTTTACAGGACATTACCGGGGCTTCTATTAATAAAACACTTTATTATAACCGCAAACACCCAAATTCCAACACCGGGGAATTTTGGAATAATGATCCTATTAGAAGAGATTCCAATTTAAAAGCTGTAAAACTGGTAATAGATAATTTGTCCAGAAAGGGATTATTATCCCCAAATATGGTGCAGTATTTTATTAGGACAGGATTTTTCTTAAAAGAAATTTCGGTAATAGAAGATGTGCTTGAGCACTCAAATGCAGGTACTTATAAAAAGCTCAAGTATCTATGGGGTTTTAGAATTTATCCTGTTTTAAAACCATTTTTTAATCTTAAAGCTAAACTAAATAAATCTTGAAAATCCTTCTTTGTTTTGGAACCCGTCCCGAAGCCATTAAAATGGCTCCTGTCATCCAGGAACTTAAAAAACAAAAACTTGAATTTAAAGTTTGTGTAACCGCGCAACACCGGGAAATGCTGGACCAAGTATTGGATTTTTTCGAAATAGTACCGGATTATGACCTGGATCTAATGCAGCCAAACCAGTCTTTAAATCAGCTTAGTTCAAATATTTTGCTTTCTATGGATACTGTGTTTGATGCAGCGGGTCTTCGACAGGCCAGTCTTCGACAAGTCAGTCTTCGACAGGCTCAGACTGACATAGTTTTGGTTCAGGGAGACACCACCACTGCTGCGATGGTTGCACTGGCTGCGTTTCATAGAGGAATAAACGTTGGGCACGTAGAGGCAGGTTTACGCACCTATAAAAAAGCAGCGCCCTTTCCAGAGGAAATCAACCGCCAACTTACCGCCAGGATTGCCGATTTCCATTTTGCACCTACAGCAAAAGCAAATTCCAATTTACTAAGAGAACAAATCCCAAAACATCATATTTGTATTACGGGAAATACCGTGGTAGATGCTTTGCAGTGGGCAATTAAGAAAATGGAATCCGAGCCATTAAGTGAGGAAATTCTGAGAATAAAAGCCTTACTCAACCCGAATAAAAAACTGATCCTTGTAACAGGTCACCGCAGGGAGAATTTTGGGGAAGGCCTCATTCATATATGTGAAGCGTTGTTGGAACTTTCAAAAAGGGAAGACGTAGAATTGATTTATCCTGTTCATTTAAACCCTAATGTAACAGGACCTGTGCAGGAATTGCTTGGCGACAAAACAAATATTCACCTTATTTCCCCGGTGGCTTATCCCACCATGCTTTGGTTGATGCAAAAGTGCAGCCTTATTATCTCCGATTCCGGGGGAATTCAGGAAGAAGCCCCTACTTTTAAAAAACCGGTGCTCGTAACAAGGGAAGTTTCAGAAAGAATGGAAGGGGTGGAAGCAGGTTTTTCTTTTTTGGTGGGGACAGATAAAAATAAAATCTTAGCTGAGGCAGTTCGGCTTTTAAACCATCCTCCGGATTTTTCAAGAATTGAGAATCCTTATGGAGATGGAAAGGCCGCTTTTAGAATTGTTGAGTTTTTGACCTCGAAGTTTGGTTAATATTCAACAGGGAGTCTTCGACAGGCCAGTCTTCGACAGGCTCAGACTGACATGGTTGTTGGATTTCACCCAGAGCAGGGGAAGTGTCACCCTGAGCTTGTCGAAGGGTCGAAGGAAGATTAATGGAAATTTATCCTTATTTTAGTATATGAAAACATACTATGTTTATATAGTAGAATGTTCTGATCAATCTTTTTACATAGGTTTTACTTCAAGTCTTAATAAAAGATTATATGAACATAATGCAGGGCTGCATTCGGACGCTTATACGTTTAAAAGAAGGCCGATTGTTTTAAAATGGTTTGAACAGTTTACAGATCCTACACAGGCAATTCAGCTTGAAAAACAATTGAAAGGATGGAGCAGAAAGAAAAAGATTGCCTTGATAGAGGAGAATTGGGAGAAACTTGTGGAGTACTCTAAAAATTACACACAATATGGGTCTTCGAAAGGCTAGTCTTCGACAGGCTCAGACTGACATGGTTGGACTTTGTTACCCTGAGCTTATCAAAGAGTGACTTCGACAGGCTAGTCTTCGACAGGCTCAGACTGACATGGTTACTACTTATCACCCTGAGAAGTGGAAGTGTCACCCTGAGCTTGTCGAAGGGTTATACAATTGAAACTAATTTATATCTTTACCCAAACAGAAAATCCTTGAACCTGCAAACCCTAAAAAAGATCTTAATTGTTGTTGAATCTATCGATGTGGAAGACAGCAGTGGTTCCAAGGCGAATGTCGCGCTGATCCAAAATTTACACAAAGCCGGATTTGAGGTGTTGGTTTATCATTACACCCGGAAAGATATCCAGCTGCCTGGAATTGTTTGCGTATCCATCAAAGAAAACAGGCGAAGTCTGTTATTTCTTCTTAGCAGGTTAGAACGTATTATACGTAATCATTTAAAGTTGGATGTGCATAAACCACTTCAGAATATGTTTGGTTTTTCTTTTACCCTTTTTAATGACCGAAACAGCATAGTTGCTGCCTTGCGAAAAATTGAGGGTTTTAACCCAGATATTGTGTTGACCCTGAGTAAAGGTGGAAGTTTCCGGCCGCATCACGCATTATTGAAGCTACCTGAATTGCATAAAAAATGGGTAGCCTATATGCACGATCCTTATCCTATGCATCATTACCCCAAGCCATTTACCTGGACCGAGCCCGGTTCTGTCAAAAAAGAAAACTTTATACGGGAAATTTCTAAAAAGGCTACTTTTAGTGCCTTTCCAAGCAAACTGTTGCAGGAATGGATGGGAAATTTTTACCCTGATTTTTTAAGAACCGGATTTGTGCTTCCTCATCAAATAATTGAGATCTCTACGGAAGGAATTGAATTCCCGGACTATTTTGATCCCAAAGGCTTTAATCTATTGCACGCCGGAAATTTATTGGGTGCCAGAGATCCGAAAGGTTTGGTAAAAGCCTTTTTCAACTTTCTGATTAAGTTTCCAGAAGCAAAACTTCATTCAAAACTCATATTTTTAGGTGGAAATAACAAGCGGTTATTAAATGGGGAAACCAAAAATATTGAAAATATATATGTAAGCGAGGAGTATGTCTCTTTTGAGCAGGTTTTTAAAATGCAACAACATGCGGCGGTAAATATCATCCTGGAGGCCAAAGCAGATATCAGTCCTTTTTTACCGGGAAAATTTCCACATTGTGTGCAAGCCGATAAACCGATTCTTTTATTAGGACCGCCAAAAAGTGAAGCAAGGAGATTATTAGGTGAAAATTATAAGTTTTGGGCAGAAATAGATGATCTTGATGGAATAACCAAATCCATTGAAAATTTATATCTCCAATGGCAAAAATCACCTGAGGATTTTAGATTGAACAGGCCGGATTTAATCAACTACGTATCAGTTCCCCACTTAAAGGAAATCATGGATAAAATTAAAATTCCTTTATGAAAATCTTAATGGTCTCCATATTTGCTCCTCATTTTTTTAACTGGGCGGAGCAGTTAAAAGATTCGGGACATGAAGTATATTGGCTGGATGTTTTTGATTCCAATACCAGGGTGGAACAATTAGATTTTGTGGATCAAATCATTGGGTGGAGGTATAAATGGGATTATCCGGGAAGGTATTTTGTGAAAAAGAATTCTCCTGTCCTAAACCGGTTGATCAATCGATTTAACCAAAGGGATCTAAAAGCTGTTTTAAAGAAAAAAATTCAGGAAATTAAGCCCGATGTGGTACATTCTTTTGTGATGTACCTGGCCACTGCTCCTATTTTTGAGGTAATGAAAAATCACCCGGAAATAAAATGGATCTATTCTTCCTGGGGAAGCGATTTGTATTATTACCGAAATCAACCCAAACATTTAAAAGATATGAACCTTGTTTTTCCAGATCTGGATTTTATGTTTTCAGATTGCCACAGGGATTCTTTACTTGCTCGTGAACATGGATTTAAAGGAAAATTTTTGGGAGTATTTCCGGGCAGGGGTGGATTCAATTTTAAGATATCTGATCCTTTATTAAAGTCTTTCGAAAAACGAAATACACTTTTAATAAAGGGTTATCAGGGAAAACATGGGAGATGTATTCCTGTTTTAGAGGAAATCTTAAGATTAAAAACTGAGTTGAAGAATTATAAAATAGTTGTTTTTGGGGCAGATATGGAAGTGGTCGATTTTGTTGAAAATTCTGAAACGGAAGACTGGAACAACTTAGTTGTCCTTAGAAAGATTAGCGAACTTGAGGTACTCAAATTAATGGGAGAATCACTAATCTACATTGGAAACAGCCTTTCAGATGGGATGCCAAATACATTACTGGAAGCAATTATAATGGGAGCATTTCCCATCCAGTCAAATCCCGGAGGTGCATCTGCAGAACTTATAAAAAATGGAATAAATGGGCTTTTGATTCAAAATCCCGAAGATGCGGTTGAAATTAAAGATTTGATCAAAATGGCTATATCTGATGAGGTTAGGCTTAAAAATGCTGTCGCATATAATCTGCAGTATATAAAACCAAAATTTGAACGAAATTTTATCAGGCAGAATGTTTTAATGCAATATAAGCAGGTAGAGGAAGAAATAAAAAATAAGAAGATTGGAAATTAGATCTATATGAAGGAATTTGTAACTATAGTTTACGCAAACCGAAACAGGGATTTAAAAAGAATCAAGGCTTCCTTTGATTCCCTTAAAAACCACCCTGAAGCTAACTTCAGGGTGGTTTTTGTGGACTATGGCAGTGAAGAACCTTTAGTTGATAGTTTAAAACAACTTTGCAATAGCTATGAATTTATTACTCCTTATTTTCTCCCGGTTTCACAATTGCTCTGGAACAAAAGCAAAGCACTTAATTATGGAATTTCGCAAACCCAATTGCCATATATCTTTATAGCAGATGTGGACCTTATTTTTCATCCTGAGACAGTCACACTTTTTAATAAACTCGCAGTTGAGGATAAGTTCTTTCTTTTTAAACTGGGATATTTGGATAGGACAGAATCAGGGAAATTGACTAAAAACTATAATTTTGAGGATTTAGACCCCAATAGATTTGGCGAAGTGAACGGGATGATCCTGGCGCCGACAATAGCTTTTTTGGGAGTGAATGGATTGGATGAGTTTTTTCATTTTTATGGTTCTGAAGATGAAGATCTTTTTGCGAGGCTGGAAAATTCTGGTTATAAAAGGGAAGTGAATAACGAGGCTTATTTTTACCATAACTGGCATCAAAGCTTCGCGGGTTCAGAAGACGAAATTATCACAGGGAACCCCAGAGTAAAAAATATTATGCGAATCAATCAGCGACATTTTTTACGTAACAGGGAAAAAGGAATAATAAAACCAAGGCGGCAGGCTGAGATGGGAAAGGTTATTGGTAAGGAGGAAAGTGATCTTTTGCAAAAACCAACAAAAACAGTTAAGATCTATAATATTCTATCTCATGTAGAACATTTTTTAGGAGAAGAATTGCCTTCATACACTGGAGAAATAATCAAAGTCGAATTTGTTGAAGATTCGTATTTTCATACTTTAAAACATAAGGTTAAAAAGTTAATCGGAAAACAGACACAGCCATATTGCTCGTTAAAGGAAGTGAATGATATGGTATTAAAGGAAATACTTTTTAAATATCGGGATGCTAATTATTCTTTTAAAATTTCGGGGGATTTAAAATCGATCATCTTTTGTATCAAGCTTTAATGAAAACGTGATGCTGTGATGAAGTGACGAAGTAACGGAGGGAAATGACACGGAAAACAGTGTTTAAATGAAAAGAAACAAACAACAATCTATTTTATATCATTCATTTTGTGAAGCAGATGGGAGTCAACATATTGCCAGTGAATATGCAATTGAGAAAATTAATGGGTTGGTAAAAAAATTCCGGGTAAAAAGAATTCTTGAGGTTGGATTGGGAATAGGAAGTATATCCGGGATGCTATTGGCTGTTAACAGGAACAAAACAAATATTGATTATTCCGGTACCGAAGCCAACGACTTTTGTTTAAATGCCTTGCCTCAAAATTTAAAAGAAGATTATAGGCGATTGAGAATATATTCAGATTTAACAGAAATACCTGCCAATAAAAAATTTGACCTCATTATTATTGACGGGAAGGACCATAACCTACAGGCGGTAAAGGATTTGATTTTCGAAAATGGGATACTAGCGATAGAGGGAGACCGGATACCGCAACAGGATTCGCTGCAAAAATTATTTCCGCAACATAAATATGTGCATTGCATAAGTTTGAAGAAGAACAAGGAATATAGTCCCTTTTCAACTGAAAATTGGCAAGGTGGTTTAAAAATTATTTTTGTTTACCCCACTTTAAAACAGAACTTGTGGTGGTTTAAGGAAAAGTATTTCACTAAAATCAAATATCAGTATCCGGGAAGATATTTGGGAGGGGAAAAAAGAAAATAGAAAAAAGACGAGAGACAAGAATCAAGACTAAAAAAGTTAGAGGTTAGAAGTTAGAAAATAGAGGAAATAAAAGAGAATAAATAAAAGAGATAAGAATCAAGAGACAAGAAACAAGACTAAAAAGTTAGAGGTTAGTCCTACTAAGCTTATTCTTCGGAGGATAGAGAACAGTAAACGGAAAACAGTAAACGGAAAACAGAAAACATGTTCATAATTGCAGAAATAGGACAAGCACATGAGGGAAGTATTGAATTGGCTCATTCATACATTGATGCCCTCGCAAAAACGGGGGTGGATACGGTGAAATTCCAGGTGCATATAGCCACGGCTGAGAGCAGTATTCACGAGCCGTTTCGGGTAAAATTGGCATCGCAGGATAAAACGCGTTTCGATTACTGGAAGCGGATGGGATTCACTTTGCAACAATGGAAAGACTTAAAAAAGCACTGTGATGAGGCAGGAGTAGAATTTTTGGCTTCGCCTTTCAGCAATGCAGCGGTGGATCTTTTGGAAGAAGTAGGAGTGAAGTCTTACAAAATCGGCTCGGGGGAAGTGAATAATTTTTTATTGCTGGAGAAAATCGCCCGCACAGGGAAACCGGTGATCCTGTCTTCGGGAATGAGTTCATTTGAAGAACTGGGCCACACCGTGGCCTTTTTAAAAAAAAGAAAGGTGGAAATTTCAATCTTGCAATGCACCACGGCTTATCCCACCCACCCTGAAAATTACGGGTTGAACGTGATCGGGGAATTAAAGGAACGATATAGAGTTCCGGTAGGATATTCTGATCATTCTGCGAAAATAGAAACCTGTATTGCCGCTGCCGCATTGGGAGCTGGGATTTTGGAATTTCACGCTGTTTTTAGTCGGAACAGTTTAGGTCCCGATGCAAGTTCCTCTTTGGAAATGCAGGAAATAGCTGAATTAGTTAAAGCTGTGAGGAATATAACATCTGCTTTGCAACTTCCTTTAGATAAAAGCGATAATTCTAAATTTACCGATTTAAAGAATATTTTTGAAAAGTCTTTGGCTGTGAATAAAGATTTGAAAGCCGGGCACGTGTTGAGGTTTGATGATATGGAGGCGAAAAAACCTAAAGGTTTTGGGATGGAGGCTTCGAGGTTTGAGGATGTGATTGGCAGGAAACTGACCCGGGACGTAAAACAAT
>Ga0307487_1000306_pt1 | contig 39650 bp, 32 predicted proteins | sample CBIW12metaG_FD_203665 | JGI IMG/M metagenome (GOLD analysis project Ga0307487, IMG submission 203665) | Sea-ice brine microbial communities from Beaufort Sea near Barrow, Alaska, United States - CBIW 1.2 | ecosystem: Environmental > Aquatic > Marine > Coastal | place: USA: Alaska | collected... | reverse complement strand
CTTTCTTGCTGTAAAGTCGCGCTTTGAGCCGCTCACTCAGCTGAGGATCACTAAACAATTCTTCAAGTGTTCGTTTCTTTGTCATTTATTTGTAAAATTAGCAGACACACTTGACTGAACAGTCTCAGCATTCGGATCAATTTGATAAATTAACTCAGTTAGCAGTAAAAATTTGTAACGCTGATGCAGCTTTTATCTCCTTTTTTGATAGAGATAGGCAATGGTTTAAATCTAAAGTAGGATTTGACCACGCTGAGGTTCCTTTTTCCACTTCAATTTGTCAGTACATGGTAAACAAAAATTTATCTTATCTGACTATTCCAGACTTGAGTTTGGATGAAACATTCAAGAAATATTCAGACTTTACAGAAAATGGAATAAGATTTTATTCTGGATTTGCTCTCACTTCTCCTGACGATTCAATTATTGGTAGTTTCTGTGTATTTGGGTATCAACCAAAACAGTTAGATGATCTACAACTTGAATTTTTAAAAACTATGGCTGATCAGACGATGCTTTTAATCGAAAGCCATAAGCTCAATTATGAAATATCGATAGAAGCAGGACAACTAGAGAAAAGAATAATTGTGACAGATAAAGCAGCAACTATTGGGAAGCTGGGCGGGCTTTATTTAGATATGGCTGGACAGGATATTTTTTGGTCTCCTTCAAACAATGTCTTGTTCGATTTGGCTGTGGATTATACCATGACATTTGAGGAATTTGAGTTGTGTAACTTCAAATTTGAGAATTCATTTTTATCACTATTTAAGAAAATTTGGGAGGTATGTAACTCACAAAATAATTCAAGATCAAAGTTTTCATTCGAATATGAAGCTGCAGATAAATATTTAGAAGTTCATGGAGAACTCCTTGACAGCGAAATTTATGTTGTTTTTCAAGATAAAAGCAAACAGCAGAAATTAACTCATGACCTTAAACTGTATAGAAGGTTGATGGAGCAGGTAGAAGAAGCGGTAAACCTCGGCGGCTGGTCATATGATTTGAACACTAAAGAAGTTTTCTGGACTAAAAATACGTATGCGATTTACGAATTACCTGTAGGACAAAATGTAAGCCTTGAGCTAGCATTGAGCCACTTTACCAGTGAAAGCTATAATGAAATACAAGTTGATTTTTCCAATCTAATAGAAAATGGGACATCTTACCAAAAAGAATATTTGTTTACTTCTGCTTTCGGTATATCAAAATGGGTAAAAGCGAGCGGACATCCAATTTATGAGAACGATGAAATTGTGCAGGTAGTTGGTTCATTTCAGGACATTACTGAGGAAAAGAGTTTGAGGCTTCAGCTTCAAAAGAGTGAAATGGGGGCTATTCAAACTGCCAATTACTACAAATCACTAGTCAATAACACAACATTTTATATTTGCAAGGCCGGGGTAGATGGAGGTCTTACCTTTTGCAATGCTTTTTATTCCAGTCAATTGAATGTGACTCCATTAGATATAAATGGAAATAAAACGGTTTTTTTCCATGCCGTTAATACAGACTATTTAGAACCTGCTAGAGAAGCATTTTTTTCCGTTGCTTCAGGAAAAGATTCCAGACGTAGAGTCCTATTAAAGGAAACGAACAGTAATCAAGTAGAGGTCTATAATCTTTGGGATTTCATTGCACTTAAGAACTCACACGATAACCTCGTTGAGGTATTGTGTTTGGGTTATGATGTTTCGGAATTGGAAAAAAACAGAGCTCAGGTGCAAATGCTAGCAGACTATACTTCTTTTCAGAACAAAAGAATTCTAGAGTACAATTCCATAGTCTCTCATGATATCCGCTCTCATGTCGCCAATTCTGTAGGATTAATTAGCCTGATGGATATTATTGAGAATCAGGATGAGTATCAAAATTATTTTAGACTTCTAAAAAAAGAAATTAGAAAGACGGACAGAACTATAATGGCATTGGATAAGCTCAGTTCCGTGACATCAGTTTTTGAAAGTGGGAAAGAACGAGTCCCACTATATCAGCTAATCGAAGACATATTTGACACTTTCAGAAGGGATAAACTGAATGCTCGGTTTATCTTGGTCAACAAAATACCAGAAGATTTAGTTATATTCTCTATTAGGAAATACCTTGAGAATTTGTTTTCAAATGTAATTTCCAATTCGCTTAAAATGGTTTCTCCAGAAAGAGAGTTTCAGATTGAAATTGATGCATTTCAGATTACAAATTCAATCTTGCAAATTAAAATTGTGGATAATGGAATACTGATTGATATGGGACAGAGTGGTGAAGGGAAAGTTAAAATCAAAAGACCACTTGAAGGTATTCAATATGGAAATGGGGTAGGACTTTATGTTATTAAACAGCAAATTGAGGCATTGGGAGGACAGTTTAAACTTCAGAATGAAAATGGCAAAGGGAATATCATTATTTTAGAATTTTTAAATCATGAATACTAAGATATTACTCATAGACGATGACCAGGTGTCTTTATTGATTGCTAAGAAATATTTAATTATTTCTGGGGTACAAGATATTGTACATGAAATATTGATTTTTGATGATGCCGCAGATGCTTTGCGTTTATTACGCGAGTTGGAGGTTAAAAGTGAGTCGAGTCTATTATGTATTTTATTGGATATTAATATGCCTGAAATCAACGGGTGGGATTTTTTGAATTCAATTAAAAATAAAAACCTTCACAATCATGTAAAGGTCATTATGCTTACTTCCTCGATCAGCGAGGAAGACAAAAATAGAGCAGCTTCATTTAGCTCGGTATATGGCTACATTTCGAAGCCTTTGGATGAACAAAAATGTAAAGAGATCAAACAAATTATCTTAGGATCAGCAAAAGCTTAATCTGCAATCTGATTATCCGCAATGATGCCAGTTACCTTAGATCCTTCGCTTATCTGGTTGGAAGACCGATGATGGGAGACCGAAGCAGCCTCAATTCTTAAGTTTACCCTATCCTGTGTTTCTTTTGCCTCCTTACTGGCAGAAAAACGGATATACATAATCTGAAATTTATTGGAGCATAAATTTTTTAAAATCACTTTCCGAAATACTGTGATTTTATAGTTTTATACCTGACCACTCGCCGATGATCCCATTTTCTGATGATAACCATGTTCCGTTCGCTTCATTTGAAAGCATTATTCCTTTAAATTCTGAGCCGCCTTTGACTGAACCAGCCGCAACATTTAAATTTCCTTCCTTATTAACCAGACCTTTTACCTCGTACTGAGCTTCTAAAACATTGGAAGTTATTTTGCCCGTAATTTCTCCGTTGGGATGAACATTCAATTCCCAAATCCCATTGTCAAATTTCCCTTCATAAGTTCCTTGCCAATTGCCCTGATATTGGGTGATATACTGATTGCTATCTTCCAGTATAGAGCAGGAAAATAAGACTGAAATGATCAATAGTAAAGATAACTTTGTGAAATTTTTCATGATTAGATCTAGAATTAGGTGTTGCAATAGAAATAAAACTAGTGGATCTAAACAAAGTGTACTTCAAGAATGACCAATGATCCTTAGAATTTCGCTATAATTCTAGCCCAATTTCACAATCAAACTTACTTTTTAATACGCTTTTTTTGACCTCAACTTAAATTTTTAACAGTCAAATAAATTTTAATCGTAGGAAAGGATTTTACCTCATTACATCTGAATCCAAAAATATGGAATCCATTTTAAATATGCTTACAAAATACATTAAAATGTATCTATAAAACAAAAAAAATAGTAAGAAATTTTAACTAATAGATAGGTGATTAAAACCAACTACAGTTGCAAATAGGAATTTTTAAGTTGAATTCAGAATTTCAGATTAAATATTTTCCTCAATCATCCTCACTTTGCTTAAGCCGAGAAGGATTATTTACTTCGACTCAAGTCACTTAATTCAACCAAAAAAAAGCAGGTTACATTTGAAACTGAAATATGTAGCGTTCAAAATTTTACTTACCGAAACTGATATAGCTGAATTAATAGAAGCCAAAATTAATTCCTATCTAGTTTTATACTGACTTCGCATTCCTTTGAAATCGTATTTGGAGCTACAACGAGGTTATCGAAAGGTGCGAAATACAGCAAATCACTATCCTAGTCAGCTATGTGTCACACATTTTGTTGACGCAACTGAAATCAAAATTTGACGTCTATTATTTTGTTGGAATTTCAAATCCTCAGACAAGGACTGCCCCAATGCACTTAGTATTTATTACCCAACAGGCTAAAACCATTTTTCGCCCTGAATATTTACCGACATTGTATTTTTGTTTTGCATACTGTTCAGATAGCAGTAGTTTCAAAGACTAATACCTCAACCGATCACAACTAAACAAACCTTTAACTTTAACCAAGAGATCAATTGAAAAGAAGAGATTTTATCCAACTGTCAAGCATGGGATTTGGCGCCTTGGCGACATCGGGATTGCTTATGATGGGCAGCTCGGTTTCTGCTGAGCAGCTCCTTGAACCTGGGATTGACGCGGCTGCCAAAAAAGTATTGGCTGATACCGCATTGAATGCCGCGCGCGTCAAAGGTGCAACTTATACTGATGTGCGAATCGGCAGATATTTAAACCAATCTTTATTCACCCGCGAGAAAAACGTACAGGGCATTTCCAACTCAGAATCTTTCGGAGTGGGTATTAGGGTTATTGCAAATGGGACCTGGGGATTTTCGGCAACTTCCGATGTAACTCCTGACGGCATCAAAGCGTGCGCAGATACAGCCGTTGATATAGCAAAAGCCAACTCCAAACTTCAAAAGGAGCCAGTGCAGTTAGCGCCAGTTGAAGGCTACGGAGAAGTGACCTGGAACACGCCAATTAAGAAAAATGCGTTTGAAGTTCCAGTTAAAGAGAAAATTGATCTGCTGTTAAAAGCAAATGATGCGGCTCTTGAAAACGGTGCTGCCTTTGTCAATTCAGCGCTATTTATGATCAATGAGCAGAAATATTTTGCCTCAACAGATGGGTCATATATAGACTCAGATATCCATAGACTTTGGCCTACTTTCAACGTAACAGCCGTAGATAAAGCTTCTGGAGGTTTCCGTACCCGTCAAGCGTTAAGTACTCCGATGGGAATGGGCTATGAATACTTGGACGGTCTTGCGAAAGATAAAGTCATGAATCCAGCTGGATTCAATAGCTACAACAACTCCTATGACATCGTAGAAGATGCCAAATATTCAGCCATGCAGGCAAAGGAAAAGATCACTGCCAAATCAGTAACTCCTGGTAAATATGATTTGGTTCTCGATCCTGATCATTTGGGATTGACGATTCACGAATCCGTAGGTCACCCACTAGAATTAGACAGAGTGTTGGGTTATGAGGCTAACTATGCCGGAACTAGTTTTGCTACACTTGACAAGTGGAAATCGGGTGACTTCAAATACGGTTCTGATAAAGTCAACATCGTGGCGGACAAGATTCAACCAAATTCGCTTGGTAATACAGGCTATGACGATGAAGGTGTTAAATGTAAGGAGTGGGATCTGATCAAAAACGGAGTATTGGTGAATTACCAGGCAATTCGTGATCAAGTGTCTATTTTGGGAGAAAAAGAATCCAATGGTTGTGCCTTTGCAGATAGTTGGAGTTCAGTTCAGTTTCAGCGAATGGCAAACGTTTCTTTGAGACCAGGAACAGAAAAATTGAGTCCTGCTGAAATGATAAAGAACGTAGAAAAAGGTATTTACATTTTGGGAAGAGGGTCTTATTCCATTGATCAACAGCGATACAACTTCCAGTTTGGAGGGACAGTATTCTATGAGATTAGAGATGGCAAGATAGAAGGAATGCTGGAAGATGTAGCCTATCAGTCCAATACTCAGGAGTTCTGGAATTCATGTACACAGATTTGTGACAAAGATGACTATCGATTCATGGGTACTTTCTTTGATGGCAAAGGGCAGCCTTCTCAGTCCTCGGCAGTCTCTCACGGGAGCTCAACTACTCGATTTGACGGGGTGAATGTGATCAATACGGGAAGAAATATTTAATCTCAAGACGACAACTATGGCCATTTTAACACAAGAAGAAGCTAAAAAAATACTAGATAAGGTATTGTCTTATGCCAAAGCCGATGAGACGGAAGTATCCGTTTACGGTGGCAGAACAGGCAATATTCGATATGCGAGAAACACGGTAAACACCAGCGGGGAGTCAAATGAGATTCAGTTGAGTATCACTTCTGTTTTTGGCAAAAGATCAGGGTCATCCTCCATCAATGAGTTGGATGATGCCTCCTTGAAGAAAGCGGTGGAACGCTCGGAAGAAATAGCCAAGCTGGCTCCCGAAAACCCAGAATATATGCCAATGCTGGGTCCTCAGGAGTATACCATCGCCAAAACATTTATCCAAGCTACGGACAATATTGATCCAGAATATCGAGCTCAAATTGCCGGAGACAGTATTGGACCATGTGAGGCAAATAATTTGGTGGCGGCTGGTTATTTGGAAGATTTTTCGGGTTTTGTAGCTAGAGGAAACAGTAAAGGCTTGTTTGGATACAACACCAATACTTCGGTGGATTTCTCAATTACTGTGCGTTCGGAAGATGGAACTGGTTCAGGTTATGCGATCAGAGATTTCAATGATGTGAACTTGCTGAATTCTAAAGATGTGACGACCATCGCGATGCAAAAGGCACAGGCTTCCAAAAATGCTCAGGCTATTGAGCCGGGTAAATATACCGTGATCCTGGAGCCAACTGCTGCAGGTGATTTGATGGGATTATTGACAAGAGGATTCGATGCCCGAAGTGCTGACGAAGGAAGAAGCTTCCTAAGTAAGAAGGGTGGAGGTACTCGAATGGGCGAAAAGCTATTTGACGAACGTGTAAATATAACTTCCGATCCGGCAAACTTACTTATTCCAAGTGCTCCTTGGGACGGCGATGGCTATCCTCAACAGGCTCAAACCTGGGTGGAAAACGGCGTTGTGAAAAATATGTATTATTCTCGCTATTGGGCAGAGAAACAAGGTGTGGATTCCATCGGAAGACCGGGTGGAGTGATTATAGCTGGCGGTGATGAGTCGATTGCTGATATGATCAAAAGTACTGAAAGAGGCGTGTTAGTCACTCGATTCTGGTACATCAGGGCGGTAGATCCTCAAACATTGCTCTACACAGGATTGACCCGTGATGGTACGTTCTTTATAGAAAATGGCGAAATCAAATTCCCAGTTAAGAACTTCCGCTTCAATGAAAGCCCGATCATCATGCTTAATAATATCGAAGCACTGGGACAACAGCAACGTGTGGGCGGAGATTTGATTCCTGCAATGAAAATTCGTGACTTCACCTTCACTAGTTTATCAGACGCAGTTTAAGATAGTTTGCACTAGGCAGTATTCAGTTTACAGTCAAGAGATTTTTGCCTGTAGATTGAATATTGTTTTATTGAATTTAAGCTATCCACAGACCACAGAATAATTTGTTCACTGATCACTGACCACTGATTACTGAAAACTGACCACTAAAATGCAGCCTTTTTTCTTTACCAGAATTAAATACAATTCCGGAAACTGGGATACAGATCAGCGTATGCCCTCCAATCTTCTGAACTCGCTGGTGGAATACACCACCATTCCAGTGGACACTACGGAGAAGGTCGTGGAGTTGACAAATAAAGACATCTTTCAAAGTCCTTTCTGCTATATCAGTGGACACAAGTTGGTGGAATTTTCTGCGGCAGAGCGAGCCAATTTCAAAACCTATGTGGAGAATGGAGGTTTTGTATTTGCAGATGATTGTAACCATGATATTGACGGTCTTTTTGCCAAATCATTTGAAGCCGAAATGAGTAACACATTTGGTAAAGATGCACTTCAAAAAATTCCCAATAATCACCCTATTTACTCTTCATTTTTTGAGTTTGACGAAGGTCCACCCGCTACTTCCTTCGAACTTAACGGATGGGGGGATGATCTGATCCATGATTTCTTGAAAGCTATTATGATAAATGGAAGAATTGGAGTGCTTTACAGCAACAAAGATTACGGGTGCGAATGGGATTATGATTTTAGAAATAAACGCTTCCTCAAGGAAGACAACACCAAGTTTGGTGTCAATATAGTAGTCTATGCTTTAACCTTTTGATTTTGGAAAATACAGACTTAACAGAATATAAGGAGTTGGTAAATAGAATACCACTTCTTAAAAAAGAGATTGCAAAAGTGATCGTCGGTCAGCAGGAAGTGATCGAAGAGATTATCATTACACTGCTTGCCGGAGGACATTGTCTTTTGGAAGGAGTGCCTGGTTTAGCGAAAACCCTGATGGTGAATTCACTATCGCAGGGAATGGATCTTCAGTTTAAGCGGATTCAATTCACCCCAGATTTGATGCCGGGTGATATTTTGGGTACGGAGATTTTAGAGGAAGACCATGAGACTGGTAAAAAATTCTTCCAGTTCAACCGGGGGCCAATTTTCGCCAATATGGTTTTGGCAGATGAGATCAATAGAACACCGCCGAAGACTCAAGCTGCACTTTTGGAAGCTATGCAGGAGAAGTCAGTAACCTACGCAGGTCAGTATCATAAGCTTCCTTCGCCATTTCTAATTATTGCGACGCAAAATCCCATTGAGCAATCCGGAACATATCCGCTTCCTGAGGCTCAGCTTGATCGATTTCTACTATACATTAAGTTGGGATATCCTTCCGAAAAAGAAGAACTGGAAGTGCTGGAAAGGACCACTGGAACCTACAAAGGCCAACCTGAACCGGTACTTTCTGCAGTAGAGATCGAGAAGTTACAGCATCTTACTAGAGAAGTCCATATCGATTCTCAGTTGCTTACTTATATCAATAAGTTGATTCGATCTACCAGGCCTGATACCTCTGAAATACAGATTGTTAAAGAATATGTAGAATGGGGAGCTGGAACTCGTGCCGGTCAATCTTTGATTCTTTGTGCCAAAGCCAGGGCCTTGGTCAAGGGCAGATTTGCAGTCATTCCTGAAGATATTCAAGCCTTGGCCTACCCGGTTTTGAGACATAGACTTTCCTTGCATTTTAGAGCAGAAGCCGAGAATATGCACCCAGACTCAGTCATCTCCAAAATCCTTGAAGCTCTCCCGATCAATGCAAGCAAGTAATCTGGAAATTATCAAGCTCAACAATTTGAAGTTAGCCGCAAAGATCATCAGCGAGCAACTCAAGAATGGCATCCATTCTGGCAAAAGAGTGGGAGTAGGTGCTGAGTTTGAACAATACAGGTATTACACACCTGGAGATGATCCTAATAGGATCGACTGGAAGTATTATTCCAGATCGGGAAAATACATGATCAAGGAATCACAGACGGAAAGTCACTTGAATATACGCATGATGCTGGATCTGTCCGGATCTATGAATTATGCAGAATATGGAATTCGGCGCCTCGATTATGCGAGAAATCTTCTAGCATCTTTATCTTACTTAGCTCACCAACAAGGCGACAGCTTGTCCTATTTCACCTTCAAAGAAGGAATGATAACGCAGAAAGTAGCGGCTTCGCCAAAGGCCTTTCAACGCATTCTTTTTCAGTTGGAGACAGAAACTGCAGCAGGAAGCTGGCCGGTGTTGAGCCAGGATTTTCCCACTTTAAAGAGCAAACAAAAGGAGTTGATTATTATCGTTTCTGACTTTTTGCAAAAGGAAAATGAGTGGATAGAAATTGTCGATCAAATGCGTCATCCCAAAAAAGAAATTGTATTATTTCAGATTTTAGGTGAGCAGGAGCAAAATTTTAGCATGAAAGGAAATTTTAAATTCCATGACTTGGAAAGTGACCGAATTCAGATTTTGGATGGGGAAACTGTTCAAAAAAACTACAATGTAGCTATTCAGAAATACCTAACTGAGTTTGAAAAAGCGCTACAATATCCTCAAGTTCATTTATTCCGAGTTGGACTTGAGCAGCCATTAGCGGAAGTGATTAGCAAGTTTCTGTCTACCCGAAAGCTTTTCTGATGCAGTTTCTACAGCCTTTTATGCTTTGGGGACTACTGGGAATCAGCATACCAATTCTTATCCATCTATGGCGAGGCAATAGTGGGAAAGTGATGGAATGGGCGGCAATGCAGTGGCTTTCTGACAAGGAAAGCGCTGTAGTGAAAGGACTAAAGCTTGAAAATATCTTAGTTCTTATTTTGAGAATTTTGATGTTGGTGATTATCGTAACTCTATTAAGCAAAGTGTTTTTGGCAAGTTTGGAGAAAAATAAAGCTCCACAAATAACACATCTGGTTCAGCCTGACAATGACATTGTAGAGGAGTTTAAGTTCGAATTAACCAGAGCGCTAGAGGATGGAGAAAACGTATTTTGGGCAACAAAAAAGAAGATTCAACTAGCATCTGTTGATGATTTAAGCAACGCAGAAGCTACGGATTTTCAGTTGGAAGATGCACTGGCGCTCGTGCCTAACGACACAGATTCACTCTATATCTATTTGAGCAATTCTAACAATGAAATGGGCTCTCAGTTTTATTTGACTCCAACTATTCCTCAACTTTATTTGGGAAATAAGGAGTTTGAAAATCAGCGTAAGCAGGTAATTCAATTGTTCAATAAAAAACGTTTCAGTATCAACGAAATTGGACTTTTTGATTCACTTAAATATATTGAAAATCAGAATGTTAATCTATATTTAGATTTAAAAATTTTTAACTATTTTCCGGAAGAAATGGATGAGTCGGAAATTAACTTTATTGAGGCTTCATTTCAAGCAGTGGAGGAAGTGTATGGAATATCGTTTACTAAAGTGTCCACTCCTGATTCTGCTAAAATTATTTTTAGTCAAAGAAAAAAGAGTAATGATGATGCAGATAAACTCTATTTCAATTCAGATGACTATTCATTTGAAGACCGTGAGAATTTCGTGAATTTCCCAGAAAGACTAGATTTTGAACATTCTGAAATTGTGAGATCAGGAAGACTTCCAGAGGTACTATTAAGCGAATTCTTAGAGTTTGTAGGAGTTCAAATGCAGGATGTTATGAGTAGCGAGTTACAGCTCAAATCAAGGTTTTTACTTCGTCCTGAGCAAAAACACCGTAAGAAGGCCAATAGTGATTTAGTATTGTTGGGTCTATTTATTTTGATTTATGCGTTGGAAAGATACTTTGCCCATAGACAAGGAATATGAGTAAAATAGAAAATCATATTGCCCGGATCAAGATGCAACTTAGAATTCAGGCATTTTTAAAATCCCTGATTGTGGATTTGTCAGTGGTAGCAATTGCTCTGATATTTATCAATTCTATTACCTTCCTTTTTATTTTAGGGATAGTGGTATGTGCTTTTTCAGGGTTTTTGTTTGGTCTTTTTTCAGATTATCATGCTCAGTCAATTTGTATTTTACATTCGCGATTTCCGTCCCTCGAGTTTAGCAGTGAACTTCTTGAAAAGCCCACTAAAAACATCGCTGAACAACTTCAGTGGGAGAGAATCAACGCTCAATTTCAAGGAGGATCTATAGCGATATGGTATAAAAACCTAGGAAGTATTTCTCTGGTTTTGTTGGTTCCTTTGCTTGTTTTTTGGTTAAGTACTTTAGTCCAAATTGAGAATAAAGACAGTATTTCTGCTTTGCCTAAAGATGATTTTTCCCCCGTTAAGCTCGTGTCTGAAAAGCCAATCCAGTTGGTATCTTCGCAAGTAACTATCATTCCACCTTCTTATACAAATCTTCCAAAAGTAATACAATCAGAACTTGAGATAAAGGCTTTCAAAGGATCCGTCATACAATGGACGATAGCGCTTTCATCAATGGAAAATCTGCAGCTAGAGCTTTTAAATTCACAAGGAACTGCATTGATATTTACCCCAGAAAATGACAAGTTTATTTTGAATGATAAAGTAGTGTCTTCTGGTATCTATTCCTTGGAAGCCAACAAAGATGGGGAAGTAGCTTACCAGTCAAATTTTTTCACTTTAGAAGCGATGCAAGATGCTCCTCCCGTGATCAGTCCTCAGGGAAAAGAATTGTATTCGTATCATTTTGCGAAGGATCCAACGATGAAAACTGTCAGCGCGAAGGTGTCAGATGATTTTCTTATTTCGGAGGTGTTTTTGGTAGCTACACTAGCGCGAGGATCTGGGGAAAATGTGAAATTTAGAGAAAGTCGTATTCCAGTTTCGAATCAAAATTTCAAATCTAAAGATCTTTCTGTGAAGTTAGATTTAGATAAACTGGACTTCAAACAAGGAGATGAGTTGTATTATTATTGGGCGGCAATGGATAACAAAATCCCGGATCCAAACTTTTCCAAATCAGATACTTATTTCATCAATTATGTGGATTCTTCCGGCATGTCAGAGGCGGAATTGGTAGGAATGGCGATTCATGTAATGCCAGAGTTTTTTAGAAGCCAGCGCCAAATTATCATAGATACCGAGAAACTTCTTGCTCAGAAGAAGAAAATCGGTGATGCTACATTCAACAAAACCTCTAATGAAATCGGTTATGATCAAAAATTATTGAGGATGCGATATGGCCAATATCTGGGTGAGGAAGAAGAAACCAGTGCAGCTGGTGGAGGATTAGATCAAGATTCTCAAGATATGCTTGCAGGTTACCGTCATGATCATGACCACCAAGATGAAGCTGGGATCACGGCCGCTTTTAGCAAAACAACCGAAGTTCATAGCCATGAAGAACCCAAAACACCAAGTACTGATGGTGGCGGAGTTGGAAGTTTGCTTGAGGCATATCTTCACAATCACGAGTCTGATGACGCCAACACGTACTATGAGGAATCTACGCGAGGAACGCTAAAACTTGCACTGGAACAAATGTGGCAATCAGAGCTTCACCTGAGACTTTATGAACCTGAAAAAGCCCTGCCATATCAAGAAAAAGCACTTGAATATCTAAAAACTGTACAGCAAAAATCCCGCGTTTATGTAAAGCGAACAGGTTTTGATCCTCCACCAATTAAGGAAGAAGAAAAGCGGCTCACGGGTGATTTGGATAAGGTGAACAAGCAAATAGAATTGCAGCAAAGAGATATTGCAAACAGACTAGCTCCACTTGCAGCTCAGGCGCTGGGCCTTTTACCGAAGATATCTTTGTCTACATCAGATCAGGCTTCAGTGCAAAAATTGGGAGAATTGTGGACTGCTCGTATGAATTATTCAGGGTTGGAAGATTGGTCAGTGTTGTTGCTTTTGCAGGAAATGAATGCTGGAAAGTTGGACGAAGATGGAAAGCAGAAGCTGTATGATAAACTCTATCCACTAGTAAAGCAAAGTGGGGAACTGGATGCTTCTTTCCTCAAACAAAAAGAATTAGAGAAAGCCTTTTGGAGTAAACTGAAATGATAAATTTTGAGCCGTTGATTTCTTGGCCGTGGGCGATTTTGATCGGAGTACTTCTACTTTTGATTTTGAGCTGGCAGTCATTTTTGATCATATCCTCCCAAGCAAATAGCCCTAGGAAGACAGTAAAGTTTTTAGTAGTTCTATTCTTTACCTTGACTATGCTAGGTTATATTTTTCAACCAGAACTTGCATTCAATAGAGCTGATAAAGCCATTTTAATTTACGACAATTCAATTTCTAAGGAGCGATTAGCATTCTGGAAAGATAGCTTAGGTGTTCAAAAAGCTCAGAATTATCAAAAGTTCAATGGAAGTGGAAACCCTATTTACCTGCTGGGAGATGATTTTTCGAAAGAAGAATTGCTGAGTTTTAATTCGAAAGAATTGATCTGGCTATCCGATCCTCAATCCAACCAACTTACTTTTTTGGAGTGGAAAGGAATTCTAAGACATGGAGAAATACAATCAGTCTATGGTAGTATACATTCTTTAGATAGCGTTCACATTAAGGTGGTTACACAAAACCTTACACTTTCAGAATATCTTATCGAACCGAATTCAATAAATTTTAAACTTGATTACCCTGTTTCAATTTTAGGGAGAAATGAGCTCCTCTTGATTGCCAACAAAGATACTCTGGGCACGATTAATTTCTTTTCGTATCCAAAGAAACCAATTTCATTTAGCTTTCAATTTTCTTTTCCAGATCCGGAAATTCGAATTCTCACTCAGTATTTGAAGAAGAAAGGAAATCATGTCAGTCAGAAAATCAAGGTTTCTAAAAATGCCATTATTAGTACCGCTGTCAAGACCACCGAGTCTTTGAGGTTTTTAATGATTGATGCTTCGCAATTAAAAAGTAAGGAAGTGGCAGCGGCACTTGAATCTGGAGCATCTGTATTCATCATGAATCTTTCTACCCCAGCTGTTGACATATTAGAAATCAATCAAGAGCTAAAAACCTCGTTCAAAATTATGCGAGGCACATCTGAAGAATCTCGTGAGGTAGGCGACCAATTGACAGCTGCTTCTTTCGAATTTCAATCTCAGCTAGCTCAAAAGTCATTACTTAAAAATTCTATTGCCATTCAGCAGATAGGAAGTTCCAAAGTGGGAGTGAGTATGCTAAAGGAGACATTCCCTATACAAATAGCTGGAGATAGTGTGAGGTATGGCAAAATATGGGATGAAATATTGGCAGCCATGAGCCCAGCAGAGCAATCAAATTGGAGTTTAATGCAACCCGTATTTCAAGATTTTAACGCACAAATCGAGCTAAACCAACAATATTATGAGTCTGATTTTGTAAAACTAGAATCGGATTCAATTTTTCTTCAGCAGTCCTTAATCAACCCATTTACCAAGTCTGCAAATTTTGTCTCTCTAGCATCTGGCTGGATTGAGATTGCGGACAGTCTGGAGATTTACAGCTATTCTCCAGAAGAATGGCCACAATTAAGTCAAGCAAAGTTGAAAGCGGATTTTTTAAAATCCAGGACTGTTTCACACCAGTCTGATGAGTTGGATCTGGATAAAAACCGAGTATCAGATTGGGTGTGGTACGTGATGATTCTGATGAGTTTGACTTTACTTTGGGCAGAACCCAAAATAAGAAGTTAGGGATAAGATGATTTAGGTCAGGAATTAGCTTAGACTTTGACAAAAGGGAGTCTTATTAGTTTTCGAAGTGTTATTTTTAGGGCAGATAAGTACCAACGATTTATATCATGATAAAATCTTACCTCAAACCTATTTGTGCCTTGGCAATAGGATTTAGCCTTATTTCCTTTGCCTCAACTTCGGTTGCCCAAACCAACGATACTATTCCCGAAACACAACTCGGAGAAGTAATGGTGACTGCGCAAAAGCAGGAAGAAAATTTACAGAAAGTACCTTTTTCTGTTTCTAACATAGACAACAGAAAAGTAGAGGAGATGAACTTATGGCAGACGCGAGATTTGAGAGGATATATTCCGAGTTTTTACTCTGCCAATCCCGGGGATAATAGAAATGTGATTTCGGTGCGTGGCATCACCACTACTTCTTATGAACCTGCTGTGGCGACCTATGTGGATGGGGTAAACCAATTTGGGTTGGATACTTATTTCTTTTTGCTCAATGATATTGAACGAATTGAAGTGCTTCGTGGTCCTCAGGGAACTCTCTACGGCAGAAATGCCATGGGAGGCGTGATCAATGTGATCACCAAACAACGGTCAACTGAAAATAGTGGTTTTGTACGTTCAGATTTTGGAAACTACGGATTTTTAAGATTTGCAGCAGGCTATAATTTTTCGCTAATAAATGACAAATTATATGGCGGATTATCGGTCCTTACAGATAAGACAAATGGTTTTTATACCAATTTATACGATAATAGCGATTTTGACAAGCAGAAAAACGTCCTATTTTCTGGTAAGCTAAATTACCTATTTGCTGATAACTGGGAAGCGATTCTTACTGTCAAAACCAACTCAGGAAGAAACAATGGGCCGTTCTCTTTGGCTCCTGATCCTAGTTCTGCGTTAGAGAATCCTTTTCAGGTCAATCAAAATGCCATTACCCAGATGGTAGATAACAGCGAGAATTATTCTTTGGTGATTAAGAACCGTGGCCCTCGCTTCAATTTCACCTCGCAAACTGCACTTCAGAAAAACTATCGCTACTACAAAACTCCAATTGATGGGGATTTTTCTCCATTGGATGCTGTGGCAATCGTAAATGATTATGGAAAGGATTGGAACACCAACTCAGTTTGGACTCAAGAATTTAGGCTGGCAAATGCAACTACTACCACGAAATTGAATTGGCAGGTTGGGTTTTTTGGATTTACCTCCAACGCACCAACTCGACAGGGAACGTATTTTGGAGATGACGCAGCAGCTGTAGGATCGCCAATGACTAACTTTACCAACATCGACACCAATATTAGTAACAGCTTTGGATTGGCTCTTTTTGGCCAGGCTACTTATAGCTTGACTGATCGACTGAATTTGACAGCAGGTTTACGCGCAGATTATGAGAATAAAGAGCTCATGGTATCTCAGGCGTTGGATTTTGGTCAAGGAGACCCAATCATTACTCAAGCTGACACCACCGGAAAGGTGGATTATACCGCCATTTCTCCAAAGGTAGCTTTGGGATATCAGGTTTCTACAACAAATGAGCTTTATGGAAGCTACAGTAGAGGATTCAGACCCGGGGGATTGACTCAAATAAGTTCTGATCCAAGTACACCTCCTTTATTTCCTTACAATCCTGAGTATTCCAATAATTTTGAAATAGGAAGCAAAAACTACTTTTTCAATAGGAGATTGAGAGCAAATATTTCTTTGTTTTATGGTTCAATTCAGGATGTTCAGGTGCCTCAGTTAATTCTTCCCGATGCTTATGTAGTGACCAAAAATGCCGGAAATCTAAAGACTCGAGGAGTAGAGTGGGAGCTAAGCGCTATTCCAGCGAAGAATGTGACATTGGACTGGAATGTTGGATATACTAAGGCTACGTTTGATAAGTTAGAACTTCCTGAAGAATCAGGAAATGTGGATTTCTCAGGCAACAGACAGATCTTCACTCCAAATTACACTTCCATGGTTGCAGCTCAGTGGACCCCTCAGTTTTTCAATTCTAAAACCTTAGACTGGATGATTCGCGGAGAGTGGTTGGCATTTGGAGAGCAGTTCTTCAACTTAGAAAATACCATTTCTCAAGATGCATATCAGATAGCGAATGCAAAATTTGGTATCGTTTCCGATAAAATGGAATTGACTCTTTGGGGCAAAAACATTTTTGACAAGACATACATCGATTATGCTTATAGCTTTGGACCCTCCCATTTAGGAAATCCAGCAGCGTTCGGAGTTACAGCAATGTTAAAATTCTAGGAGCAACAATTCTTGTTTTGACTTCAATCTGTACTCTTAATCCTCTGTGACCATCGGCTTGCAGAGTTTTTTTGTCAACCAATGAATGTAAAAGTTGACTGAAACGCTATAGTTACTTTGTTAAAGTTATATAGCCTTGCCAGTGAAATTCGAGAAGCTCATCAACTTCGATTTGAGGAGTCTGCCAAGAGATGGCCTATGGTAACTTGTGACTCAAAAGGCTCTGTGAACTTTGGCTGCAACTATAAATTATTTAGTCTACCCTAGAGTGTGAGTAATTTAGGATACACTGCTAGCAAGCATTTGTTGTTCGAAATCGACCATTGTTAAGTGCATTCGGACATTCTTCATAGGGCAATTAACGCCTATTTTGAGTCGGAAGGCACATTTTAAAGTTGGTACAGGATATGAAATACATTTAATACACAATAGATATTTCAGAATGTGTATATCCGTTTTTCTGCCAGTAAGGAGTCAAAAGCAATAAAAGATGTGGTAAACTCGGCGATTTAGGCCACTTCGGTCTTCCAGTCAGTTAATCAAGGAATTACAGTCGCTGGCATAATTGCGGATTATTATATTTCAGAAATATTACCAGTAACTTTCTTAAGAATCAATCAAATACTACCTATGAAAAATTATTTGAAATACTCCGCATTGGCCATTTCCATTTTTGCTATGTCATCTTGTGTAGAAGCCAAACAGCAAACCGAGACGAGGCAATTAGAGCACTTTACCACCGTTCATTCTGGTGGAAGTTGGGAAGTGATATTGGAGGAGGGTAATTCCGAAGAAGTCCGAATTGAAGTGAAAGGAGTTGAATTAAGCAAGGTAAAGACTGAAGTAAGTGGAGGAGAGCTTACGCTGGGTTTAGAAAAAGGAAATTATAATAATATTGATTTAAAATTTTATGTCACTTATAAAACGCTGGAAGGATTAAAAGTTTCAGGTTCTGGTGAAATGGAAGTAATGGACAATGTGATTGCACGTGATTTTTCTATCTCCCTTTCAGGTTCAGGAGATGTAGAGATGAAAAATTTAATGGCAGACCGATTAAAAGTAAGTATTTCAGGATCTGCTGATATTGAGATTCGTGGAGGAGAAATTGGAGATGCAGAGATTAGCCAATCTGGATCAGGTGATTTTGATGCAAAAGATTTAGCTATAAATAATCTGAATGTGTCCAAATCTGGGTCTGGAGATACACAGGTTGGTGATTTGGGAATGGTGTCTGTCAAGTCTTCAGGTTCGGGGGATATCATTTACTCTGGTACACCTAAAATGGGAGACATCAGAGTTTCCGGCTCTAGTAATATTCGGAAGCGTTAAAAATTTATACGTATATCCGCAATCATGCCATTAAGGAATCAAAAGCATCAAAAGATTTGGTAAACTCCCCGATTGAACGCTTCTTCGGTTTTTAGACACTAGTCTTCCAGCCAGTTAACTAAAGAAACTACGACTACTGGGATAATTGCGGATTATCATAAAATTGTATTCTATACTAGATAACCAATTCCCCTTTCCGCAAATAATCATTTGTGGAAAGGGGAATTGGTTTTTTAGGGACTTAGTCAATCAATTATTAAGTTAGCTCTCGTAATCATAAGTTGCAGTTTGTGGAAATCTTGCCTCAAATTTATAATTCAGGGTACTGTCAATCTATTTAAAGCCAGCTTAAGACCATTTCAGAACATGTGATGCTGTTAATTGTGGCTGGCAATATTTTTGTTTGAATTAGATCAAACCACAAATATAAAATCATGGATAACATCTCTCAACAAAATAAAACCTGCATTGAATCTTGTGAAGATTGCATCGCAGCATGTGAGTCCTGTATAGATTCCTGTAAGGGGAATTCTGCAATGAAAGCCTGTGTCAGATTATGTGAGATTTGTATAAATGCTTGTAAGGATTGTATTGCATCAATGAGCGCGGTCAAGGTGGATCGTGACATAGCGATGAACACTTGCATTGAGGCATGCACTGCTTGTGCAGAAGAATGTGAAATGCATGATCATCAAGCATGTCAAGATTGTGCTACTTCTTGCAGAGCCTGCATAGCGGAATGCGAATCCGTAATTTCTTAAACTAAAAGAGGGAGACTTAAAAATCTCCCTCTTTTAGTTTATAACAATTCAATGATGTGTCTTAAATTAATCTTTATACAATTCGTTGTAATCATCCATGTCAGTTCCTTTGTTGAAATGTCGAATGTTATATGAGAATGAAAGCATAAAATAGCGCTGCATTACATTGCTCTGTCCATCTTCTATATAGGCATCAGTCACATTTCTATAAACACTTCGATTTTGCCCAAGCAAGTCATATACATTAACAGATATTTCTCCACGCTGATTTTTGAATACTTTTTTACCCACACTCATATTCATGAGAAGTACGTTGGCATCATAACCAGCAGAAAGTCCAGAATTGACTTGATGATTTAGATCAAGTCTATAAATAAACCCTTCCCAAATTATCCAACTAAAATTCAACCTTGATCTCTGATTGAAATAGGTATTGTTTAGGTTGCTATTCAAGGTGTTTGTCACATCATTATATGAAAAGTAAGTGGAGATGTTAAAATCTATCTGGTCACTGATGTTGCTGCTTATTGACAGTCCGGTAGTCACTCGGTTTGAGTTATTAAAGCTCAATTGATTATTTACCATACCAGGTCGCGTGGTGCTGCTCAATCCGCCGGAAAAGTTGAAATTGGATCGTATGAAGCCAAGAGGAATACCATAACTTACCCATGAGCGGAAATTCTTATATCCGTCTAGATTTATTGGTCTAAACAACTGCGAACCTTTTTCTAAAATTATACCACCGGGGAGTTCAGTAGTTTCTTCCGCTATCAACGTGCTATTCGATATCGCATTTTCTACTAAGCTGTACTGGGCATAAACAAACCAAGATCTATCATTCTCCGGATTATTGCTTCTAAATCTAATTCGTAGTCGGTTGCTATAAGATTGGCCTAGGGTAGGGTTTCCAGTGCGCAGTTGGAGAGGATTAGAATTATCTACGGCAGTTTGCAGTTGATCTACCGAAGGGGCATCTACATTTGTATCGTAGTCAAATTCAAAGTTTGTATTGTCTGAGAATTTATAGTCAAATCTTACAGTTGGCAAGAAACTTTTAAAGTTTCTGTCTATAGATGATACTGAGGGAAAAAGTTGCTCATTTTTCAAATTCGCATGTTGAAATTCTCCTTCTACCTGAAATTTGACCTTATCTTTTTGGAATTGATATCCTAGTTCTACCTCCTGTCTCAAATACTTACTGTTGAATGAATTACTTAGAGCGGTGTCTAACTTAAAATCCGGATTATTCGGATCCTCATTAAAGAGGTCAAAGGTAAGCTGATCAGAATCATCGACTCTGTTGCCAATCTTATATTCTAGCTCCATTTGGCTGTTTTTACCAAGTGGCTCGGTGTAAGACATGCCAGTTCTCCAATCAAAACCTGATCTTTCTCTTGTGATTTTTTGGTTAATGATGTCTTTTCTTTCTTGAGGTTGGTAATAAATATTTTCTGCTAATCGACGTGCATCATCTTTATTGCTATGATTTCCTACATCTGCGCTTAAGGTGAAGCTTCGACCAGGCTTGTCAAATTGGTGACTATAGTAGATTCTGTTGAATAGATCGTAGTCCTTATAATTTGCCTTCCTTGTATTATTGGTCTGGTTCAAAGGACCCTCTAGATTTAGGCTTTGACCAAAGAAAGAAGAGTTTTCATTTTCGAAAGTTGCCGATAATCTTGGTCTGTACAGAATTCTATTTTTCTCATCTATGTTGTATTCAAAGCGTAAATCAAACTCATGATCTTGAGTGGTTTGTACATTACTACTTTCTTCAGAGTAAGTTTGATCGGAGTTGGAGTTGGTCACATACTCCCGGAATAAACTCGATTGACCATCATTTTTTCGATGCCTATACAGGTAGCTTCCACTTAGTTTTATCTTTTCTCCAATATTGTCCGAATAGTTTATTCCTAGAATGTTTGTTTTAATAATTCCATTCTGAGGGCGATTATTGCTTTGAGCGTTTGCATCACTGGAATAATCCAACACATTAATATTATTGCTTAGTCCGGTAAAAGTAATTCGCTGATCCTCGTTGAAAACATTTATGCTTGTACCGGCAAGGTATCTGTCATTGGTTCCGTATCCTGCAGTGGCCTTTCCAAATTGCCCTTTTCTTCGATTTTTTTTCGTGATGATATTAATTGTCTTTTTCCGCTCACCATCGTCAAATCCACTCAATAATGCTTTATCACTTTTTTGATCAAATACCTCAATACTCTGTATGATTTCAGCTGGCAGATTCTGCAAGGCAGTTTTCACATCTCCTCCAAAAAATGGTTTACCGTCAACAAGTATTTGGGCAATATTTTCTCCCTGCGCCTGCAATGCGCCATCCTGCATCACCACTCCGGGGAGCTTCTCTACCAAAGTTTGTGCACTGGCATCTTTCATTGTTTTAAAAGCATCAGCGTTATATAAGGTAGTGTCATTTTTTTGTTCACCTTGAGCTCTCCTTGCGCTTATGGTTATCTCATCTAAGGCGGTGGATTGCTCTTCTAAAGAAAGCACTCCGAAATCGACATCTTTGGTCACATTTACTGTTTTGAATAAATTCTCATAGCCCAAGTATTGAATTTTCATCAGGTATTCCCCAGGCCTCACATTTTTAATTTCAAATTCTCCGTCTAAATCAGAAATCATTCCATCGATTTGAATTGAGTCAGGAAGACTTTGTAGAAGTATAGTGGCATTGGGAATAGTGATCTCAGACCCTGCCTGTTTTACTTTTCCCTGGAGGGTGTAGGTTTGTGAAAATGTGATATTAAGTGTCGAAAAAAAGAAAATGAGATAAAGATAAAATTTCATATCGTTGATTAATAGGTATTTCGGAGCTTCTACTTGTCTAACTATAGAATTGTCCTTAGGGTTTGGAAGAGAAGACCTGATCACAAAGAAAGTAACTTCTAAGCCCATTATGGATGAGAAATTAGCTAAGCGGTCAAATGCCTCATTGAACTGTAAAATAGTTGACTTGACAATCAGCTCCATATTTTTTTTGAGCAAACATGTCCCTCCCTAGTGTTGACACTGTTCATATACTGACAATAGCTGTCAATACTATGTTTATTTAATTAACATTTCTTTGTTGATTAAATAAACATTTTTAAATTGGCTCTTGTTAAATCATTCAGCTATGCAAAATCAAGAAAAAATCAGTATCACAACCAAAGATTTGTCTTCGGGTAATTGTCAAGTGAAGTTTTTTGTGGAAGATGAGCGCAAGCCAAAATACGGCTATTTGCTAATCACTGAGCCTAAACCAATAGGTGATATTATCGATGAGATAAAACTTCGTCTGAAAAGGAGAACTGACTTTGCCATGAATCTAAATCCATTTTCTTCTGAAAATTCTGAAAGAGATGATCACAACTTTTATTTGTATTCAGCATGAACTATCTAGCTTCCAATCTCCGGTTTTTGAGAAATCAGCAATCCATCACTCAGCAGGATCTCGCCTCAAAGTTGGAGGTTCAGCGCTCAATGATTTCCGCCTATGAGGACGGGAGATCAGAGCCAAAGTTATCTGCAATTTTAAAAATTTCGGAAATTCTTAACCTAGGGATTGAAGAATTGCTAGAGCATGATATTGTATCAAAAGGCAGGTTGGCTGTGCAAAAGAGAGGAATTAATATCCTTACCATTGCTTGTGATGCCCAAGACAATGAAAATATTAGTTTGGTAGGTCAAAAAGCCTCTGCCGGTTATCTTAATGGATATGCTGATCCTGAATATATGGAAAGCTTGCCTCAGTTTCACCTTCCCACCTTGAATAAGCAGACTACTTACCGTGCTTTTGAATTGGCAGGGGATTCCATGCTTCCCTTAGTACCGGGAACAGTAGTAGTTGGAGCCTACATTGATCAACTCAAGGATATTAAAAGTGGTCGGACGTATGTATTAGTGACTAACACCGAAGGTGTAGTTTATAAACGTGTATTCAACTATCTCGAAGAAAATGCGAAGTTATTTTTAGTTTCCGACAATGAGCAATACAAACCTTTCGAAGTGAGGGGAGAGGATGTCATGGAGGTGTGGGAAGCTAAGGCATTTATAAGCACCGACTTTCCAAATCCTGGCGACAAAAAGAAACCATTGACTTTAGAAGATCTTGGTGAAATGATTAAAGATATTCAGACAGATCTGAGAAGTCTTAAAGGTTAAGGTCTACGAAGTTCAGCATTGGCGGATGTATTGTTATTAAAGGTTTGGGCCACCCAGTTTTTACCTCTGTCATTTGACCCAAATGAAAAAGCGTAATTATTCGGATCGTTGTCAATGATGAAAGTTGTAGAAAAGAGATATACGCCATCATATTCTCCCTTTCCGTGACCTATTCTTTGATCAAAATAGTAAAATTCAAAATCGAAGTAATTACCAGTTTGACTAATCATGAAATAACCCTTTCGCACATTATCTTCAAATAACCACCACTTGCCTGAATAATCAAAATCTGCAGGTTGCTCTGGTTCTTTCAGTTGCAAACTTTCAAAAATTTCGTTTCCAATTGGGTTAGCTTCCCTTGCCTGTTGCTGTTCTTGGGGCATTGTCGGATTTGCTTCAGCATTATCGGGTACTACTACTACTGTATTTTGTTCATCATCAATTACAGATGACTCGTCAGATAACCAGCCAATTAACCAGAATAATAGGATAAACCCAATGATCCAACCGTAATTTCTAGCAAACCAATTTTTTTGTTTCGGCGTTGGGGTAATTCTATCGAGAGCTGGATTTGGAGTTGCTGCTTTCAATCTAGGAACCGATTTTTCTAGAGTTTTGATCAGATCTTCCACATCATATCTCCAACGTTTTATAGTGATTTCGCCCCGTTGAAAATCCGCCAGAGATTGGATATTTTCTGGAAGCTGGCTTTTGGTAAGTGATTTTGCCCCTTTGATCAAAACCGGTATTACCGTGGTCCCCGATCCATGTAGCGCCAAAGCCATAGCCACTTCTTTTCTAATCCAATCGTCCTCTTTGAAAAGTCTAGGATTACCCTGATCGTCCTTTATTTCTGCCCAAGTTGGACCGATCAGTACCAAGACTACTGCACTTTGTCGGATTGTTTTCTCAATAGCCTCCGCAAAATTTAGCCCTGGCTCCAAAGTTTCTATATCGAAAAACACATTTTCTCTACCAAAGACATCTTCTAGGTTTTCTTTAAGTCGGCTCGCTTCACTTTGTGTATCACTTTGACGATAACTGATAAAAATTTTTTTCTTCTCCATAAGAAAAGCTGATTTTAAGTGCAGTTAAAGTTAGAGTAATCAGGGACTTAATTGAATAATATAGAAATTTTTATTTGACAAAAGTAAAAGGCAAAAAGCGAGGAAATTAAGAGTAAACATTAGCACAGCCTACTTTGGTCACCCGTCCCTAGTCTTCCCTCCAAGAAAAAAAGGAAATAAGGTTACTGGCATGATTGCGGATAATTTCTTTGTCAACTAGTAGTAGATAGTAGCACAAATTTTTCTTTTTCATGGACAAAACTAATCGCAGATTATGTGTATCTGCTTTTCTGCCAGTAACGAGTCAAAAGCATTGAAAAATTTGTTAAACTCAGCAATTGACGTGACTTCGGTCTTCCGTCATCGGTCTTCTAGCCAGTCAATCAAAGAAACTACTGTTACTGGCAAAGTAGCGGATAATCAAATCGCAGATCTGCTAAAAATTAAAAGATCAGAATAGTCCTGTGAAGTTTTACAAAGTTTCTTCGGCAAGCAAATCTCCAAATCTCGATTGAATTTTGCCGACAGCATCAAATGATTCATCTATGTTAATCACTCCTTTTCCTAGCTGGTGCCAAAGACCATCTCCGCATTCTATATAGTTTCCTTTTTTGGAAGGTGCACTTTCCTTTGCGACTTGGTAGTCGTAGTCAGGGGTAAAAATGAGCTTCATAAGCTCCATGGCATATTCCCAGTTTATAGTTTTAGTTATTACCGCACTAGTTAGAAGGACTTCTCGATTACTGAAATTGACGGTTAAAGAGCAATCACTGGTTTTATCATTATTAACAGATCTATATTGAATAGTAAGTGGTGATTCCCTACCTGTAGTTTCGAATATGGCCTGGATAATATCCTGACCCAATAACAGCCACCCATCCTGATCGGCTGGAATTTTGGTTCCTAATTCGTTGTTATCCTCTATCGGATTTACGGTGATGCCTGCGTCACTAAGTTGCTTTCCGCTCCATTTGGACGAATGATACTTTTTTCCAGCTTCTTTGCCCCAAACATTTTCCAATTTTCCTTGGTAAGAAAAATCATCATCTAAAGAAAAGCCCTCATCCAATATCTCCTGATCGCTGATATCCTCCCTATTTGTGTAATGTAGATCCAGTTTAGCATGCAAATCACCTGAAGACCAATCCAGATGAATTCGAAACATATTGCTGTACGGTGCAGGAAGCACTCCCGAGTCGAAGTTTAAAATGACTCCGCTTAAATTATCGTTACTCTTATTCATTGACGCAAAAGTACATTTTTATCACTTGACATACTAAAAGCACTACAATGTCATAGGGCCACTCTTTTTAGCTCAACAGTTAGAATTAAGTAAGCTAGGATTAGAATGACCTCAATGATCTGCAAATTTGAGCTCAAATGATTAGTAATATTTTTCATTTATTCCCTGAAAAAAGAATAGATATAGGCTGGGGAATAAGTGATAAGAAGCTTTGGACAAATCCATTATAACGGTATGTTCAAAAATATCAAAAAGGTTCTATGCTTTTCAACCAGAAATAAAAGATTTACTAAACGGCCACTGCCATACTTGGCTATATTTATAATATAGTGAAGATCAGGTGGGTATCATTTTCTCCTTAAATCGAGCAGTTCTTCTGAGATAGTCTACGTATTGGGAAGAGCTGATAAACACCTATACTTGGCGATACACTTCAATTTTGAACGGCGTCAGCTACATTTATATCTGAATATCTTACTCAAATTGTGGCATAAATTTCCTATTTAATTTAAGAATTTAGAAAGACAATCTCTTTTTTATTCATCTAAAGGTAGAGGTGACGAATAAATTTTTACTAGCATATACTTTGTATCTTTAAAATCAACTTTAAGCAAAAAAATATGAAAATTCTGACCTCTTTCAATCCAATTTATACCCTTAACAAAATCACCCATTATTCGGAGGGACTAACTTCATTTGTAGCGGGGACATACGTATTGTCATTGGCATTGACCAAGAAAAACATGGCGCTGCGAATTGCATTAGGTGTTGCCGGAGGATATCTAATCTTGAGAAGCGGATCTAAACTCAGTTTTGGTAGTGCAGTTGAAGAGGAAGAAGCTGTTTAAAAATAGTAAACAGTAGTTTATAATTAAAACTATATTCTCATTCACTACGCTAAGACATAAATTGTACACACAATTTTTTGATGAAAACCTATACTTCGTCCCACTTTGAAATGATTGAATATACATGACTATATTATTAATTCTAAAGCAATGAATACTAAAAAACAAAATGAGGATTCTCCTCGAGAGCATCTCCCAGATGATAAAAATCCTAATGAAAAGCCACATTTTGTACGAGATCCCGATGATAAGGATTCTAAAAAACACAAACCCAAAAAAGAAGATTATTTACCTGATGGTGATGAGCGTTACGTAAAGCAACCCACCCGGGAGGCAGATGATCCATATCTCACTGGACATGAGGACGACCTTGAAAAAGATAAGGCAAAAAGACCTTCTAAATTCAAACCAGAGGATTAAGTTTTTCAGATCGAATTACGATTTTTCACTTAATTAAGATTAAAGTAATGACCGACGCACCCTATGCTAAGTTTGTGTTAATGATAATGTGCTCTGCAATATCGATGTATGCAACAATGTATTTTAATACATATGAAATTAGTCATGTATATTTTAGCTGGACTAGAATGTACATGACTTTTATCGGTATTGGAGGAATGGCTATCATCATGTTTCTTTTTATGCGTAAAATGTATGAAAACAAAAGAAAAAATGCTGCGATAATAATTTGCAGTATTTCGCTGATGGTATTCTCCACTTTTTTAGTACGACAACAAATTCCTATTGATGATGTCAGGTGGATGCGGGCTATGATACCCCATCACTCCATTGCAGTATTGACCAGTACGGAAGCTAAAATATCAGATCCTGAAGTTAGAAAGCTTGCAGACAGCATTATTGAGGCTCAAAAAAGAGAAATTGCTCAAATGAAACAAATGATAGAAAGACTCGAAAAATCTAAAGATTAATTTGTCTTTTCTGGACAAAAACTACTTCTTTCTTATAGATAAAGAAGTACAAGTAATGAAGTTCCTTCAGAATTTCAATTCCTATTTCAGGTTAATTGTAACGGTATTCTCTATTCCAGCTTTCACTTCGAAACTGCACTTACCAAATGATGGAACGCCAAAGAAAATAGAGGGGTCGTTAGAAAAACCAAAAGGTTCGGCAGGATGTCCTATTCCATTTTTCTTCATTTCCCCATCTCCATCCGAATCATGAAGCACTGAAATAGCATATTTACCTTCGGGGATTTCTGTGAATAACTCACCTGCATATTTGTTTTCAATTGTTACCTCGAAGCTTTTGTAAGCTTTTTGATCATCTTCAGGAAATCCGGATGAGTTGTTAAAAAGTAAAATCAACACTTTTCCTTGGTTGGATTGCAGACCTTTTATATTAACAAAAAGGGAGGTTTTATCCGGCTGACAATGGACAAATGTGTTAGGGATAAGAGAAATAAAATAAATTAAAAGTGGGTAGAAATTTATATGAGAAAATAAAAAATTCATAATAGCTTGGCAGTTTTGAGTCTATCGAGTTTAAAACTTTTAGTTCTCGTAAACTGTTTCAAAATATGTACCGTTTTGGGAATTTCGAATTTGGAGAGGCTTCTATTTAACGAATTTTTAAAATTGAGGAGATTTTCAGCATTAAAATTCTCATTTTCAATAAAAAGGACAAGTTTTTCTCCCAACTTCTCATCCGCCTCACTTGAAAAGAAAAATGCTGAGTTTGGATAGAATTCATTAATTCGATTTGAAATCTTAATCTCTAACTGTTCTGGATGAATTTTTACGCCTCCCGAATTTATCACAAAATCAGCTCTTCCAAGCCACTCGAAATCTGTTTGGGTCAACAACTTCACTAGATCATTCGTCTGAATGTGATCTAGGCCACTCATTGGAGATTCAATCCAAAGTGCACCACGATTATCCGTTCCGATTTTCACCCCTGGAAGCACAGAATATCTCAGGAAGTTATGGTCGATTTTGGCTAAGGCTACATGCGAGACAGTTTCAGTCATTCCGTAAGTTTGAAATGCGTAAATATTGCTTTCAGTCAATTCAGCTTTCAGATTTTCAGAGATAGGAGCTCCGCCAATTATGATGTTTCTAATTGCTTTAAGTTTTATAACACATGTTTGATCGTTTAATGCAGCTTGAACTTGTAGCGGAACCATGGCAACAAAATCCATGTGCTCATCTTCATTCAAATTTTCAATTGGATTTGAACTCGGCTCTACAAGCTTGATCGGACTATCCCAAACCATTGCTCTTACAAGCATCATTTTACCTGCGATATATCTCGTGTCCAAACAGCAAAGTAGATGAGATTGAGAGTTGGTTTTAAAAAATCGCTGGGTGGCCAATGCACTTTCGATCATTCTAATACGGGTAATACTTAACATTTTTGGTTTCCCGGTAGAACCTGATGTTTGCTGCTCAAATGCGTCTTTACCTTCTAACCATTTTTTACAAAATTCTAATCCAGCCCTTATAGCGTCAGGAAAATTGTCTAATTCCATCTCGAAATGAGAAGACTTGGAGAATTTATACTCTTTGTATCTAAGCTGAAACATTTGGCAATTTTGGGCGAATTATAAAGGTAAGATACGAGCGGGAAAGGCAAAATTCCGTGTAGCTTATTATCTTGCAGCCTAATTTGATTTTCACCCAAAGCTAAAGTTTATGAACTGGATCATAGCCAAAGAATATGAAGATATCACCTATAAGAAATGTGATGGAGTAGCTAGGATTGCATTTAATCGACCTGAAGTAAGAAATGCTTTTCGTCCCAAAACTACCGCCGAACTTTATGATGCATTTTATGACGCACAAGAGGATACCTCAATCGGGGTAGTATTGCTGACTGGGGAAGGTCCATCTCAGAAAGATGGCGGTTGGGCATTTTGTTCAGGTGGAGATCAGAAAGCTAGAGGTGATCAAGGATATATTGGAGAAGATGGGTATCATCGGCTGAATATATTAGAAGTTCAGCGTCTGATTCGTTTCATGCCAAAGGTGGTGATTGCAGTAGTTCCAGGTTGGGCAGTAGGTGGAGGCCACAGTTTGCACGTGGTGTGTGACTTAACTCTTGCCAGTGAAGAACATGCGATTTTTAAACAGACGGATGCTGACGTTACTAGCTTTGATGGTGGATATGGATCTGCTTATTTGGCCAAAATGGTTGGTCAGAAAAAAGCACGGGAGATCTTCTTTTTAGGTAGAAATTACTCCGCTCAGGAAGCCTACGAAATGGGAATGGTGAACGCTGTGATCCCTCATGTTGAACTAGAGTCAACGGCTTTTGAATGGGCTCAAGAAATCTTAGCTAAATCTCCTACCTCCATCAAAATGTTAAAATTTGCTATGAACTTGACTGATGACGGCATGGTTGGTCAGCAGGTTTTTGCGGGCGAAGCTACTCGATTAGCCTACGGCACTGAGGAGGCAAAGGAAGGAAGGAATGCCTTTTTGGAAAAGAGAAAGCCGGATTTCGGAAAAAATAAGTGGATTCCGTAAAAGAGAAGCAAGAGACAAAAAGAAAGTATCAAAGATCAAAAAGCAAGATTTAAGAGGAAATAGATAGAAATTGACAATCATATCCTCAGGATATAAGCAAAGTATAATGCACTTGTAAGATTTACATGTGCATTATACTTTATTCTTAGCTTTTCGTACTTAACGACTCTTGGATGTATTTGAGTGATTATTCTAGAGGTAAAATAGTATAAAATAACCGGAAGTAGAATTCTCATCCTACACACCAATATCCTCATTCCATAATTCAGGTTTCTCTGCTATAAAGTTGTTCATGAGCTCTTTACATCTTAGATCATCTAGCACAATTACTTCTACGCCATTCTCCTTTAATAATTTTTCTGCGCCTAAAAAGGTGTTGTTTTCGCCAATAATAACTTTAGGAATACCATATAAAAGTATCGTTCCCGTGCACATCGGACATGGTGACAAGGTGGTGTAAAGAACACTCTCTCTGTAAACTGAAGCAGGCTGCCTACCGGCATTTTCCAAAGCATCCATTTCACCATGTAGTATTACACTACTTTTTTGAACTCTTTTATTGTGACCCCTCCCTAGGATTTTATCATTATAAACCAAAACAGATCCAATTGGAATGCCTCCTTCGGCCAAACCTATCTCAGCCTCTTTTATTGCTTCTAGAAAAAATTTATCCATAATTAGTTTGCTTTTTACATTAGTTGAACACTTAAATATAATTTTAATATAAGGATGATTTTTGTATAAATTACCACTTTAATATCCTAATAAAGGATATAATCCTTAGAAATAAATATTCTTATAGCCTATTTTTATCGATGTGTTTTTTGTTAAATCCATCTCTAAAAATTCACAGACTTACAGAATAAGAGGTAGGTTGCTCCCAATTATTAAAGACTCTTAAGGGGGGATTTACACAGAATTCTCGTACAACTTTTGCTCACGTGCTTCTTATTTGAAATCGGATATTCCTTGATTAAGAGAGCCATACAGTAGTTAATATGTGTATATGCTACTTTCTTCAAAACGTTAATTTTAATGGCAACACTGAAAATCTGAGGCCAAGCCAATCGGTGGCGATAAGATATATATTATTTATTGTCAGAGACCAAAGCAATAATACGCAATGGACCGCCACTCCCTCCCTCAATTTTCATAGGTAAAGCGATTACCTTAAAGTTTTTGGAAGGAAGTTTCTCAAGATGTGCAACATTTTCAAAAGCTGGAATATTCGCTGATAGTAAAATAATGTGACTTTCAAAAGAAGTTGATTGTCCGTAATCTATACTTGCTGTATCCAAACCTATGCTCTTAATCTTTCTATTAGTAACTAACCAAGTGGCAGCTTCTGGTGATAAGCCTGGAAAATGCAATTGCTCTACAGCCGATTCTCCACGCTCGTTTGTCCCTAAATATTCTAATTTGTTTGGATAGAATTTAGAGAATCCTGTTTCTAATAATACGATAGAGTTTTCAGGAATTTCACCATTTTCGCTTTCCCATGCTTTAAAATCTTCTATTGTAATTTGATAGTCACGATCCGTTTTCGCTTTTGCTGAAACGTCAATTTTAATTCCATCTCCAATTAATTGACTTAATGCAAGTTCATCTACTGATGGCGCATTGGCGACAAAATGAATTGGTGCATCTATATGAGTGCCACCGTGTTCGGCAGTTTCAAAATTATAGGCGGAGTAAAAATACCCCTTGTCTGTTAGTCCATAAGTAACGGTGTCCAATCTAAATTCTTTAGCGGTGACCCAATACACGGATTCTTGTGAAAAAGTGTGTGTGAGGTCAATTATATTTCCATCTAGAATGGATATTTCTGTAGAAGGAGATTGGCTTTTCAAGTCATTGACTGACTTGCTATCACATCCAATTAGAAGAATAAAAATAGTTGATAAAATTGATAATTGTTTCATGAGGAGTTGCTAAAGATGTTTTTCAAAGAAAATGAAATACTTCGATATAAAGTTAAGATTAGTTCAATTGCACCTAAGATGCCTTTTTAATTTGTTTTGTCACCACTACCTTACAATCTAGTGTGAAAAAAATAATTAAGTGTCTATATTATGATTTAATCCTATTGTGATACATCATACTTATTCCGAATTCTTCAAATAACTCACTTTTTGAAGAAATACACAATACGTATACCTACGTATTTGAAACTTCAATTCTATAGTATTACTTTGTAGTACTATTAAACAAATCTAAAAGGCCCTTAATCAATTTTATTTTTACTACATGTAAATAGCATCTAAGGATTTTTTATTTATTAAATTTTATACTTATGAATTATCAAAAAAGAGGATTATTGTTGCTAGTATTCTGCGCATTCATGTTCAGTTGCAATGACAATAAAAAGTCATCCGATCCTACAGCAGATTCTTCCACAAACGTATTACACAGGTTATCTGAACAAGGAGAGAAATGGGATGTTTTAGGTTCAAAAATTACTGGTAAAATTTTAAGTGAAGATACTAATGGAGAATATTCGGTGATTATAACTGAAACACCACCAAATGGGGGACCCCCCAAACATACTCACACTCATGAGGATGAATTGTTTTATGTGATGCAAGGTAGTTATGAGTTTAGTTATGGTGATTCGCTAATAAAAGCTGAGCAGGGTGATATGATTCATTTACCTAAGGGTAGGTCTCATTCCTTCAAGAATGTAGGTTCCACAATGGGGAAGACAATGAATACGATAACTCCCGGAGGATTTGAAGGGTTTTTTGCTGATATTTCAACGCTTTCGGAACAGGATTTACTTGGTCCCAAGCAAATAGATTCGCTTTCTAAGCTATATGAAGTTCGTTTTGTAAAAGCTCAAGACTGAAAGAATAACTTCTCTGAAACTCATTTAAATAGTTTGTAGCTACAAAAATTTTGACTTTCTCTTTCTCCGCTTTAAATCTTTCATCTAAATAGCGGAAAAAACTAGAAATCTAAAATTTCTATACACTAAACCCTTTGCTCTTCCGCTAAAATTCTATTGATAACGGAAGAGCTGGGCTAGTTTTTTTAACTAAAATCGATCAATGTATTTCACTTGTCACCTCTTAAATTCGTGCAACAGTTAGTCCATCATTGCAACCACTCGCGCAGGTGCTCCGGAAGCTCCAACGATTTTGAGTGGAAAAACAGCTACTTTAAAACCAATGTTAGGCAATGCATCAAGGTTTACCAGTTGCTCAATATGGCAGTATTCTTTCCGTTGTCCTACTAAGTGAGCCTCCCAAAACAATTCCGGGTTTTCAGTTTCCTTAGCCTTTTTGATCATGTAAGGTAAAGGTAAATCCCATCCCCAAGAGTCAATGCCCATCACCTTAATTCCCTGATCGATTAGCCACTCTGTAGCTTCCGCGCTCATTCCGGTGCCTATCATATGGAAATCTGCATTTCCATTAAATTTATCTCTACCAGTTTTGATCAATACTATCATTCCTGGTTTTATAGTTAACTCGTGCTTTCCCAAAAAATCAGTTATATCTACTGTGGTAATTGGGTCAAAATTTTCTTTGTGTTTCATGTCAATCACTATTCCTTCACCAAAACACCATTCTAATGGAATTTCATCTATTGTCTTGGATTTTTCTCCATTGGTCGTGGGCGAATAATGCCATGGAGCGTCTATATGAGTAGTGGAATGAACTCCCATTTTTTTAATGGTATCATCAGCCCAGCCCTCAAAACCTTTCGGATATAAGTGGTCTGGCAATCCAAATGCTCTAAGAATCTTTTTTGCCTTTTTGTGTGGCTTATGTTTGATTTTTACCTTCATAAACCAAGGGTCAGATTCGTTATATTGTATTGGTTTTGACAAGTCTATTATTTTCATAACAACAATTTTAGTACTGTTTACTAATTGATTTTCTTTAACGACTAAATTTTTAATTAATCTGTTTCATGATTTTTTATTTTAAGTTCTCCTCAGCGGGCACATTTAATCTCCTAAGTAATTGATAGGAAAGTACCGTCTTTTCATTTCTCAGTGACCGAAAATGAATACAAACACTAAATAATTAGCATTCAAATCTTCATCGTACGGAACGTGTAATCTTCAGCTCTGACAGTTAAATTATATAGATCCTGTAAAGCTTGAAGTGGTGTCATTTTTGGTCATTGACTACTTAAATTTCTCAAGTTGGTCTATCCAAAACAGAGTTATCAGACTGGGAGCAAAGCTATTATCGTCCATGTACCGCTACCACATCACCACCTGCTGCGATGGAGTCCGTTTATTATCAGCGAAGAGATTGAATACTGCAGTGAATTCATGGGTGTTTCCTTTCAGCCTATAGCTGCCTGCCATTGGAAATTCAAACACATAACCCAGACGCAGTCTTTTGGTCAGAATTCCCAGTTGTGCATTGGTGGCATCATCTACCCTGTGCCCCATTCCAAGCCACAGTCTGTCCAGAAACAGAGCTTTGAAATTAAACTCGAAGGTATCTGTCAGATTTTTCCGGCTTCGGTAAAGTCCGTTTACGATCACCGCCACATCTGGACTGATGGCATTTCTATACCCAGCCTGAATAATGCTGGCTGCCGGATAGCCGTCCATGAACTTATCGCCGGAACTGATTTTTCCGCCATTCACCCGGTGCACCCCGTAGGATACATAATAGGAGGCATGGGTCAGTGCTATCCCGAGATTAAAATCAACCACCCTGAGCGTAGAAAACTGCCCTAAATACCTTCCCAGAGTGGGGTCGTTCTGCTCCTGGGTAGTCAGTGAGTTTCCGTCCAACCGGATAGCCTGATAGTTGATTCCCGCCCCCAAACGAAGGTTGAGATGCTGGGAAAGCCGAATTCTACTCGCATAGCCCAAGGTCACTTCCGTCTCCCAGAATGCTCCGTAAGTCTGCTGAAGTAGATTCAGCGACATGGCGTTTTTGCCCGTCAATCCAGGATCCTTCTGCCCGGAGAGTTCTGCAAAATCCAACTCTGTACTAATAAAGTAGGTCTTTGGAGCACCCTGTATACCCGACCACTGATTTCTCACAAATCCGCGGACTGTACTGCCCTGATAGCCGGTGAGTGCGGGATTGTAGTAGCTCTGAAAATGGCTAAAACTGGAAATGTATTTCTGCGTCTGGGCATGGGCATGAGAAAGCCCCAGACCTGTGAGAAAAACAATTATACAAATACATTTTTTCATGGTTTCTGGGATAAAAGATTGAAAAATTCTGTGCTGCAGCACACGTACCACTCATTTTGCAAAGACCTTCAGGACACTGTAGTCCCGAAGGTCCTTGGATATTACTGCCTGATCAGGTTCAGCATTCCCCGTCTGATTTCCCCTGTTTCAGCTACTTCGATGACGAATACATAAGCGCCCACCGGCATCCTTGTGCCGTTGTACATTCCATCCCATCGGAGGTCGGGATTTTCGGTGTAGAAAAGACGTCTTCCTCCGCTGTCCACGATCAGGATTCTCACTCCGGTGTAGTACCGTAACGCAGGGGCACCCCAGGTGTCATTGATTCGGTCTTGGTTTGGAGTAAAGGTATTGGCTATCTCCAGCTGATCCAGAGGAGTTCTTAACCTTCGGATCACGAAGGATTTGGTGATCACATTTCCTGCCCGGTCTGTCACGCTCAGACGGATTGTAAAGTCAGTTCTGCCTGCCGCCTGATCTGCACTGCTCCAGGACAGCATTCCCGAGTTGACCTCAAAGTAGTGGTTGTCTGCCGAGTGTTGCTCCAGAGTGAACTGATGCACATCATCCGCGGGGTCAATTACTGTAAATACTCCTATTTGCTCAAAGAAACTGGTTGGTATTCCCAGAAACTCCTGTGCACTTAGGATGACATCCTGTGGAGCCGGCTTTTGCAAAACCTCGATGGAGAGCCCGGCGGTGAGCGCCTCGGGATTTAACACTCCCGGCGGCAAACTTGGAGTTGACACAAAGCGGTAAACCCCTGCCTGCAGAATATCCAGAGCTGAAATGTCCCAGGTGACGGGAAGGTTGAGGAATGACCCGTTACCGGTTTGACCCAGTACGGTGTTGGGAAGAACTGAGGCTGTGAGTTCTGACCCCCATGCTACCGAAATGCTTACCGGCAATACTTTAACCAGGGATCTGCCGTCCAGATAATCCGGGGTACCGGTTCCATCTGTATCCGGAAAATCCATGGCATCATGGGGGTCCGTACCCTGCTGGTTTTCCACATAATCAGGAACCCCGTCGCTGTCTGTATCAAGATAATCTGCGGGATCGTTAGGAGCTGTACCCTGTTGGTTTTCCACATAATCGGGAACCCCATCACCGTCTGTATCGGTGAAGTCTGCAGGGTCGTTGGGATCCGTTCCGTCGGATAGCTCCACCTCATCGGGAACCCCGTCCTGATCAGTGTCAGCGGTAATGATTTGAAAATCAGCTGAAATGAACGTTATGCTGTAGTTAGTTCCGGCAGTCAAATTACCCAGCGTGATTGGATAGAATCCTACCTGCTCACCTTCTGTTCTGGCAAGTTGCCCAGTCAGGGCTGACCCAGAGTCAGTAGGGGCAAGTCCTGTGGCCAAATAGGTCAGTTCAGGATCAGCCTGACCAGACAGTTTACTTTGTCCGGTATCCGCCTTGATGGTCAGTGAGGCTGGACTGATCGTTAGGTCTGCCGTCAAGATCTGGTCTTCATAACCCAACTGACTTACCGTGGCGGTAACTTGATAGATTCCGGCATTGATTTGACCGTTGTTGGTGTACGTTGCCGTTGCTTCATCCGGCAATCCGCTTACAGAAATAGAATGTGCTGAGCCATCGTAAGTAAACATGCCATCGGAAAATGTTATCCCGGATTGGCTGGCAGCTTCGATGACCAGACTTACTTCTTTTAAAGCAGCCAAGTAGTTGGCAGTCGCAGCGGCAGTCACCATAATTGGATAGGTGCCCACAGTTGAATATCCTTGGTTAGGTGAAAATGACAAACCACTTTCAGAATGATTTAAACTCGCAAAAACCTCTTTCTCCGTACCGTCGAAGGTAAATGTCTGCGGACTTTCTGCTGTGATATTTGACTGCGCTTTGTTGATGGCCAGAACAGCTTTTAGAATCTGGTCTTCATAACCCAACTGTCTTACCGTGGCGGTAACCTGATAGGTTCCGGCATTGGTTTGACCGTTGTTGGTGTACATTACCGTTGCTTCATCCGGCAATCCGCTTACAGAAATAGAATGTGCTGAGCCGTCATAAGTAAACGCACCTTCCGTAAATACTATCCCGGATTGGTTGGCAGCTTTGATGACCAGACTTACTTCTTTTAAAGCAGCCAAGTAGTTGGCAGTCGCAGCGGCAGTCACCGTAATTGGATAGGTGCCCACAGTAGAATACCCCTGTTGTGGCGAGAAGTTCAACGTGCCTTCGGTGTTATCTAGAATCGCATTAACCTCTTTTATCGAACCGTCATAAATAAACGTCTGCGGACTTTCTGCTGTGATGGTTGACTGCGCTTTGTTGATGGTCAGATCAGCTTTTAAAATTTGGTCTTCATAACCCAACTGACTTACCGTGGCGGTAACCTGATAAGTTCCGGCTTCAGTCTTCAAATTGTTGGTATACGTTGCGGTTGCTTCTTCCGGCAATCCGCTTACAGAAATGGAATGTGCTGAGCCATCGTAAGTAAACATGCCATCGGAAAATGTTATCCCGGATTGGCTGGCAGCTTTGATGACCAGACTTACTTCTTTTGAAGCAGACAGATAGTTGGCAGTCGCATCGGCAGTTACCGTAATTGGATAGGTGCCCTCCGTTGAATATCCTTGGTTAGGTGAAAATGACAAACCACTTTCAGAATGATTTAAACTCGCAATAACCTCTTTCTCCGTACTGTCGAAAGTAAACGTCTGCGGACTTTCTGCTGTAATGAATGCCTGCGCTTTGTTGATTGTCAGATCAGCTTTTAGAATCTGGTCTTCATAACCCGACTGGCTTACCGTGGCGGTAACCTCATAGGTTCCGGCATTGGTTTGACCGTTGTTGGTGTACATTACCGTTGCTTCGTCCGGCAAATCACTTACAGAAATAGAATGTGCTGAGCCATCGTAAGTAAACATGCCATCGGGAAATGTTATGCCGGATTGACTGGCAGGTTCGATGACCAGACTTACTTCTTTTGAAGCAGCCAGATAGTTGGCAGTGGCGTCGGCAGTTACCGTAATTGGATAGGTGCCCACCGTTGAGTAACCTTGTTGTGGCGAGAAGTTCAACGTGCCTTCGGTGTTATCTAGAATCGCATTAACCTCTTTTATCGAACCGTCATAAATAAAAGTCTGCGGACTTTCTGCTGTGATGGTTGACTGAGCTTTGTTGATGGTCAGATCAGCTTTTAGAATTTGGTCTTCATAACCCAACGGACTTACCGTGGCGGTAACCTGATAAGTTCCGGCATTGGTTTGACCGTTGCTGGTGTACATTACCGTTGCTTCGTCCGGCAATCCGCTTACAGAAATGGAATGTGCTGAGCCACCGTAAGTAAAGCTTGCATCCGTAAATGTTATCCCGGATTGGCTGGCAGCTTTGATGACCAGACTTACTTCTTTTAAAGCAGCCAGATAGTTGGAAGTTTCAGCGGCAGTTATCGTAATTGAATAGGTGCCCACCGTTGAATATCCTTGGTTAGGTGAAAATGACAAACCACTTTCAGAATGATTTAAACTCGCAATAACCTCTTTCTCCGTACTGTCGAAAGTAAACGTCTGCGGACTTTCTGCTGTGATGGTTGACTGCGCTTTGTTGATGGTCAGATCAGCTTTTAGAATTTGGTCTTCATAACCCAACTGACTTACCGTGGCGGTAACCTGATAAGTTCCGGCTTCAGTCTTCAAATTGTTGGTATACGTTTCCGTCGCTTCGTCCGGCAATCCGCTTACAGAAATAGAATGTGCTGAGCCATCGTAAGTAAAGCTTGCATCCGTAAATGTTATCCCGGATTGGCTGGCAGCTTCGATGACCAGACTTACTTCTTTTAAAGCAGCCAGATAGTTGGAAGTCTCAGCGGCAGTTACCGTAATTGGATAGGTGCCCACCGTTGAGTAACCTTGTTGTGGCGAGAAGTTCAAAGTGACTTCGGTGTTATCTAGAATCGCATTAACCTCTTTTATCGAACCGTCATAAATAAAAGTCTGCGGACTTTCTGCTGTGATGGTTGACTGCGCTTTGTTGATGGTCAGATCAGCTTTTAGAATCTGGTCTTCATAACCCAACTGACTTACCGTGGCGGTAACCTGATAAGTTCCGGCTTCAGTCTTCAAATTGTTGGTATACGTTGCGGTTGCTTCATCCGGCAATCCGCTTACTGAAATAGAATGTGCTGAGCCATCGTAAGTAAACATGCCATCGGGAAATGTTATGCCGGATTGACTGGCAGGTTCGATGACCAGACTTACTTCTTTTGAAGCAGCCAGATAGTTGGCAGTCGCAGCGGCAGTTACCGTAATTGGATAGGTGCCCACCGTTGAGTAACCTTGTTGTGGCGAGAAGTTCAACGTGCCTTCGGTGTTATCTAGAATCGCAATAACCTCTTTCTCCGTACCGTCGAAAGTAAACGT
>Ga0307487_1000302_pt1 | contig 39741 bp, 39 predicted proteins | sample CBIW12metaG_FD_203665 | JGI IMG/M metagenome (GOLD analysis project Ga0307487, IMG submission 203665) | Sea-ice brine microbial communities from Beaufort Sea near Barrow, Alaska, United States - CBIW 1.2 | ecosystem: Environmental > Aquatic > Marine > Coastal | place: USA: Alaska | collected... | reverse complement strand
GGTCCGTGGACCGCGGGTCGTCGATGATGCGCTGCGCCCGTTCCTTCTCGCCCTTCTCCACGAACCGTGGGCCGCCGGTGCGGGGGCCGGTGATCTGCAGCAGGAAGTCCTTGAAGTAGGCGCCGTTCTCCGGGTCCAGTTCGAAGGTGCCGTGCAGCATGCCGTCGGGTTTGTCCCACACCCGCAGGTATTGCCGGGCGCGCATCGCGTCGGCCCTCGACGCGACACCGGCAGCGTCGATCTGATCTCGGCAGTGGCGGGCTGCCTTCGCGGCCTGGTCCGCGTTCACGGTGCGGCACTGGGCGATGACGGCGATGACCGCGTCGGTGAGCATATCCTCCGTCACCCCGATCGCCGGTTCGCCGAGACCCCGCCGAATGGCCGTGGCCGCGTCCGTGCTGAGGGTTCCATCGGCGACTGCTGTGCCGAGCGGCGCGAACCACGGCACATGCACGTCCACCGGCGGCGCGTCCGGATGTTCAGCAGCGTGAGCCTCGGCCTGCTTCTGGCGTTCCCGGGCGGTTTCGGTTTCGGTGGCCATGGTGCCGGCCTCGATCAGGCGACGGGTATCCGCCTTCGTGCCGCCGCCACCACCACCGAGCGCCTGCACGTAGTCTTCGGGACTGGGGTAGCCCCTTTTCCGGGCGAGGCCCTCGCGTCCGAGCTGCCAGTCGGAGCGTGCGGCGACGTTCGCCGCCGACAACGCGAAGGTCTTGGAGACCTCGCGCATGTGCCGGGCAATCGCCCGGTGGGTGTTCTCCGACTCGTCGTCGGAGAGCTCCGCGAACGACGCCGCGGATATACCCGACCGGGCCAGGGACCCGGTCAGATCAACGAAAACACCGTCGATGGTGGTTGTCATGAAACAAGTGTGACAGCGACCACTGACACTGAGGAGTTCAGAGACGCCATCGAACTTCCAACGTCAAATGGACCCGTCCCGCACCCCTCGGGCTGTGGGTCTGCCCCGCCTCGGCCGATGTGTGCCGCGTGCTCGGCCCCGGGCCTCGGAATCATCGTCCCGACAATCGGGCCCTACTGGCGGGCGTTGAGCAGGTGGATCACGAATCCGACGACAAGCTGAAAGCCGATTCCGGTCAACAGGCGTGACTTGGCCTTCTTGCCCGTCTTCGCCGTCGCGTTCGCCGGGCCGGCCGCCTTGCCGAGCAGGCCCTTGAGCCAGCGCGGGGCCTCGGGCAGCGTGTAGCGGTCCATGCCGGGCGGGTCATCGTCGCGGTCGTTCATGCGTGCGCGTCCGTTCTGTCGAGAAACCCTTACTCGACGGTACCGCGAGAAACGTCGCTGGGGAAGATGGCGTGCGAACGCGGCGTGGCAAGAACATGCAAGTCATAGTAATTAGTTGCACTTCCTAGTACATTGGCCTCATGCGCTCACCAGGGTGGTGGCATGAAGAGAGGAACTCAATGGTTCGCGAATTGACGCATTTCATCGGTGGCCAACATGTCGCCGGAACATCCGAACGGTTCAGCGATGTTTTCGATCCGAACACCGGATCGGTGCAGGCCAGGGTGCCGCTCGCCAGCAATGCGGAGATCGACGCGGCCATCATCAACGCCGAAGAAGCCCAGGTGGCCTGGGGTGCGTGGAACCCGCAGCGCCGTGCGCGCGTCCTCTTGAAGTTTCTTGACCTGGTGGCCAAGGACATGGATTCCCTCGCCCGTCTGCTCTCCTCCGAGCACGGCAAGACCGTCGCCGACGCGCGGGGCGACATTCAGCGTGGCGTGGAGGTCATCGAGTTCGCCGTTGGAGCACCGCACCTGCTCAAGGGTGAATACACCGAGGGCGCCGGCACCGGAATCGACGTCTACTCGATGCGCCAGCCGCTTGGTGTGGTCGCGGGCATCACCCCCTTCAATTTTCCGGCGATGATCCCGCTCTGGAAAATGGGCCCGGCGCTCGCGGCAGGCAACTCCTTCATTCTCAAGCCCTCCGAACGCGATCCCTCCGTTCCCTTGCGCATCGCCGAGCTGTTCCTCGAGGCGGGACTTCCCGCCGGCGTTCTCAATGTGGTCAACGGTGACAAAGAAGCGGTGGATGCCCTGCTCATCGACGAGCGGGTCAAGGCCATCGGCTTCGTGGGGTCAACCCCGATCGCCCAGTACATTTACCAGACCGCCGCGGCGCACGGAAAACGAGCCCAGTGCTTCGGCGGTGCCAAGAACCACATGATCGTGATGCCCGACGCCGACCTCGACCAGGTTGCGGACGCCCTCATCGGTGCCGGCTACGGCTCGGCGGGGGAGCGGTGCATGGCGATCTCCGTCGCGGTTCCCGTGGGCAAGGAGACCGGGGATGCACTCGCCGCCAAGCTCACCGAACGGGTGAAGGCACTGACCATCGGCCATTCGCTCGATGAATCGGCGGACTATGGACCCTTGATCAACCGGGACGCGGTGACCCGCGTGTCCGCGGCAATCCAGGCCGGCATCGACGCGGGCGCCGAGCTGATCGCCGACGGTCGCGGCCACGAGGTCGCCGGCTACGAGTCCGGATTCTTCCTCGGCCCGACCCTGTTCGACCACGTCACGACCGACATGGAGCTCTATCAGGAAGAGGTCTTCGGCCCAGTGCTCATCGTCACCCGAGCCGACACCTATGAGGATGCCCTCGCGCTGGCATCCGACCATAAGTACGGAAACGGGGTGTCGATTTTCACCCGCGACGGCGACACAGCCCGTGACTTCAGCGCCCGCGTGCAGGTGGGTATGGTGGGTGTCAACGTGCCCATTCCGGTGCCGATCGCGTACCACACCTTCGGCGGCTGGAAGAAGTCGGGATTCGGTGACCTCAACCAGCACGGCCCCGACGCGTTCCGGTTCTACACCAAGACCAAGACGGTCACATCCCGCTGGCCGTCCGGAATCAAAGAGGGAGCGAGCTTCGTTATGCCGCTGATGCACGAGTGATGTCCACTCTCACAGAAGAACAACAGGCCATCGTCGAGGCGGTTCGAGACTTCTCCCGGTCGGAGCTGGCCCCGCACGCCGTCGAATGGGACCAGAACAAGCATTTCCCGGTCGACGTGCTGCGTCAGGCCGGCGAAATCGGACTCGGCGGCATCTACGCGCAGGACGACGTGGGCGGATCCGGGCTGAGCCGCAGCGACGCCGTGCTCATCTTCGAGGAACTCGCCAAGGGTGACACCACGATTGCCGCCTACATCTCCATTCACAACATGGTGGTGTGGATGATCGACAGTTTCGGCACCGACGAGCAGCGGCACCAGTGGGTCCCGCGACTCGCCACCATGGAGCACCTCGGCAGCTACTGCCTGACCGAGCCGGGCGCCGGTTCGGACGCGGCCGCACTCACCACCTCCGCCGTGCGGGACGGGGACGAGTTCGTACTCAACGGGGTCAAGCAGTTCATCTCGGGTGCCGGCGCGTCGGCCGTGTACATCGTGATGGCTCGAACCGGCGCTGCCGGGCCGAAAGGCATCAGCGCGATCATTGTGCCGGCGGATGCCGCCGGCCTCTCCTTCGGACCCAACGAGAAAAAGATGGGCTGGAACGCACAACCGACCCGGCAGGTGATCCTTGACAACGTTCGGGTGCCGGTCGCTAACCTGTTGGGCCAGGAGGGCGGTGGATTCACGATCGCCATGAAGGGCCTCAACGGCGGTCGAGTGAACATGGGTGCCTGCTCCCTCGGTGGCGCCCAGTGGGCGCTCGACCAGACCGTGCGCTACGTGAAGGAACGCAAGGCCTTCGGAAAACTGCTCGCCGAGCAGCAGTCCCTCGTCTTCACCCTCGCCGACATGGAAACAGAGCTGCAGGCCGCCCGTGGCCTGCTGCAGCGCGCGGCGCTCGCCATCGACGATGACGACCCTGATGCCGCGTCACTGTGCGCCATGGCGAAGCGCTTCGCGACGGACGCGGCGTTCACGGCGGCCAACTCGGCGCTGCAACTTCACGGCGGTTACGGGTACCTGTCCGAATACGGGATCGAAAAAGTCGTCCGCGACCTCCGGGTGCACCAGATCCTCGAGGGGACCAACGAGATCATGCGCCTCATCGTGGGCCGAGCACTCCTGGAGGGACCCGCATGAGCGACGCGCCGATGCCGGAGCCCGAGGTGCTCGTCACCCGTGCGGGACGGCTGGGACACCTGACCCTGAACCGGCCGCGAGCCATCAACGCCCTGACCCACCCCATGGTGACGCTGATGCAGTCCGCCCTCGACGAGTGGACCGACGACGACGCGGTGCAGACGGTGCTGCTGACCGGAAGCGGAGACCGCGGGCTCTGCGCCGGCGGCGACATCGTGTCGCTCTACCGCGATGCGGTGTCCGGCGACGGGCAGGAATCGGCCAGGTTCTGGGCCGACGAATACCGGCTCAATGCCACGATCAGCACCTACCCCAAGCCATACGTTGCCCTGATGGACGGTGTCGTGCTCGGTGGAGGCGTCGGTGTGTCCGCCCACGCGTCGCACCGGATCGTGACCGAACGATCGAGGATCGGTATGCCGGAGACGGCGATTGGATTCGTACCCGACGTCGGCGGCAGCTGGCTGCTCTCCCACGCCCCCGGGGAGCTCGGCACCTACCTCGCCCTGACCGCGGGAATGGTGGGCGCCGGGGACGCGATCGCACTCGGCCTCGCCGACACCTTCGTTCAGTCACGCCGTATCCCCGAACTGATCGCGTTGCTGGCCACGACCCCGGCCGACGACGCGATCGCCCGGGTCAGCGAACCCGCCCCGCCGTCTTCGTTGCTCGCCGACCGGGCCTGGATCGACGCGGCTTTCGCCGGGGACGATGTCGGCCGGATCCTCGAGCGGCTGAGGGCCGCACCGACCGATACCGCCCGGGACACGCTCGACCTCGTCGCGGCGAAATCACCGACGGCGCTCGCCGCGACCCTGGCCGCGCTGCGGCGTGCGACGCACCTCGACTGCCTCGAGGACGCGCTGCGGCAGGAGTACCGGGTGTCGGTTCGCGCGTTCTTCGCGCCGGACTTCGCCGAGGGGGTGCGAGCGCAGGTGATCGACAAAGACCGCACGCCCCGGTGGAACCCGGCGACCCTCGACGAGGTCGACGCCGACTCCATCGCCGCCTTCTTCGACCCGCTCGGCGATGCCGAGCTGAACCTCCCCGACCGCTCCGGCTCGCTGCCGCTACAACGACGTAGAGAAGAGACCCCGAAATGACCACCTCGATCGCATTCCTCGGACTGGGCCACATGGGTGGCCCCATGGCCGCCAACCTCGTCACCGCCGGCTACACGGTGACCGCCTTCGATCTCATGCCCGCAGCCGTGAACTCGGCTCGGGAGGCGGGTATAGCGGTGGCCGAGACCGCAGCTGATGCCGTGGCATCCGCCGACATCGTCATCACCATGCTGCCCGCCGGTCGCCACGTCATCGCCGCCTATACGGGCACCGTCGAGGAACCCGGCCTGCTTGCCGTCGCACGGCCCGGCACGCTGTTCATCGATTCCTCGACCATCGCCGTCGATGATGCCAGATCGGCGCACGACCTCGCGGTCGCTGCGGGCCACCACCATATGGATGCACCGGTCTCCGGCGGCGTCGTCGGCGCGGTGGCCGGCACGCTCGCCTTCATGGTGGGCGGCTCCGACGAGGACTTCACGACGGCACTGCCCGTGCTCGAGGTGATGGGCAAGCGCATCGTGCACTGCGGCGGATCCGGCCTGGGGCAGGCCGCCAAGGTGTGCAACAACATGATTCTCGGCGTCTCGATGATCGCGGTGAGCGAGGCGTTCGTGCTCGGCGAGAAACTCGGCCTAAGTCACCAGGCGCTCTTCGATGTGGCGTCGAACGCCTCAGGGCAATGTTGGGCGCTCACGACGAACTGCCCGGTGCCCGGCCCGGTGGAGACGAGTCCAGCCAATCGCGACTTCACCCCCGGTTTCGCCGGCGCGCTGATGGCCAAGGACCTGGGGCTGGCCGAAGAGGCGCTCGCGTCCACGGGCGTGCAGGCCCAGATGGGGTCACTGGCGAGCGCGATCTACCAGCGCTTTGCCGAGGGCGAGGGTGCAACAACCGATTTCTCCGGGATCATCAACGACATCCGGGACCGCAGCTCGGCTGCGGGCACCGCCTGAGTTATCGCGGTTCCTAGTATTTAGTAGCACTTCCTTGTACATTTGGCAGGGGCGAGACCCGAGGAGCGTCGCATGAAAATCGTTGTACTGGTGAAGCAGGTCCCGGACACCTGGGGCGAGCGCCAACTGAATCCCGACACGGGACGGGTGGATCGCGACGCGACCGACCGCGTGATCGATGAGATCGGCGAGCGGGCGCTCGAGGTGGCCCTCACTTATCGCGACGCCCACAAGGGCACCGAGGTCGTGGTGCTCTCCATGGGCCCCGCCTCCGTCACGGCGGCCCTGCGCAAGTCGCTCTCCATGGGCGCCGACTCCGCCATCCACGTGCTCGACGACGCGCTCGTCGGCGCCGATGTCGGCTGGACCGCGCGGGTGCTGGCCGCCGCGATCACCCGCGCCGGATGCGATCTGGTCGTGGGCGGAAACGAATCCACCGACGGGCGCGGCGGCGTCATTCCCGCCATGATCGCCGAGCACCTCGGCCAGCCACACCTCGGCTACCTCAACACCGTTGAGCTGACCGATGCGCAGGTCGCCGGCGAGCGCACGACGGAATCCGGTCTGGTGCGGGCGCACTGCCCCCTGCCCGCCGTCATCTCGGTCACCGAGTCCCTTCCCGAGGCCCGGTTTCCCAACTTCAAGGGCATCCTCACGGCCAAGAAGAAGCCGCTCGAGGTGCTGTCGCTTGCGGACCTGGGCCTCGACCCTGCCTCCGCGTTCGACGGCCAGGCACGTTCCCGCGTCGTGACCACGAGCCCCCGGCCGGCGCGCAGCGCGGGAACCATCACGGTTGACACGGGCAACGCCGCCGTGGAACTGGCCGACTTTCTTGTCGCCGAACGTCTGATCTAGTCGAAGGAACCGCACATGACGAATATCCTGACTCTCATCGACCTGTCGGCCACCGGCGCAATTGAGAATGCGGCCGCCGGCCTTCTCGCCGCGGCCGGGCAGCTCGGCACCCCGGTAGCAGTCGTCGCCGTCGCTCCCGGAGACGGAGACGACCTCGTCGAGGGCCTCGGTCGCCTTGGCGCCGAGGCGGTCTATCTCGCCGAAAGCGACGATCGCGGGACCGTGTTTCTCGGGGCCGAAACGGAGGCCCTGGCGGCCGCTGCGGCCGTGTTCTCACCCGCAGCCGTTCTGCTCGCGGGAACGGCGGACGGTCGCGAGGTCGCCGGACGCGTCGCCGTGCGCCTCGGCGCGGGTCTCATCGTCGACGCCGTCGGCCTGCGCACCGCGGACGGGGCGATCCATGCCGAGCATTCGGTTTTCGGCGGCGCCTACACGGTCGAGTCCACCGTGGACGGCGGACTGGCCGTGATCACGGTGCGCCCCGGCGCGAGCGACGACCCTGCCACTCCGGCCAGTCCCGCCGTGACCCGCGCGAGCCTGTCCGTGCCGGCCTCCCGCTACGCGAGCATTGACGACATCGAGAACACGGGAGCGGTGTCCGCCCGTCCCGAACTCAGCGGCGCGACGACGGTCGTGTCCGGCGGGCGCGGCCTCGGCTCCAAGGAAAACTTCGCCCTCGTCGAGCAGCTCGCCGATGCCCTCGGGGCGGCCGTCGGAGCATCCCGCGCGGCCGTGGACGCCGGCTACGTCGTGCACTCGGCCCAGGTCGGCCAAACCGGTGTCACCGTGTCACCCCAGCTGTATATCGCCCTCGGCATCTCGGGTGCCATCCAGCACCGCGCTGGCATGCAAACGGCGAAGACGATTGTCGCGATCAACAAAGACCCGAATGCGCCTATCTTCGAGGTAGCAGATTTTGGCATCGTCGGCGACGTCTTCACCGTCGTGCCGCAACTCATCGATGCCCTCCGCGACCGCGCCACGTAGCGAGTCCGGCGTCGCTGCGCCACACCGTGAACGATCGATTCGAAAGGCCCTGGTTCCGTGACCCGCTCTCCCGCACCCGTTGCGACCCGCAATAAGTGGTCCAAGCTCCTGTGGATGATCCCCGCCGCCGTCGCGGCGCTTGTGCTCGTCGTGCTCGCGGCCCAGTGGGCCCGGGAGCTGGCCCCCGTGCGCGCGTTCCTGGAGCGGTATCCGGGGGAGTCCGAGTTGCCTGCGGATGCGCCGGTGGGCTTTCCCGCCTGGCTCGCCTGGCAGCACTTCCTCAGTTCATTCCTTCTCCTGCTGATCATTCGCACCGGGTGGACGGTGCGCACCAACAAACGCCCGCCGGCGCACTGGACCCGCAACAACTCGGGACTGCTGCGCACCAGGAACCCGCCGACACGCATCAGCCTGGACCTGTGGCTTCACCTCAGCCTCGACGTGCTCTGGGTGCTCAACGGAATCCTGTTCTACGTGCTCATCTTCGCCACGGGCCAGTGGCTGCGGCTCGTGCCGATTCACTGGGACGTGTTCCCGAATGCCCTGTCGGCGGCGCTCCAGTACGCATCGCTGCGCTGGCCGACCGAAGACGGATGGGTCAACTACAACAGCCTGCAGCTGCTCGCCTACTTCACCGTGGTTTTCATCGCCGCACCGCTGGCCATTGTCAGCGGACTGCGCATGTCCGGCGCGTGGCCACGCGGGGCCACGCGGGTGAATGCGATCTACCCCATGAAGCTGGCGCGGGCCGTGCACTTGCCCGTCATGATCTTCTTCGTCGGCTTCATCGTCGTGCACGTGACCCTGGTTCTGGCCACCGGCGCCCTGCGCAATCTCAACCACATGTACGCAGTACGCAGCGATGACTCATGGGTGGGCTTCTGGATCTTCGTCGCGTCGCTCGTGGTGATGGTCGTCGCCTGGGTTGGTCTCCGACCGGTGGTGCTGCGCCCGATCGCGGCGCTGACCGGCTCCGTCACCCGGCGCTAGCCCGCATGCACGGTACCGTTTAGGAATAGTGAAAGGACTGCTGGTGACATCTCTACCGATGGATCCCATCGCGGAGGCCCGGCGTCAATGGCTTGCGCACGACTGGGACGACGCCGCCGACGGCATGGCCGCGGTAACGAGCATCATGCGGGCGCAGCAGCTGATGCTTGCCCGCGTGCAATCAAGCCTGAAACCCTTCGGGCTCTCCTTCGCGCGCTTTGAGCTGCTCGCCCTGCTGGCGTTCAGCCGGGGTGGCGCGCTGCCCATGGCGAGCGCCAGCGCGCGCCTGCAGGTGCACCCCACCAGTGTCACGAACACCGTCGATCGGCTGGAGCGTGACGGCCTCGTGCGGCGCGAACCGCACCCCACCGACGGTCGCGCGACCCTCGTGGTGCTCACGGAATCCGGACGGGCACTGTCGTCGGAGACCTCGGCTCGGCTGAACGCCGAAGTGTTTTCGCAGCCGGGCCTGTCATCCGACGACGTCACCAGTCTCGTGCGCATTCTGGCGCGCCTGCGCCGTGATGCGGGGGATTTCAGCGATCCGACACCGAACCCGACCCCGCTCTCCGACTGACCCAAAAATACTAGGAAGCCCTAGTTGTTTCTCGACCTCGCCCGCTAGATTGGGCACTGCGGCAATGCTGCCGCACAATCTGCATGTGTTTCCCAGGAGTTGAAAACGGATGACCAACCTCACGCCCCGCACGTCGACAACCAGCACGGCAAACTTTCGAGCGGCCAGAGACCAGCTCATCGGGCTGCGCGACGACCACGGCCGAGCGGCGACGGAGTTCGTGTGGCCCGACGTCGGCCAGGCGTTCAACTGGGCGACGGACTGGTTCGATGTCATCGCGGAGGACAACGACAAGATCGCGCTGTGGATCGTCGAGGAAGACGGCAGCGAACAGAAGATCAGCTTCGCCGACATGGCCCGTCGCTCCGATCAGGTGGCCACCTGGATGCGTCACCAGGGCGTGCGGCGTGGCGATCACGTCATGCTGATGCTCGGCAACCAGGTGGAGCTCTGGGAAGCCATGCTCGCGATCATGAAGCTGGGGGCGGTCATCCTGCCCACGTCCACCGTGCTCGGCACGGCCGACCTCGCCGACCGCGTCGCCCGGGCCAGCGTGAACCATGTGCTCGCCAATATCGGTGACACCGACAAATTCGCGCAGATCCCGGGCGACTACTCACGCATCTGCATCGGCGGCGAGACGGCCGGATGGGCCCACTATTCCGAGGCGTATGCGTCGCAGGCGGAGCCACTGCCGACGGTGGTCGGCTCCGGGGACCCGTCGCTGATCTACTTCACGTCGGGAACCACTAACAAGCCCAAGATGGTGCTGCACACCCAGACGTCCTACCCGGTGGGACACCTCACCACCATGTACTGGCTCGGTCTGCGCCCCGACGACGTGCATCTCGCCATCAGTTCCCCCGGCTGGGGCAAGCACGCGTGGAGCAGCTTCTTCTCGCCCTGGATCGCCGAGGCCACCGTCTTCGTCTACAACTACGCGAAATTCAACCCGAAGGCGCTCCTGGCACAGCTGGATCGCGCCGAGGTCACATCATTCTGCGCCCCGCCCACGGTGTGGCGGATGCTGATCCAGTCCGACCTCGGGGTCCGGCCGCAGAGCCTGCGCGAGCTCCTCTCCGCCGGAGAACCACTCAACCCCGAAGTGATCAAACAGGTGCAGCTCTCCTGGGACCTCACTATCCGCGACGGCTACGGGCAAACGGAGACCACCGCCATTGTGGGTCACGGCCCCGGTTCCACGATGAAGCACGGCTCGATGGGTCTTCCCCTGCCCGGTGTTGTCATTGCCCTGATCGATCCCATCACCGGGGCGCTCACCGACGAGGGCGAAATCTGCCTCGACCTGGCACACACCCCCGTGAACCTGATGGCGAGATACCACGACGACATCGAACGCAGCGCTGACGCGATTCGCGATGGGTTCTTTCACACGGGCGATGTCGCTCGACGCGACCCCGACGGATGCCTCACCTTCATCGGTCGCACCGACGACGTCTTCAAATCCTCCGACTACAAGGTGTCCCCGTTCGAGGTCGAGAGCGCGCTGCTCGAACACCCCGCCGTGGCCGAGGCGGCGGTGGTGCCGGCTCCGGACGAGACTCGGCTGAACATCCCCAAGGCCTATATCGCGCTTGCCGCCGGGTGGGAAGCCAACGCCGACACGGCCCTGGCCGTTCTCCGGCACGCGCGCCTGAACCTGCCGCCCTACATGCGGGTGCGCCGGGTCGAGTTCCGCGAGCTGCCCAAGACCAGCTCGGGAAAGATCCGTCGGGTGGAGCTGCGCCTGCGTGAAGAAGCGGCGGCGGCGGGAACGAAGCTCGCCGAGGAATGGCGCGACGACGAGTTTCCCGCGCTGAAAACCCAGGACGTGCCGGAGGGTCGCTGAGTCCGCAGACCGCGCGGGCGTTGGTAGATTTAGACATGCGAGAACTTCAGGCGCGAATCATCGCGGACCTCAACGTGTCATCCACCATCGACCCGGCCGCCGAAGTGCGCCGCCGTGTCACCTTTCTCAAGGACTACCTGCGCAGCAGCGGCGCGACCGGGTTTGTGCTGGGTATCAGCGGGGGGCAGGACTCCTCGCTGGCCGGGCGCCTGTGTTCCCTGGCCGTCGCCGAACTCGCGGCCGACGGACACGATGCCACCTTCATGGCCGTTCGTTTGCCCTACGCGGTGCAGCACGATGAAGAGGACGCCCAACTGGCGCTCGACTTCATCGTGCCGGACGAGCTCGTCACCTTCAACATCGAGCAGCCGGTGGTGGGCTTCCAGGAGCAGTATGCCCGGAGCACCGGAACGGCGATGTCCGACTTCACCAAGGGCAACGTCAAGGCCAGAGCCCGCATGATCGCCCAGTTCGCCCTGGCCGGTCAGCGCGGCTTTCTCGTGGTCGGCACGGACCATGCGGCGGAAGCCGTCACCGGTTTCTTCACGAAGTACGGCGACGGTGGCACCGACGTTTTGCCGTTGACCGGGTTGAACAAACGCCAGGGACGCGCCCTGCTCATCGAACTCGGCGCACCGGAACGGCTTCACCTCAAGCTGCCGACCGCAGACCTGCTCGATCACAATCCCGGCCAGACCGATGAGGCGAACCTCGGCCTGAGCTACGAGAACATCGACGACTACCTGGAAGGCAAGCCGGTGCCCGAGGACGTCGCCGACGCTATCGAGCTGCGCTATGGGTCCACCGAGCACAAGCGCCGGGTTCCACCGTCACTCTTCGACGACTGGTGGCGTTAGCTGTACCCTGCCCAGCCCTGACGCTCGCCTGACGGGCGGTCACAGAAAAGGCCCGACCACCGGTGGAAACCAGTGATCGGGCCTGTTGTGATCGAACGGCCCTCGTGTTACGCCGTTGGTGCCTGCGGCGACGAGGACGCGGCGGAGCGGTTGAGCGTGTCGGGGGAGCGAACCGCCAGGGCGTCGACATCATCGAGCAGACGCTGGGTGTCGACAGAGGCGGAGGCGGGGGCGGGGGCGTACGGAGCGGGAGCCGCGCTGGTGTTCAGCGGCGTCGCGGTGATGGGGCCGTAACCCTCCGCACCCGAGGTGCGCGCGGTGCTCGTTGCACCGGCGGTGCGGCCGGCGCCGTACTGGTCGTGGTGTTGCTGAGCAACCCACGCGTCCTGCTCGGCCAGCAGGCTCTTGTCGGATTGGGAGTTCTGCAGGACCCAGCGGTCCAGGTCGCCCTGGAAGATCTTGCGAGCCCGCGCCGGACGCTTCTGCCAGTCGATCAGGCGGTCGCGAAACTCAAGCAGAGCCGGCTCAAGCTGGTACCCGAAGGTGGCAGAGGTGCGCTTGAGTTCGGCGAGCTGGTGCGCCGACCAGTTGGCGGCGACGCCGGAACCCTTCACCGGCAGCAGTCGCACCTGAATGTCCGCTTGTCCCACGGCCCGGTCGCTCATGACCTGCTCCTGCGGGGTCAGCGAATTCCAGACGGATGCCTCTGTCGCGGCATCCACCAGGGTGGCGATGGCAGCGGTGCGGATCTCTCGATCGCGCTGGTCAATCAGGCGGCGAATCGTCGCGCGGAAGATCAGGGCGGTGATCACACTCGCGAGGACAATCGCGATAATGAACAGCACCGCGCTGAAAACGACGGGCTCGGTGCTGGCGGCCGTAAGCCAAGATACAAAGTTATTCCACAGGTCCATGAGCCGCACTTTACCGGTGAGAATCAACGAAACTGCGCAACCGTTCGGCGTGCCTTCGCGATTTCATCGAATCAGCGAAAACAGTCCGTCGCATCGTCCAGGCGGCAGAATGAGCCGAGGTTCACCATTCGGGATGCGAAGACGAGGCGACGGGCACAAAACCGGTCGCCGTCGGCATCCGTCTGCCTCTCAATATGGCCCAGAACGGCACCCGAGCGGTTCAGTACCCGCCACAGCCCGGTACGCACCGGTACCAGGGAGAGGGTGCTGGTACGGGGATAAATCTGTTCGAGCATGTCTGCCTCCGGGCGGTCGACCGTGCGTTCTTCTCGAGACTACGGAGGGCCACCGACACTGTGCCGAGCCAGAATTCGCACTGCTCGTTCGCCGGGACCCTGCATGACCTCGGGCGGGTTCGATGGTGGGGGGCTGGCTACTTTAGACTCGGGGTACGCCCACCCCGTTGCCTTGGAAGGACGCGCATGCGCATCGCACGACCCGCACACCGGCCCCGGCTCCTTGTCGGAGCGATGCTTGCTCTTCTGGTCGTGCCTCTTGCGGCGTGCGCCGCTCCAGTCCCGAGTGCGCAGCCGAGTGCGCAGCCGGCGACGCAGCCGGCACCGTCCCCGTCCGAGACGACCGCGCCGGCGCTCGCACTGGCCCCCGAGCTGAGCGCGGACGCAAACCTCGCCTACTTTGACTCGATCGCACGCGTCGTCGCGGCGACGAACCCGCCCGACGGGCGCGCATATGTGGATGCTCTGGTCGCCGGCGGCTTCGACAAGGCGGCGATGCAGCTGAGCTTTGATCGCACCCACGTGAATCTCGAGGCCGATTCGGTCGAATTCTCGGTGGAGTTCAACGAGGAATGCCTGATCGGGCAGTACGGGCCGGCCTCCGGGGGCTATCACAGCACGGTCGCGCACGTTCTGGGCTCCGGAACGTGTCTTCTCGGCGTCACGCGCCAAATAGACTGGTGAGCACTATGGCCGAATTTATTTACTCAATGGTCCGCGCTCGCAAGGCGATCGGAGAGAAGCTTATTCTCGACGACGTCACCATGTCCTTCTTTCCCGGCGCCAAGATTGGCGTTGTGGGTCCGAACGGGGCCGGAAAATCCACCATCCTCAAGATCATGGCGGGTCTCGACACCCCCAGCAACGGCGAGGCTCGACTCTCTCCCGGGTACAGCGTGGGCATCCTCATGCAGGAACCACGCCTCGACGAGTCGAAGACCGTGCTCGAGAACGTGCAGGAAGGTGTCGGTCCGATCAAGGCGAAGATCGACCGATTCAACGAGATCAGCCTCGCACTCGGAGAACCCGACGCTGATTTCGACAGTCTGCTCGAAGAGATGGGTCACCTGCAGGAGGCCATCGACGCGGCCGACGCATGGGACCTCGATTCCCAGCTGGAGCAGGCGATGGACGCCCTCCGCACCCCGCCGGGCGACTATTCCGTGGCCAACCTGTCCGGAGGCGAGAAGCGCCGCGTGGCGCTGTGCAAGCTTCTGCTGCAGAAGCCCGACCTGCTGCTCCTCGACGAACCGACCAACCACCTCGACGCCGAAAGCGTGCTGTGGCTCGAGCAGCACCTCGCCCAGTACCCCGGTGCCGTGCTCGCCGTCACTCACGACCGGTACTTCCTCGACCACGTGGCCGAGTGGATCGCCGAAATCGACCGCGGTCACCTGTACCCCTACGAGGGCAACTACTCGACCTACCTCGAGAAGAAGCAGGAACGTCTGGCCGTGCAGGGCAAGAAAGACGCCAAGCTGTCGCGTCGCCTGGCCGATGAACTCGAATGGGTGCGCTCCAACGCCAAGGGCCGCCAGGTCAAGTCGAAGGCGCGTCTGGCCCGCTACGAGGAGATGGCTGCCGCGGCCGAAAGCACGCGCAAGCTCGACTTCGAGGAAATCCAGATCCCCGTGGGACCGCGCCTCGGCGCCCAGGTCATCGACGCGAAGAAGCTGAAGAAGGGCTTCGGCGAGCGTGTGCTCATCGACGGACTGTCCTTCACCCTGCCGCGCAACGGCATCGTCGGCATCATCGGGCCCAACGGTGTCGGTAAGACGACCCTGTTCAAGACCATCGTCGGCAAGGAACCGCTCGATGCCGGCGAGCTGAAGATCGGTGAAACGGTCAACATCTCCTACGTCGACCAGGACCGTGGCGGCATCGACCCGGAGAAGACGCTGTGGGAGGTCGTGTCCGACGGCCAGGACTACATCCAGGTCGGAAAGACCGAGATTCCGTCGCGCGCCTACGTCTCCACGTTCGGCTTCAAGGGCCCCGACCAGCAGAAGAAGGCCGGTGTGCTCTCCGGTGGTGAGCGCAACCGCCTCAACCTCGCGCTCACCCTCAAGCAGGGCGGCAACCTGCTTCTCCTCGACGAGCCCACTAACGACCTCGACGTCGAAACCCTGGGTTCGCTTGAGAACGCCCTGTTGGAGTTCCCGGGTTGTGCAGTGGTCATCACACACGACCGGTGGTTCCTCGACCGTGTGGCAACGCACATCCTCTCCTACGAGGGGACAGAGGAAGACCCGGGCAACTGGTACTGGTTCGAAGGAAACTTCGAGTCCTACGAGCAGAACAAGATTGAGCGTCTCGGCGCGGATGCGGCCAAGCCGCACCGTTCCGCCTACCGCAAGCTGACCCGCGACTAGGGCGTGCGATGAAGCTGCACGTACCGATTCGACTGCGCTGGTCGGACCTGGATGCCTACGGTCACGTCAACAACGCGGAGATGCTGCGCCTGCTCGAAGAGGCCCGCATCATCGCGTTCTGGGTGAACGATGACACCGGTTCGACCGCAGTCGGCGCGAGTACGGCGGTGTTGGACGGGCGCCCCGGCGCGGCCACGCTCACCCTGATCGCGCGTCAGGAGATCGAGTACCTGGCGCCGATCCCGTACCTGCGCGACCCGATCGATGTGCGGCTCTGGATCGGCAAGCTCGGGGGAGCGAGCCTCGACGTGTGCTACGAGGTGTGGGGCCCCGCGGGTGTCGGCGAGGAGAAGCTGTACGCGCGGGCCAACACCACGATTGTTCTGGTGGATGCCGCGAGCGAGCGCCCGCGGCGCATCAACGATGTCGAGCGCACCGCCTGGACGCCGTACCTCGACGATCCGATCGTCTTCGCCCGCCGCTGAGTGCCTCGGGCCGGGAGACGAATCCCGGCCATACACCGGGTGCGAACGCTACGCGGTCATGACAGATGTGCCGTTCACGGTCACCGCGACGGACGGCAGGGCCCGGGCGGCCGGTCCCTCGATCACCTCGCCGGTTTCCGCGTTGAAACGTGACCCGTGGCAGGGGCACGCGAGTTCCTTCGCCTTCGGGGCCACGATGCAGCCCTGGTGCGTGCACACCGCGCTGAAGGCGATCACCGTGCCCGACTCGGGCTGGGAGAGCACGACCTGTTCGCCGGCCACCTCGACGACGATGGACCCGCCCACCGGGATGTCGGCGAGCGTGGCGATTTCGGTCGGCGTGTCATTGCCGGCGGGAGCGGAGCCGGTGCCGGTGCTGCAACCGACCAGGCCGACGGTCGCGGCCGCCGCGGCGCCCGCACCGCCCCAGACGATCACGGTACGACGGCTCAGGCCGCGCGGGTTCAGGTTCGTCGCGGGGCTCATGATGGCGCGCTACTCCTCGTTCTTGGGAACTCGAATCATGCCCTCCTGGGCCACGGTCGCCAGGAGCACTCCCGCGCGGCTGAAGATGCTGCCGGTGGAAAGCCCCCGCCCGCCCTGGGCGGAGGGGGAGTCCTGCACGTACAGCAACCATTCGTCGACCCGGCCGAACTGGTGCCACCACATGGCATGGTCGAGGCTGGCCACCTTCAGTCCCGGCGTCGACCACGGGGTGCCATGGCGACGCAGCACCGGTTCCATGATCGAGTAATCGCTCGCATACGCCAGGGCGGCGCGGTGCAGGTCGGGGTCGTCGGGCAGGGGCCCGAGGGACTTCATCCACACGGCCTGCTTGGCGGTGTGCTGCCCGTCCACGGCGAGGTAGATGGGTGATGGCACGTGCCGCATATCGAACGGGCGTTCGCTGGCCCAGTACCGGGCCACCGAATGATCCACGTGGGCCAGGCTGTCTGCGGCGGTCGGGAGCGACTCCGGGTCCGGCAGATCGGCCGGCATTTCAATGTGGTGCTCGAGCCCCTCGTCGTCGTCCTGGAACGATGCGATCATCGACAGGATCGGCAACCCATTCTGGTAGCACTGGGTGCGGCGGGTCGAGAAGGACCGCCCGTCGTGCACGCGCTCCACGGAGAAGGTGATGGGGTGATTCACGTCACCGGGACGCAGAAAGTACCCGTGCATGGAATGCACGTGCCGGTCGTCGGGAACGGTGCGCATGGCCGCCACGAGCGACTGGGCGAGAACCTGACCTCCGAACACGCGGCCGAGCGGCATCCACTGCGACGGTCCGGTGAAGATGTCCTCGCTGGTGCGGGCACCGGTGTCGGTGAGGTCAAGGGCGGCCAGCAGGCCTTCCATGGGCTTGTGCAAGGGGGCCTCCTCAGGCGTACGCCGCGAGGCGGTATGAAAGGAATGGGTACCTTGATAGTTTAGAAGCAGATGAGCCAGTCATTTTCTCTTTCAGATTCCCTGTCCCTTGGTGACCTCCAGGTCTACCTCGCCCGTGCCGCCCGTGTTCAGGGCGGAAGCGTGCACCTGATCGCGTCCGGCAGCGTGCTTGCCGTGTACACCGGCATCCTCTATCCGCGGGGTTTGCTGGACCGCAGCACCACCGTGCTGGGGCTGCGCACCTTCGCCCTCACGGAGCCCGTCGACTTCGACCGTGTCGTGCCGGTTCGCGGCCTGCTCGAACGGATCGCCCGCCTCGAATCAGACGGCCTCACCTCCGACGTGCCCGTGGTCGTGCCGCTGCCGATCGAGTCCGGAACCGCGACCTGGGCCGGTATCTCCCCGCCCACGAGTGGGTGGCTGGCGACCGACGAGGCGGATGCCCAGGTGTTGCGTGCCGCCGCGCACGCCGGAATCGAGGAGGTTGCGGCCGCCCTTCCCACGGGCACCGGTGAGCAGATCGTGGAGCGGGTGCGTTCGGAGATCTGGGGTCGCCCGATCGACGGCGTCGATGATGTCCCGGCGGGAGCCGCGTTCGCGGCGTTCAGCCTGGGCTTCCTCGGTGACGAACCGGTACGCGTTTTGGAGGCGGGGCCCTGGATCCGCCTGACCACGAGTCGCGGCCACGTGCTCGTGCGCCGCAAGCGCTGACGGGTGCGGCCGCGCAGCCCCCGCGCCGCGAGGCCGGCCCGTCAGGTGGCCGGCAGACCCTGAGTCGCCAGCAGGGCCGCCCACACGTCCGCGCGCGCATGAAACGTGCCCAGGTCGCGGCCGAGCAGCTGCTCCGCCTGTGTGATCCGGTTGCGCACGGTGTGCCGGTGCACTCCCAGCACGGACGCGGCGGGACCGAATTGACCGTTGCATTCGAGCCATGTGCGCAGCGTCGCCAGAAGCGCGGTGCCGTGCTCGGCGTCATGGTCGGACAGCGGCTGCAGGGTCGCGCGGCCGACCTCCGAGGCATTCGTCGTGGCGAGGAAGGCGAGCACCCCCTGACGAGAGATCACGTCGAAGGCCGTGACGCCCGGCTCGCCCTCGTGGGAGCGGTCCAGGGCCTGGCTTGCCTGCGCGAGCGCCCGCGGCAGTGACCGGCAATCCACCGGGTCGGACAGTCCAACATGCAGGCCGAATCCGACGAGGTCGTCCAGGAGTGGCCCGGAGCCGGAGTCGACGCAGGCCACGACCCTCGTTCCCAGCCGCGCGTAGAACAGGTTCCCGTCGCCTTCTTCCACCCGGAGTTCCAGAAATTCGGTGATCGCATCGAGCCGTTCCGGGGCAGGCTCGGTCACGGCGATCCGTATCGGTTCTCGGGGAAAGGCGCCCCAGAGCTCGGTCGCGATCCCGCGAACGAGGTCGACCTGGCCGCCGAGCAGGGCCTGCAGGAGCCCGGAACGGAGACGGTCGCGGGCGTGGCCCAGGGCGCTGTTCTGCTCCAGGGAGAGGCCGGCGAGGGCGATCACGCTCGTCACAACCTCCTGGCTGGCAGGGTCGAGCTCGGTGCGGCCGCCGAGTGCGAGCACCCCGCGCAGCTGATCCCGCCGTCCGAGGGTCTGCAGGTTGAGCGTCTCGCCCGCGACGCTGACCGTAAGGCTCGCGCGCCGGCCGCGGTGGAGCATCTGCGCGGCCTCCCGCCGAGCGTGGTCCAGGGACTCTCTGGAGGCTGAGCTGAAGGCGTCCCGGGGAAAGACCCGGTCGAGTGCCCCACGCGGGTCGAACAGGGCGACCCAGTGGCCGAGCTGGCGCGACAGCTCACTCAGTGTCGCGCTGAGGCCGTCCGGGCGCAACGCGGCGAGTGAGATGGCGCGTTGGGCGGCGAGCGTCCAGGTGTCCCTGGCGAAGCGGAGCTCCGCGACCAGTTCTCCGGCGGCCCGGGCCACGGCGATGAACGGGGTGCCGTAGGGAACCTCGACCAGGGGGATGCCCCGGGCCGCACATGCCGCGACGAGCGCGTCCGGCGTGCCGTCGCGTACCACCTCGGTGCCGAATCCGAGGCAGGCGATACCGAGGTCGGCCAGCCGGTTCACGTATTCGGGGTAGAAGGCATCCGTCACCGGGTCGAGGCCGAATTGCCGCCCGGTCGTGAGCAGCATCTGTCCGGCGGAGAGGAACGGCGTCGGGTCGGGCAGGTCGGAGCTGTGCACCCAGTCGACGGGCCGGTCGAGCGTCCCGGCGGGGAGGTCGGCCTCTCCGGTCAGCAGGCGCAGGTGCAGGCTGGGGTCGGCCAGCAATCGGCGCAACGGGGGCAGCAGCGGCGGGGCCACGGATGACGTCATGCCTCGATTGTACAGTCAGGACAATCGAGGATGACTCGATGTACAAGGTGGCACGACGGGGTGGGTGCGTCGCTGCTTAGCATTACGCAATTGGCATCGTCGACGGAACGCGGCGATGCACCTGTAGCGCAGAACTGGAGCAGCCATGACCCTCGTCGAAACCCCCACCACGTCCACCGTGCCTCTCGGCGGCCCGAGTCTTCCGCAGGAACGCCGCCTGGTGACGAGCATCCCGGGGCCGAAGTCACAGGCCCTGCACGCCCGCAAGGCGCAGGCCGTCTCGGCCGGTGTGGGAGTCACGCTGCCCGTCTACGTGGTTGCGGCCGGCGGTGGCGTGGTCGTCGACGCCGACGACAACTCGCTCATCGACCTCGGTTCGGGGATCGCGGTCACCGGGGTGGGCAACAGTGCGCCCCGCGTCGTCGCGGCCGTCGCGGCCCAGCTCGCCCAGTTCACGCACACCTGCTTCACCGTTGCCCCCTACGACTCGTACATCGAGGTCGCCGAGGCCCTCAACCGGATCACCCCCGGCGATCACGAGAAGCGCACCGTGCTGTTCAACTCCGGCGCCGAAGCCGTGGAAAATGCCGTGAAGATCGCCAGGCACTTCACACGCAAGCAGGCCGTCGTCGCGTTCGACCACGCGTACCACGGCCGTACCAACCTCACCATGGGCCTGACGGCGAAGAACCAGCCGTACAAGAACGGATTCGGCCCGTTCGCGCCGGAGGTCTACCGCGCCCCCATGTCCTACCCGTTGCGCGACGGCGGCCTGGACGGCGTCATCGCGGCCCAGCGCGCCATCCTGCAGATCGAAAAGCAGATCGGTGCGGACACCATCGCCGCCGTCATCATTGAACCCATCCAGGGTGAGGGCGGCTTCATCGTGCCCGCTCCCGGCTACCTGCCCACCCTGCTCGCCTGGTGCCACGCCAACAACGTGGTGTTCATCGCCGACGAGATTCAGACCGGCTTCGCCCGCACCGGCCACATGTTCGCGAGCGAGCACGAGGGGATCGTTCCCGACCTGATCTGCACCGCCAAGGGAATAGCCGGCGGACTGCCGCTGTCCGCCGTCACCGGCCGGGCCGACATCATGGATTCCCCGCGCGCGGGCGGCCTCGGCGGCACCTACGGAGGCAACCCCCTCGCGTGCGCCGCAGCGCTGGCCACCATCGAAACATACGAGGCTGACAACCTGGTGGCACGCGCCGCCGACATCGGCCGGCTCATGGTGGACCGCCTGGGCGCGCTCGCCGACGTCGACGCGCGCATCGCTGAGGTACGCGGACGCGGCGCCATGATCGCGATCGAGCTCGTCGACGCGGCCACGAACGAGCCCGACGCCGCCCTCACCGCACGAGTGATCGCCGCCGCCCACGCGGAGGGCGTGATCCTGCTCGGCTGCGGCACCTACGGCAACGTGATCCGCTTTCTGCCGCCGCTGAGCATTTCCGACGACCTGCTGATCGAGGGACTGCAGGTCGTCGGAGAGGTGCTGGCCCGCCAGAACTGACCCGCGGGCCGCAACGACGACTGGCGTTCATGATCCCGCGGGATGATGAACGCCAGTGGTCTGCCGTGGCCTATTCGTCGAAGGTGTTGACCATGGCGTGTGCGGCGCGGTCCAGGTAGTCCCACAGGGTTTGGCGCTGCAAAGGCGGAAGGTCGCACAGGTCGACGGCGACCTTCATGTGGCCGAGCCACCGGTCCCGGGCGTCGGGATTGACCTTGAACCCGTGGTGGCGCTGACGCAACCGCGGATGTCCACGCTGCTCACTGTACGTGCCGGGACCGCCCCAGAACTGTTCCAGGAACATCACCAGGCGTTCCTCGGCCGGGCCGAGGTCTTCCTCGGGGTACATCGGCTTCAACACCGGGTCCGTGGCCACTCCGCGGTAGAACTCGTGCACGAGCTTCTCGAAGAAGGCGCGCCCGCCGACCTGGTCGTAGAAGGTTGGAATCACCGCCGCACCGTTTTCACCATTGCGGAGGTGTACGCCGGCTGGTTCATTCGTCATCGCGGATCTCCGGGTCGGGGGCGGTGTGAGCGGTCGGGAGGGGCTTCTCCGGTGCCTTCGACGGCGCCGCGTCGGCCTTCGTCTTCGGCTTGCGGGGTGCGCGCGGGGGACGCTTCACCGCAACGGGTGCCGTGCGCGCATCGGCGACGGCGTCGGGCACGGCCGCGGCCGCTTCCTCTGCCGCGTCGACCGTCGTCGCCTCGAGCGCTTCGGTGTTGCCGAGGGTGCCGTCCTGTCCGGTCATCACCACACTGTTCAGCGGGGTGAGCGACACGCCCATGCCGTCGAGCGCCTTCTTCAGGTGCAGGCGCAGGTCACGGGCGAAGTCCCATTTGACCGCAACGCGTGTCTTGACGACGAGCCTGGTCACCAGGGCCTCGGCGGTGATGGATTCGAGGCCCCAGATTTCCGGCTTCTCCAACATGAACGCGCGCCACTTGCGGCTGGAGGCGAGCGCGGTGGCGACTCGCAGAAGTTCGGCCTGCACGGCCTCCACGTTGGACGAATACGGAATGGCGAGGTCGATGATGACTCGGGCCCAGCCCTGCGACATGTTGCCCACGCGCAGGATCTCCCCATTGCGCACGAACCACAGGGTGCCGTCGATGTCGCGAACCTGGGTGATGCGAATTCCGACGTTCTCGACAACTCCGGAGGCGAATCCCACGTCAACGATGTCGCCGACACCGATCTGGTCCTCCACGACCATGAACAGGCCGTTCAGGATGTCCTTGACGATGTTCTGCGCGCCGAAACCCAGACCGGCACCGATCGCGGCCGTGAGCAGCGCGAACGAACCCAGTATGTTCTGGTTCAACGTCTGCACGATCATCAGGATGGCCGTGATCAGAATGAACACGTTGACAATGTTGGCGAGCACCGAGCCCAGGGTGCGAGAGCGCTGCACCACCCGCACGGCTGCAAGCGGAGACACGCTCAGTGCCTGGGTGTCCTCGACCTTTTGCGTCTTCTTGACACCGGAGACGATCTGGCTCACGATGCGGCGAATAACGAACTGCAACACCCACCGCACGGCGAAGGCGACGACGATGATGGTCAGGATAATCGCCATTTTCTGCCAGGCGGTGGTCCAGGTGTCCGAGGCAAAGAAGTTGGCGACGATGGCCCAAAAATTATCCATATTGCTTACAGTCTACGCAGCCGACCAAGCCCCAACCTGAACGCTGCGCAGCTTGGACCCCACCCCGCATTTACGACAGAGGCGACGAAGAGTGACCGGATCGCGTCACCTCTCCGTCGTCTTCGAACGGGTCGAGCGGTGGGGTTACCGGGCGTCGCGGGCCTGCACGGCGAGCGAGCGCTCCACGCCGGCCAAGTTTTCCACCACGAGGCGGCGCAGGGCCGCCGGCTCGGCGTTGGCGTCAAGCCAGGCGTGCGTCGCATCGGCGAGGGCCTGGCTGTTCAGCGGCGACGGGTAGAGGCCGATGACGAGCTTCTCCCCAATGGAGAAGCTGCGTGCCTCCCACACGGACTGCAGCATATCGAAGTACGTCGCCGTGAAGGGCTCGAGAAGTGCCGAGTCGTTCACGCGCAGGAATCCGGCGGCCGTGGTGCGCACGATCGTCGTCGCTGCCGTGTCCACATCGATCAGCGAGGACCAGGCGGCGAGTTTGGCGTCCGCGGTGGGGATCGCCGCTCGGGCGAGAGCGGCGGACTGGGCGCCGGTCGCCGTATTGTCGTCGGCGAGCGCCGCATCGACCTCTGCTCCGGAGGCCTGGCCGCCGGCCACGAGGGCGGTGAGCAGCTCCCAGGACAGATCGGTGTCGATCGTGAGCCCCGGCAACGTTTCGCTGCCGGAACGCAGTCCCGCGATGTGCGCGAGCTGCTGATCGGTTCGGGCGATGGCCGCAAAGAATTTCACGAACTGGAACTGGGCGTCGCTTCCGGCCGCGGCTCCCTCCGCGAGTGCCCACAGCGCGTCGGCGACCTCGGTCACGACGGTGGCGCGGTGCGCCTCGGCCACATAGGAGGACGCGGTCAACACAAGCTGGCCCAGAACGGTGCGCAGCGTCGTCGACTCGGTTTCGGTGGCGACGTTGTTGAGGACGAGACGCACGAAGTCCCGTGCGCTGGTCTCGGCGTCGCGGGTGGCATCCCAGACCGACCCCCACACGATGGCGCGGGCGAGGGGGTTGTCGATCGCGGCGAGGTGCCGAACCGCCACGGCCTGGGAGGCCTCGTCGAGGCGCACCTTGGCGTAGCTGAGGTCGTCGTCGTTGAGCAGAACCAGGTCGGGGCGTGCCTTCCCGACGAGCTCGGCGACATCCGTTCGTTCACCGTCGACGTCGAGTTCTATCCGGTCGGTGCGCACGAGCTTGGCCGATGCGTCGAACTTGTAGAAGCCGATCGCGAGTCGGTGCGGTCGAATCGTCGGGTAGTCGGCCGCCGCGGTCTGCAGCACGGCGAAGCTCGTGATCGTTCCCGCGGCATCTACGGCGATGTCTGGGCGCAGGGTGTTGACCCCTGCGGTCTCCAGCCACAGCTGGGCCCACTCGGTGAGGTCACGGCCGCTGGAGGCCTCCAGCTCGACGAGAAGGTCGCGCAGCTCGGTGTTGCCCCACTGGTGCTTCTGGAAATAAGACCCGACGCCGGCGAAGAAGGCGTCGATTCCCACCCACGCGGCGAGCTGCTTGAGCACCGAACCACCCTTGGCATAGGTGATGCCGTCGAAGTTGACCAGCACGTCGTCGAGGTCGCGGATCGTGGCGACCACGGGGTGCGTCGACGGCAGCTGGTCCTGCTTGTAGGCCCAGCTCTTCTCCATCACGGCGAAGGTGGTCCAGGCCTCGTGCCATTCGGTCGCCTCGGCGGTCGCGATCGTCGACGCCCATTCGGCGAAGCTCTCGTTGAGCCACAGGTCGTTCCACCACGTCATGGTGACGAGGTCGCCGAACCACATGTGGGCGAGCTCGTGCAGGATCGTGACGACGCGACGTTCCTTGATGGCGTCGGTGACCTTGGACCGGAAGATGTACGACTCGGTGAAGGTGACGGCGCCCGCGTTTTCCATGGCGCCGGCGTTGAATTCCGGCACGAAAAGCTGGTCGTACTTGTCGAACGGGTACGGGAAACCGAACTTCTCCTCGAAGTACGCAAAGCCCTGCACGGTCTTCTCGAAGATGTAGTCGGCATCCAGGTACTCGGACAGGCTCTTGCGGCTGAAGATCCCGAGGGGGATGGTTCGACCGTCGCTTGAGGTGAGTTCGCTGCGCACGACGGCGTACGGCCCGGCGACGAGGGCGGTGATGTAGCTCGACATGATGTGCGTGGGCTCGAACGCCCACGTGGCGGTGCCGGGTGCCGCCGGCGTGGGCTCAGGGGTGGTGGAGTTGGAGATGACCTGCCACGCCTCCGGCGCGGTGACCGTGAACGCGAAGCTGGCCTTGAGGTTCGGCTGCTCAAAGACGGCGAACATGCGGCGCGAGTCGGGGACCTCGAACTGGCTGTAGAGGTAGACCTCGTTGTCGACCGGGTCGACGAAGCGGTGCAGGCCCTCGCCGGTGTTCGTGTAGACGGCGTCGGCGACGACGGTGAGCTCGTTCTCGGCGGCGAGATCGTCGAGCTGAATGCGGATGCCGTCGCTGACGACGGCCGGGTCAAGATCCACGCCGTTGAGCGTGACGCTGTGCACCGTACGCGTGATGGCATCAATGAAGGTGGAGGCGCCCTCGGTGGCCGCGAACGTGACCGTGGTGGTGCTGGAGAACAGCTCCGGGCCGGTGGTGAGGTCGAGGGTCACGTCGTACGTGTGAACGCTGACGAGCGCGGCGCGCTCCACAGCTTCGACGCGGGTGAGGTTTTCTCCAGGCAACGGGTTCTCCAATTCGATTTCACGACCAGTGAGCATGTGGCAGCGCTTCTGGCGCAATTTGCACATGTTTATCCAGACTATCCGTGATTACTGTGGGGGCATGAGAAGGAGCACCGATCCTCGGGCGTCCACACCCGATCGTTATCGTGAGTTCGCCGAGGTTGAGGCGAGAGGCCTCAGCGCCTGTTACGAGGAATGGGCCGCCGGCGTCGCCCGCGATCCCACGGTGCTGGCGCTGATCGACCGGCTTCCCGCCGCGAAACGGCAGCCGAACCTGGTCTTCAGCGCGGCGCGGTTCTGCGGTGCGCACGCCGGTCCGTACTCCGGCTTTGCGCGGTGGCTGCCCGCCCACTGGGCGGACGTGGAGGCCGTCTGCCTCACTCATGCCACGCAGACCAATGAGGCCGGGCGTTGCGCGGCGCTGCTTCCGGCCCTTGCGTCGCTCGGCGGACCGCTCGCGCTCATCGAGGTGGGGGCATCCGCCGGACTCTGTCTGCACCCCGACCGGTACAGCTACCGCTACATCACCGAGGGCGGAGCCGACCGGATGCTGCACCCGGTCGACGGGCCGAGCACCGTCGTACTGGACTGTGCCGTTTTCGGCCCGGTGCCGATTCCCGGGCAGCTGCCGGAGGTGGTGTGGCGCGCGGGCATCGACCTCAACCCGCTCGACGTGACGTCGGCCTCCGATGTGGACTGGCTCGACGCGTTGATCTGGCCGGAGCACGATGACCGTCGTGCTCGACTGCGGGCCGCCGTTGACGTGGCCCGGCGGCAGCCGGTGGAGATCGTGCGCGGCGACCTCAACGCCGAGCTCGCGGCGCTCGTGGCGCGCGCCCCGAGCGGGGCGACGGTCGTGGTCTTCCACACCGCGGTGCTGGCCTACCTCACCGAGACCGATCGAGACCGATTCGCCGCGCAACTGACCCGGTTGCCGGTGCGCTGGCTCGCGAACGAGGGACAGGGCGTGGTTGCGGGGGTGCTGGAGCGACTCGCGATGGTGCCGCCGCAATCATCCGCCTTCGTCCTCGCTCTGGACGGCGAGCCGATCGCCCTGACCCAGCCGCACGGCCGGTCACTGCACTGGCTCGCCTGAATCTGTGGAGGGCTCGTCCGGCGGTGTCGCCGACAACGGCGCCGCGCTGCCGGTTGCCGGTCCAAAGGAGGCGAATTGGCGCGTCATCACGGCCGCCGAACCCTGCATCGGAACGTAGCTGCCGCCGCCCGGCTCCTCATCGGGCTGCCAGCGCCCCGTTTCGTCGCTGCTCGTGCCGAGGAGCCGCCGGGTGAGGGATTCTCCCGCCGACAACAGATCGTCGAGGGACACCTGCAGGTCATCGTCGTCGACGGTCTCGGCTCGGAGGGCGGCGCGGAGCACGGCCCGGCGAATGAGTTCCTTCGCGAAGGATCCCGTCACGCCCTCCGCACGACGGGCCGCGGTATCGAGGGCGGCCGGGGTGAACGGCAGCCCGTGCGCATAGCGCCGGAACAGCCGTTCGCGTTCAGCCAGCTCGGGCAACGGCACTTCCACGGCGAGATCGACCCGGCCCGGCCGTTCGGCGAGAGCCCGCTCGAGCACCTCCACCCGGTTGGTGGTCATGACGAAGGCCACGTCGGCATCGCCGTCGAGTCCGTCGAGGGCGTCGAGCACCTCGAACAAAAGGGGCTGCGGAGTCGCGTTGCGCTGCATGGCCACCAGGTCGATGTCCTCCAGCACGACGATCGACGGCGCAAAGGTGCGGGCGATCTCGGCGGCGGCGGCGATGTGCACGATGCTGGAGCCGGTCAGTAATACGGCGGTGATTTCCGGGGTCTCGCTGAGCAGGTGGCGCACGGTGAGAGTCTTGCCGGTGCCGGGAGGCCCGTAGAGCAACACGCCACGCTTGAGGTGTTGCCCGGCGGCGAGCAGGGTCTGGCGTTGCACGCCGATTCCGATGACGTGGTCGGTGATGGTGCTGAGGATGCCGTCCGGCAGCACGATGGCCTCGGCCGGTACGACGGGGCGGTCCAGAAACGTGATTCCGGCCCCGGCCCCGTATTCGGTTTGTACGAACGAGAGCACCTGTCCGCGCAGCACGCTGTGGTCGATCATGAGCCGGCGCAGGTGCTCAAGGAACGCCGTGACGATGTCGGCCGAAACCGCCATGATTTCGAGTTCGGCGGTGTTGCGCCCGAACTGTGGGTTCGCGGCGCGTTGCAGCACGGCGATCGCCTGGCCGTCGAAGTGGATGAGCCGCAGCCCGAACGACACCACCTGCCGGGTCGACGTCGGCCCGGTTGCCCTGGCCGAATAGTCCACCGGGCCGGGCCCGAAGGCCTGAAAGGGGCTGGCCGCGAGCTCGGCGAGTGTGGAGTGAAATCGTTGCTGCCCGCCGGAGACACCGACGAGAGCGGCCGGATCGGGGCCGGCCAGCGTGCTCAGGGCGATGTCGGCGTCGACCAGTCGGTGATCGGCGAGGGTCTCCGACACCACCGGCACGGTTGATGCGTCCGCGCCGAGGTGCGTCGAGACCGCCTCTCCGAGGGGGGACAGCCCGGGCCGACCGCGGTCATCCGCTGTTGACACCACCCGGTCCATGAACTGCTTGAAAGATCGCACAACGTCACGGTCGAACGTGGCCTCGGACATGTTCTGCTCCTTTCGGTGGGTTAGCGCGCCTGGGCGATGATCGCCTCGGCGACGGCTACCGCGTGGGTGCGCGACTCAACCCGGTACACCGACTGGCCCAGGAAAAGATCACCGTGCACCACGATCGTCGCAGCCGTGCACCCGGTCAGTGCCACGAGGGCACGTACAAGGGTCGGTGTGATCAGTGCGCTGCGCAGCATCCGGTCAGCCTAGCAGCGGCACTTTATTCCATCTTGACCAGCGGTTTCCTCGACATCGTCGTTCCCTCGGCGTAGGCTCGAACACTCGAAGAAGGGCAAAGTCGGCGATGGCGAATGCGACCGGGAACAACTGGAACGACATGACCATTGCCCAATTCCGGGCGAACGCCGGCCGAGTCGGCGGAAATTTCGAGGGTGCACCGCTGCTGCTCCTGCACTCAACCGGAGCGAAATCCGGTGCCGAGCGGGTCAGCCCCATGATGTATCGCACGGTGGGAGACAGCTTCGCGGTCTTCGCCTCGAAGGCGGGCGCTCCGACGAACCCGGCCTGGTTCCACAACCTCCTGGCCGCTCCGGACGCGACGATCGAGGTGGGCACGGAAACCCTGGCCGTTCGGGCACGCCTCGCATCAGGCGAGGAGCGTTCCAGTATCTGGGAACAACAGAAGACGGCCTATCCCGGTTTCGCCGACTACGAGAAGAAGACGAACCGCGAAATCCCGGTCGTCATTCTCGAACGCCGCTGATCCGCCGCTGATCCGCCGGTGCTGATCCGGCGCTGATCTACCAGGCGCCGGGCTTGTAATCCTTGAGGAAGACGCCGCACAGGTCTTCGCCGGCCTCGCCGCGCACGATCGGGTCGTATACCCGCGCGGCGCCGTCCACCAGGTCGAGGGGAGCGTGGAAGCCCTCCTCGGCGAGACGAATCTTGGTGGGGTGCGGCCGTTCGTCCGTGATCCACCCGGTGTCCACGCTCGTCATGAGAATGCCATCGTCGAGCATCTCCTTCGCGCTCGTGCGGGTGAGCATGTTCAGTGCGGCCTTGGCCATATTCGTGTGCGGGTGCCCCGGACCCTTGTACCCGCGGCCGAACACTCCCTCCATTGCCGACACATTCACGATGTAGGTGCGTCGGGCCGTGGACGCCGTGAGCGAGGTTCGCAGGCGGCTCACGAGAAGGAAGGGGGCCGTCGTGTTGCACAACTGAACCTCCAGCATCTCAAGCGGGTCGACGTCCTGCACGTTGGCCGTCCAGCTGTTCACCTCGTGCAGGTCGGGGACGAGCCCGCCGGCGTCGATGGCCGTGCCGGCCGCATGCTGCTCGAGGGATGAGGAGCCCGGGGCCAGGGCAAGCCGGGTGAGGTCCTCCGCGGTGAGTGCGCCGGAACCTGCCGCCGCGGCGAGCAGCGGGTGCCCGGAGACGGAGGCCGCGAGCGCGAGCGGGTGGGCGTCGTTCGTGTGCCCGAACGAGACGATCTCGGGCAGGGGACCGTCGGGCAGGGGAGTGTCCTCGGCCTCCACCAGCGGTGAGTATGAGCCCTTGGAACGGCGCACGGTCTGCGCGGCGTTGTTGATCAGAATGTCGAGGGGGCCGGCCGCGGCCACCGAATCGGCGAGCGCGATCACCTGCGCCGGATCACGCAGGTCGATACCCACGATCCGCAAGCGGTGCAGCCAGTCGCCGGCATCCGGCATGGCGGCGAAACGACGCACGGCATCCCGCGGGAAACGCGTGGTCACCGTCGTGTGTGCGCCGTCACGAAGCAGCCGCAGCGCGATATACATGCCGATCTTGGCGCGGCCGCCGGTGAGCAGGGCGCGTTTGCCGGTCAGGTCGGTGCGGGCGTCGCGCTTGGCGTGACTCATCACCGCGCAGCTCGGGCACAGCTGGTGATAGAAGGCATCGACGAGGGTGTACTTCTGCTTGCAGATGTAGCAGGCACGCGGCACGAGTAGTTCACCGGCCGACGCGGCGGAGGTTCCCAGTGACAGCTGGTCGCCGCGCGTCTCGTCGTCGATGCGGGTGCGGGCGCCCGTGGCGGTCGCCGCGATCACCTCACGGTCGGCGTCTTTGATCGCCGCGCGCTTTTCACCGCGCCGGGCCATCTTCACCGACTTGAACATCTTCGCGGTGGCCTGGCGCACGGTGACGAAGTCGGGATCGTCCGGGTCGATGTCGCTCAGCGACGCGAGCACGCGCAGCGTCGTGGCCATTTCGACCGGGTCGATGCCCGCCGGCTCGAACTCGGGCGAGTCTGCGGGCGCAGTCATGGTGTCTGCGGCGGGTTCAGGCTCGGTGATCATCAGACAATTCTATGTCGGCGACGCTCGGTCCCGCGCAGCTGACCTGGCCACGAGCCCCCGGGGGTCCGGCCTCCGCGGTCGGGAGCTGTCAGGAGGAGCACGCCCGGCGAATATAAGGTGAAGCCATGACTGATTCCGTGAAGTTCTGGTTCGACCCCGCGTGCCCCTGGGCCTGGATGACCTCCCGCTGGGTGGACGAGGTGGCCCGCCTGCGTGGCCTCGACGTCGACTGGCGTGTCATGAGTCTCGCCGTGCTGAACGAAAACAACGACATCAGCGAGGCCTACAGCGCGTTCCTTCCCCGCGCGCTCAAATACACCCGCCTGGCGCAGGCCACGCAGGAGCTGCACGGCCAGGTCATGGTGAAGGCACTGTATGACGCGCTCGGAGCCGAAATTCATGTCGGCGGAAACACGAACGCCGACGAGGTCATCGCCCTCGCGCTCGCCGCGGTCGGCCTGCCCGCCGACTTCTCGGCCTACGCCGACAGCGACGAGTACGACACCCAGATGCGCGCGAGCCACTTCGACGGCATCAACCGCGTGGGCCAGGATGTCGGCACGCCCGTCATCGCCATCAACGACGTGGCATTTTTTGGCCCGGTCGTCTCGCCGGCGCCCATGGGGGAGCAGGCCCTCGCCCTCTGGGACGGCGTGGTCGTCGCCGCCAGTTACGACGGCTTCTTCGAACTCAAGCGCAGCCGCACGAGAGAGCCAATTTTCGACGTGTCGCCCTCCGCGGTCACCGCGGCTAAATAGACTGCTCATATGCGCATCCACATCGCCACGGACCACGCCGGTCTCGACCTCAGCCATCACCTGATCAAGCACCTGCGTGGCCGCGGCCATGAGGTGATCGACCACGGGCCCACCGCCTACGACCCCCTCGACGACTACCCTGCGTTCTGCATCAATGCAACGCAGGCCACGGTCAACGATCGCGAGCAGGGGATCGACGCCCTCGGCGTGGTCTTCGGCGGGTCCGGCAACGGTGAGCAGATGGCCGCCAACAAGGTGACCGGCGCGCGCGCAGCCCTCGTCTGGAATCTCAGCACGGCGAGACTCGCTCGTGAGCACAACGATGCCAACGTCATTTCGATCGGGGCACGCGAGCACACCATCGAGGAAGCCACCGCGTTCATCGACGCGTTCATCGCCGAGCCGTACTCCGATGAGGAACGTCATACCCGCCGCATTCGGCAGCTGGCCGAATTCGAGACCACCGGCGACATCGCCGGCAAGGGCGTCGTTCAGTAGCCGTGCCCGAGGGTCATTCCGTTCACCGCATCACGCGGCAGTTCCAACGCAACTTTCTCGGGCACGCCGTGCGCTTCTCGTCACCGCAGGGCCGCTTTGTCGAAGGCGCCGTGGTGCTGGATGGTCGCGTCATGACAGATGCTCGCGCCGTGGGAAAGCAGATGTTCCTTGAGTTCGACCATGAACTGTGGTTGCGTATCCACCTCGGCCTGTACGGGGCGTGGGATTTCTCCGGAAATCTGCTCCTCGATGCCACGATCGCCTCGGCGAACGGACGGATGGGGCAGACGAACCAGCACGGCACCGAGCTCGATTCCGCGGCGGACGGTGCCGTTCTGGACAGTGCCGGGGAGAATTCCCTGCACAGCATCGGCGCGCCCCGGCGTACCCGCGTGCGCATGTCGGAGCAGGAGAAGGAACTCAACCAGCTGGAGGTGTTTCCGCCTGAGCCGATCGGACAGGTGCGCGTGCGCCTGTTGACGGAGACGGTCTGCGCCGACCTGCGCGGGCCCACCGCCTGCGAAGTGCTGGATGCGGCCGAGGCCGCGGTGGCCGTGGCGCGACTCGGCCCCGATCCGGAGGTCGACAACAGCCTGGAGGCGGAAAACCGTTTCACCGGCGTGATCCGCCGCAAACCGACCAGCATCGGCAAGCTGCTCATGGACCAGGCTGTGGTCAGCGGAATCGGCAACGTGTACCGGGCGGAACTTCTGTTCCGGGCCGGTATCAATCCGCACGCCCCCGGCAACTCCCTGAGCGACGAAACGGTGCGGGCGCTCTGGCACGACTGGGCGCACCTGCTGCACATCGGCGTGGAAACCGGGCAGATGATGACCATGGACGACCTCGACCGGGCCGACTTCGTGCTTGCCATGCGCAACCGCGCCGACCGGCACTGGGTGTACAAACGCGAGGGCCTGCCCTGCCGCGTATGCGGCACCCACATCGTCATCGAGGAGATGGCCGCACGCAAGCTCTACTGGTGCCCGTCATGCCAGGCCTGATCCTGCGCCGCGCCCGTCTTCCTGGCAGCGACGACATCGTCGACGTGCAGGTCGTCGACGGCGTGATCACGCGCATCGGGTACATCGACCCCGCCGAAAAGACAGATCGAACCGTGCATCTGGGGGAGCGGTGGATCATCCCGGGACTCTGGGATAACCACGTGCACTTCACGCAGTGGGCGCTGGCGGCTCGTCGGCTCGATCTCTCGCACGCGAACAGTGCGGCGGAGGCGGCTGTGCTGGTGGGTGAACGGATGCTGTCGGCGTTCGCTGCCGGCGAGACGGGGGCAGGGGGGCAGGACACCCCGGAGCAGACCTTCGTGGGAACGGGATTTCGCGATGGTCTGTGGCCCGACGCGCCGACCTATGCACTGCTCGACGCGGTCTCAGGCGGGGCGCCGGTCGTGCTCGTGAGCGGCGACCTGCACAGCTGCTGGCTCAACTCGGCGGCACTGGCCCGCTACGGTCTCCTTGACCACCCCACGGGGCTCCTGCGAGAAGAGCAGGCCTTCGAGGTCGTGCGTGCCCTCGACACGGTCTCCGAGGCCGTGATGGACGCCTGGGTCGATGAGGCAGCCCGTACGGCGGCGGCCCGGGGAGTGGTCGGCGTCGTCGATCTCGAGATGACCTGGAATCTCGACGCGTGGACGAGACGCATGGCGGCCGGCACCGACTCACTGCGGGTCGATTTCGGCATCTACAGCCAGCACCTCGAGCGGGCGATCGGGCTCGGGCTGCGCACGGGTGACCCCGTGCCGGCAACCGGGGGACTCCTTCGCGTCGGCCCGTTCAAGGTGATCACCGACGGCTCCCTCAACACGCGCACGGCCTACTGCTTCGACGACTACCCGAACGGCTCCGGCCACGGACTCCTCACCGTGCCGCAGGGCGAGCTGCTCGAACGGATGCGCGCTGCCGCGGACGCCGGCCTGACACCTGCCGTGCATGCGATCGGCGACCACGCGAACCGCCTCGCCCTCGACGCGTTCGAAGCGATCGGCTGCCCGGGCAGCATCGAGCACGCACAGCTGCTGGCACACTCCGACGTGGCGCGATTTGCCCGACTGGGTATCGTGGCGAGTGTGCAGCCGGAACACGCCATGGACGACCGCGACGTGGCCGACCACTTCTGGGCCGGCCGCACCGATCGGGCCTTCCCGCTCCGGAGCCTGCTTCACGCCGGGGCAACGCTCGCGCTCGGCTCGGATGCCCCCGTGGCACCGCTCGACCCGTGGGTCACGCTTGCGGCGGCCGTCGGCCGCAGCCGCGACGGCCGCGAACCCTGGCACCCCGAGCAGTCCGTCAGCCGGCAGGCCGGGCTCGCCGCTTCCAGTCGCGGGCGTCACCGCATCGCGGTCGATGAGGCGGCCGACCTCGCGGTGTGCGAGATCGACCCGCTCACGGCATCCGTTGCCGACGTGAGGCGGATGCCCGTGGCGGCGACCCTGCTCGCCGGCCGGTTCACCCACAACACGCTATGACAGTCACCTACCGCTCGCGGCGGCCGCTCCCAACCGTGCTCACCGCGGCCATCGCCGGTATGACAGCCCTGGTCCTGGCCCTGTCCGGTTGCGCCGGCGACCGAAGCGCCGGCGTGATGAACACGGTCGGGAGCATTGACTTCACCAACCCTCTGCTCATTCCGCCCCTCGCCCCCTCGACGGTCGGCGCCGATGGCACCCGTTCCTTTGACCTCACCGCCCAATCGGGATCGACGGAGTTCACGAGCGGGGTGCAGACCCGGACCTGGGGCTACGATCAGGGCTTCCTGGGCCCCACGATCGTGGCCGAGCGCGGGGAACACGTGCAGATCAACGTCACGAACGACCTCGTCGAGGCGACCACCGTGCACTGGCACGGCATGCACCTGCCGGCGCGCATGGACGGCGGACCGCACCAGCTCATTGAACCCGGCGACGGCTGGCACCCTGAGTTCACGATCGACCAGCCCGCCACCACGCTGTGGTACCACCCGCACGTGAACGGTAAAACCGAGCATCAGGTGGAGATGGGCCTGGCCGGCATGATCATCCTGCACGACGACGCGGAAAAGGCCCTCGACCTGCCCTCTGAGTACGGGGTGGACGATATCCCCGTGATGGTTCAGGATCGCCGGTTCGACGACGCCGGCCAGATCACGACCGACGTGCGCGACTTCATCGGCCCGGTGGGCGACCAGATTCTCGTGAACGGCACCCTCGCCCCGTACCAGGACGTGACAACGGATGTCGTGCGGTTGCGGCTGCTCAACGCGTCGAGTGCCCGGGTCTACGACTTCGGCTTCAGCGACGAACGCTCCTTTGATCTGATCGCAACCGATGGGGGCCTGTTGGAGGCTCCGGCCCCCATGGACGGCATTCGTCTCTCGCCGGGGGAGCGCGCAGAGGTGCTCGTGCGTATGGTGCCGGGGGAGACCGTGAAGTTGCAGTCCACTCCACCCGACCTCGGGCTCTCGGCGGGCGTGAGCGAGCGGAACGCCGGCTCCGACACCCTCGATGTGCTTGAGCTGCGCGCTGCCCGGACGCTGGGCGTTGTCGGTACCGTGCCTGAGTCCCTCGTGCCCGTCGAACGACTCGAGCAGAGCGACTCGAGTCGGCAGCGTTCCTTCGTGCTCAACGGCATGAATATCAACAACCGGCTCATGGACATGGGCCGCATCGACGAGACGGTGCTGGCAGGCGCGACCGAGGTCTGGACCGTGGAGAACACGATGCCCATGCCCCACAACTTCCATGTGCATGCCGTGCAGTTCCAGGTCTTGCGGGTGGGACTCGAAGCACCGCCACCTGAACTGTCGGGGTGGAAGGACACCATCTACCTCGAGCCGGGCACCCGCTACGAAATCATCATGCAGTTCGGGTTCGACACCGACCCCGACTTTCCCTATATGTACCACTGCCACATGCTGGCCCACGAAGACGCGGGCATGATGGGACAATTCGTCGTCGTCAAGCCCGGCGAGACGGCCGGTACTCCACCCGCCGCATAGGCCGGCTCCGCTCCGGTGGGGAGCGGCTCCCGAGGGCTCGACACGGCGCGGGCGCGTTGACAGCACCCGGATTCCATACCCGACTTGTGGGGTGGAACGGTCTGTCCCCCAGGTCAGCGAAAATCGTGATTTTCGATGGTGGCGGGCACTCGAAGCACGCCTGGCCCGGCAGGTTTTGCCCGATTTGCCACCAGGGTCGGGGGCTCCGCTCGAGCTGATCGGGGCACCCCTGAAGCCCCACAGGCCAGTCATACAGGGACATCCGGGCACTGAATATTCCTCAGTTTGCATACGAGAAATCCTCAACAAAAGCTGAGCATTTTTCTACTCTGATCAGGTGAATATATCTCAATCGCGATGGTCGTAGCCCCGGATGACTCGTGGCACCCAAAGGGGGACTACGGGTTTATTCCAGAATCGCCATAGGTTTCCCGTATCGCCAGACACCAGGTACTGGCACCACACAGAACGGGAAATCATCATGAAGCTTTTCACCAACATCCAGGCCCTCATCAACAGCATGCGCACCGAGGACGAGGGGGCCACCGCCGTGGAATACGGCCTCCTGGTTTCGCTCATCGCCGTGGCGGTCATTACCGCCGTGACCCTGATCGGCACGAACCTGAACATCCTGTTCGGCACGGTCTCGTCAAACCTCTAAGCGACGGTGTAACAGCTCCTGTTCGGGCAGACGGCAGCAACCGAGATTTGGGCGGCTGCCGTCTACCGTTCACCCTCCCTAATCGAAAGGTCATCGCATGCTTCGTCTCCGACACCTGCGCGACGACCGAGGCGCCGCCGCGGTCGAGTTTGCGCTCGTGCTTCCTCTGCTGCTCCTGCTCGTGTTCGGTGTGATGGAGTTCAGTCGGCTCTACAACGTGCAAATCTCGCTGTCCAACGCGGCCCGTGAGGGTGCGCGGGTGATGGCGATCAAGAACAGCCCGGCGGCGGCCCGCGCCGCGGCAATCGTCGCAGCCCCCTCCGTTACCCCGGCGATCACGGGCTCGCAAATCTTCATCAGTCCCAGTCCGACCTGCACGGCCGGCAGCACCGTCCAGGTGCGAATCACCTACGACGTTGCGCTCATGACCGGCTGGTTCGGCCCCAACCTCACACTCACCGGCACGGGGGCCATGCGATGCGGCGGGTAATGCGCCGCCTCCGCGGCGAAGACGGCGCGTCCTCGATCCTTGTCGGCCTACTGATGATTCCCCTCCTCGGCTTCATGGCGATCGCCCTCGACGTGGGCGTGCTGTACGCGGAACGAGCGCAGCTGCAGAATGGCGCGGACGCCGCGGCGCTCGCCGTCGCCCAGGAATGTGCGGGCCCCGGCTGCGCCGGCGCGGCCGCCCTGGCCGCGACCTACGCCAACAAGAACGCCAACGACGGCGCCGCGACGGCCCTCACGCCCACCTTCCCGGCCGCCCGCACAGTCACGATCACCACCACGACGCGGGTGGCCGGCTCAAACGCTCCCGCCATTCGGCATCCCTTTGCCGCCTTCATCGGAATCGATTCCTCCACGGTTCATGCCACGGCCACCGCCGAGTGGGGGCACCCCGGTGCCGCGAGGGTGATTCTGCCCCTCGCGTTGTCGATCTGCAACGTCACGAACGATTTCAGCGGCACGAAGGTGCTGCTCAACTTCGGCACGAGCACGGACTGTCTCTCGCCGTCCGGGGCCGCGGTCCCCGGTGGCTTCGGCTGGCTGGTCCCCACGCTGGGCACCTGCGGCATGGCCGTCGACACCGGTACGGCACAGACGCAGGCCGACCCCGGCAACAGTTATCTCGCCCCGTGCGATTCGACGCTCCCCGGCCTCCTCGGCAAGACGATCCTCATTCCGGTCTACGACAGGGCCGGGGGGACAGGCTCGGGGGCCTGGTACCACGTGTACGGGTTTGCGGCCTTCACGATCACGGGGTGGAATTTCAACGGAGGCGGCGGCATCCGGTACCTCAACGACGCCACTGCGCCGAGCTGTGCCGGATCGTGCCGTGGCATTCAAGGCTCCTTCGTGGAGTGGGTCTCCCTCGACGGCTCGATGACCAACCTGGGTGGCCCGGACCTCGGCGCATCCGTTACTCGGCTCACGGATTAGGACAAGTAAAATGAAATCGCGACTCATCGGTGCAGCTCTCGCCCTCCTCATCGCGCTCGGTGGCGCGGTCGTCCTGGTCGGTTACGTGGACGGTGCCGACGCCCGCGCCGCAGACGGCGCCGCCTTCGTGCCGTCGTTTGTGGTCACGACCGAGATTCCCGCGGGTACGTCGGGCGATGCGCTCGGCGAGCTCGTGGCCGGCAAACAGATTCCCAAGCTGGCCGCGGTGCCGGGGCGGGTCAGCGACCTTGCCGACCTCACCGGGCTCGTGACCGACGTGGCACTCATGCCGGGGGAACAGCTTCTCACAAGCCGGTTCATCGACCCGGCGAGCCTCTCCGATGCAGACGGGGTGCCCGTGCCGGACGGCATGCAGGCCGTGACCGTTGCTCTTCCCGTACAGAATGTGGTCGGCGGCGAAGTCACCGCCGGCGACACGGTGGGTGTGTTCATTTCGGCCACCGTGAAGCGCGGCGACCAGGACCTGCCCGTCACGCGGCAGGCCTTCCACAAGGTGCTCGTGCTCAAGGTTCAACCGGGAACGTCGGTGACGCCCGGAGCGAGCGCGACGGATGCGCCGGAGGTGTCGGCCGACCCCGTCGCCACGCTCATGGTCACTTTGGCCCGGTCCACCGCGGACGTGGAAACCCTCGTGTGGGGTCAGCAGTTCGGAAGCCTCTGGCTCACCCTGGAGCCCGAGCAGGCCGACGAGACCGGATCGCGCTCGGTCGACGGAAGCGTCGTCTTCCCGTGAGTACCGTGGTCGTGACCGAATCGGTCGTCTCGACGACCGAGGTACCCGTATCGGATCGGGTGATCACGGTGTTCTCCCCTCGAGGCGGCGTGGGCAAAAGTACCATTGCCGTGAATATCGCCGTGGGTCTGGCGCAAGTGGCCCCGCTGCAGGTCGTGCTGGTCGATGCGGACGTGCAATTCGGTGATGTCGCGACCCTGCTCGACCTGGATCCGCCGCAGACCCTTCCCGACCTGGTTGCGGCCGAGCCGGCTGCGGACGCCCTCGTCCTCAAGACGATGCTCACGGTGCACCCCGACGGGTTCTACGTCGTGTGCGGGGCCACATCGCCGGTGAACGGTGACCGGGTCTCCGGTGAACAACTGGCGCACCTCATCGACCAGTTGCGTGACATTTTTCGATTCGTCATCGTGGACACGGCCGCGGGGCTCGGCGAGCACGCCCTGGCCATGATCGAGAAGGCGACGGATGCGGTCGCCGTGTGCACCCTCGCCGTGCCGAGCGCGCGTGCCCTCGGCACGCAGCTGACGGTCCTGACGAGCCTGGGCATCATGCCGGCCGCTCGCCACGTGGTGTTGAACCTCGTCGACCAGAAGAGTGGCCTCAGTTTCACGGACGTGGAGGCCACCCTGGGGATGGCCGTGGACATCGGCATTCCCCGATCGAGGGCCGTCCTGATTTCCACGAACCGCGGTATCCCCGTGATCAGCGAAAACCCCCGGTCGCCCGCGGCGCGGGCGCTGATCGCCCTGATCGCCCGATGTGGTGCGGGTCAGACCATTGCGCCGACGCCACGACACCGCAAGAGCCTCTTCAACCTTAGGAAGGCGAGCACGTGAAACTCACCGATCGAGTGGATGCGCTGCGGGATCGCAGCGCA